>Ga0172376_10000418_pt1 | contig 54938 bp, 40 predicted proteins | sample Lak35m_FD_121114 | JGI IMG/M metagenome (GOLD analysis project Ga0172376, IMG submission 121114) | Freshwater microbial communities from Kabuno Bay, South-Kivu, Congo - kab_092012_35m | ecosystem: Environmental > Aquatic > Freshwater > Lake | place: Democratic Republic of the Congo: South-Kivu...
GGCACTCACGTCGCTGCTGCCGGCCCTGCCGGCTGATCTGCCGACACCCGTGATCGTCGTGCAGCACATGCCGGCCGGGTTCACGGCGCAGCTGGCGACGCGGCTCGACGAACTCTCGCGGCTGCGGGTCCTCGAAGCTGCAGATGGCATGGCCGTCGCGGCGGGGACGGTGTACGTCGCCCCCGGTGGCGCGCACATGCGGATCGATCAGGCGCCGGGAGGGGGCTTTCGATGTGCGGTCTACGACGGCCCGCATCGGCTCGGCTGTCGTCCCTCGTACGACACGCTGCTCGAATCGCTCGCCCCGATTCTGGGAGCCAAAACGCTCGCGGTGGTCCTGACCGGCATCGGGCGCGATGGTGTGGAGGGGTGCACGGCGATCAGGCGCGAAGGGGGTTACGTCGTGGCCCAGGCCGCGGCCGGCTGTGCCGTCTACGGAATGCCCAAGGCGGTGGCCGAGGAGGGGCTCGCCGACTCCGTGCTGCCTCTCGAAGACATCGCTCCGGCGATTGCCCGCGTCGTCGGACGCCCGCGGCGACCGTAGAAAGAAACGGTTCCGATCCGCCGGCCGGAGACCGGGATTGGTCGGGATGGAGGGCCGGGATACCATTGTTTAAAACGCGCGTTTGATCGATTCAAACACCCGTTTGAATCCGCTTCTGTTCCGCGCATCCCCGATCGCCCCCCGCGGGCTCTCCATGGCCACCGCCCCCGCCTCCAATCCGACGAGTGACAGGCCGACCGGGGACGACCCCCGCGATCGGATCCTCGCCGCTGCAGGACGTGAGTTCGCCGAGCGGGGGTTCGAGGCGGCGACCGTCCGCGACATCTGCCTCGCGGCGGGCGTGAACGTCGCGGCGGTGAACTACTACTTCGGCGAGAAGCGGCGGCTCTACATCGAGAGCGTGAAGCACGCCCACCGCGAACGCGAGCGGCAGGTGCCCGAGCCGCGCTGGGAGCCGGGGACGCCGCCCGAGCGGAAGCTGCGTGATTTCGTCGGCAACCTGCTCGAGCGGATGCTCGGGTTCGGCCAGCCCGACTGGCAGGTGCGGCTCATGCTGCGGGAGGTGCTCCATCCGACGGAGGCCTGCCGCGAACTGGTCGAGGACTACATCCGGCCCCACTTCGACGGTCTGGTGTCGATCCTCCGCGAGCTGTCGGCGGACAGCCTCGACGATCCCCGGCTGCGACGCGTCGCCCTGAGCGTCGTCGGCCAGTGCTTCCTCTATCGGGCGGCCGGTGACGTGGTGGGCATGCTCGTGCCCGCGTCGGAGCGCGAGTCGCACCATGCTCCGGACCGGCTTGCGGACCATGTCACGTCGTTCACCCTGGCTGCGCTCGGCGCCGGCCCGCCGCTCGGGAACGCGTGGTCGCGGGGGCGCGGGGAGGGTTCAGGGTCGGATGGCTCGGAGAATGGTGATCCATGAAGGTGTTCCGTGCGATCGTGGGGTGGGTGACGCCGCTCGTGATCCTGGCGATGGGCGTCGCGGCCTTTGCGATGCTCGGTCGGCAGGCGCCGCCGGAGCGTCGGACGGCCGAGCGCCCGTCGGCGGCGCTCGTGCGCACGGCCGAGGTCGCCGCCGAGACCGACGGTCTCACGCTCCGGCTCGACGGGACGGTCGTGCCGCTGCGTGAGGTGACGCTCGCGGCCGAGGTGCCCGGGCGTATCCGCCACAAGACGGAGGCCTGTGAGGCGGGCCGCTTCGTCGCGCAGGGCACGCTGCTCTTCGAGATCGATCCACGCGACTACGAGCTCGACGTCGCCCGCCTCGAGCGTGAGCTGACACAGGCCCGACTCTCGATCGAGGAGGTGGACGAGGAGATCGCACAGAACGCCACGGCCGGCGATCTGGCGGGGCGCCAGCTCGACCTCGCGCGTCGCGAGGTGCGGCGGCTCGATGCCCTCAAGGCGGGGCGGATCGTCACCGAGACGGAGCACGACCGTGCCGTGCGCGACGAGCTGTCGGCCACCACGAGCCTCACGAATCTCCAGGGACAGGCGCGGGTCCTGCGCAAGCGACGCAACCGGCTCGAGGAGGCACAGGCCCTGGCATCGACGATGCTCGACAAGGCTCGGCTCGACCTCTCGCGGACGCGGGTGGTCGCGCCCGCCGACGGCATCGTCGTCGAGGAGCACGTGGAGCAGGACTCGTTCGTGTCGAAGGGCATGCCTCTCGTCACGATCGAGGACACGAGCGCGGCCGAGGTTCGCACGAGCCTGCAGATGGACGAGGTCGCCCGCGTATGGCGGTCGGCCTCCATCGCCGATGCACCGGGGGCGGCGCATGCCCTGCCCGATGCGCCGGCCACGGTCGTCTTCACGATCGGCGGACACACGTACGAGTGGGACGGCGTGCTCTCCCGTCAGGAGGGGCGCGGCCTCGACGAAAAGACCCGCACGCTCCCCTGCAGGGTCCGTGTGGCGGCGCCGACGCGGACCCGGGCGATGGATCGCTACGGCGTGCCCCTCCAGCAGCTTCCGCCCGGCGCGCCGCGCGCCCTCATGCGCGGCATGTTCGTGCAGGTCCGCGTCCACGTCGCGTCGCCGCACCCGCTCGTGTCGATCCCGGAGGAGGCGCTGCGGCCGAGCGGCGACGTCTGGCTCATGCGTGACGACCGCCTCGTCATCGTACGGCCGAAGCCGGTGCAGGTGGCAGACGGCCGCGTGCTCTTCGAGTCGGAGGCGTCGGGGCTCGAGGCGGGTGACCGGGTCGTCGTGAGCCAGTTGTCGCATCCGCACGAGGGCATGGCGGTGGCCGAGGCGGCGGGCACGGTCGCGACACCGGCGGCGGCGGGCGGTCTCGATGGGGAGGACGCGACGTGAGGACGGTCGTCTCGTGGACGGTCAACAACATGCCGGCCATGAACACGCTCGTCATGGCGGTGCTGCTCGTCGGCGCGCTGGCGTTCGGCACCATGCGCCGCGAGGTGTTTCCCGAGTTCGACCTCGAGATCGTGCTCGTCACGGTGCCCTATCCCGGCGCCACCCCCGAGGAGGTCGAGGAGGGCATCTGCCAGAAGATCGAGGAGGCCTGCCGCAGCGTCGCGGGCGTGAAGAAGGTCACCAGCGTCGCCCAGGAGGGGTCGGGCTTCTGCGTCTTCGAGCTGCAGGAGTCGGTGAAGGACGTCCAGAAGACGCTCGCCGAGATCCGGTCCGAGGTCGACCGGATCCCGAGCTTTCCCGAGCTGGCCGAGGATCCGAAGGTGGAGCAGGTGACGCTCCGCACGCCGGCGATCAAGGTGGGCGTGCTCGCACCCCCGGGCAGGGAAGGGGGCGTCGCGGAGGAGGAACTGCGGGACGTCACCGAGGAGGTGCGCGACGACCTGCTCGGACTGGCGGCCGTCTCAGCGGCCAACATCCAGGGGGCGAAAGAGTACGAGATCGACATCGAGATTCCCGAGGCGACGCTGCGGGAGTACGGGCTGTCGCTCCGGGCGGTCGCCGACATCGTCCGGCGCGAGAACCTCGAGCTCCCCGGCGGCACGATCCGCAGCGAGGGGGGCGAGATCCTCTTGCGGGGCAAGAACAAGCGGTCGAGCGGCGCCGGGATCGCCGAGCTGCCCCTCGTCACGCTGCCCGACGGCCTCGTCCTCACCGTCGGAGACCTCGCCACGGTGCGCGACGAGTTCGCGGACGTGGCCTCGAGCAACCGGATCAACGGCCGGGCCGGCATGGTGGTCTCGGTGGATCGCACGAGCGACGAGGACCTGCTCGCGATGGTGGCGGCGGTCAATTCCTACGTGCGTGACGCGTCGCTGCCGCCGGGGTACGAGCTGGTGACCTGGGCGGACCAGTCGATCGACGTCCGCGACCGGCTCGACATGCTCGTGTCGAACGGGCTGCAGGGCCTGGTGGTCGTGTTCGTGGTGCTCGCGCTCTTCCTCGACCTCAAGATCGCCTTCTGGGTGGCCCTGGGCATTCCGTTCTCGATGCTCGGGACCGGCATGCTCATGTTCGCGACCGACCAGACGCTCAACATGCTCTCCATGTTCGCCTTCCTCATGGCAATCGGCATCGTCGTGGACGACGCCATCGTCGTCAGCGACAACATCGAGCGGCACCGACGCATGGGCAAGAGCCTCACGGCCGCGGCGATCGACGGGACGGTCGAGGTGGTGCCGAGCGTCATCTCGAGCGTCCTGACGACCGTCATCACGTTCCTGCCGCTCTGCTTCGTCTCGGGCGTGATGGGGAAGTTCATCGCGGTGATGCCGTTCGCGTTCATCGCCACGCTCCTGATGTCGCTCCTGGAGGCGACGCTCGTGCTTCCCGGGCACCTCGCCCACGAGAAGAATCTCGTCTTCACGATCCTGGGCATCGTGCTCTATCCGCTGCGGGTCGTGCTGCCCGCGGTCGCCCTCCTGCAGCGGGCGTGCGAGCGGGGGCTCAAGTGGTTCGTGCGGCGGATCTACTCGCCCGTGCTGGACGTGGCCCTCGACAACCGGCTCGCCACGCTCGCCGCTGCCGTGTCGATCCTGCTGGTGGCCATCGGCATCGTCCGGGGCGGCGTGACCCCGTTCCAGCTCTTTCCGAAGATCGACGCGAACCGGCTGCTGGCGAAGGTGGTGTTCCCCGACGGCACGCCGGTGGCCGTCACCGAGGAGGCCACGCAGCGGATCGAGCGGGCGGTCGAGGAGGCGGCGAGGGCGTTCTCCCGACCCGGCGCGCCGATCGTGCAGCTCGTCCACCGCGCCGTCGGCCAGGTCGCCGCGCAGGGCGAGGTGGGGCCCGACGCACGCATGAGCGGCAGCCACGTGGGCGCGGTGGCGGTGGAGCTCGTCGAGGGGGAGAAGCGGGACGTCACCAGCGAGCAGTTCATCAGCGAGTGGCGGAGGCTCGCGGGCGACTTCCCGGGCACGGAGTCGCTCGTCTACGGCACCGAGAACATCGGCCCCGGCGGGAAGACGATCGAGTTCAAGCTGCTCGCGTCGTCGCAGCCGGAGGCGGTGCGGCAGCTCGAGGCCGCCGTGGAACGCTGCAAGGAGTGGCTCGCGCGGTATCCGGGTGTCATCGACATCGACGACGACTCCCGGCCCGGCAAGTGGGAATACCAGATGCGCGTGAAGCCGCGGGCGGAGGCCCTCGGCGTCTCGCTCGGCGATCTGGCCGGCACGATCCGCGCGAGCTATTACGGCGAGGAGGTGATGCGGCTCCAGCGCGGCAGGCACGAGGTCAAGCTGATGGTGCGCTACCCTCAGGAGGAGCGCCGCAGCCTCGCCACGCTGGGCGACGTCCGGGTGACCGGCCCCGACGGCGTGCAGCGGCCGCTCGGTGAATTGGCCGACGTCACCGTCGCGCGTGGCTACTCCGAGATCAACCGGCTCGGCCAGAAGCGGTCGATCACCGTGACAGCCGACATCGACATGGCCACCAGCACGCTCACGAGCGGCCAGATCACCGCCGACATGGAGCGGCGGCTCATGCCGGAGCTCGAGGCGGAGTTTCCGCTCGTGCGCGTCCGCTGGGAGGGGCAGCAGGAGCAGACGAACGAATCGCTGCGCAGCCTCGGCATCGGCTTCGTGGTCGCCCTCTTCGCGATGTTCGTGCTGCTGACGATGGAGTTCAAGAGCTACTTCCAGCCGTTTCTCATCCTCGCCGCGATCCCGTTCGGCATCGCGGGCGCCGTCTTCGGCCATGCGGTCATGGGGATGCCGCTCACGCTCTTCAGCATGTTCGGCCTCGTGGCGCTCGCCGGGGTCGTGGTGAACGACTCGATCTGCCTCATCGACTTCATCAACCACCGCGTGCGCTCGGGCCAGCCGCTGCGGGAGGCGCTGCGAGAATCGGGCTGTCTCCGATTCCGGCCGGTTCTGCTGACGAGCGTGACGACGATCGGCGGGCTCCTGCCGCTCCTCCTGGAGACGAGCTTCCAGGCCCAGTTCCTCGTCCCGATGGCCACCGCGATGGCCTTCGGGCTGATGATGACGACGGCGCTCGTCCTCATCCTCGTGCCGGTGATGTACACGTTCTTCGCGGCGACCACCGACGAGGGGCACGCGGAGGAGTATGCGACCGGCTTCGGTCCCGGGCGCCCGCCGGTGGACGAGGATGTGGCCGACCGCGAGTGGCTGCCCGACGACATGCGACCGGCCGAGCCGGGCGTGCGGTCGCTCTCGGCGTGACCCGATCTGCGGCGCACGCCGTACGCTCGCGATCCCGCGCGTTGCTCCATCGGCGCCGGATGCGCGCTACACGAGCCAGTGGCAGATGTCGCCGTCCTGCATGACGTAGTCCTTGCCCTCGACCCGCAGTCGGCCGTGGGCCCGGATCTCCTTTTCCGTCTTGTAGGTCTCGAGGTCCTCGAGCGAGTAGATCTCGCCCCGGATGAACTTCTTCTCGAAGTCGGTGTGGATCACGCCCGCCGCCTGCGGCGCGGTGGCCCCGACGGGGATGGTCCAGGCCCGCACCTCCTTCTCGCCGGCCGTGAAGTAGCTCTGCATGCCGAGCGTGCGGTAGGTGGCACGGGCGAGGACGGCGAGGGCCGGCTCCTCGAGCCCGGCTCCCGCGAGCATCTCGGCGCGGTCGGCCTCGTCGAGTTCGGCGATCTCCGCCTCGAGCTTCGCGCACACGGCCACGACCTCGGCTCCCGACCGCGTCGCCTGGGCGCGCACGGCCTGCACGAGCGGGCCTTGGCCGGTCACGTCCGACTCGTCGACGTTGGCCACGTAGAGGATCGGCTTCGCCGTGAGCAGGCCGAACTCGCGGACGGCGTCCCGCTCCACATCCGAGAGTGACAGCGTCCGCAGGGGCTTCTCGTGACGCAGGTGGTCGAGGCACTTCGAGAGCGCCTCGAACTTGAGCCGGGCCTCCTTGTCGGTGCTCTTGGCCGCCCGCTCGGCCCGGGGCAGCACGTTCTCGAGGTGCTGCATGTCGGCGAGGATGAGCTCGAGTTCGATCGTCTCCATGTCGGAGACGGGATCGACGCGACCGGCCACGTGGATCACGTCGGGATCCTCGAAGCAGCGCACCACCTGCAGGATCGCGTCGACCTCGCGGATGTGGGCGAGGAACTTGTTGCCGAGCCCCTGGCCTTCGCTCGCGCCCTTCACGATCCCCGCGATGTCCACGAGCTTGAGCGCCGCGGGGATCACCTTCTTCGTCGCGATGAGGGCCGTGATCCGGCGCAGCCGATCGTCGGGCACGCTCACCATCCCCTCGTTCGGCTCGATGGTGCAGAACGGATAGTTGGCGCTCTGCGCGGCCTGAGACATGGTCAGCGCGTTGAAGAGCGTGCTCTTGCCGACGTTCGGCAGTCCGACGATGCCTGCTTCCATGATGCGGTGGGGGCGGGAGGGACGACGGACGCGGGGATCCGCCTGGGGGAGCGTCTTGGGAAAACCGTCTCGGGAAAACCGTCTCGGGGAAACGCTGCGTCGCCGCAGATGCGGCGACTCCCGGCCGTCGAACCTTTGGGCGTGTGTCGACCGGTCGAGGAACGTGCCCAACGCCACGGGGGGCGTTGCGACGGACCGGTATGATGCGCGAAATGGTCGATTCGTCACAGGGCCGGACGGAGGTGCTCGCCGCGGCGTTCTTCGCCCGCGCCGCCGACCGCGTGGCCCGCGACCTGATCGGGGCCCGCTTGGCCGTGCGTCGTCCCGACGGCGTCGTGGAGCGGCACCTGGTCTTCGAGACGGAGGCCTACCTCGGCGCGCACGATCTCGCATGCCACGGTGCCCGGGGGCGGACCGCGCGGAACGCCGTGATGTTCGGGCCGGCCGGACGCTGGTACGTCTACCTCTGCTACGGGCTCCACTGGATGCTCAACATCGTCACCGGACCCGAGGGCGTGCCGGCGGCCGTGCTCCTCCGGGGCGTTGGCAGCCACGAGGGACCGGGGCGATTGACGCGGGCACTCGGGGTCGATCGCACGTTCGACGGGCGTCCCGCGACGCGGTCGGGCGGACTCTGGCTCGAGGCCGCCGGCTCGCCCGTGCCGCGGCGGCTGGTGCGGCGGACCCCGCGGATCGGCGTGGGCTATGCGGGCGCGTGGGCCGAGAAGCCCCTGCGGTACGTCGTCGATCCCGCCGAACTCCTTATGATGAAGGGGCCGGTGGCACGCCGTGCACCCGTGAGGAGAAGGTCATGAGGCATTCGCGGACGCGTGGCGGGAGATCGATTCGGACGTGCGGCCTCCGGGCATGTGCCGCGACTCTCGGAGCAGTCACTCTCATGATGGCAGGCGTTGCGGGACGGGCGGCCGACACGACGGCGAAGGCGACGTTCGCCGGCGGGTGCTTCTGGTGCACCGAGGCCGTGTACGAACAGATCGAGGGAGTCGGCGACGTGCGGAGCGGCTACATCGGCGGCACCGTGCCGAATCCGACCTACAAGGACGTCTGCACCGGGCTCACGGGCCATGCCGAGGCGATTGAAATCGAATACGACCCCGAGGTCGTGCCCTTCGAGAAGCTGCTCGAGGTCTTCTTCGCCACGCACGATCCGACGACGCTCAACCGCCAGGGTGCGGATGTCGGCACGCAGTATCGATCCGGCGTCTTCTATCACGACGACGAGCAGAAGCGGATCGCGGAGGACGTCATCCGTCGGCTCGACGCGGCCCGCGCGTTTCCGTCGCGGATCGTGACGGAGGTCACGCCGGCGTCCACCTTCTATCCGGCGGAGGACTACCACCAGGACTATTTCGCGAAGAATCCCTTCCAGCCCTACTGTCAGGCGGTCGCCGCGCCGAAGGTCGCGAAGGTGCGGAAGGTGTTCAAGGATCTGCTCAAGGAGAAGTCGGCACCGTGAGCGACGTGGCGGGGGACTGTCGGGCGGCCCTCGCCGCCGCCGCTGCGGGACGGTGGGAGGAGGCGCACAGTCTCGTCCAGCGGCACGAGGGCGACCCGGTCGCCGACTGGATCCACGCGGTGGTTCACAAGGCGGAGGGCGATCTCTCCAACAGCCGTTACTGGTATCGCCGTTCCGGCCGCCTCGCGCACGTCGACGACGACCCTGGTGGCGAGCTCGACGTGATCCGCGCCGAGCTGGGGTGACGCCGCGGCTGTCTCGACGGGCTTCGGAGCTGGAGGCTGATCGATCCTCGTCCTGCGTGGGTCGGGGCCGCCCACGCCCGTCGCCGGACGTTCGCTTTGGGCATCCTGCCCTGCGCTCACTGCGTGTCCGTTGCGCTTCGCCATCCTGGCTCCGCTTGCTCCCACAGCCCGGCTCTCGGGCATGGGCAGCCCCTCCCGGAACCCCCCTCAACCGGCTGCAGCGGCCGCAGGCCGCGCCGCAACTCGACGAAGCCGCAGGCAGGCGCGTCACCCCGCCAAACGACCGGCTGCAGCGGCCGCAGGCCGCGCCGCAACTCGACGAAGCCGCAGGCAGGCGTGTCACCCCGCCAAACGACCGGCTGCAGCGGCCGCAGGCCGCGCTGCAACTCGACGAAGCCGCAGGCAGGCGTGTCACCCCGCCAAACGACCGGCTGCAGCGGCCGCAGGCCGCGCTGCAGCCACCCCACCGCGGAGCGCGCCACGGCCGCCCGGACGGCGGCCGCGTGAGGCAGGGGCACCTCGGCTGCCCCTGCCTCACGGAGCGTGCACGGGCCATGGATGGCCGTGCACGCTCGCCGTTACGCGTCAGCGTAACGTGCGCACAGCTCCCCCGCCTCGACCGGCGTGCCGGGGGTGACGAGGACCTCGGCGATCGTGCCGTCGCGCTCGGCGTAGACCGTCGTCTCCATCTTCATGGCCTCGAGGCTGAGGAGCTTCTGCCCCTTCCGCACCTTGTCCCCCGTCCGCACCGCGACCGTCACGACGAGCCCCGGCATCGGTGCGCCGACCTCGCGCACGTCGCCGACGGTGGCCTTGGGGCGGCGCTTCACCTCGCCGGCGAGGCTCGCGTCGGCCACCGTGACGCTGCGGGGCTGGCCGTTGAGTTCGAAGAACACCGTGCGCATGCCGTCTCCGTGGGGCTCACCCACGGTCAGCAGGCGGATGAGGAGCGTCTTTCCCGGCTCGATGTCGACGGAGAGTTCCTCGCCCGGCTTCGGGCCCTCGAGAAACGCGGGCGTCGGGAGCACGCTGACGTCGCCGTAGCGGGCCTGGTGCCGGGCGAACTCCTCGAACACACGGGGATAGAGCAGCCACGAGACGACCTCGCGGGGGGTGGCATCGTGGCCGACGAGCGTCGTGACGGTCTTCGTCGCCGCCGCGACGTCGGCGGGCGGCAGGGACGCGCCGGGGCGGCCGGTCACGAGGTCCCCGCCGCGGACGACGCGTCGCACGACGTCCGCCGGGAACCCGCCGGGAGGCTGCCCCATCCGACCGGCGAGCAGATCGACGACCGATTCGGGGAACGCCATCTCCCGCGACTCGTCGAGCAGGTCGCGAGCCTCGAGGCCGTTGGTGACGAGCATGAGCGCGAGGTCGCCCACCGACTTGCTCGTCGGCGTCACCTTGACGATGTCGCCCAGGAGCGCGTTGACGTCCGCGTAGGTGCGACACACGTCCTCCCAGCGGTCCGCCAGGCCGAGCGCCTTCGCCTGTTCGAGGAGATTCGTGAACTGCCCGCCGGGCATCTCGTGGAGGTAGAGATCGGCGTCGGGCGCCTTCATGCCGCACTCGAAGGCGGTGTAGTGCTCGCGCACGGCGCCCCAGTAGTGGGCGAGGTGACGGAGCGGCTCCGGATCGAGGCCGGTGTCGAGCGGCGTATGCCTGGCGGCCTCGACGAGCGCGTTGAGATTCGGCTGGCTCGTCAGGCCCGAGAGGGGCGCGAAGGCGGCATCGACGATGTCGGCCCCGTTGCGGGCCGCCTCGAGCAGGCTGGCAAGCTGCCCCCCGGCCGTGTCGTGCGTATGGAAGTGGATCGGGATGCCGATCTCGTCCCGCAACGCCTTCACGAGCGTGCCGGCCGCGAATGGCTTGCACAGGCCGGCCATGTCCTTGATGGCCAGCATGTGGGCCCCGAGCTTCTCGAGTTCCCGGGCGAGTCCCACGTAAGAGTCGAGGGAATACTTCGTCCGCCGTGGGTCGAGGATGTCGCCCGTGTAGCAGATCGCCGCCTCGCAGAGGGCGCCGGCATCACGCACGGCATCGATCGCCACCTGCATGTTCGGCACCCAGTTGAGCGGGTCGAACACGCGGAACAGGTCGATCCCGCCGTCCGCCGACTCCTTCACGAACGAACGGACGACGTCGTCGGGGTAGTTGGTGTAGCCCACCGCGTTGCTCGCGCGGAGGAGCATCTGGAAGAGCACGTTCGGAATCCGCTCGCGCAGTCGATCGAGCCGCTCCCACGGGCACTCCCGCAGGAACCGCATCGCCGTGTCGAAGGTCGCGCCCCCCCACATCTCGAGCGAGAAGAAGCCCGCGGCCAGCCGCGCGTAGGCGTCGGCGACGGCCAGCATGTCGTGCGTGCGCATCCGGGTCGCGAGGAGCGACTGATGGGCGTCGCGCATCGTCGTGTCGGTGACGAAGAGCGTGCGCTGCTCGCGCACCCAGGCCGCGAAGCGCTCGGGCCCGAGCTCGCGGAGCCGCGTGCGCGTGCCGGTCGGCAGGGGCGCGACCATGTCGCAGGCGGGCAGGGGGGCGGCGGCCCGGCGTGCCGCGGGCGGCCTGCCGCGCACGAGCGCATTGCCGTTGACGATGACATCGGCCAGATACTCGAGCACCTTCGTGGCCCGGTCCCGGCGGACCGGGAAGTCGAAGAGGGCCGGCGTCTCGTCGATGAACCGCGTCGTGCAGCGGCCGGCGAGGAACTCGGGATGCGTGAGGAGATTCACGAGGAACGGGATGTTCGTCTTGACGCCGCGGACGCGAAACTCCTGGAGGCAGCGATCGAGGTGTCCGGCGGATTCGCCGATCGTGAGGCCGCGGGCCGTGACCTTCACGAGCAGCGAGTCGAAGTACGGCGTGACCACCGCGCCGGAGAACGCGGAGCCCGCGTCGAGCCGGATCCCCATGCCGCTGGCCGACCGGTAGGCGATGATCCGGCCGTAGTCGGGCAGGAAGCGGTTCTCGGGATCCTCGGTCGTGACGCGGCACTGGATCGCGGTGCCCATCGAGCGGATCGCGGCCTGCTCCCCGAGGCCGATCTCCGGGTCGCCGAGCCGATGTCCCTGCGCCACGAGCAGCTGGCGGCGGACGATGTCGATCCCGGTGATCTCCTCGGTCACCGTGTGCTCCACCTGGATCCGCGGATTGACCTCGATGAAGTAGAAGCGGCCCGTGTCGGCATCGACGAGAAACTCGACGGTGCCCGCGTTCTCGTACCGGGCCCGGCGGCCGATCGCGAGGGCCGCCTCGCAGATGGCATCGCGGAGGGCGGGGGCGAGGTTCGGCGCGGGCGCCACCTCCACGACCTTCTGATGGCGTCGCTGCACCGAGCAGTCGCGCTCGAAGAGGTGCACGAGGCCGCCGTGCAGGTCGCCGAGCAGCTGCACCTCGATGTGCCGGGCCCGCTGGATGAACTTCTCGACGAACACCGCCGCGCTGCCGAACGCCGTGCGGCTCTCGCGCTGGGCGCTCTCGAGGGCCACGGCGAGCTCGTCCTCGCCGCGCACCACCCGCATGCCGCGGCCGCCGCCTCCGTGGGCGGCCTTGAGGATCACCGGCCAGCCGAGGGTTCGCGCGATCGCCAGCGCGTCGGCCTGGCTGGCGACCGGGGTCGGACTGCCGGCCAGGATCGGCACGCCCGCCTGCCCGGCGAGGTTCCGTGCGGCGGTCTTGTCACCCAGCGTCCGCAGGAGCTCGACGCGCGGGCCGACGAACGTGATGCCGGCCCGGCCGCAGGCCTCCGCGAACTCCGGATTCTCCGACAGAAAGCCGTAGCCGGGGTGGATGCCATCGACCCCGTGCCGCTTGGCGATGGCGACGATGGCCTCGATGTCGAGGTAGCTGCGCAGCGGCTCGCCGGGACGCCCGACGAGATACGACTCGTCGGCCTTGAAGCGGTGGAGTGCGAAGCGGTCCTCGTGGGCGTAGATGGCGACGGTGCGAATCCCGAGCTCGTGCGCGGAGCGAAAGACGCGGATCGCGATCTCGCTGCGGTTGGCGACGAGCAGTTTCGTGATCGGCCGCATGGCAGGCTTTCCGTGCGTCTCGACTGCCGCCGCGGCGAGACGGGTGTGGAGCGGGGGGCGAGAAAGGCCCCAATCGTACCGGCTGCCATCCGGGGTGACAGGGGCGGCGGGAACACCCGGTGCGGATCCGTCAGCCGCCTCCCGCGACGCGTTCGTCGGCGTAGCTCGGCCGCAGGTACTCGGGCACGAGCGTTCCCGGATCGTCATGGAGGCCGCATGACGCCGCCGCGAGCGCGAGCCGTGCCGCGTCGAGGGCGTCGCCGCTGCACGCGTCCACCGGCGGGAGGCGGACGTCGTGGCGCGGTGCGAGGCGCTCCCGTCCGAGCGCGAGCGCCGGGCCGGAGGCCACGCACCCGCGTGGCAGCTGCGCGAGCCAGGTGTCGAAGGACTCGAGCACGGGCGGGTGGACGAGCCACGGGTGCGGCCCGTCTGCGGTGCGCGCGACCCAAGCCGCAAAGACGTCGCCGCGACCGGCATCGAAGGCCACGGCCATCGGCGGCTCCTCACCGAGCGCCGCCGCGGTGCGGCGCGCGCTCACGGCGAATCCCGAGACGGCGACGAGCCGCGCGCCGGACGTCCACGCGATCGCCTTGGCCGTGGCGACTCCCACCCGCAGCCCGGTGAACGATCCCGGCCCGCGGACGACGGCCACGAGTTCGACGTCGCGGATCCGCCAGCCGAGCCGTGACGCCGCCGTCGTCAGCACCGCGCTCACGTCGGTCGCGTGGCGACCGGCCGCGCCGAGCGGGAGGCAGACGGCTCGGTCACCGTCGAGAGCGGCGACCGAGCCGGAGGCGAGGCTCGTGTCGATGGCGAGCGTTCTCATCGGCGGTCGCTCCGGCGTGCCCACCGACACGATCGACGGCGTTCTTGACCGCTCTCGGGGGCAGTCGTACCCTCCATGGGTCGCCGTCGCGGCGCCGCCACCTCACCCGGCGGGTACCCCCTGCCAGGGATCGGAACGATTGTGAAGCGGGCGATCATCAGCGACATCCACGGCAACCTCGAGGCGCTTCAGGCCGTCCTCGAGGATATCGAGCGGGAACGCGTCGACGCCATCACCTGCCTCGGCGACATCGTCGGCTACGGTCCCGACCCGTGCGCCTGCGCGCGGCTCGTGCAGCAGCGGTGCGGGCTCGTGATTCTCGGCAATCACGACCAGGGAGCCCTCTTCGATCCCGACGGATTCAACGTGCGGGCCGACCGGGCCATCCGTTGGACGCGGGGCCAGCTCGAGGTCCACGATCGGCTGCCGCGGAACGCCTCCGACCAGATCAGCGATTTTCTCGGCGAGCTGCCGCGGTCGCACGTGGAGGGGGACGTGCAGTTCGTCCACGGCTCGCCGCGCCGCCCGCTCGACGAATACGTCTTCCCGGAGGACGTCTACAACCAACTCAAGATGATGCACATCTTCGAGCTGGTCGGCCGGTACTGCTTCCAGGGCCACACGCACATCCCCGGCATCTTCACGACCGCGCCGGACTTCGTCTCGCCGGCGGTGCCGCGGTCGGACACGGAGGTGTGCCTGCCGCTGCCGCCGGACAAGGCGATGATCAACGTCGGCTCGGTCGGCCAGCCGCGCGACGGCGATCCCCGCGCGTGCTACGTGATCCTCGAGGACGAGCGACAGGTGCGGTTCCGGCGGATCGACTACCCGTGGGCCGAGACGGCCCGCAAGATCCACGCCATCCCCGACCTCGACAACTTTCTCGGCGACCGTCTCGAAAAGGGCCAGTAGGGCTTGGATGACGGACGTGTGCCGCCTCCGCCCGGGTGTGCTACACCAACGGCGATCGCACCAGGGATTTCGCAGCGCGGGAGACGGCTCGTGGAACGCAGGCATCTCACCTTCATCGCCGTGGCGCTGGCCATCATCGTGGCCGGTCAGGCGCTGCAGGCCTGGCTGTTCCCGCCGCCGGTGAAGCCCCCCGCGCCGGAAAACCGCGAGGTCGTCGAGCCGGAATCGCCGGCGCCCGCTCCGGAAGGCGAGTCCACCGAGGTCGCCGATGCGGCCGCGGAGCCGAAGCCGGAGGATCCGGCCGGCGCGGATGCGGCGCGCGAGCGGCGCATGCTCGGATCGCTCGACGCCGCCGACCCGGCGCGGATGCTCGTCACGCTCACCAGTCGGGGCGCGGCCGTCGAACGGATCGAACTGGCGGATCCACGGTTTCACGATCAGGACGACCGGTCAGGGTACGTCGGGCATCTCGCGCCGGTCGCCGGGGCCGCGGGATGCCGGCTCGGCGTGGTCGGCGACGGCACGCCGGCCGCCCGCGCCGGACTCCGGGCGGGCGACGAGCTGGTGCGCGTCGACGGGCTGGCGACTCCCGATCCGCGCACGCTGCGCGATCTTCTGGCCGCCACGCGCCCCGGTCAGCGACTCGCGGTCGAGTTCGTGCGTGACGGAGGCACGATGTCCTGCGAGCTCGAGACGGCACGGCGCCCGCTCGAGGTGGTGCGGCCCGAGCATCGTGCCGAACCGGTCGCCGACCCCGACGGCGACACGCACGATCCGCTCTCGTTCCTGCTCTCACTGGAACGCCGCGACGGTCGCACGCGTCGCGAGGGCGCGGCGGATCTGCCCGGGCACGAGCTCGCAGATGTCGACTGGACGACGGCCCCGACGGCGGACGGCAGCGGCGTGCGGTTCACGCGGTCCCTTCCCGGCGGCCTGACCATCGCCAAGGAGTATCGGATCGCCGCCCCGCCAGACGCCGCGCAGGAGACCGGCTACCGGCTCGGACTGACGGTCGAGGTGCGGTCGCCGGAGCGCGAGACGGTGATCGTGTACGCGCTCGACGGGCCCACCGGACTGCCGACCGAGGGATGGTGGTATGCGCAGCGGGTCGGCCCCGAGATGTTCGGCGGCCTCGCCGTCCGCGACGTCGTCATGCGGTTCACCGGCGAGAAAAGCGCGCTCGTCAGCGGGCTCAAGATCGCCGATGGATCGCTCGAGCACCCGTCCTCGGCCATCCTCGAGGGCAAGCCGCTCGCCTTCGCGGGCGTCGACTCCCTCTATTTCGCCTCGGCCGTCCTTCCGGTCGTCGGTGCCGACGCGCCGGATCTCGCGGAGGTGCGACCGCGCGCCGTCGGCAGCGTGCCCGAGGGGGCGCGCCGCAAGCTCGTCGATGTGACCGCGCGGCTGGTGTCGCGCGAGCTGACCGTCGCACCGGACGCCCCGGTGACACACCGCTACGAGATCTTCGCGGGCCCGAAGCAGCCCGAGCTCCTGCGCGGGTTCGGAGGAGAGGGCGGCGGCATGGAGGACCTCGTCTACTACGGCTGGTTCGGCTGGGTCGCCCGCCCGCTCACGGCCATCCTGCACGGGCTGCATGCGGTCGTGCGCAACTACGGCATCGCCATCCTCCTGCTCACCGTGATCGTGCGCGGGGCGATGTTTCCGGTGAGCCGCAAGCAGGCGCTCTCCTCGCAGAAGATGCAGGTGCTGCAGCCGGAGATGAAGGCGATCGCCGAGAAGTACAAGAACGATTCCGAGAAGCGCACCCGGGCCACCCAAGAACTGTGGCGGAAGCACAACTACAACCCGATGGGCGGGTGCCTGCTCGTCTTCATCCAGATCCCGATCTTCATGGGCCTCTACCGCGCGTTGGCCACCGACGTCGAGCTGCGGCAGGCGCCGCTCTTTTCGTCGGCGATCCGCTGGTGCTCGAACCTCGCCGCCCCCGACATGTTCCTCGACTGGTCCGGCTGGATGCCGTCGTTCCTCGTCGCGCCGGAGGGCTGGCTCGGCCCGTTCCTCAATCTCTTCCCGCTCGCGACGATCGGCCTGTTCCTCTGGCAGCAGAAGCTCTTCATGCCGCCGGCGATGGACGAGCAGCAGCAGATGCAGCAGCAGGTCATGAACTACATGATGTGGTTCATGGCGCTCATGTTTTTCAAGGTGCCGTGCGGCCTGTGCCTCTACTTCATCGCGTCGAGCCTCTGGGGCATCGCGGAACGCCTGCTGCTGCCGACGACGCCGCCGGCGCCGTCCGGTGGAGGTGGCGTGACGCCGGAGGGCGTGCGGGTCGTGGATGCTCCCGCGGTGCCCGTGCGCACCGGGGCGGCCGACGCCGTGCGGCAGAAGCGGCAGGCCAGGCGGAAGCCGCGCTGAGGGATCGCGGCCGGCGTGACCCGTCGCCCCTCAAGCCGCATTCCCGGACGAGCCAGACGCGACGGACCCGAGCCGATGTGGTCTGCGGACGAACTGATCGTCGCCCCCGGCACGGCCGATGGGTCCGGCGCGCGGTCGATCGTGAGGATCGCCGGTGACGGTCTCGCGTCACTCCTCGCGTCGCTCTTCGAGCCGTTCGATGCCGGGGGGCATGCAGCCGGCGGATCGCCACCCCGGGCCGTCTCGACGCACCTCGGCGGGCTGCTTGCCGCCGACTGGGGACCGGTATCCGTGGAGGTGCTCCACTGGCCGGGACCGGGAGGGCCGATCGGCGGGCCCTTGGCGGAGGTGCACCTGCCGTGCTCGGCGCCGCTCGTCGACGCCCTGATCGCCGCGGCGTGTCGCCACGGCGCGAGGGTGGCCCGCGGGGGCGAGTTCACCCTCCGCGCCTTCCTCGCGGGCCGGCTCGACCTCGTGCAGGCGGAGGCGGTGCTCGCGGTGGTCGAGGCGGGTACTCCCGCCCAGCTCTCCGCCGCCCTCGACCGTCTGGCGGGTGGCTCCGGCGCGACCCTCCGACGGCTGCGGGACGACCTGCTCGACCTGCTCGCAGACGTGGAGGCCTCGATCGACTTCGCGGACGAGACGACCCCCGACGCGCCACCCGGAATCGACACCGAAGGCCGGCACGCGCTCGCCGCCAGGATCGAGCGCACGGCTCTCGCCCTCGCCGCCGCGCGTGCCGCCCTCGCAGGGCGGGGCATCGCGGGCGCGGATGTGCCGCGCGTCGTCCTCGTCGGGCCGCCCAACGTCGGGAAGAGCAGCCTCTACAACGCGCTCACCGGGCGCGATGCGGCGCTCGTGGCCGACGCCCATGGCACGACCCGCGACCGGCTCGAGACGCGGCTCGAACTCGCGCTTCCGGATGCGGGCGCGGCACCGTGCCTGCTCGTCGACGTGGCGGGCATGGTGGGCCTCGAGGGGGTGCGGCCGGCGCACCGGAACGGGCACGCTCCGGGGGTCGATCCCGCGGTGGAGGCCGAGGCGGTGGCGCGCCGTGCGCTGGCCGACGCCGATGTGGTCGTGGTCTGTCACGATGCGGAGGCGGCCATCCCTCCCCGCGCGGAGCCCTCGCAGCGACGGCCGCGGATCGACGTGCTGACGCGTTGCGACCGCGTCGAAGTCCCCGGCATGGGCGAGGCGCGATCGTCGTGCGGCGTCATCGCGACGAGCAGCGTCACCGGCGAGGGCCTCGCCGCGCTGACCGCCGCGATCGCGACCGCCGTGTCGCGACTCCCGCCGCGCGCGTCGCCCGCGACGGTCAGGCTTGCGGACGGGCTCGACACCGCTGCGGCCGCGATGGCGGCGGCAGGGGAGATGATGGCCCGCGACGTCGCCGCGGGCAGCCTCGACGAGGCCCTGCTCGCCGGTCACCTGCGTGCGGCGGCAGAGTCGCTCGGGGAGGTGACCGGCGTCGAGCTCGGCCCCGACCTGCTCGATCGGGTCTTCTCCCGGCACTGCATCGGCAAGTGAGCGTCGCCCCGACGGCACGCCGCCCGGTGCGCTGGGCGTCGCAGGCCGTGGGCGTGATGGACCCGCTCCACGGCGGCCTCATCGGCTATGCTGCCGCGCGGCACCAGCGGCCTCCGCCCGGACGACCGCCCGCGGGTGACCATCCGGTGGCGCACGCGATGAAGATCCTGCGAGTCGAAAGCCACGTCTGCCACGCCCGCATGCGGAACTGGGTGTTCGTCAAGGTCGTCACCGACCAGGACGGGCTCTGGGGATGGGGAGAAGCCACGCTCGAGTGGCACACCCGCGGCATCGTGGGCGCCCTCGAGGACCTGTCGCATCTGCTCGTCGGCGAGGATCCCACCCGCATCGAGCACCTCTGGCAGATCATGGTGCGGCAGCACTTCTGGCATGGCCATGGCATCGAGCGCGCCACGGCGATCGCGGGCATCGATCTCGCCCTCTGGGACATCCTCGGGAAGGTCGCCAACCTCCCCTGCTCGAAGCTGTGGGGCGGTCCGGTCCGCGACCACGTGCGCACCTACTGCCATCTGGGCGGCGGCCGCATGGAGGACTTCTACGAGACCGCCGCGGACGACGCGAAACGGTTCGCCGACCTGGCCCGTCAGGCCGTGTCCGACGGCTTCACGGCCTTCAAGAGCATGGCCGTGCCTCCCACGATGCCGCTCGAGGGGCTCGGAGCGCTGCGGTGCGCCGAGCAGGCGGTCGCCGCGATGCGCGAGGCCGTCGGGGAGAGGATCGACATCATGGTCGACTGCCACGCACGCCCGTCGCCGGCGATGGGCCTGCAATTCGCCAAAGTCCTCGAGCCGTACGGCCTCTACTTCCTGGAGGAGCCCTGCTGGCCGGAGAACGTCGAGGGACTCCGGGCGATCAAGGCCGCCGTCCGCACGCCGATCGCGACCGGCGAGCGGATCACCCATCTGGCGGAGTTCGCACGGCTCTTCGCCGCGGGAGCGTGCGACGTGTGCCAGCTCGACATCACCCACTGCGGCGGCCTGTCGGCGGCGCGGCGGATCGCGGCGCTCGTGGAGGTCCACCGGCTGGCGCTCGCGCCGCACAACCCGCAGGGCCCCGTGAGCACGGCCGCATCGCTCGAATTCGGCTTTTCCCAGCCGAGCTACGTGATCTGCGAGACCGTGCATGCCGACGTGCCGTGGCGGCAGGACGTCGTCCGCGAGGGGTTCACGGTCGAGCGCGCCGGCCGCATCGTGCGTCCCAACACCCGGCCGGGGCTCGGCATCGAGATCGACGAGGAGCAGGTGCGCCGGCACCCGTTCCAGCAGGAGCAGGTGCTCCGCGTGTTCCACCCGGACGGCAGCGTGGGCGACTGGTGAACGGAGCCGGGGCATGAGCGCATCCGTCACCGCGCGGCGCCTGGAGGGCGTGCTGCCGATCGTCCATGTGCCGTTCGACGCGGCGGACCGGATCGACGAGGCGGATCTCGCCCGCGAGGTCGACTGGATCTTCGCGACCGGCGCGCACGGCCTCGGCACGGGCATGGTCTCGGAGGTGCTGAAGCTCACGACGGAGGAACGCCGGCAGCTCGCCGGGCTGCTGGTGCGGCATGCGGCCGGCCGTGGGTCCGTCTTCATGAGCGTCGGTGCGGAGAGCGTCACCGCGGCGCGGGCCCATGCCGTGGCCGCCGAGGCGGCTGGCTGCGACGCGGTCATGGCGGTGCCGCCCCTGACGACGCCGCTGCCGGCCCCCGCACTCGTCGACTACTTCCACGGCATCGCCACGGCCGTGGGGGTGCCCTTGGTGGTGCAGGACGCCTCGGCCTACGTCGGCCAGGCGATCCCGCTCGAGGTGCACGTCGAACTGCTCGAGCGGCACGGACCCGAGAAGATCCTCTTCAAGCCCGAGGCATCGCCGCTCGGGCCGAACCTGTCACGGCTTCGCGACGCGACGGCCGGACGGGCGCGGATCTTCGAGGGATCCGGCGGCATCCTCCTGGTCGACAGCCATCGCCGCGGGATCGCCGGCACGATGCCGGGGGTCGACCTGCTCGACGGCGTCGTGGCGCTCTGGAGGGCGCTCGCCTCCGCTGCGGGTGACGACGCCATCTACCGTCTTGCCCTCCCGATCTGCGGCCTGGTGGCGATCCAGATGCAGGCCGGACTCGACGGGTTTCTGGCCATCGAGAAATACCTGCTCGTGAGGCGCGGACTGTTCCGGTCCGACCGGCGTCGTGGGCCCTGTCGGTGGTCGCTCGACGACGAGACCGCCCGCGAGGTCGATCGTCTCTTCGCACGCCTCCAGGAAGCGGTGGCTTCCGCATGCGCCACACGATCCTGAGCCTCCTCGTGGTGATGGCCCTCATCGCCTACGTCCAACGGGCCGCGATCAGCGTCCCGCTGCCCGAAATCGCCGCCGATCTCGGGCTCGTGCGGGCGACATGGGCCCTCGGTCTGCTCCAGTCGGCGTGGCAGCTGGGCTACGCGCTGTGTCAGCTTCCCGCCGGCGCCGTGGCCGACCGCATGGGCTCGCGGCGCACGCTCGTCGTGGCCGCGGTGCTCTGGTCGGTGGCGACCGGCATCACCGCCGTCGCCCCGACGTACGGGGCGCTCGTCGCCGCCTGGACGGCGATGGGAATCTTTCAGGCCGCCGCAATGCCCTGCGCCGTGCGCACGATCGGCGGCGTCTTTGGCGGCACCGAGCTGGCGCGTGCCTCCGGCTGGCTTGGAGCGGGGATGCTCGCCGGTGGTGCGATCGCGCCGGTGCTGACCGCGTGGCTGCTCGAGCGGGTCGGCCCCTGGGCCACCGACGTCGGCGTGGCGCGGTGGCGGGTATGCCTGGCGGCGTACGCGGTGCCCGGTGTCGTGTGGGCGGCGACCTATTGGCTCGTCGCGGGCCGGGCGGGCACCGGGGCGACCCCCGCGGTCGCATCCGCGCCGGGGGCAGGTCGTCGCGCGGCGTGGCGTGCCGGCCTGGCCGACCGTTCGCTCCAGCTGCTGTGCGGGCAGCAGTTTCTGCGCGCGGCGGCGATGATCTTCTTCGTGACCTGGTTTCCCACGTTTCTCCGCGAGACGCGCGGCGTGTCGCTGCTCGAGTCGGGCCTGCTCACGACCTGTGCGGGCGGCGCGGCGCTCCTCGGCGCGGTGATCGGCGGCCACGCGTCCGATCGCGTGCTGGCGGCGACCGGACGGAAGCGGCTCGCGCGACAGGGGCTGGCCGTGGTGGGCATGGCCTTCTGCGCCTGCCTGATGGCGGTCTCCATCCTCGTGGCCGATGTCCGGGCCGCGATCGCACTGATCAGTGCGGGGGCGTTCGCGGCTGCCTTCGGCGGCGTCGCGGGCTACACCGTGGCGATCGACTACGGCGGCGAGCGGTCCGGCACCGTCTTCGGCGCGATGAACACGGCGGGGAATCTCGGCGCGATGCTCTTTCCCGTGACGATCGGCTGGCTCGTCTCGGCCACCGGCACCTGGAATGCGGCGCTCATGGCCTTCGTCGTGCTCATGGCGGTGGACGCCGTGCTCTGGGCGATGCTCGATCCGCAGGGCACCTTCCTCGGTGAGGCGGCCCGGTCCGACCCGGTCGCGGCGGGTCCGCCGGCCGCCGGCACCTGACGGTGCGGGGCGTCAGGCCCTCACCCCGAGGCCAGGAGGTCATGGCCGAGCGTCACGGCCGCCTCCTCGACGCGTTCGAGGCTGCCGCGATCGAAGGGCGTCTGCCACACGGGGTATACGTCGACGTCGTAGCGTTCGGCCGGCGGCAGGTAGCCGATGCTGCCGTTCACGAGATTGAGCCAGACGACGGCGCGGTCCGGGAACTCGGCCCGCAGCCGGCGCTGGAGGCGCGAGTACGCCTCGGCCATCGAGCCGAGCACGAGCGCCTCGCCGACACGCCAGCCCCACAGCTCCAAGGGAAACGTCGTGCCGTCACCGATGGATTCCCTGATCCGCAGCCGTCTCCGCAGCCGCTCGCCGAGCGTCCGATCGGGGCAGGCGGCGATCTCGGCCGAGATCGCCGCAGCCGTGGGCCAATCCTTCAGCGGCAGGTCGACGGTCGTACGTCGGGCTGCGATCGTGGTCATCGCGCCGGTCGGCTCCCGGCGCTCGTGCCGCCAGACCGCGAGGGGCGCCCCCGATTCGACGACGCGGTCGAAGACCAGCCTCGTGCCGGGCGGTGCCATCGCCTCGCGCGTCGCGAGCGCCGCGTGGGCGAGCTGACGGCCGTGTGCGTCGGCGACGGCGGGATCACCGACGTATTGGTGTCGGGGGGCGAGATCGCCCGAGGCGCCCTGAAGGAAGACCGCCGGCGCGCCGTTCGTGGCCGACTCGATCGTCTCCCGCAGCGCCCCCACGTAGTCGGGCGAGACCAGCGTGTTGTCCCACGCGAGCGTCGTGGGATGGCACGCATAGTTGACGATCGTGGCGAGCGGCCGGCCCGCGGTCGTGGTGATGCGGCCCACGAGCAGTGCGTCGTCGGCCTCGCCACGCGGGTGGTAGCCGCACACGACACGTCGGGGCACCGTGCCGCTGCCGGCCGCAGCGGGCTCCGGCAGGTCGCGATTGGCAGCCAGCCGACAGGAGCCGAGCTGCCACTCGACCTGCGCCGGCTCGGCGGCGGCGATCGCCCGACGACCCGCGTCGCATGCCGCCTGCCATACGGCCTCGTGATAGCGCACGAGCAGATCGCCTCCCGGCCAGTGCGGCTCGGGACGTGTCAGCGGCGGCGCGGCATGCGTGTGCGTGAGGGCGAAGAGCAGTCGCTCGGGCGGCAGGTCGAGGGCGGTGAGCAGCCGCTGGCGAAACGCGCGTTCGTGCGCGGGACCGGACCACCAGCCGAGGTCGGCATCGACGAGCACCAGTGGCCTCGCGCCGGACCGATCGTCGAGTGCGACGGCGGTCAGCGAGAGCGGTCGATGGACGCCCCGGGCGGTGTCGTGCGCGGCCGCGCCCCAGTTGCGGCAGTAGATGCCCGGCGGCGGCGTGATGTCGGCCCGGGCGATGCCGGCGGTGCCGACGAAGGCCGGGTGATCGGGATGGGACGGGTCGGCCCTCATGGCGTGCGAGCTCCGATGCGACGCGGCGCCGGAGAAGCATACTACCGGGAGCATCCAATAGTTGACGTTTTCTATCCGGCAACTGCAGCGTAGCGGACGTGTTCTTCTTCGAAGAAGTTGCGGACGACCGCCGGCTGTTTCTGTCGGCGCCGGAGGTGCGCTCTGGCGTTCTCCATCATGTGTGACTGATCGCGGGGCCTTTGCCGCCGCATGGCCTGCTTGGTGTCTTGATTGAGCAACTCGTCTGGGTTGAGTTCTGGGCTGTAGCCGGGCATGAAGCAGAGTTCCAGGTTCGCCTGCCGCTCCCGCTTGGCTGCGATCCAGCGGGCTACCTTCGCGGCCTTGTGGGCGGGATGGGAGTCGACGATGAGGATGATCTTCCTGCCGTCGGACGATCGCAGGAGACGGGCGAGGAAGCGAATGAAGACATCGGCGTTGAAGCGGCACGAGAACACCATGAACCAGAGGCGTCCCAGATTGCTGATGGCCGAGATCATGCTGCACCCGAACCGGCGGCCGGTCGCGGGAACGATCGGTGTTTGGCCTCGCGGCGAATAGGTGCGTCCGACGGTGTCGTCAGACCGGAGCCCCATCTCGTCTCCCCAGAGAATCAAGGCATTCTGGGCCTTTGCCCGCCGTTGGATGGCCGGGTACTCCTTGTCGAGCCAGGCCTGCACGGCAACCGGATCTCGCTCAGAGGCTCGCCGTACCGGCTTCTGCGGAGTGAATCCCCAATCCTTCAGGTATCGGCCCGCCGTCCAGACCGAGACCTGCCGACCGGTGTGCGTCTTGATGCGTTCGACAACGGCCTCACGGGTCCAGAGAGCAAAAGGAAGTTTCAGTTGGTCAGGGCACTTGCCTTGGATGGCCCGAACGATCTTCGCCTGCTGCTTTCTCGCGATCGTTCGCTCCTTCGGCCGGCCTCGCTTCTTTGCTGCCAGAGCGGCATCGCCGCCGCGTTCGTGAGCGGCCAGCCAGTTGTTGATCGCCTGGCGTGAGACCCCGAAGGTTCTTGCGGCGTGGGCTTTCTTCATGCCTTGGTTCAGTACCGCCTCGATGACGCGGCGACGGAGGTCTTCCTGGGCCTCGGACGAAAGTGAGCGAGCGTCTTTATGTGCCATGAACTGACCATAGCGAGGCACATCCTCTAAGTCAACTATTTAATGACCGGAGTAGTAGCCGCTGCCGCCCCGCTTTCGGCTTTGCCGACTCCCGGTGGCCGGGGTAATGTCGCTCGCGAGCCCGCGTCGGGCCGTGGATCGCGAGCACGCTGCCGCGGGCCCGACACCGCACGGCTGCACGGCTCGGTCCCCATGGTGCCCCGCCGTGACAGCGACCCTCGCGGATGATCTCGCACGCCTGGCCGCGGCCGCACCGGCGCACGCCGCCCGTGACGCGCCGGCGCGGGCCGCGCTCGCGCTCCAGACGGCCCGGGCCGTCGGCCGCGCGGCCGAGCGATGGACGAGCGTCGCCGTGGAGATCAAGCAGCGGCACGAGCGGGGCGACCGGCCGTCCCGTCCCGAGACGGCCGCCCTCGCCGAGGAGGCCGCGACCGGGCCGCTGGCCACGATGCGACTGCTCCTGCTCACGGCACGCGCGTGCGCGGACATCGCCCGTCATCGCCGCCCGCGGGCCGCGGCCGTGCCGCGCGTGCTGCACCCCGGAGGACGGGCCGGGCCCGCGTCGTTCATCGCGGTCGACGTCCTGCCCGCCCGGCGACTCTGGGACCGCGCCATCTTTTCCGACCACACGGCCACGGTGCGGTGCGTGAATCCGGGCGGGGTGCCGCGCTTTCTCGAGGCGTGGACCGAGGAGGTGCGCGAGCGCATGGGGCGGGGCGGCGTGGCGCTCGTCCTCGGCGCGGGCAACGTCACGGGCCTCGCCGTCGCCGACGCCTGCTGCCAGATCTTCGAGCATGGGCGCGTGGTGCTGCTCAAGCTCCATCCGCTGCACGCACCGCTCGAGCCCGTGCTCGGCGAGGCGCTCGCGCCGCTCGTCGCGGCGGGAGTGCTCGCCATCCGGGCGGGTGACGTCGAGGTCGCACGCGACGCGCTGGCGGATCAACGGGTCAGCCACGTGCATCTGACCGGTGGACGCGACGCCTTCGACGCGCTGGTCTGGGGCGGCCCCGGGCCGCACCTCCCCGGCGCGTCGCCGGTGCTGCGCACGTCGCTCACCTGCGAGCTCGGCAACGTGACCCCCTGGTTCGTCGTGCCGGGGCGATACACCCCCGCCCAGCTCCGCCACCAGGCCGACCTCGTGGCCGGATCGATCATCAACAACACGTCCTTCAACTGCATCGCCACCAAGTGCCTCGTCACATGCCGGTCGTGGAGCCAGCGGGACGAGTTCCTGGCCCTGATCATGCGGCGGCTCGACGCCCAGCCGCCACGGACGGCCTGGTATCCGGGATCGACCAGGGCGTGGGAGTCGCTCGCGGAGCGGGCCGCACCCGCCGACGGCACGCTGCCGTGGCTGATGCGCACGGGAATCGAGCCTGAGGCCGAGACACCGTGGCTCGCGCGTGAATGGTTCCTGCCCGCGGTCGTCGAGGTGCCGCTGTCGGTCGGCACGCTCGAGGATTTCTGCGTCGCTGCCGGCGCGGTCGCCGATCGTCTGCCGGGCACGCTCGCGGCCAACGTGACCATGCCCCGGTTCCCGTCGCAGGACGAGGCCCGCCGCGCGACGCTCTTCGTCGAGCATCTCGCGTACGGCGTGGTGGCGGTCAACACCTGGGCGGCGCTCGGCTACTCGTTCGGCTCGGTGCCGTGGGGCGGCTATCCGGGCGGCACGCTCGCCGAGCCGGGCAGCGGCATCGGCTGGGTGCACGACCCGCTCCTGCTGCCGCTGGTCCACAACACGATCGTGCGCGGTCCGCTCGCGGCCGGCCTGGTGCCCCCGTGGCTCCCGTGGCACACGCATGCAGCCGACCTGACCCGTGGCGTGATCGGCATGTACGGCGCGATCGCGGAGGGCGGGGGCGGGCTCGGCCACCTCGTGACGATGCTGCCCGCGGTGCTGCGGGGCTGACGCGGTCGATCGCCGCGTGCGGCGCGGACGTCGTGCCCACCTCGGTGCCGTCCTGCGACCGCCGGGCGGGTCAGCGACGGGGGCGACGGGCCTTCCCGGTGCGGGGGGCGGCGGCGTGCGGGTCGGGCTTGGGCTCGGCGTGTTCCCGAAACTTTTCCGGCTGACCCGTGAGCTCGTAGAGAAAGCGGCTCGGTCGGCACGGCTTCGCCTTGCCCCACTTCGTGCGCGTCAGACACATGGCGAGCACCAGCCGACGCTTCGCGCGGGTGACGCCGACGTAGCACAGCCGGCGCTCCTCGTCGATCGCCTGCAGGCCGTCGCCGAGCGCGCGGTGGTGCGGCAGGAGCCCCTCCTCGAGGCCCACCATCCAGACGCAGTCGAACTCGAGGCCCTTCGCGGCGTGGAGCGTCATGAGCCGCACGACGTCGTTGCGGGGCTTCTCCTTCTCGAAGCGGTCCTCCTCGGTCACCTGCAGCACGAGCGCGTCGAGAAAGCCACGGACGATCGTCGCCTGGTCGGTGTCGTGGGGCCGCGCCGCCCGCTCGTGCTCGTCGAGCGCCGTGGCGACCTCCTCCACGCACGCCCAGCGGGTCTCCGCCTCGGAGGGATCGTCGTCGTAGTCCTGGTCGAGGAACGCCCGATAGCCCACGTCGTCGAGCACGGCGCGCAGGAGCGGCGCGCACCGCGACGCGGGCGGTGCCGGCGGCGCCGCGGCGGCGAGCGATCGCAGCCGCTCGAGCCTGGCGATGCCTCCCGCCGCCGCCGCCGAGAGCCTCCCGCCGTCGCGCATCGCCGTCAGCGCCCGCCACAGGCTCGTGCCGTCCGTCGCCGCGGCGGCCCGCGCCGCCTGGACCACGCCGCTGGAAATCCCCCGCGGCGGCAGGTTCGCGATGCGCGAGAGCGCGAGATCGTCGTCCGGATCGACGAGGAAGCGCAGGAAGGCCATCACGTCCTTCACCTCGCGTCGATCGAAGAAGGAGCGGCTGCCGACGAGCGCGTAGGGAATGCCCCGCCGGCGCAGGTCCTGCTCGAAGGGTCGGGTCTGCTCCCCCGTCCGCACGAGGATCACCGCCTCGGCAGGATCGACCTGCCGCTCGCGCAGCAGGCTCTCGAGGTCGCCCACGACGCGGCGTGCCTCGTCGGTCTCGTCCTGCGCCTGGAGGATCGTGGGCGGCACGCCGGACGCGACGGTCGATACGAGCGTCTTGCCGTGCCGTCGGCCGTTGTGCTCGATGAGCAGGTTCGCGGCGCGGATGATCTCCGGCGTGGAACGGTAGTTTTCCTCGAGCTTCACGACGCGGGCGCCGGGCCAGCGCCGCTGGAAGTCGAGGATGTGCGACACCTCGGCGCCCCGCCACGCGTAGATCGACTGGTCGTCGTCCCCGACGACGCACAGGCTGCGGTGCTCGCGGGCGAGCGCGCCCACGATGCGCTCCTGGATCGCGCTCGTGTCCTGATACTCGTCGACGAGCAGGTGGTCGAAGCGGTCGGCCTCGCCGCGCCTGGCATCCTCGCACGACGTGAAGAGCTCGTCGACGAGCAGGAGGAGGTCGTCGAAGTCGACCGCCCCCGCGGTCTTGAGGGCTTCCTGGTAACGACGGTAGCCGGCGGCTGCGAGCGTCCACGAGTCGTCGGCGTCGCCGGAGAGCGTGTCGCACGCCGCCGCCGGCCGGATGCCGCGGCTCTTCCAGCGACTCGCACGGTCGAGCAGGTCGGCGGGCCGCAGGACCGCCTCCGGCACGCGGAGGTCCTTGAGCACGCGACGCGCCATCGTCTCCTGCTCGCCACGGTCGATGATCGCGAACCGGTCCGGATAGCCGAGGCGGGCCGCGTGGCGACGCAGGATCCGCACGCAGAGCGAGTGGATCGTCGAGATCTCCGGCTTCGCGGCGGCCGCGGTGCGCCGGCCGAGGATCGCGCCGGCACGTGAGAGCATCTCCCGCGCGGCCTTGTTGGTGAACGTGACCGCGAGGATGCGGTCCGGGCGGGCCCCCTGGCGCACGAGATGCGCGATCCGGGCGATGACCACGCGGGTCTTGCCGGTGCCGGCGCCCGCCAGCACGAGGAGCGGGCCGGGCGGCGCGAGCACCGCGTCGCGCTGGGAGTCGTTGAGCCCCGTCGCCACGGATTTGGCGGCACCCCGTCCGACGGTGGGCGTCTCTGCGGCGGGCGTCTCTGCGGCGGGCGTGGGAACGGAGGCCGTCATGCCGCGAATGTAGCAGGCGACGCGCGTGGGTCGCCCGCTGCTCGCCTTGACGCTCCGGCGGCGGCCGTCTCTATTTCGCAGTCTCGAAACGAATACCACGCGGTGGGCGTCGACGCCGTCGCCGCCGCGCGGACCACCGCGAGACGTCACGGGCAGGGCATGGCGGCCGATCGCACCCACGACACGCAGCATCTCACGGAGGGCAACGACCTCGCGGCCTCGACGATCGATCTGGCCGCGTGGCTGCGGCCGCACCTGCAGACCATCGGCATCGCGCTGGCGGTGATCGCTGGCGGAGCCGTGGCGTGGACGCTCATCGCCGCGCAACGCGAGGCGGCGGCGGAGCGCAGCTGGGACGACTGCATGGCCGCGCTCTCGGAACAGAATCCGGACCGGCTCGACGGCGTGATCCGGAAGTATCCGGGCACCCCGGCCGCCCGCTGGTCGCAGATGCTGCTGGCGGAAACGGCGATCACGGAGGGCTGTCAGCAGCTCTTCGGCGATCGGGCGCGGGCCCGGCAGCGGCTCGAAGCCGCCGTCGATCTCTACACCGGGATCCTGGCGGAGCGGCCCGGCGGCCTCGTGGGTGAACGGGCCGTTTTCGGGCTCGCCAAGGCGCGCGAGGCGCTCGGCGACCTCGACGACGCACGACGGGGATATGAATCGCTCGTCGAGGAGTATCCGTCGAGCGCGGTGCGTGGCCTGGCCGACCAGCGGATCGCCGCCCTGTCGCGCGCGTCCACCAAGGGGTGGTACGATTGGTTCGAGTCACAGGACATGGCGCCGCCCGCTCCGCCGGCGACGAATCCCGGTGGCCAGCCCGCAGCCGAGCAGCCCGCTGCACCCTCCCCACCCGATGCCGACGCCGCGCCCGCCGATGGAGGCACTCCCGCCGAATCCCCCGCCGCTCCAGCCGGGTGACGAGGTCGCCTTCCCGGTGGATGCCGCCGGGGTGGGGGAGCGGATCGACGCGTTTCTCGTGCGCGTCCTGCCGGGGCACAGCCGGTCGTTTCTCGGTCGGCTGTTCGAGAAGGGGACGGTCCGCGTCGACGGCGTCCCCGTCCGCGCGGCCCACAAGCTGCGCGGCGGCGCGGTGGTGCGTCTGACCGTTCCCGATCCGCCGCGCACCGGCCCGATCGCGGAGGAGATCCCACTCACGTTCCTGCACGTCGACGAGGCGATCGCCGTGGTCGACAAGCCCGCCGGGATGGTCGTCCATCCCGCGAAGGGCAACTGGAAGGGCACCCTCGCCGGGGCGCTCAAGTGGCATCTGGAGGAGCGTCCCCGGCCCGGTCACGAGGCGGAAGGAGGGGCCGCCGTGACGCCGACCGGGCTGTCGACGGCCGGTGGCCCCGTCCGGCCCGGCATCGTGCACCGCCTTGATCGCGACACCAGCGGGGTCATCGTGGTCGCCCGGACGGAGGCCGCCCACCATGCGCTCGCCCGTCAGTTCGAGCACCGCGTCGTCGAGAAGACGTATCTCGCGATCACGCAGGGCCGTCCGCAGCTCGACCGGGACGAGATCGACCTGCCGATCGGCATCCATCCCTACCAGCGCGAGCGGATGGCGGTCCGGCGTGACCATGCGACCAGCCGCGAGGCGGTGACCCGCTACGAGGTGATCGAACGGTTCCATACCGCCGCGCTCGTGCGCGTGACACCGAAGACGGGCCGTACGCACCAGATCCGCGTGCACCTCGCCGCCATCGGCTGTCCGGTGCTGTGCGACGGCCTGTACAGCGGTCGGACCGTGATCGAGCCGACGTTCCTCGGGCTTCCCCCGGGCCCACCGTTGCTCGCGCGGCAGGCGCTGCATGCCTCCCGGCTCGCGCTCGTGCACCCGGTGTCGCTCGCGCCGATGGAGTTCACGGCGCCGCTGCCCGCCGATCTCGAGCGGATGCTGGCCGCGCTCAGGCAGGCGTGACGGGCGGCTCGTCGCGTGCGACGGCGATGCCGCCCGAGGTCGCGCCGGCAGGCGATCCCGATGCATCGGGCCCGAGGAGCGGAAACTCGAGCACGAAGGCGCTGCCCCGCCCCGGCTCGCTCCGTGCGTGGATGTCTCCCCCGTGCTCCCGCAGGATCTTGCGGCTCACGGTGAGCCCGAGGCCCGTGCCGCGGGCGCCCTTCGTCGAGACGAAGAGCGTGAAGATCTCCGCGAGCGTGTCGGGCGACATCCCCGCGCCGTTGTCGGCGACCCGGATCCGCACGACGCGGGTCGCATGGTCGAGCTCCGCCGTGACGTCGATCCGGGGATCGGCACGGCCCTCGACCGCGTCGAGCGCGTTGGTCACGACATTGAGCACCGCGCGCGACATCCCCTCCGGGTCGAAGACCATCCGGGGCAGGTCCGCGGGGGCCGTCCAGCGGATCACGGTGCCGGACTCGTCCGCCCGCTGCTGCACCGTCTCCACGACGTCCGCGAGCAGCGCCGTGAGATCGGCCTCGACGAGATCTGGCTCGCGGTGCTTGCTGAACGACAGCATGTCCATCACGAGCGAGGAGATCTTGTCCTGATTGCGGCGCACGATCTCCCATCCCTTGCGCACGACGCCGAGGTCCTCGTTGTCGAGGCCCATCTCGACGAGGTAGCTGCCGCCGCGGATGCCCTGCAGGATGTTCTTGATGTGGTGCGACAGCGTGGCGATCGTCTGGCCCACGGCGGCGAGCCGCTCCGACTGCACCATCGCCGAGTAGTAGGTGGTGTCTTCCACGGCGAGCGCGGCCTGATGACCGATGGCGATCATGAGCTTGAGATGCTCGTCGCTGAACCGGCGACGGCCCTCGACCGCCGCTCCCAGCGGCGTCGTGGTGTCCACGTAGATCACGCCGACGATGTCGTACCGCCCGCGCATCGGCACGCAGATCGCCTCCCGCACCCCGGTGCGCACCACGCTCTGCCCCGACGCGAAGCGATCGTCCTCCTGCGCGTCGCTCGTGAGCACGCCTTCGCGGTTGCCCAGCACGTAGTCGAGGATGGTGCGGCTGATCGCCATCGACTCGGTGCCCCCGGGATTCCGGTCGCGCCGCGCCTTGACGACGAGCTCGCGCGACTCGGGATCGAGCAGCATGATGCAGCCGCGGTCCGCCTCCACCCATTCGAAGACGAGCTGGAGCACGCGGCCGAGGAGCTCGTCGATGTCGAGCGTGTGGCTCACCGCGAGCGCCGTGCGGTACATCACCTGGAGGTTGCTGCGGGCCCGGGCGAGACGGTGCCCCTGCGGTTCCCCGGGCGTCGCCAGCGCGATCGAGTCCTCCTCCCGCATGGAGCGCACGATCCGCGAGCCGTCACCCCGGCCGCCGCGCGAGACGATGTCGACCTCGCCCACGGCCGTCTCGTCCCCGGCGAGCACGAGGATGGTGCGGCCCACGCGGATGCGGTCGCCCGCGGTGACGTCCACCCGGGTGACGCGGGCGTCGTTGACGTAGGTGCCGTTGGAACTGCCCAGGTCGACGAGGACGTGCGTGTCGCCGACGCGCCGCATCTCGGCGTGCCGCCGGGACACCTCGTGGTCGTCGAGCTGGATCGAGTTGCCGGCCTCCCGGCCGATGGTCACGACCCCGTCCGGGCCGTCCAGGTCGTACCGGGCCCCGCGATCGCGGCCCTGGATGACGAACAATGACGGCAAGAGGTCGGGCTCCCGGGGACGACTCATCTCGCCCGATTCTGTCACGGCGAATGGCGCCGGGAAAGGAGGCTCCATGCCCGCCGGTCCAGCCGGCCGCCATGGGGTCCGCATCCCGGGTCGAGTGGGAGATTCCGCCCCGCGTCGAGCGCGTCCGTCCTACAATCCGAGGCGAAGCGTGGCCGCTGCGCGCCGTGGCGCGCGGGGCCGGGTCGCGGCGGGGCATGATGCGAGAGGAGATCGAGGCATGACGCGGGGCGTTGCGGCGGGGATCGTGATCATCGGCCTGGCGTGCGCCGTGACGCGCGGAGGATGGCCGGCACGGGCCGAGGAGTCTGCCGCCGGAGCCGCCCACGACGCCGTGCTCGAGCGGCTGCGACAGGCGGTCACATGGCTGGCGGCGCCCGAGCGCGAGGGGCGTGGACCTGGAACCCCCGGGATCGATGCGGCGGCGGACTGGATCGCCGCGCAGTTCGCCGAGATCGGGCTCGCCGCCCCCGGCGCGGGGGAGGCGTTTCAGCCGTTCGCGATGACGCTCGATGCCAAGCTCGGCCCCGCGTCGGCCAACACGCTCGAGCTCGTGGGACCGGCGACGGCGGATGGCGGGGCCACGGTCGTGCCCCTGGTCCTCGGCCGGGACTTCACGCCGCTGGCCGCCGGCGGATCCGGTCGGTTCGAACTGCCGCTCGTCTTCGCCGGCTACGGCATCACGGCGCCGGCGGAGCACTACGACGACTACGCACCCCTCGCCGACGGCGGTGTCGCGAAGGGTGCGGCGCTCGTGCTGCTCCGCCAGGAACCGCAGAAGAACGACCCGCACGGCGCCTTCGAGGGCAACCAGACGTCGCAGCACGCCGCCCTGGCCCGCAAGGTGGCCAACGCCTCCGAGCACGAGGCCGGAGCGGTCGTCTTCTGTGACGATTCCGCCGAGACCGATTCCCTGATGCCGTTCACACGTGCCGGCGAGGGTTCCGACCGGCGCACGATGCCGGTGCTGCACCTGCGTCGTGCGGTGCTCGACGACGTGGTGACGAGGTCGCTCGGGCGGGATCTGGCGACGATCCAGAAGGGGATCGATGACACGCTCACCCCCGCGAGTGCGGCCCTCGCGGGCTGGCGGATCCGGGGCCGGGTGGCGATCGAGCGCGTGGAGACGCAGGGACGCAACGTCATGGCCGTGATCCCGGGCCGGGGGGCTCCCGCCGCGGATGATCACGCGGCCATCGATCCGCGCGAGACGGTCGTGCTCGGCGCCCACTACGACCATCTCGGCTTCGGCGGCGTGAACTCCGCCGCACCCGGTGTGCACGCGGTGCACCACGGCGCCGACGACAACGCCAGCGGCACGGCCCTGCTCGTGGAGGTCGCCAGGCGGCTCGTCGCCCGGGGGCCGCTGCCCCGCACCGTCCTCCTCGTCGCCTTCTCCGGCGAGGAGCGCGGCCTGCTCGGCAGCGCGCACTACGTGGCCAATCCCGCCGTCCCGATCGCCGACACGGTCGCCATGGTGAATCTCGACATGGTCGGCCGCCTCGACGCGGAGAAGCTCATCGTCCACGGCACCGGGACGTCGGCCGGCTTCGACGAGCTCGTCGACCGCCTCGCCGCCGCCGCGGGCCTCACCACGGCGAAGGAACCCGGCGGATTCGGGCCGAGCGACCACTCGAGCTTCTACGCGAAGAAGGTGCCCGTCCTGCACCTCTTCACCGGCTCGCACGCCGACTACCATCGGCCGACCGACACCGCCGACAAGATCAACTACGACGGCATGGTGAGGCTCGCGGGGCTCGTCACCGACGTCGTGGCCGAGCTCGCGTCGGGACCGCGTCCGGACTACCGCGAGGTGGCCTCGACGATGTTCGCCCGTGGCGGAGGGGATCGGCCGTATTTCGGCAGCATTCCCGATTTCGGCAAGCCGGGCGGCGGCTATGCCATCTCGGGCGTCGCCAAGGATTCGCCCGCCGCGAACGGCGGGCTGCAGGGGGGCGACGTGATCGTGCGGCTCGGTGAGAGCGCGATCACGGGCCTCGACGACTTCGACAGCGCCCTGCGGAAGCACAAGGGAGGCGAGCGGGTGCCGGTCGTCGTGCGCCGCGGCGGTGCCGATGTGACGCTCGAGGTGCTGCTCGGGCAGCCCAAATAGCGGATCGACCGCGTTTCGCGTCGGCTTTTTGCTCTTGAGCCGACCGCCCGGGATCGCCAGTATCCCGCCGCCCCGGTCTCCCGACGGCCACGGTCCGCCGTGCCGCCAGGTGGCGTGGAGACCGTCGCCACCGTCCCGTCCGACCGCCGACATCCAGAGCCCGAGCCTGCGAGCCCATACCCCGAGAGCAAGGAGTGCCCACCGTGAAGAGTCAGCCGGCAGTGTTCGCGATCATGTCCGTCCTCGCGCTGGCGCAGGCCGCGGCCGCACAGGCGCCGGTTCAGGCTCCGCCGGCCCGTCCCGCCGGGTCGACACCCGCCACCCATGCCGCGGTCATCGACGTGGGCTACATCTTCAAGAATCACGGGCGCTTCAAGGCCGCGATGGACAAGATGCGCGACGAGGTGCTCGCGGCCGAGAACAGCCTCAAGGGGGAGCGCGACCGGATCAACGGCCTCATGGAGCAGCTCAAGGGCTTCAACGTGGGCACGCCCGAGTATCGCAAGCTCGAGGCCGAGGTCGCGAAGGCGCAGGGCGACTTCAACGTCAACGCCCAGCTCCAGAAGAAGGACTTCATGGATCGTGAGGCCAGCGTCTACATGCAGGTGTACGGCGAGATCGAGCGTGCGGTGAGCCAGTTCGCTCGGGAGCACGGCATCGCGGTCGTCCACCGCTTCGACGGCGAGCCGGTCGACACGGGCGATCGCAATCGGATCCTCGGCACGATCACCAAGCCGATCGTCTACTACGATCCGCAGATCGACATCACGCCGGACATCCTCCGGATGCTCAACGGCGCGCCCGTCGCCGGTCAGCCGCCTGCCCGGCCCGTTCGCTAGCTGTCCGTGGACAAAGCCTTCCATGGCCTTTGTCCACTGGGCCGACCGGTGGAAACGCCGAGGGTTTCCCCGGTCGGCACGCCTCGCATCCTGCTCGGTCAGACGTGGTCCACAGTCTGCCAGGTCGTCGCCGCACCCCCACCTCGCCGCCCGATTCGCCACGCCCGTCGAGGCATCACGCTCCTAGATGCGGTCGAGCCACCCACGCCGATGCGCCCGTGATCCTCGCCGAGCGGGCGGGGCCGATGTCCGCTTCAGTCCTCTCGTGCGGGAACCTTCGTCGATGCGTCTTCGGTCGCAGCACACGATCCGTCGTCCTGTCTCGGTGTCGGGTGTCGGGTACTGGAGCGGGCGGGACAACCGGGTCGATCTGCTGCCGGCGCCCGCCGGTGTCGGTGTCGTGTTCCTGCGCGGGCCCGGTCGGCTGCCGTCTCCCGTGGCCGCGGCCGTCGCCAATCGCATCGATGCGACCCAGCGGACGACGCTCGCCGTCGGGAGCTCGCGGGTCGAGATGGTGGAGCACGTGCTGAGCGCCCTGTCCGGTCTCGGTGTCGACTGCTGTCTCGTGCGGGTGACGAACGAGGAGCTGCCGGGGCTCGACGGATCGGCTGCGGCGTTCGTCGACGCGATCGACGCCGTCGGGCTCGAGGACCTCATCGTGCCGATCGACCCGCTCGTGCTCGACACGACGGTGCGGGTCGGCGACGGCGACTCCTGGATCGAGGCGGGGCCGCCGCGGCATGCCGGACTCTCGGTGTCGTACGAGCTCGACTATGGGCACGGCCCGATCGGCCGGCAGTCGCTCGACATCGACGTCACGCCGGAGAGCTACCGCGACGAGCTCGCCGCGGCGCGCACCTTCATCATGCTCGAGGAGGCGGACCGGCTCCGGGCGGCCGGCCTCGCCCGCACCTGCGGCACGCGTGACCTGCTCGTCTTCGGCCCCGACGGCCCCATCGACAACGCCCTCCGGTGGCCGGACGAATGCGTGCGGCACAAGGTGCTCGACCTCGTCGGCGACCTGGCACTGGTCGGTCGCCCCGTCCACGCCCACGTGCGTGCGCGGCGGAGCGGGCATCGGCTCAACGCGGCGCTGGCGGCGAGCCTCCTCGCGGTCGTGGGGAGGCGGGCTTCGGCCTGACGCCGTGATGCCGGACGACCGTCGCGAGACCCAGTCGAACGCTCCCTGGCCAGAGCCGGAGGAGGCTCCCCGATCCGAGCAGGCCGTCGTCGGGCCGTCGCTCGTGCATCCCACGGCGGTGGTGGAGTCGGGCGCGCAGATCGGGCCGGGCGTGCGGATCGGGCCGGCCTGCGTGATCTCCTCGGCGGCCGTCATCGGTCGCGGCACCGTGCTGGCCAACAACGTCACGCTGATGGGCCACGTTCGCATCGGCGAGCGCAACCGCATCTTCCCCAACTGCGTGATCGGCGGTGAGCCACAGGATGTCAGCTACCGCGGCACCGACACGCTGGTCGAGATCGGCCACGACAACGTGATTCGCGAGGGCGTGACGATCAATCGTGCCTCGGAGAAGGAGGACGGCCGGACGACCATCGGCAGCGGCAACCTGCTGATGGCGGCCTGTCACGTGGCCCACGACTGCCGCATCGGTGATCAGGTCGTCATCGCCAACGGCACCCTGCTCGGCGGGCACGTGCGGGTGCATTCCCGCGCCTCGCTCTCGGGGGCGGTGGCCGTGCACCACTGGGCGACGATCGGGGGCTGGTCGTTCGTGGCGGGTCTCTCGCGGGTGCTGCACGACGTGCCCCCCTTCATGCTGTGCGAGGGGGCGCCGGCGCGGCCGCGCTGCATCAACGTGGTCGCACTGAAGCGCGGAGGCTTCGAGCCGGCGGCGATCGAAGCGATCGCCGAGGCGCACCGCCTGCTCTACCGCGCGAAGGTCGGGCTCGCGGCGGCCCGGGAAATCCTGCGGTCGCAAAACGCGCTCGACGAGCACGTGGCCCATCTGCTCGAGTTCCTCGCGCGGCAGCATGACGGCAGGCACGGGCGGGCCCGAGAGCGGAGGAGGGCGGCATGATTCGGCAACGGGTGGCGGTCATCGGCTGTGGGCACCTCGGCACGATCCACGCGAGGCTGCTCGCGGCCCGCGGCGATGTCGAGCTGGTCGCGGTGGTCGATCCGGTGGCCGATGCCCGCGAGCGGGTGGCCGCCCTGCACGGCTGCGAGCCGCTCGCCGAGCCCGGCGAACTGATCGGCAGGGTCGGGGCGGTGATCGTGGCCGCCCCCACCGCGCTGCACGCATCCGTGGCGCTGCCGCTGCTCGAGGCGGGCATCGACCTGCTCGTCGAGAAACCGCTCGCCGCGAGCGTCGAGGACGCACGGTCGATCGTCATCGCGGCGCGGCGGCTGGGACGCGTGGTGGCGACCGGCCATGTCGAACGCTTCAACCCGGCGTGGCGGGCGGCCGCGGGCCGGGCGCGGGGTGTGCGGGTGCTGGAGGCGGAGCGGCTCGCCCCTTTCTCCTTCCGTTCCCTGGACGTGGGAGCGGTGCTCGACCTGATGATCCACGACATCGATCTCGTGCTCTCGCTCGAGCCGGGCCGGCTCGAGCGGATCGAGGCACGCGGGCTCGTGGCGACCGGTGGCCACGAGGACGTCGCTCGCGCGCGGCTGCAGTTCTCGTCCGGGCTCGTGGCCGATCTCACCGCGTCCCGCATCCATCCCGAGGTGCGTCGCACGGTCTCGATGTGGACGGAGTGCGGGATGATCGCCTGCGACTTCAATGCCAAGACCCTGCGCGTCCTGACCGCGTCGCCGAGCGTGCGGAGCGGCACCTTCGCGGCGGCACGGGTACCCGCCGCCGAGCGGCCCGCGCTGCGGGAGGGATTCTTTTCGACGGTCCTGCCGCTCGAGCAGTCGACGGTGCCCGAGGGCAACGCGATCGCGGCCGAGCACGACGACTTTCTCGAGGCGGTGCGCACGGGACGCCCGCCACTGGTCACCGCCGCGGCCGGTGCGGCCGCGCTCGAAATCGCCGCCCGTGTGCTCGACGTGATGGAGTGCACCCGCTTCGGTGTGGGCCGGCCGGAGGCCGTTCCCACCGCGACCGGCCCCTTCATTCCACACCGCAAAACCGCCTGAGGTTTCCCAGGCCTCCCGGTCGGAAGCAGCTTGGACTTTTTTGGAGGGACGCACCGGCAGGCTGGGCGGGACGGCGAAGGGGTCGGCGAACGCGCGACGAGCGTGTGGCCGCCGCGGCCACAACGAGGAGACTTTTTCCGCCCCCGAGCCGGTGCTCCGCGCACGCCCGTCGCGGTCCGACGCCTCAGGCCAGGGAGTCGCCGAAGCGATGGAGCCCCTTGTGTCGATACCACAGGTGGCGGCCGCGCGCCGCCCACGCCCGGACGGACCTCCCATGGCAGCCATGATCCGCCTCGCCCTGAGCTGGTGCCTTGTCGCGGCCGTCGTGCCGGCGCACGCCGGTGACGGTGCGGTGGTGCCCCCGCCCGTGGTGTTCGAGGATCTCGGGCTCGCCGGCTTCTCGGGAGCGGGCTCGGTGGCCGCGGCGCTGCGGGCCACGTGTGCCACGGCGCCGCGCGACGTCGGGGAGGTGACACCGTTCGCCATCGCCGTTCGCGGGCCGTCGGGCACGGCGCCGACCACGGCGAACCTGCCGCTGGCTGCCGAGGTGAGGAGCCGGATCGAGCGGTTCGACGTCGCCGCCGGCATCCGGGCGAATCCCGAAGTGCTGCGCGAGGGTCCGGCCCACTGGACCGGACGGATCGGCCTGACGAGCGAGGGCGCCAACGGCAAGACGTCGCTCGAGGTGCGCACCACGCTCGGCCGTTGGGAGAGCGACGGACGCCTCGGCGTCGAGGTCGGGCCGCGCATCGAGCGGCGGCTCCGGCGCGGCGCGACGTTCTTCATCGACGGCAAGGCCGAGGCGCAGGCCGTCCGGTCCCACGACGGCGGCTGGTGGGCCCTCCCGGGGACGACGGCCGCGGACGGCGCCGGCATGCTCGGCGTCATGGCCAGGACGGGCCTCGTGCGCTGACCCGGAAGGTCAGGCGAGGTCGCGGTCCTGGAACAGCACGAGCGCGACGAGCAGCGCGATCGTCGCGTAGAGGCCGGCATAGAGCGCGGCCCAGGCGAGGTAGATCCACGGCACGGCCACGCCGCCCACGACGGCCGCCTCGATCGTGAAGTGGTCGAGCACCGGCAGGATCGTGGCGAAGAGCTGTCCGACGAACCGCACGATCGCGAATCGGCCCACGCTCGACTGCACGATGAGCGGCACGAGGTGTCCGAGCGTGTAGACGGCGAAGCAGACGATCAGATTCGGCACCATGCCCAGCCGCGTCGAGACCGCGAGGCTGACGGCGGCCATGAGGATCGTCTCGAGGAGCGACAGCGCGAGGCCCGGCACCACCGTGATCGCCTCGGCGGCGCATTCCGCCCAGAGCGGGTCGGTCTTCGAGCTCTCTCGCGCGTCATAGACGACCTTGAGGCTGGTGGTGGCCAGCAGCGTGCCGCCGAGGATGAGGAAGACGAGGAGCGCGACCAGGACGAGGCCGGCGAACTTGCCGATGATGAACTGCCATCGCTCGAGCGGCTTCGAGAGCACGGTCATCGCCGTCCTGCCCTCGATCTCGTCGGCCACCGCCACGCTCGCGGTCCAGACGACGACGAGCAGCGCGAGCACCTTGATGAGCGTCAGCCCGCTGTCCTTCAGCATCTTCACGTCTTCGCCGAAGGTGTTGTAGGGAATCACGATGAACGACAGCAGGAGCACGATCCCGAGGACGATCACCACGGCGAACACGGGCTGGCCGATCGCCTCCTTCGTGGTGGCGGATGCCACGGCCGCGACGCGTGGCGCGGCGAGCCGGAAGAGCGTGTAGCCGCCGAGCAGCGTGGCCAGCGTGAGGAACGTCCACGGCAGGAGCCCCGCCTCCGGGTACTCCGGGGCGAGCCGCCAGCGGATCGTCAGGCCTGCCGGCTCGTCGCCGGCGTTGGTCGCCTCGAGCTGGGCCTGCTGTCCGAGGAAAGGATTCGTGCGGCCCTCCGCCTTCGTCCAGGTCCACGGCACGCCGGCCTCGAGATCGACGTCCGGCACCTTCTCGAGCGCGAATCCGGCGATCGGCTGCTGCGTCCGCACGAGCAGCGAGGCGTCTCCGACGAGCTCGAAGTCCTGCAGCTCCTGCGGCCTGAGATCGAGCGCGACGGGCATGGCCTTGGTGTGCGGCGGGATCGTGACCTGGGTGGAGGCCTCGCTGCCACCGGTCATGCGTGCGAGCGACCGGGCCACCTGGGTGACGGGCACGAGGGGCGTGAACGCGACCGCGGTGGCCGCGAAGACGAGCAGAAGCCAGGCCAGCGGCCCGAGAAAACCGTCGCGCATGGCGACCCGCAGCTCGGCGGCCGCGCGGGGCCTCACGAGCGAGATCAGCCCGTAGCCGGCGGCTGCCAGCGCGAGCGTGAGCGCCGCCCCCACGCCGACGAGCCAGATGGGCGGCAGGGCGACGAGCCAACGATTGGCGAAGAGTGGCGTCATGGGAAGCGTGGCGTCAGGGTTTGTGCGACGACTGGTCGAGTCCGGCCCGGCGCGACCTCGAGCCGCCCACGGGGCCCGGACCGTTCCGGCGGTGCGGACCTCCGCAGTATGTCGTCCGTCGCGCGGAGGCGGAAGGTGCCAGCCCGGGCCGCGTCCCCGGCGACGGTCCGGAGAGGGAAGGCTGGCCGCCAGGGCTCAGCCGCCCGCAGGACCTGCGAGCACGATCGACGCCGACTCATCCAGCCTCCAGCGTTCGAGCACCTGCTGGACGTCGTTACGGGTGAGCGATTCGACGATTCCCAGCGTTTCCGCGACGGTCCGGTAGGTGCGAGCATGGGCCCACTCCCCGCCAACCTCGAAGAGCCGGCGTCGCGGCCGCTCCCCCGCGAGAACGACGCGGCTGGCGAGCTTGTTCCGCGCCTGGTCGAACTCCGGGCCGGCGATGCCGCGGGTGGCCGCGTCCCGATAGATCTCGAGAATCCGCTCGAACTGCGCGTCGATGGCGTCGGCGTCGCATGAGAGCTGGGTGACGAAGAGCCCCGCGTCAAGGAATTCGTGGTGGTGCAGCGTGGCCTGCTCGGCATCGCCGGAATCGACGAGCGCCCAGTAGAGACGGCTGCCCGACGAGTCGCCGAGCACCGCGGCGAGGAGTTTGGCGGCGAAGCGGTCGGCATGATGTTCGGACGGGCCGGGGGACATGCGGACGCCGTATTCGAGGGTCGCCGACGGCCGCACGATCCGCGTGGTGCCCGGACGGGCGGCGCGGTCCGGCGCATCGGGGCGGAGGCGCGTCGTGTCGGGCTGCGATTCCCAGCCGCCGCAGAGCCGCCGCGCGTCCGCGACCAGCGCGGGGAAGTCGACCGCGCCCGTCGCCGCGAGGACCATCGTGCCGGGGGCGTAGCGACGATGGTGGTAGTCGCGCATCGCCTCGACGGGCAGGGCCGTGATCGACTCGACCGTGCCGAGGACGCTGCGCGCGAGCGGGTGGTCGCCGAAGAAGGCCGCGCGGCACTGGTCGTCGGCGCCGAACGGGGGCTGGTCGTCGTACATCCGGATCTCCTCCAGGATGACGAGCTTCTCGGTCGAGAAGTCCTCCTCGCGCAGGGCCGGCCGCATCATGCGGGCGATGAGATCGACCGCGTCGGCCTGCCGGTCGGGCAGGACGGTGGCGTAATAGACCGTGTCCTCCTCCGCGGTGTAGGCGTTCGCGCTCGCGCCCATCGCGTCGAACCGCCGGTTGATCTCGTCGCCCGACACGCTCTCGGTGCCCTTGAAGATCATGTGCTCGAGGAAGTGGCTCGTTCCCCAGAGCAGGTCCGACTCGTCGCGGGAACCGGTGTTGACGAAGAACCCCACGCTCGTCGAGACCGCGTGGGCGGAGGTCTCGGCGATCACCTCGAGCCCGTTGTCGAGCCGCTCACGCAGAAACGCCACGCGGCACCTCCAGCGCTTCGTGGCCGAGTGACACGACGGAGAGATCCTTCGCCGGCTGGGCGGCCAGCCAGTCCTCCACGGCCGCGACCGTGAGCCGGTCGTACCGGGCGAGCTCCTCGGCCAGCGTGCGCATCTCGCCGAGGTGATACCACTGCCTGCCGAGCGATCCTGCACGCGCGGCGCTCGATTCCTGCTGCATCACCAGCGCGCTTTTGGCGCGAGCCTTGATGCGGTCGAGCTCCTCCGCCGAGATGGTTCCCGGCAGCCGCTCGATCTCGGCGAGGATCACGTCGAGCGTCTCCTGGGCGCGGGCGGCGGTGGTGCCCGCGTAGCAGACGGCGATGGCAAAGTCGCGATGCGTCTGATACCCGGCCGACACGGTGTAGCACAGCCCGCGCCGCTCGCGCACCTCCGTGAAGAGCCGTGAGCTCGAGCCGCCGCCGAGGATGCCCAGGGCCGCCGTCGCCTCGTGCGACGTGTCGTCCCGGTACGGCGGCTGTGACCACGCGATCGCGACGTGGGTCTGCTGGGCGTCGTGCGGCACGTGGCGACTGTGCGGCCCGCGCGGGCCGGGGGCGATCGGCGGAGGCGGATCGCCGCGCCAGTCCCCGAAGAGCCGCGTGCAGCGGGCCACGAAGTCGGGCCAGTCGATCCGGCCCGCCACCGCGATGATCGAGCCGGCAGGCAGCAGGTGCGTCGAACAGAACCGTCGCACGTCCGCGCAGGAGAGCCGTTCGACCTCGGCGGCGAGCCCCTCGGCCGGCATGCCCCACGGAGCCGGGAAGTGGATCTGCCGCAGGGCGAGCATCGTCCGGTGGGCCGGGTCGTCCTCCGTGCCTGCGAGGCCCTGCAGCACCATGTCGCGGGCCGCCTCGAACTCGTCCGGAGGCAGCCGGGGGCGCCGCACGATGTCGGCGAAGATCGGCAGCGCGTCGGGCAGCCGCCGCGCGACCATGGCCCCGGAGAAGCTCGCGTGGGTCGCGGAGACCGAGTGGGCCCACTGGACCCCCGCGTTCTCGAGATCCTCGACGATGCGGCGGCTGTCCCGCTCCCCGGCGCCGCGCAGGCACAGTTCGCCCGCCAGCGTGGCCAGACCACAGCGTCCCGGCCCGTCGTGCACCGATCCTGCGGGCACGTGGATGGCGACGGCCGCCGACTCCAGGTCCGGCAGGTCTTCGCCGAGGAGCGTGATGCCGTTGTCGAGCGTCGCCGAGAACAGGGTCTGCTTCAACGCGCTGTGATCGGCCTGACTAGGCCGTCGAATCCGGAGGTCAGGAGAGGGCGAATGCGGCGGACACGTCGGCCGTCGTCGCGACCGGTGTGTCGCTCGACTTGTAGATCGTCTTCGTGCGCCGGAATCCGAGCCGCTGGTAGAGCCGCACGGCACCGGGGTTGTCGGCGGTCACCTCCAGGGCGGCGGTGTGGAGGCCGGCCTCACGAAACGCCGCGAGCACCCGCTCGATGAGGCACGTCCCGAGCCCGACACCGCGATGGCCCGGAACGACCCCGACATTCTGAATCATCCCCACCCGACCGCGCTCCATGACGCCCTGGATCGTCCCGCACCACTGCAGGCTCGACGGGCAGGTCCCGCGGGCGACCAGCCAGGTGGCCGCAGGCAGGAACCCAGCCTTGGCCCGGATCTCGGCCATGAGCCGGCGGCAGCCCTCCAGATCCCCGAGGCAGGGAAAGACGAGGGCGTCGATTTCGTCCCGAAATGCGCGAAACTTCGTTCGTGCGTGCACGTCAAGGATCGCCTCGTTCCACGGGACGAAGCGGTAGTGGGCGGGCAGCGGGGCCGGACCGCGCGACCTGGCGAGGTCCGCCTCCATGCGAAACCGTTTGAAGTAGGTCGTCTGCAAGGCGAATCCGCTCCGGACACTGTGGATGACAATACGAGCATGCCACACGGTGGTCAACGCGCCGGTCGGTGAGGGGCGCGGATGGCTGCTGCGAGCGGGCATGCGCCGCGACGGGCGGTGCGGCGGCCGCGCGGGATTGCAGCGGTGGAGCCCGCGGGCTACGCTTTTTGGGCAGTCAAAAAATGATTTTTGAGCCATCGAAATGTGAGCCGGACCCTGGCGTCCCGGCCCGACGCCGGCTGATCCGTCACGCCGTCGGGGCCTCGCTCCTTGCCCTGGCGATCGGCGGGGGCTGCGGTCGTACGGGGGGTGATCGGACCGCGTCCCCGGGCGGCACGACCCGCCCCGGGGTCGTGCGGGTGGTGGCCACCACGACCGTCGTCGCCGATCTCGTTCGGCAGGTCGGGCAGGATCGCGTCGAGGTCGATTGCCTCATGGCGCCCGGCATCGACCCGCATTCCTACAAGGCCACGCCGCGGGACGCGGATCGGCTGGCGGCGGCCGACCTCGTGGTCGCCTCGGGACTGCATCTCGAGGGGCGGCTGGCGGATCTGCTCGAGCGACTCGGTCGCCAGCGTCCGGTCGTATCGGTCGGCGACTTCCTGCCGCGCGACCGCCTCCTCTTCGGAGGCCCCGAGATCGCCGACCCCCACGTCTGGTTCGACGTGTCGCTCTGGGCCCTCGCGGCCCCCGTCGTCGCGGACGCCCTCGCGCGGCTCGATCCGGCGGGCGCTGCGGCGTACGACGCGGCGGGGCGGGCGGTTGCCGCGCGGCTCACCCGCCTCCACGCGGACCTCGCCGAACGCATTGCTTCGATCCCCGGCGAGCGTCGCGTGCTCGTCACGGCGCACGACGCGTTTCGCTACTTCGGCCGCGCCTACGGCATCGAGGTCGTGGGGGTGCAGGGCCTGAGTACGGAGAGTGAGGCGGGCCTCGGCGACATCAACCGCCTCGTGGAGCTGCTCGTCGCGCGGCGGATTCCCGCCGTGTTCGTCGAGACGAGCGTGTCGGACCGGAGCGTGGCGGCGCTCGTCGAAGGGGCTGCCGCGCGCGGGCATGCCGTGACACTCCGCGGCAGGCTGTACTCCGACTCGCTCGGTGCGCCGGGCAGCGGCGCCGATACGCTGGAGGGCGCGATCGAGACCAACGTCGCCGCCATCGTCGCCGCGCTCGGCGACGACCCGGCCCCGTCCGGCGCCGAGCCATCCGCGCGGGCGGCACCGGGGGACACGCGGTGAGCGGGGCGGTGCGACAGGCATGCCAATGACCGATTCCGCCACGCCGTCGGCCGCGGGCGATCGTCCGGAGCCGCTCGTCGAGTTTCACGACGTGACGGTCGCGTACGGTCGCCGCCCGGTCCTCTGGAACGTCGATCTCGTGATCGACGCGCCGTGCCTCTTCGGGATCATCGGTCCGAACGGGGCGGGCAAGAGCACGCTCCTCAAGGCCGCGATCGGCCTCGTGCCGCTCGTCGGCGGAACGGTGCGCTTCGCGGGCGAGCCGCTCGCGCGGGCGCGGCACACGATCGGCTACGTGCCGCAGCGCGAGAGCGTCGACTGGGACTTTCCGGTGAGCGCGTTCGACGTGGTGCTCATGGGCACCTACGGCCGCCTCGGCTGGTTCCGCCGGCCCGGACCCGCGGAGCGGGCGTCGGCCCGGGACTGCCTCGCCCGTGTCGGGCTCGCCGACGTTGCCGATCGGCAGATCGGCCGGCTCTCGGGGGGTCAGCAGCAGCGGGTGTTCCTCGCCCGCGCGCTCGCGCAGGAGGCGGCGATCTACCTGCTCGACGAGCCGATGGCGGGCGTCGACGCCCGATCCCAGGAACAGATCTTCGACGTCCTCGCCTCGCTGCGTGCGGCCGGCCGGCTCGTCGTCGTCGTCCACCATGACCTGCGGACGGCCGCCGAGTGGTTCGACCGCGTGGCCCTCATCGACATGCGTCTCGTCGCGGCCGGCCCGACGGCGACCGTGCTCACGCCGGACAACCTGCGCCGCACCTACTCCGGGCAGGTCGAACTGCTGCGCGAGGTCGGCCTGGCGGTCGCCGAACGGGGGCGCACGTCGTGAGCGGCGGCCTCCCCTGCAGTGCGGCGCTCGTGGCTGCGGCATCGGGCCTGTCGGTGTCGCCGACCGGCTCCTCATTGATCGGCCTGGCAGTCCCGGGCGTCCCGTACAACACCCTCGTGGTGGCCTGTGGGGTCGCCGCGGTGGGGTGCGCCGCCGGGGTGGTGGGCAGCCTCGCGCTCCTGCGGAAGCGGCCGCTCGTGGGGGATGCGGCGGCGCATGCGACGCTCGCCGGCGTCGCGGGTGCGTTTCTTCTCACCGGCCGCCGCGACCTCGTGTCGCTCCTGACCGGAGCGCTCGTCGCGGCGCTCGTCGGGCTCGGCGCCCTCGTCCTCGTGCGCCGCGTCACGCGCACCCGCGACGACGCCGCGACGGCGATCGTCATCGGCGGTGGCTTCGGCCTCGGCATCGCGCTGGTCTCCGGCATCACGGCCCGGGGCATTCCCGGCGGGGGCGGCCTCGAGCACTTCCTGCTCGGACATGCCGCCGCCCTGACGGCCGACGACGCGAGGCTCCTGATGGCGGTGTCGGCGGCGGCGATCGCGCTCGTGGTGCTCGCCCTGAAGGAGTTCACGCTCGTCGCCTTCGACGCGTCGTTCGCCGCCGCGACGGGCTGGCCGACCGTGCTGCTCGACCAGGCGTTGGTGACGCTCGTCGCGGTGATGGTGGTGGTCGGGCTCCCGGCCGCGGGGGCCGTGCTCGTCACGGCGCTCATCGTCATTCCGCCGGTCGCCGCGCGGCAGTGGACCGACCGCGTCGGCAACTTCGTGGCGCTTGCCGGCGGGTGTGGTGCCGCGGCCGCGCTCGCCGGCGTCATCGTGACCTCGGCCCGCCCGGGGCTTCCGACCGGACCGGTCATCGTGCTCGCGGCCGCCTGTTTCTGCCTCGTGTCGGTCGTCGCCTCTCCCCGCCGCGGGTGGCTGGGGCGGACGCTCCGCGCCGCGGCCGAACGACGCGCGTGGGCCGCCGGCCTCCTGCTCGACACGTGCCTCCGTGCCGCGGAGCGCGGCGACGGCACGTTCACGGTCGCCGACGTGACGGACGGCCGCACGGCCCGTACGGCGTGGCGCATGCTCGAGCACGAGGGACTCGTCGAGCGACTGCACGAACACACGGCCGAGGGGCGCGTGCCGCGCGACGCATGGCGGCTCTCGGGGCGCGGCCTCGATCGCGCCCGGGAGCGCCGGCGACGCGCGGCGGACTGGGCCGCGGCATTCGACCGTGCGCCGGCCGCCGCGCGGGAGCGGTTTTCGCTCGATCTGCCGGAATGCGCGATCGCGACCGACGCCGGTGCCACGAGGGCCACGTGATGGCGGACACCGCGGGCGGCATGCACCTGTGGGCGATCGCCACGGCGTCGGTGGTGGCGGCGGCCTGCGCGCTCGTCGGCACGCTGCTCGTCGTGCGCCGCCAGAGCCTGCTGGGGGATGCGATCGGCCACGCCGTTCTGCCCGGCATCGCGCTGGCCGTGCTCGCGGGCGCACGTCCGGGAGGCGTCGCCGTCTTCGGGGCCGCCGTCGCCTGCGCGCTCGTGACGGTCGGGCTCGTCCAGGCGCTGCGCGCCGTGGCCGGACTCGCCGAGGACGCCGGTGCGGGCGTGGTCTTCACGTCGCTCTTCGCGGCGGGCGTCGTGATCGTGACGCTCGGAGCCTCGCGGATCGACCTCGATGCCTCGTGCGTGCTCTACGGCATCCTCGAGATGGTCCCCTTCGACACCGTCCCGGTCGGCGGCGTCGAGGTGCCACGCGGGTTCGTGTCGAGTGCGGCGGTCCTCGCCGCCCTCGTGGCGGTCGCGGTGCCGACCTGGAAGCTGCAGGTGTTCAGCGCGTTCGATCCCGACGGCGCCCGCGCGGCGGGCGTGCCGGTCGCGGCGGTGACGACGGGCCTCCTCGCGGCCACCGCGGTCGCCACGGTCGCGGGCTTCGAGGTGGTCGGCGCGGTGCTCGTGGTGGCGCTGCTCGTCGTGCCGGCGGCGGCCGCGGAACTGCTGGTGCATCGCCTGCATCGCGTGGCGCTGCTCGCGGTCGCATTCGCGGTGGGCGGAGCGATCGTGGGGTACCTGCTCGCCTACCGTTGGAACACGAGCGCCGGGGGTGTGATCGCGGTCGTGCTCGTGGCGGAATATGTGGTCGCCGCCCTGCTCGCCCCGGAGGACGGCTGCGTCGCCCAGGTGGCCGGACGCGTCCGCTTCGCGTGGCGTGTCGCGCGCGAGGACCGTCTGGCTGCGGTGTGGCGGGCCATGGAGCAGCGCGGCACTCCGGCGACTCCTCGCTCCGCGCTCGAGCACCTCGCCGGGTGGTGGCTTCGCGCGCGGGGCCGCATCGTCGGCGGGGCGTCGCTGTCCGCCGCCGGGCGACGCGAGGCGGAGATGGTCGTGCGTTCCCATCGGCTCTGGGAGGCCTGGCTCGGGCGTCACGCCGATCTGCCGCTCGACCACCTGCATCCGCCCGCTGAATGGGTGGAACACCATCTCGGTGAGGCCGCGCGGCGTCGCATCGAGGCCGAGCTCGAGCACGGTCGGGGCGACCCCCACGGCCGCGAGATTCCTCCGGAGGCCTGAGGGCATCCGGGGCGGGCCTCTGATCCGCGACTGCCGCGCGCGGGGTCACCGACCGGAACGGTGCCGGGAGCCGGGCCGTGCCGTGCGGGGCCGCGTCGCGCCGCGGGACGTGCCATGCAGCCGACGCAGCACGGCGAGGTTGCGCCGATCCTCGTCCGGGGACGGCCGCCCGTCGGCACCCTCTTTCGGCGTCTCGAGCACCAGCGGAACATGGGTCAGGAGCGGATGGCGCACGATGAGTGCGAAGGCGGGCTCGCCGATGCAGCCGCGACCGATCGCCTCGTGACGATCGACCCGCGTACCGAGTTCGCGTTTCGAGTCGTTCGCGTGAATCAGCTTCAGGCGCTCGAGCCCGATCGCGGCGTCGAAGGCTGCGAGCGTCGTCTCGAGCGCCTCCGCCGGGAAGAGGGGATAGCCGGCCGCGAAGACATGGCAGGTGTCGAGGCACACGCCGACGCGTCCGGCGAGGCCCGGTTCGGCGTCGATCACGTCGAGCATGGCACCGATCTCCTCGAACGACGCCCCGAGGCACGAACCCTGTCCGGCCGTCGTCTCGATGAGGATCCCGGCGGCGAGGGGATCCGTCCGCCTGAGTGCTCGGGCGATGCCCTCCGCGGCGCGACGGACCGCCGTCGCCGGCGGCTGCTCCCCGGCGGCGCCGGGATGGGCGACGACCCACGGGATGCCCAGCATCTCGGCCCGCTCGAGCTCCTCTGCGAGCGCCGCGATGGATCGGGCGCGGAGCGCCGGATCGGCGGCGGCCGGATTGATGAGGTAGGAATCGTGGGCGACGACGAATCGCAGGCCGGCGGTCCGCACGGCGTCACGAAACGCGGTCGCGTCCTCGGGGTCGATCGGCTTCGTCTCCCAGCGGTTGATGTTCCGCGTGAACACCTGCAGGCAGTCGCAGCCGGTCTCGACCGCGCGTTCGACCGCCCGGATGAATCCGCCGGCGATCGATTGGTGCGCCCCGAGTGGCCGAGGCAGGGGGCGCACCGCGGAGCGGCGGCTGGTTCGAGGGGGACGCGGTGCAGCGGCACGGCGCGGCGGTCGGGGTGTCATGAATCCGGTTCTCTTCGTGGATCCCGCAGGGCGATGCCTCGCACGCCGTCGGGAGCGGCAAATCCCGCAGCCCGGAGGGGCGCACTTTCGTCTTCGCCGCGATCGTCCGTAGACTACCGCCATGGCGACCTACGCACTCCTGCTCGCGACGTTGTGCATCGCCGGCCTCGCGGCCGTCGCGACGGCGTTCGCCCTCAAGCCGCTGCGGCTCTCGAGGCAGGCCGAGGCGATCGCCCGGGCACAGCGCGACTTCCATCGCCAGCGCGAGCCTCTCGAGGCGAAGTTCATCGACCGCGCCGCCGCCAGCGGCAAGCCTCGCGGTCTGCGGTGGGTCGACGTCGAGTTCGACGACGACGTCGTCTACGCCCGTGACCGGCGCTCCCGCCGCCTCAAGGCGATGGTGGCGGTCGAGGTGCGGTTCGAGGCGGTGGAAGGCGGTGGCATGGAGGAGGTCGAGGCGGTGTCACGCATCCGTGCGGCCACGGCCGAATTCCTCCACGACGGCACCCGGTGGGTCACCGAGGGGCGGATCTATTTCAACCTCGCACCCTCGGCGACCGTGAAGTATCTCGCGGCCGATCTCGAGCCGGTGGCCGAGCAGCCCGTGGCGATCCAGCCGGGCATGACACGCGGCTGAACCGGGCCTCGACCCGGCTGGGCTGCTGGCGGCATGCACCGTCTCACCCGGACAGCCACGGACCTGAACGGAGCGTGCTCCGTTCAGGTCCGCAGAGATCGAGCCGGGGATCGCGCCGGGTCGTCGCCGTCCCGTGCACCTTCGTCGGGTCGAGGGCGAGGTTCAGGCCTGTGCCGCGGGCCGCGCCACGACGCGCTTCTGCACGTCAGTCTCGAGCGTGCCGAAGGCCTGCTCGTGCCGCTGCACGGCCATGTGCAGCGCGTAGGCGAGACGCTTCGCGGTGAAGAAGTTCACGATGATCCGCTGCGTCAGCTGGATCGTCTCGGGAGCCTGATTGCCAACCTGCTTGTTGAGGCCGAAGTCGACGATCAGTTCCTCCGGCGTGCCCGTCACGCGGCAGAAGTTGGCGTACGTCGCGACGATGTGCGACTCGTCGACGGGAACGGGCTCGGGACCGCGAGCTTCATCAGCCATGGCAAACGACTCCTGAGAAAAGGCGGAAACGGGAAGACAATCGGCACCCTGCCCGAAGGTCGAGGACGGCGGGTCCCGAGGCGTCGGAGTCTAGTGGTCGTCGCGTGCCGCCACTAGTCCCCGGCGGTCGCGTCACCGGATTCGAATCGACACGGGCAGGGTATGCTCCTCGCGACGAGATCGTCCCCTGCGGGCGGTACCCTGCGGTGGCCACGCGGAGAAGGCGGGCATGAGTCCGTTCGAGCTGAGCCGGCGTCGATGGCTGGCGGCCGGTGGTGCCGCGTTCGGGGCCGCGCTCGGGTCCGCCGAGCGGATCGCCGAGGCGGTGGCACTCGGACGCGCCCGCACGATCTCGCTCTTCCACACGACCGATCTGCACGGGCACGTCCTGCCCACCGAGACCTACGAGGGGCTGAAGGACGTCGGGGGACTCGCCCGGTGCGTCTCCTGCATCCGGCAGTGGCGCCGGGAATCGCCGCACGCACTCACGCTCGACGTCGGTGACGTGGTGCAGGGCACGGCGGCGAGCATCCGCCGTGACGGACGGCTCATGATCGAGCTGTTCAATCGCATCGGATACGACGCCTGGACGCTCGGCAACCACGACTTCGACTGGGGACCCGAGGCGACCGAAGGACTGCTCGATCTCTCCGTCGCCCCGGTGCTCACGGCGAACATCGAACGGGGCGATCGCCGGCCCGGCGGGTTCGACGGCGTGTGGGGGAAGGTGAGGCCCTGGGTCGTGCGGGAAGTGGGCGGCTTTCGGATCGCCATCGTCGGCCTCGTCACGCCCGGGCTGCCCTTCTGGCTCGCACCCGAGACGCTCGGCGGCGTGGCACCGCTCGATCCCGCCGCGACGCTCCGGGCCGCGCTCGCCGAGCTCGCCGCCGAGAAGCCCGACACGATCGTGGTGATCGGCCACATGGGCTGGCGGTTCAACGATGACTACGCCAATCCGGTGCGGGAGGTGCTCGCCACCGCACCCGGTGTGAGCGTGTATCTCGCGGGCCATTCCCACCAGAACCAGCCGTCCTGGACGCTGCACGACGTGCTCTGCTCGCAGGCCAGCTACTACGGCATCCACTGTGGGCGGGTCGACCTCACCTTCGACCTCGAGTCGCGGAAGATCGTGGATCGTCGCGCATTCACGCTCCTGATGGACGACCGGTTCGCGCTCGATCCGGCGATCATGGAGGCGGCCCGCGGGGATCTCGACGCGGCCGCGGGCGATCTGGCCCGCGACGTGGCGACGGTGCGGGCCCCGCTCGGCGGCAAGGGACGCGCGAGCCCGCTGGTGCGGCTCTTCTGCGAGGCGTTCGCGGCGGCGCTCGAGAAGCGGGGCACACGGGTCGACGGCGTCTTCCACGGCACGTTCAACACCGGTGACCTGCCCGCCGGCAGGCTCACGGTGGCCGACTGCTGGCGGCTGATTCCCTACGAAAACCTCCTCGTGACGGCCGAGGTGACGGGCGACGAACTGCTCGCGATCCTCGCCGAGGATGCCGGCGTGCGCGGGTCGGACCGCACGCTCTGGCCGTTCGACGTCATCGCCGACGATGGGGGGAAGCCCGTGCGGATCCTGCGCGACGGTCAGGACGTGCCACGGGACGGGCGGCTCACCATCGCCTTCAACAGCTACGACGGGCAGTCGGGTGGCCGCCGGCTGATGCGGACCCGGGACATCCTCGCCGCGCCCGCGGCGCGGCGGCAGACCACGCCGGTGGACACGCGGGGGGCGCTCATCGACTACCTGCTCGACCGGGGAGTCGTGGGGTGAGCGCACGACGACGAGCGCAAGAAAAGGACCCGTGATTGGGGAAACCACGGGTCCGAAGCGGCTATCGAGGTGTGGGTCTTTGGGGGGGGAACAGCCGCTGACGAGATTCCTGAGTGTGCGATGGTGGGCGGGATGACCTTCGCCCGACACGCAACCATACCGCGCGGTCGCCTGCCTGTCGACCCGATTCGGCCGATTTCTCGTCCGGCCAGCCACCCGACCGGGCGGAGATGGGCCGAAACGCCGCTCCCCGCGCGTCCTTCGCAGGGCGTTGCCCATTTCGCTACGCTACCCCGCCGGGCCGGCGGAGCCCGCGACAGTCGTTACGGCCCATCCCTCCCGCATCGCCGCTTCCACCATGCCAGCCACGCTCATCGATCCGTTTTCCGCACGCGCGACGTTCGACACCGGGTCCGGCCCCGCCACGCTCTACCGCCTGCGGTCGCTGGATGACGCCGGCGTGACCGACACGTCCCGGCTGCCGTACTCGATCCGGACCATCCTCGAGGCACTCCTCCGCACGTGTGACGGATACGAGGTCACCGAGGAGGACGTACGGGCCCTGGCGACGTGGAATGCCGCCCGACCGGCCGAACGGGAGATTCCCTTCAAGCCGTCCCGGGTCGTCCTGCAGGACTTCACGGGCGTGCCGTGCGTCGTCGACCTCGCCGCCATGCGGGCGGCGATGCGCCGACTCGGCGGGGATCCGGCGCGCATCAATCCGCTCGTGCCGGTCGATCTCGTCATCGACCACTCCGTGCAGGTGGACTTCTACGGCACCGCCGATGCGCTCGAGAAGAACGTCGACGTCGAATTCGCGCGCAACGCGGAGCGGTACGCCTTCCTCCGCTGGGGTCAGCAGGCCTTCGACAACTTCCGTGTCGTCCCGCCGGCGATCGGCATCGTCCATCAGGTCAACCTCGAATACCTCGCGGGCTGCGTCTTCCTGCGCGATCCCGACCGCCGGGAGTCCGGCGGCAGACGCACCCTCCCGGTGGCCCTCCCCGACACGCTCGTCGGCACCGACAGCCACACCACGATGATCAACGGCCTGGGCGTCGTCGGCTGGGGCGTCGGCGGAATCGAGGCGGAGGCCGTGATGCTCGGGCAGGCGCTCTCACTCCTGCTGCCGGAGGTGGTCGGCTTCGAACTCACCGGACGGCTCCCCGCCGGCACGACCGCCACGGACTTGGTGCTCACGGTCACGGAGATCCTGCGGAAGGCGGGCGTGGTGGGGAAGTTCGTCGAGTTTTTCGGTCCGGGGCTCGCGGGCATGACGCTCGCCGACCGGGCGACGATCGCCAACATGGCGCCCGAGTACGGCGCGACGATGGGCTTCTTCCCGATCGACGACGAGACGCTCGCCTACCTGCGGCTCACCGGCCGCGCGGCGGAGCAGGTGACACTCGTCGAGCGGTACATGAAGGAGCAGGGGCTCTTCCGCACCGACAGGGCGCCGGTGCCGGAGTTCACGACACGGCTCGCGCTGGATCTCTCCTCCATCGTGCCGAGCCTCGCCGGCCCGAAGCGGCCGCAGGACCGCGTGCGTCTCGGCGACGTGAAGCGCTCGTTCGCCGCGTCACTCACCGCGCCGGCCTCGGCGCGAGGCTTCGCGCTCGCCGGCGACGCGCTCACCCGCACCGGCACGGTCCGGGAAAACGGCCATGCGGAGTCGATCGGGCACGGGGCCGTCGTGATCGCGGCCATCACCAGCTGCACCAACACGAGCAACCCGAGCGTGATGGTGGCCGCCGGCCTCGTCGCCCGGAAGGCCGTCGCCCGTGGGCTCGCCACGAAGCCGTGGGTGAAGACGAGCCTCGCTCCCGGCTCGCGCGTGGTCACCGACTACCTCGAGGCCTCGGGCCTCGCGAAGGACCTCGACGCGCTCGGCTTCGAGACGGTCGGCTACGGCTGCACCACGTGCATCGGCAACTCGGGGCCGCTGCCCGATGCCGTGGCGAAGGCGGTCACCGACGGTGATCTCGTCGCCGCGGCGGTCCTCTCCGGCAACCGCAACTTCGAGGGCCGCGTCAA
>Ga0172376_10000423_pt1 | contig 54581 bp, 32 predicted proteins | sample Lak35m_FD_121114 | JGI IMG/M metagenome (GOLD analysis project Ga0172376, IMG submission 121114) | Freshwater microbial communities from Kabuno Bay, South-Kivu, Congo - kab_092012_35m | ecosystem: Environmental > Aquatic > Freshwater > Lake | place: Democratic Republic of the Congo: South-Kivu...
AAATTCCGCAAGGATCCAAAACCCAATTCGTTAGCCACAGTTGCTTTTCGATTACGATCACGAGCACCGTTTCACTGAGCACGAGCACGAAGTCACTGGGGCCAAAACTTCTCATGGTTTACCCACAATAATTCCTGAAGAACCCATTTTTACTTGCCCCTACTCATTACCAAACCGATGATTCGATCCAATCCTCGATCGCTTTTTCTCTTCAATTAACCAATTCAGATTGCATTCCCTGCCTTCCAATTTTTTTGCCCGCCAATTTTTCTGCCCGCCATTTTTCTGCCCGCCATTTTTCTGCCCGCCATTTTTTTGCCCTTGAATTTTTCTGCCCTCGAATTTTTTTGCCCTCGAATTTTTCTGCCGAAATCCCCCCCACCCAAACGAACTGGCCAGATGACTCGGATCATCTGGCCAGAAACCTTGATTCGACCACTAGTACAAACTACCACGAGAAACCACCTACTTTGGATCAAAGCGAACCGAATCGATGTTCATCAGTCCACCGCGATTGGTTGGATTGATCGTCTCGAAATACAAATCGGCTCGATCTTGGGTCGGCTCAAGCTTGGTGCTGCGCTCGTACCATCCATCCCAATCACCGTTGACATCGACCCGTATCTTTCCAATCACTGGCCCATCGATTGCTCCTTGATGAACAAGTATCTCTCCTCCGGCTCCCGCCGAGCAAACCCTGAAGTTAAGCGAGCCGACTCGATCCAGCCGTACATCCTTGATCACAAAATACGAGCCGTGGTCGATCGCACCTAAGAACTTGCCCTGACCTGCCTTGCCACTTGCAAGCTCGCTCATGCGGACGACTTGATCGGCCCGCTCAGCCTCACGCAAGCGGGGCTTGAGCTCGATCGTTTTGTAGCCGGTTAGCGAGGGCAACGAAGTCGCCCCTAGATCCTGATACCTCGCGGTAAGCCTGACGGCAGCTCCGGCATTCTCAGGCTTGCTGGTCAACTCGATCGTTCCACTCATACCTCTTAGGGTTTGACTGCTCGGATCAGGCTTGGCGTCATAGACCCAAGAAACCATCTGTGCGACTTGCTCGCGCGTGTGCTGGGCATGCGGCAGCATCGCAACCTTGCCCCACACCCCCGTGGATCCTTTGAGGACTCGATCGATCGAAGTATCGATCGCTCCAGCTTGACCTCGGTACTTGTTGGCAATGTCCAAAAAGGATGGGCCGACAATGGCGCGATCGAGTGCGTGGCAATTGAAACAATCGCTCGATCGCATCAACTTCAACCCCACCGGCAAACTCTCTTCGCTCAGAGCGATTGAGCCTCCTGCAAGCAGGTTTGCTTGAACGCTCACACGGTCTGGAGCCGAAGCGTCGAGACTATCCAAGTCGGTGGTACTGGTTATCGTCTCATCGGAGCTACCATCTTCCTGATCCGTCACCGTGACTTGATAAACCACCTTTTGACCTACATCGAAAAAGTCACCATCTTTGGGACTTACGAATTCGATCTGAGGGATCGAATTGCCAACGATCACCGGAATGACTGCTGTCGAGGAAGCTCCTTGTGGGTCCTGGACTTTGACCTCCACGTTGTAGACTCCTGGTTTATCAAAGGTATGTTCGATCTGCATCCCCGCCCCCATCGCGACGCGGTCTGCAGAGTCGGCTGAATTGACCTTGGTCCAAGCGTAGGTCAGTGGATCTTTGTCTTTATCGCTCGATGGCTCGGCGGAAAAAGAGAGTTTCAGCGGTTCTTTGCCGGCAAAGAGACCTTGGACAATACGTGCCTGAGGTGTCCGATTTCCACCTTGGTAGTCGACCCTTACCAGCTTGGCGTCGGGATTGACCCCCCAAGTTTCACCGTATTCGATCACGTAGAGAGACCCGTTTTTATCGAACTGCAAATCGATCGGTCGGATGAACTTTTCGTTGGGCATGAAACGTTCCATCTTTTCGATATTGGAGTCTTGATCGAGTTTCACAGCGACGATCCAATTCCTAGACCATTCGTAGATGAAGACCGTTCGATCCATCGCAGCAGGGAATTTCGTATCGGACTTGATGCTCTGATCGTGATAATACGTTGGGCCTGCGCAAGCGGTCCGGCCACCGTTTCCCAAAGCGGGAAACTCCTTGGAGTCTCCACCTGGGTAATAGATCCAGGCGGGTTGTGCTGGTGGCAGTTCTTTAACCCCGGTGTTGAACTTCGAGAAGTTGATCGGCTTGGATGGATCGAACGCATTGCCGATGGCACCCGAACTAAAGTCGACTTGCAGATAGGGTCGATTGTTGCCGATGAACAAAGGCCAGCCGAAAAACCCTGCTCTGCGAGCTTGGTTGAATTCATCGTAACCCCGTGGACCTCGAGGCCCATCGCCACCGGCATCCGGACCGACATCACCCCAATAGAGGTAACCGGTGCGCTGATCAAGGTTCAGTCGCCATGGATTTCTGCAGCCCATGACATAGATTTCCGGGTGTCCGACCGAACCATCTTTGGGAAACAAATTGCCATCAGGAATGCTGTAAGTCCCATCGTCGTTGGGGCGGATTCTCAAGATCTTGCCGTTGTAGCTTTTGGTATTTGCGCTGGTACGCAGGGCATTGAACGCGCTTTTTTCTTCGCGTTCGTCGATGGGTGCGAACCCTTGGGAGTCCCCGAAAGGATTCGTGTTGTCCCCGGTTCCGATGTAGAGACAACCATCGGGTCCAAACTCCATCGACCCGGCATGGTGGCAGCATTCTTTGCGCTGCTCTTGGTACTTCATGAGGATCTTTTCGCTTTGAAGATCGAGCGATCCATCGGCCGCGACGTCGAATCGGCTGATGTGCTGTCCGGAGAAATCCGGTGGAGAGTATTGCAGATACATCCAACGGCTCTGTGAGAACTTGGGATCCAGTGCGATCCCGATCAATCCGTTCTCTTGCTCGGTGGTGACTTTCAAAGAGCCCACAACCTTGGTCACGCCACTCTCTGGATCGATCGCTTTGATGATTCCAGCCAGTTCAATCAGATAGATAGTGCCATCTGGAGCGATCGCCATTTCCATCGGTTGAGTCAGTCCGTTTACGACCACAGTCTTCTCAAAACGGTTTGGATCGAAGTCGCTTTGTTGGGCGATTGCAAACGATGGACCAATTCCAAGCAGACCTGCGATGGATAGACTTAGTGCTTGGCGAGAGATCAAGCCGATAGGATTCATGGTTAATCAGGTGGGAATTCGAGGGAACAATAAAAGGGGAATCGAGACAAATGTCTTATTTCTGTCGGATGCGATCGTAGATTCGATGGAGTTCGGAGTCTTGGTTTAGGCTCTCTTCGGTCTTTTTACAAGCGTGCATGACGGTGGTGTGGTCACGTCCTGAGAAATGCGCACCGATGGCTTCAAAGGACTCGTCGGTCAGTTGACGCATCAGGAGCATTGCCAGACCTCGAGCGCGTACCACTCCGGACTTGCGCGACGGTCCGGTCAAAGCATCGAGGGTCAATTGGAACTCTTTGGCGACCACTTTGAGGAGATCTTTGCAACTGGGTTTGGTGCTACCGGCACCAACGATCTTTTCCATTTGTTTGATCGATGACTGCTTGGGCAATCCTCCCTTGGAAGGGTTGTTTTTTGGGTGGACATTTTTGATTTGCGATTCTGTGTGCAGGTGCAAAGTCCAGCGGTTCAAAAGTCCTTTGATCTGCAGGGCGCTTGGGGTATCTTGAATGCGGGAGCAGAATTTATGGATGCTTTCTCGATCGAGTTCCGGAGCGATCTGAGCTGCGAGTCTTTCGGCGATAACGAGTCTGGCTTCAGGTCCGGGGCATTTCAACGGGACGCTCAGTCCGCTTGAGAGAACGCTTTGCAAGGCGGGATGGTAACCGGTTCGCAAACGAGGCAGTTCAGGAGCGGTGATGACGATCAACCGCGAGGACTCCTGGGCTTCTTTGAGGATCAGCACCAGTTCGCTTTGTGCCGCCGGTTTGGTGATCAGTTCATGCAGGTTATCCACCAGCAGTCCATCGCATTGACGGTGGATCTGTCGGAATCGATCCATGTCATCGGCTTTGATGCCACGTTGCAAGGCTCGTCCGAATTCGGTGCCGCTTGTGAGAGTGAGTTTACGGTCGTTTTGATCGCGACACCAACGGCCCATAAGTTCGTGAGCAAGGATGGTTTTTCCGGTGGCGTTTGGGCCAAAGAGAATGATCGGTGATTGCTCGACAAGCCGCTCGATGGATAGACCACAGAAGAGTTCTTCGACGGCAGCGTTTTCTTCGCCTGCGATGAATTGGGGAATCAGCAGGGCAGGGGGGGAGATCATTTGCTGGACACCGCGTCGCATATGAATGCGGCTCAGATCGATCGTAGCGAGCTGTTGGGTGTTGGTCATGGCGTTGTACTATTCAGCGGTGTCCAAATAAGGGTCTTGTCCCATGTCACGCTGAATTTTAGTCCGTTCTTTTTCGTGATAAAGAAGCGCCATGCGATCTCGAAAATGTTTGCGTTCAACTTTCCGCTGGGCTTTTCGAAACAAAGATGCCATCGAATCACTAAAACGGCCTTGTTCCCCCATTTGTTTGTATTTTTCGGAGGCTTTCAAGCCAAACCCGTTGCGCAGGATTTCGTCGTCCATGGCCAAGTACTGGCGGTGGGTCCCTGGATCCCCTTGACGTCCGCAGCGACCGATGAGCTGACGATCGATTCGGGCTGCATCATGAAGTTCCGTGCAAATGACCATCATCCCACCAAGGGCGCGGATTTCGTCTTGCAGTTTGACGTCGGTACCCCGACCTGCCATGTTGGTAGCGACCGTGATTTGCCCAAGCTCACCGGCATGGGCAACGATCTCTGCTTCGCGCTCGACTTCGTTGGCATTGAGTATCTGGACCTTCATGCCTTGTTGCCTGAGCATGCTGGCCAGGAGGTTGGATTTGTCGATCGACCGCGTACCGATGAGAACCGGGCGGCCTTTGGCGTGGACTTCGCGGACCTCTTCGACGATACGCTCGAACTTATCGATCATGTCTTTGCAGACGACATCTGGGAGTTTCTTGCGTTGTGGTGGCCGATTGGTGGGAACTTGCAAAACAGGCGTCTTATAAATTCTGCGCAGTTCGCCGGCGCTTGTTGCCGCAGTACCGGTCATTCCAGCAAGGTATTTGTATCGAAGGAACAAGTCTTGGACGGTGATGCGTGCAGCTTGGCCTGTAGGTACCGAGACTTCGACGCCCGCTTTGGCTTCGACCGCTTGGTGAATGCCATCTCGCCATTTGCGGCCTTCGGCTAAGCGACCGGTAAACTCATCGACGATCACAATTTCTCCATCGCGGACGACATATTGTCGATCGAGGTGGTAATCGCGAAGGACTCGGATGGCTCTTTCGATGTATTCATACAGATCGACTAGAGCGACGGTTCGTATTTCCTCAGGCCGGGGCAGGGAGCGAACGTGTTGTCGGCCCTTGGATGTCAATTCTACTTTGCGGCTGTCTTCCTCGAGCGTGTAATCATCCTTGTAAACAAAATCTGCAGCGTGCACCGAGGCCCATCGAAACGTTGCGATGACCGCCTCCCTGGCTTCGTCTCCAAGCGATCCGATAATCAATGGCGTTCTAGCTTCATCGATCAAAATCGAATCGGCTTCGTCGACCAAGGCAAAGTGCATCGCTCGCTGGACAGGCTGTTCGCCCGCTGAACTCCATCGCTCATTGGAACCGGCTCCGAGAAAGTCGTTCACATTACGACCTTGAGCTCTCATCAAGAGTCTATCGCGAAGGAAGTCGAACCCAAATTCTTTCGCAGTCCCGTAGGTGACATCCGACCCGTAAGCTTTGCGGCGTTGGTCTTGATTATGGTCGGTCAGGACAATACCAACTTTGAGTCCAAGCGTTTCAAACAGAGGGCGCATCCAATCTGCATCTCGATGAGCCAGGTAGTCGTTGACGGTCGCAAGATGAGCCCCCTTGCCAACCATCGAGTGCAGGACCAGTGGCAATGTGGCCGTGAGTGTTTTTCCTTCACCGGTTTGCATTTCGGCAATGCAGCCATGGTACAAGCACACGCCCCCAAAGATTTGCACGTCATAGTGCCGCATGTTCATACGGCGTCGGCCGGCTTCTCGGACCAACGAGTAACACTCTGGCAAGAGCGATTCCAGGGACTCGCCACTTTTGGCTCGATAGATCAGAGATAGAAATTCTTTCCGCAATTGCGGGTCGTTCAGCGATTTGCGGTGCTCTTCCCAGGCATTTACCGCACGAGCTTGCTCGAGCCATTGATTGATTTTGTAAGTGCCCACGCCTGGGATTTTCCATCCCGCCGCGACGTGGGGCCGGTAGGGCAGTTGCAGGGCAATGTCTTTGCCGATGTTCTTACCAACGGGGACCTGAGGTTTTTCGCTTGCGGAGGCATTGTCATTCATAGGTGATCAATTTTAACCAGCAAAACGGAACCATTTAGGGAGGGACTGGGAGTTTGCTCAGTTTTCCTAGAACTCCCAGGACTACTAGGCCACCGAACTTTGGGTTCAAAAGGATTTGACAGCATTCTGTAGGGATTGGGTATTTTGTGAAAATTGTTCCTTATGTCCTTTTTTTTTCTTCGCTGAGGGCTCTGACGACCGATCCCAATATGCGAAAGGTGCGCTTGGTAACGCGTAACGAGAATAAAACATGAAAATCAATCGAACCACCCTAACGATGATCGTGGCCTCTCTTTGTGGAGTGGGTCCAAACGTAGCAATCTCTGCCTATGGGCAGGACGCGTTGAGCGAGGCGGCTCGCTCGAGTGCCGGGCGTATTGGAGACGCAGCGGGCGTACCCAAGGCTCAAAGTGGAGCGAGTCAATCGATTTCGGATGCTGGCGAAGTCAAGGCACCATCGATGAAGAGCCCTTCAGACAGGGCTGTTTCAGGAGCTTATCCGGTCACTACTGCAGTCCGACCGGTTGGTGTCGGGGCCGTAGGCGGCAGTACCGATTGCACATCGCCCGGATGCACAACACCTGGTTGCGATTCGACAGGTTGTGATTCAAGAGGTTCGACTGGCCTAGGACACTTGGCTGGCCGAACCAGTGGTCTTGGGGGCAAGATGCTCGGTGGAAGACTCCACGGTGGCAGAGGATTGAGCTCTTCGGGCTCATGCGACACCGGAGCTTGTGGTTCGGGCGGATCGTGCTCGTCGAGTGGCCTGCTGAGCGGCTTTGGTGGTGCATGCGGAACAGGCTTGGGTGCTGCTGGCAGCGGGCTTGGATGGGCTGAGACCGACACGCTGCTTTGGTGGGGTCGTGGTCTGACCAATGCACCGGTAGTCGTCGGTGGCAATAGCCCTTCGGTTCTCCCTAGCAATCCACTACTTGGTGGTTATGACAATCCTTTGGGAACCGACATGCTTGTTGGCTTAAGGGGCAATGTTGGGTTCTGGTTGGATGATTGCCAAAACTACGGTGTAGGTGGTCGGGCTTGGGGCGTGATTTCCGAAGGGAGCGAGGAAGTGATCACCAACGGTGGAAATTCCACCGGTATCGCTTTCTACAACACATCTCTAGGTCAACCAGACACGTACATTGTAAATCTGGATCGAGGTCCCTTTGGTAAGAACGTCGGAGAGATCGGCGTGCTCAATGATTTGGACGTTTACTCTGGAGATCTGTACCTTCGAGCCTTGCTCTTGGGCGATCGGTGCAATCGAGTCGATTTGCTCGGTGGTTACACCTTCCTAAGGCTTGACTCAGGTTATCAGTTGCGATCGCGGATTGTTGACGGCTGGACAGATGCTCCGCCACCTGTGACCACGATCACAACGATTGTGGATCGCTTCTCAACCAAGAACGAGTTCCATGGTGGACACGTTGGACTACAGTCGAACTTGACCCGAGGACGCTTTGGGTTGGGACTCATGGGCAAGGTTGCGATGGGCAACATGACATCCACGAGCAACATCAGCGGTAGTTACGAGCAACTCCCTCCTTTGCCATCGCAACCGGATCGTCAGAACCGTGGCTTGTTCGCTCAATCGAGCAACATTGGAACCGTCTCACGGGATGCTTTCACATTCATTCCCGAGATGAACGCCAAGCTTAGGTATCAAATCGGTCGTTTCCAAGTCGGAGTCGGTTACACGGTTGTCGTGCTACCTGAAGTGGCGATGGCAGCAAGCCAAGTCGACACCAATGTCGATGTGCTTGGGATCATTTCCCCACCAACGACTGCACCGGTCAATCGTTTCAATACCGAGTCGTACTATCTGCATGGCATCGACTTGGGCGTGACCTACAATTTCTAATTGGTCGCGAAGTCCATTCGAACGTAAAAACCAATCGAGATGTTTCGCGGCAAGTCTGCGAAACATCTTTTTGTTTCCACATACCCCGGATATGGCTATGGTACCTGGACTGGTTCATCGAATCGGCAAGTGGTTGGACTGCTTTAGCGATGCGCTCGATTGTTGGGAGTCGCTTTTGTGCGATCTAAGATCGGCTTACTTTCGGCAAGATTTGGAGCATGTCGAAAGGCTTATGCAATCGATCGACCAAGCCAAATCGATCATGCTTGCGAGCAAGGTCGAGCGAGAGTCGATCTTGATTCAAGCTGACAAGGCTGGTTTAAAGGCGGCGAATCTTCGCGAACTATCTCGATTGCTCGATAGCCAGTGGCCTGCTTTATGGACGCATCGTCTGATGGGTCTTGAGAATCAGATTTCAAGAATCCAGCAGTTGGGCGTTAGCTTGTGGATTCATTCGACTGAGTCTCGGGACTTGGTAACCGAACTGATGCATATCTTGGGTGCCAAGAGCCCTCAGGTGATCCGGCAAAATGCACCGGTCGATCAGCATCCATCCGACGTTGCAGAACCGGTGATCATTCCGTTTGAACGCAAGGCTGCGTGAATCGACGGTAAGCCCATTCCACTTCGCGGCCACAAGGGTACTTGGGGCCATTGTGTCTGGGTAGGTAGCCAATGCCTGCGTTTACTGCCCAGCCATTTGGATCGCTCGGTCGTAGTATTCGCGAGCTGCGTTGTAGGCGGACTGAGCCGCTTGACGCTCCTGCTCTCGGATTTGCGGTCGCTTCTTTTCCCAACAAACATCGACCGCGTCACGGCACCAACGGGCGCTCTTGCCACTGGCGTAAATCGGCTTGCCATCGACGTGAACAAAGATCGGATTGGTGTGCATTGAAGGGAAAATCCGCATCGCAACCCAACTGGATCGATCGATATGGACATCCCATTGCAGGTCCTTCCAATTCCCATCGGCACTGATCTCTTGACGAGCAACCGATTCCCCATTGACAATCAATTCAACAGGTACGTTTCGGGAAGCTCCGATCCGGCTGCGTTCGATGTGCCAATAAGGCTTTTCATCGAGCCTACGAGCTTGGATTTGTTTGCCTTGAGGGCTTTGCTCCTGGGCTAACCAAGCTGCTAGGCTAGCTGTTACTTGGACCTTTCCAGGCTCCTTCAAGTGCAATTCGCTTGCTCGCTTCTGAGAATCGATTTGGCCCAATTGCCAATCGTTGACGGCGAAAGATCGTATGTGGCTTGCGCCATCGCCGACGTAACTGCGTCCATCGTACAAACCATGAACCCACTGATCGTAAGTCACTGGTTGCTTGTTGTCGATCTGGACATAGATGCGTCCTAACCCGACGCGTTCGCCGTAGATGCATGGAAAATCGGTCTCGCCGCTAATGCGTGTCTTGAGTCCGGTATTCAGGACGTGATACCAGATGTTCAGCTCCCAAACCGCAGGTGTATCGACGGTCGAAATAAAGTCACAAGCATCATTGGGTGCAGCGACGATGAATTCGTTGGCTCCAATCCCATCGAAAGGGGGCATGGCATAGTCGGGCAACTTGTCCGCTGCGCGGCCTGCCTGCCCAGATTTGCCACCACCCCAGGTATTGGGCAGTGGTCCTCTCGATCCATCAGGCATGTAATCAGGCAGAGCCAAGCCCCAACCGCTATGGCTGTAACCGACGATCCCACCTTGCTGCTGGCCCCACTTGAGGATGGGGACGGTCCAACTCGGCCAATCTTCGATTTTCTTGGTGTTCGGGTAATCGTCTTCGACCAGATTCAAGAGGCATAAGTGACCTGCGTGGGAGGAAGGAAACCCGCTGACTTCGACATCGTAACGCATCAAATAGTCGCTTCGAGATAGCTTCGAAACTTTGCCATCGAAGAACTGTTTCTGATGATACCAACACGGTCCCCAACTCAGCACACATCCCACATTGAGATCTTCGCCCAAAATATGCCGCATCATGTCCTCGGGCGAGACTCCTTGGGTCGGATTCTCATAATGAGCGCATCCGGCCGCATGCACATGATGGTCACCCGAGTACCACCCTAAAGAGGCCATGTGGATCCATCGTTTCAGCTCGATTCGTAACGGTCCTGCGGGTTCCTTTTCTGGTACGACCAACTCCGATCGCGTTTCTAAATACTCCGGGCCACGCGAAGCGGTCACTGTGTATTTTCCAGCCGGCAAAATGACCTTTTCGCCATCGGCGCGGTAGATCTGCGGATGAAAGAAAAAGTCGGGAGCCAGACGACGGGCCGGGTTTGGATACACTCGACCTTGCGAGTCCTGAATCAGCAGTCCACATGTGGTGGGCTTACCATCATGATCTCGAACATGGATCGTGACTTCTTGGCTGGGCAAAGATCGAAAGAGGATAGGCAACTCACTGCGAAATCCTAGATCTTGGGTTCCTTGTCCGACATCGAACGCCAACGTCGCTTCCAACGGCCCGGGATCGCGACCGTACAGTTGTACGATCCTATACTCAACCTTCAATCCCGACAGATTAGCGACCATCGGTTCTTGGACAGGAATGGCGATATCGAGCCAGCGGCGAGCCGATTCTGCGGGAGTGATTTTCATCGCAGGGTCGGCCGCAGAAGTGCTTTGCCGGACCATGCTCTGAGCTTGCGGGCTGGAACATCGCAGCACTGCGGTGACTCCTGCTTCATTGACCACCTTGACCAAAAAGGTGCTCCATCCCTTTTCAACCAATTTTGGCTGGCTCATCAGCGATGAGACTTTCACTCGGCTCTCGGGATTAATACTGACCATTGCTAGGCATAGCGGATCGAGTGCCTTTTGAATTTCGCTGACTACCAGCGAATCGTCGGACTGCTCGCCGAGCTTTGTGATTGCTTCTTCAATCGCACTTGGGAGCGGTTCACCCAAGAATCGCATCGCTTCGCTTAAACGCTTGACGGAAGCTTCGAGCGGTTGTCTTGGGACCGAAGTCACCAGAGACTCTTGCCCCAAGGCAATCGAAACGAAAAACAAGTAGACTGCCCAAACACAGGAGCAAACCAATGTAAGTTTCATGATCAACAGGAGGTGCTAGGTGTCGTTTAAGGTATTTAGAAAAAAGCGACTCAAGTCAAATGCAAATTGAATATACCATAGAGGTCAAGCACTTTGTCGGATACTTTCTCTAAAGCATATCGATCGGATCGATATCGATCAGATACAAAATCCCTTCAGGCAACTTGGTGGTCGCTTGGATCTCTTGCAACACAGCATGGAGAGCTCCAGGTTGCTGGGTGATCATCATCGCATGAAAGCGATAGTGCCCTCGAAGCTTGGGGATTGGGGGCAACGAAGGCCCCAGGATCCGCACCTTTGAATTGTGTTTTGCGACCAGCGATCGCGCTTTTCCTACAACCCCTTCTGCAAACTGTTCGACCTGCTCTTGGGCTTCGCCTCGAAAGATAATGCGAGCCAGCGATCCATAAGGCGGATACTCGAATGGTTCTCGATGCTGAAGCTCCAGATCCGCAAACCCCAAAAAATCATGTTGGCAGGCAGCCAGAATCGCCGGATGCTCGGGCGAAAAGGTTTGCACGAGAACCTCACCTGCCTTGTCACCCCGACCGGTACGTCCAGCGACTTGAGTGATCAGTTGAAAGGTTTTTTCCGAAGCTCGAAAATCTGGAAAGTGAAGCGTTGTGTCGGCTTGGATCACCCCGACCAACAGGACGTTTGGAAAGTCCAGACCTTTGGCGATCATTTGAGTTCCCAGAAGGATTTTGGTGCGTCCGGCTCGAAAGTCGCTGAGCGTTCGCTCGTGGCTACCAGGCTTGCGCATCGTATCGGAGTCCATGCGAGCCATGGGCGCATCGGGAAAACTCGCTTGGACCTCCAACTCCAAACGTTGGGTACCTAGCCCTGAAAAGCGAATTCCGTCGAAACTGCATTTAGGACAATGCTGTGGTGCTGCGATGGTGTAATCGCAGTAGTGGCACATGACTTTGTTCCCATCTCGATGGAAGGTCAAAGGCATATCGCAATCGGGACATCCCAGGACAAATCCGCACGATGGACATTGAACCCTCGTGGAAAATCCTCGTCGATTCAGCAGCAGGATGACTTGTCCATCTTCGCTCAGAACCCGACGCATCGACTGCAACAAAGGTTTCGAGAGACTCGATTGGTTGGCATCGATTCGATTGACTCTTAGGTCGATCGTACGGACTTCGGGCATCGGACGATTAAGGATACGCCTAGGTAATGAAACGTATTGATAAGCCCCTTTTTTGGCGCGATGATAAGTCTCCAAAGAGGGAGTGGCCGACCCGAGCACCAATGGGACTTGTTCGAGGAACGTGCGATGGATTGCGACATCGCGCGCATGATAACGTGGAATCGTATCCTGTTTGAAGGATGTTTCATGCTCTTCATCCAAGATCACCAATCCGAGGCTTGGGACCGGTGCAAAAATAGCGCTACGGGGCCCGACAACGACTTGGACATCCCCGCTGCTGATGCGTCGCCATTGAAAATGCCTTTCGGGTCCTGTCATGTTCGAATGCAATACCGCTACTGACTTGAATCGATTTTGGAATCTCGAACGCGTCTGAGGTGTCAGGCTGATTTCGGGGACCAAAACGATGGCTTGCCTTGAAAAACTGAGTGTCCTTTCGATCGCTTGCATGTAGACTTCGGTCTTGCCACTTCCGGTAACTCCATGCAACAAGATCGTCGAGTGCTTCTGAGAGTCCAAAGCTCCGAAGATCGTCTGCAAAGCAACACGCTGATCGACCGTCAGAGCTGGAATGGGGATTTTCTCATCCTGAGGGCCTGAGTCGCTGGACTCAAAGGTCATGACTCTTTCGGTGAAGCTTTCGATAAAACCTGTTTCGCGAAGTTTTTTGATAACACCATCGGAGCAATTGGCCAAGGTTCGAAGCTGTTCGGGTGCCAGAGGCTCATTAGCAAGTATCAGCTGAACGAGTGTTTGCTTTTGTTTGACTGGGAGCGAGCTTACGAAGGAATCCTCGGTGGCTTTCTCGGTCGGGCGCAGCAGGGTTTGGTTTCGAGTACCTGCTCCGGCGCGAACACCTGCGGGAACAACCGCCTCGATGACTTGGCCGGCAGGCACCAGATAGTACTTGCTCATCCAGCGAACAAGTTCTAGGAGATTAGGGCTGCACAAAGGGCTATCGTCGCAGCATTGCAGAATTGGTTTTAAGTTCTGGCGATACTGCTTGAGAGTTTCGACTCCAAGAGTGTAGCCTGTGATCTCGCGATCCCCTTTTCCAAGAGGGACGATCACCCGCATCCCCGCTTGGATTTTCCCGGAGAGTTCGTCGGGAATTCGGTAGGAGTAGGGGCCAAAGGGGGCTTCGGAAAAGACCACATGCGCAGCCAGAACGGTGGCTTGCGCATCGATTTCCCAAGGAGCTTCATCGCTGGGGAAGAGTTCACCTTGTCGATGTTCGCTCATTCTTTAATCGTTTTAACAAATTCGTTTTTCGATTTCCGCGACGACTTGATCGATGTGGACTCGCCATTGCTCCATCGAATCGCGTTCGCGGATCGTGACGGTTCGATCCACAAGGGTTTGGCTATCGACGGTGATGCAGTAGGGAGTACCTATCTTGTCTTGTCGCCAGTAGCGTTTTCCGATGGCCGCTTTTTCGTCGTAAAAGACATTGAATTTCTTCTTCAGTGCGCCATAGATTTCGGCTGCGATTTCGGGCATTCCATCTTTTTTGACCAAGGGCAGCACCGCGGCTTTGTAAGGTGCGATGCGAGGGTGAAAACGCATCACGACCCGCGATTCGAATTTGCCACCGGACTCCGAAGATTGGACCTCAGTGTAAGCTTGGCATAGAAACGCGAGCGTAGCGCGGTCTGCGCCAGCCGAAGGCTCGATGACATGAGGTATAAATCGGTCGTTGGTCAGATCGTCTCGGTAAGAGAGGTCTTTGCCACTACCTCGATGGCGTGGATTGCCTTGTTCATCGAGTTCGACTTCCAAGGGACGTTTCTTCGGATCGAGTTTGCCCTCGGAATGGCTACGGAGGTCAAAGTCACCGCGATGCGCGATCCCTTCGAGTTCACCGTATTCACCCGGTGGTAGGAACGGGAAAGCGTATTCGATGTCCGCGGTACCGCAGGAATAGTGGCTCAGTTCGTCCTGATCGTGTTCGCGAAGTCGGAGTCGATCGGAGTCCAGGCCCAGGTCTTTGTACCATTGAAGACGGCGATTCCGCCAGTATTGGTACCAGTCTGAGGACTGGCCTGGGTGACAGAAGAATTCAATTTCCATTTGTTCGAATTCGCGAGAACGGAAGGTGAAGTTTCTTGGTGTGATTTCATTTCGGAAACTCTTTCCGATTTGAGCAACGCCAAAGGGGACTCGAATCCGCGTACTATCGACAACATTCTTGAAATTGACAAAGATCCCTTGGGCGGTTTCTGGTCTTAGGAAGGCTGCTCCCTCTTCACCGCTCAGAGCGCCCACGTAGGTTTTAAACATCAGGTTGAATTCGCGGGGATCGGTCAGTGTTCCGATTTCCTCGGTATCGGGTCCCAGGACGTTGGCGCGATCCGCATCGGTAAGTTTATCGAGGGTCAAAACTCGCTGTTCAAACTGCAGTTTTTCGAGATCTTTGGACCTGAGGTTGAATAATTTCAAGGCTCGACGAGCGATGTCCTCTTGTTCTTGTTCGGGTTCCGCCATGGTGGTAACGAATACACGTTTATCTCCGAACGAGACCCAACGACCGCGGACTTGGTCAAAGCGGTAACGTTTCTTGGTCTTACGGCAATCGACCATGTAATCATGGAATAAGTCGTAGTGCCCTGAGCATTTCCAAACTTGAGGGTGCATGATGATCGTGCAATCCAGACCGACCATATCGTAAGTGCTTGGCGCATCTGGAGCCTGAGCCAACTCGTTATGGCTTTGGTACATGTCCTTCCACCAAGCTTCCTTGATATTGCGTTTCAGTTCGACGCCTAGAGGGCCATAGTCCCAAAATCCATTTAGTCCGCCATATATCTCGCTAGACTGAAACATGAAGCCATTGGCTTTGCAGTGGGCGACGAGTTTGTCCATTAGGTTTTCAACAGTCATAAGCCGATACCGTTGGGGTTCTTTGGAAGGATCTGTGATGTGGAATGAAACTTGGATTTAACGACTAATTTAACGCAAAAAGGCCGCTCATGGACGACGAGCAAGAGTAATGCGAGGTAGTCCTGCAAGGTCTTTGATGGTTCGCGTGTCGGACCAGGGCCCGTTGGGGGTCGATAGCTGTGCAATTTTTGTTGCGCACTGCTGAGCGTTCATCGGTGAGTGTTCAAAGATCAGCCAGCCGCCGGCTTTGAGTTTCAGGGCAGCTTGGCCGATCAGTCGCTCGATGATTTGGGTACCTGAGTTAGCTGCGACAAGTGCGATCTTGGGTTCGTAGTTGCGAACGGACTTATCGAGTTTTTCGTATTCCTCTTCGGAGACATAAGGTGGATTGCTTAGGACAAAGTCTAGCGAACCATCTGGAACCGGATCGAGCAGATCGGCTAGCGTTGATTCGACCGTGTCTTGGACGCCATGGAGTTGAATGTTTTGCTTGGCGACTTCGAGGGCCTGGGGCGAAATGTCCGTTGCGATGATGTGAGCAGGAACGTTTAGTCGCTTGCATTCTTTAGCGATCGTTACAGCGATACACCCGCTGCCGGTGCATGCATCCGCGATACGAATCGGGCCTTGGGACTTTTTGATTCGATCGACGCATTCGGTAATGATGTGTTCGGTTTCGTTGCGTGGGATCAAACAAGACTTGTCAACGATGAACGAAAGGGAGAAGAACTCTCTTTTTCCAACCAGGTAAGCGACCGGTTCACCACTTGCTCTCCGCTTGACCAGATCCCGAAATACAGCTTTGACCTCTTCGGGGGGGGCTTCGTTGAAGGCCGCATACAGATCGATGCGTTGGCATTTTCGAGCGTGAGCAAAAAGGACTTCGGCATCAAGCCGAGGAGAGCCGGATCCGTGTTTTTTTAGGTGCTCTGTGGTCCATTGGAGCATCCGAAGGATTGTCCAAGCTTCGCTTTGTGTTGATCCGCTATCGCTCATGGCTGAGCCTCCGTGCTTGGCTGATTAAGGTTGATGGATGTCGATGGTGCTTAAGCGGCTTGGTCATCGCGAAGCATCGAGCGCTCGTATTCCAGGAGGGCTTGGGAAACCGGCTCCAGGTTTCCGACGATGATTTGATCTAGTTTATAGAGGGTCAAGTTGATGCGGTGATCGGTCAACCTGTTTTGGGGAAAATTATAGGTGCGAATTCGCTCGGATCGATCTCCTGAACCGATCAGCGACATACGTTCTTTGGAGCGTTGTTGCCGTTCGGCCTCCCGTTTGGCTTCGTAGAGTCGCGTTTTGAGGACGCGGATGGCTTTTGCCAAGTTCTTGTGTTGGCTTTTTTCATCTTGGCATTGCACGACGATTCCGGTTTCTAGGTGGGTCAATCGGACGGCGGATTCGGTTTTATTGACGTGCTGACCACCTGGGCCAGAGGCGCAGAATTTGTCGAGTCGATAATCTTCTGGTTTGAGATCGATTTCGATGTCTTCGGGTTCGGGCATCACCGCAACGGTTGCCGCCGAAGTGTGAACGCGGCCTTGAGCTTCTGTCTCTGGGACACGTTGTACTCGGTGCCCACCGCTTTCGAACTGAAGTTCTCGATAAGCACCATCGCCTTCGATAGACAGGATGATTTCTTTCAGTCCGCCGCGTTCGCTTGGACTCGAGTCCATGACTTCGACTTTCCAGCCCTTGGTTTCGGCGTAGCGTCGGTACATTTCGAAGAGGTCTCTGCCAAAGAGGGCCGCTTCCTCGCCACCTGTCCCGGCTCGGATTTCCATCACGCATCGGGTACGGTTTGCATCTTCCCCACCGACAGAGAGTTCAAGCAGTTCATTCCAAATCGCCTCGCGTTCCTGCCGAATCGTCGCGGCTTCTTCTTCGGCCATCGACTTCTCGTCTTCGTCGGGCGATGAGAGCATGGGAGCGAGGTCTTTGAGGTCGTCAGAGAGTTTCTTGTAGCGTCGGTACTTAAGTGCGGTTTTAGTCAGCCCTCCATGTTCGCGCAGAATATTGGCCATATTTCCAGACTCACCGGCCAAAACCGCGGGGTCGGACATCATTTGCTCAAGCTCGGTAAAGCGAGCTAGGGTTTGTTCGAGTTGTTCGCGGATCTTCATGGGAGCGGTGTGTTAGTCGTTGAAGTAGGACGGAAACGGTGGAGGTAAGTGCCAGGCAAAAAAAAACGCTGCACGTTGCGTTGGCAATCATGCAGCGAGCAGTTTGTTAGATTGCCATCGACGCTGGGCTACAGAGTCCAGCCAAACGCGATGGAGCAGCTACTTCTTCTTGGCGGCAGGTTTCTTGGGGGACTGAAGGCTTGCGTAAGTCCCAGCGGCGAACTTGTTTTGAAACTTTTCGATTCGGCCTGCGGTATCGACGAACTTCAACTTGCCGGTGTAGAACGGGTGGCAGACATTACAAATGTCGACCTTGAGTTCTTTTCGGGTGCTGCGAGTGGTGAAGCTATTGCCGCAACCGCAGGTCACTTTGGTTTCGAAGTACTTGGGGTGGATGCCATCTTTCATGATTCAGACCTGGTTTACAGGGCGTTGCGTGAGTGGATTGGAAGGAACGAAATCTGTCGAACCTTGAGGACCGAGATTTATAGACGAAATCCAGGGAGAATCAACGTCAAATCGACAATTGTTTGTTGGTCGGAAAGTCGGAAGTTGGGAGAGTTTTGGCAGCGCCAGCCAACTTGCTTTTGAAGGCAAAATTGAGCCATTGGTCTTGTAGTCCAACCTCAGGACTGTCCCCGGTTTTTCCAACCGCGAAATGCTAGCAAATCCCCAAAAAGCCGACCGGGGACTGTCCCTGCCACCAGCGGAACGCAATGCTAGCAAATTCCCTTCGTTTCTGGGGACAGACCCCGGGCAAAAAGAACCGCAAAGCTAGCAAATCAAAACACATCTGGCTCGGGGACTGTCCCCGGTTTTTCCGACCACGAAATGCTCGCAAACCCCCGAAAAGCCGACCGGGGACTGTCCCTGCCAGCAGCAAAAAAGCCGACCGGGGACTGTCCCTGTCACCAGCGGAACTTAATGCTAGCAAATTCGCTTCGTTTCTGGGGACAGACCCCGGGCAAAAAGTACTAGCAAAGCTAGCAAATCAAAACACATCTGGCTCGGGGACTGTCCCCGGTTTTTTCGACCACGAAACGCTAGCAAATCCCCAAAAAGCCGACCGGGGACTGTCCCTGTCACCAGCGGAACCTAATGCTAGCAAATTCGCTTCGTTTCTGGGGACAGACCCCGGGCCTAACCACCCGATTTTGGCAAAACCAATGCGTGCAAGGCAATAATTCCCCCTGCCGTCAACAAAACGAATCCAAGCCATCTCGGTGGCCTGAGCGTCTTCTTGGGAGACGGTGCCGCCTGCATAAAAACATTCGTCGCCATCGAGTTAGCGTCCACCGTCTTGGTCTTCATCACCTTGTGCAACGCCCGGGTGCTTGTCTCATTCAGGACAAAACTGTCCACCAAACGAAACTGTAAACCCAATAGCAGCAGGATTACTCCGAGCATGAAGTAGCGATTGCGGTCAAATCTCATGGCTGGTCTGTCGATAGGGCTAGAGACGGAAACTCTCAGAAGTATCCAGATCGGACAAACCAGTCAAAATCGCCAATAAAACGTCGATGCCGGCTTACATTCTCCCAGCTTGCAATCCTACAGGCGCTGCTATCGACGCGGTCGAACTTTTCGGCACATGAATATCACTGACCCAACCCAATCCAACACCAACTAACCAATAAAAAAACCCAGCTCTCGCTGGGCTATTGAACCTGAACAGATACCAGGGAACAATCGATCCTGGTTCCTACGGCATAAACTTGTTGGCCTCTTGAGAACCTCGAAACTGCTCTAAGCCAACGCTGCCTTCTTGACAAACTGGCTTAACCGACTCTTGGTCCTGGAAGCCTTGTTGACGTGAATCACACCCTTGGAGGCTGTTTGATCAAGCAATTTGTTAATCGCTTGCAGCTGCGTCCTAGCCGCATCAAATTCTTTCGCCTGAACACTGGCCTGAAGTCGCTTGACAGCTGTCTTGATACTGGATTTTGCCGATCGATTTCGACTTCTACGAACCAGGGACTGTCGCAAACGCTTCTTAGCACTCTGAATATTCGGCACTTTTCAAACTCCTGATGAATGATCTCCTGCAGTCAGATCCGCAGGATAGAGACCCAAATCATTGCCATACCGACCGGTTTTGTCCAGTCCTTTTCTACCAAAAACAGCTTCCGGCTAGGTTCCGGAAAACACAGCCATTCCGATTGCCCATGGCGAATTCCCAGAATCTTGGTCAAACCGTATCGACCAGAGTTTTTTTTGAGGCCAAATGCGGTCCGACAACTCGAAAAAGTTCTTGGGTTTTTCCTCGGTTTGAGGCGTATAGTTAGTTAAAATCTTACGGATTGGGTCGACTCAATCGACCCTGCCGGTTATCCGCTTTCGCTGATTCATCGTTCATTTGCTATCGAATAGGTTTGGGAATGGCCAACTACGTATCCCTTGAAGAAGCCGCAAAGATCCTCGGAATTTCCACGGATGATTTGGTTGAAATGCGTTCCAAAGGCGAGATCTTTGGATATCGCGATGGAGCAAGCTGGAAGTTTAAACAGGAAGAAATCGATCGCGTCCTCGACGAAAGAGGGGACATCATCGGATCCGATGAGGCAAGCTCTTTTGGCTCGGACGTTGCCCTTGGATCGGATCTCAGGCTCGCCCCAGACGACGCGGAGCCCAGCGACGTGGCTTTAATACCTGATCCGAGCAGCGATAGCGGCGTCAAACTCGTCAATCGCTCCTCAAGCGATAAAGGGAAAAATAAATCCGAAGAGGCTGGATCCTCCGACCTGAAACTCGTTGGTGAAGGAAGCGACCTAGCGCTGGGAAGCGATTTGAAACTCCAAGCTTCTGGTTCCGGACCCTTGAGCAAGGGCAAGGATCCTGGCTCCAACGTTCTTGGCTCAGACCTGGGCGTTGGATCTGGATCGAAAGCTTCCAAGGGAATCGGTAGCGACCTGGAACTAACCGGCGACGATGAAGACGACTTGGTTCTCGGCTCCGACTCGGCCATCGGGATCGGAAGCGAAAGCGGAATCAACTTGATGAGCCCCTCCGATAGCGGGCTATCGCTTGAAGATGAACCGCTGGATCTTGCTGGAACTGGCATCTCGGGTCTGGACCTTGGTGCAGAGTTGGCTGCTGACCCGGCATCTAGTTCCAAAATTAGTTCGATTAGCAATGCCAGTGGCATCGGTGCCGGGTTGGTCGATCAGAACGAAGAGTTTCAATTGACCCCCTCGAGCGTTGAAGCCGATGATGACAGTGGTTCTCAAGTCATCGAACTCGAAGATTCTGAAAGCTTCGCCGATGGCATCGGACTGTCCGAAGGTGCCGGGCTCGATGGTGCCGTGCAAGAAGCAGGCATGGACGGTGGTTTTGGAGCCGACGAATTAGGAGCCGTAGCCGGAGCAGGTGCCGGAGCTGCCCTTACGATGCGATCGGCAGAAGTCCCTTACTCTGGCTTCTGGGTTGGCATGCTTGCACTGGTCCTTGTACTAATGGGACTTTGCGGAATCCTCACCACAGACATCATCCGAAATCTGTGGGCTTGGGATGGCCAAACCGATTACTCGACGGGCCTAACCTCCATGCTTGTCAAAGCCTTCGGTGGATCCTAAATCCCAATCGAAAATCGATCGGCTTGAAGCACGATCCCCAGCCCGTCGTCAACGCGAAATCCCAAAAGAGGTTCTCGATGCGCTCTCGCGCGGTTGGATCGAGTCAAAAAACCTTGTCGAATGGCTCTCGGTAGACCGACTCATTCTCCTAAAGTCACTTTGCCAAGACCTGGTCATCGATCTGGAAAGTTCAAGAAAGATTCTTAACCGGGAAGCCAAGGTGCTATCCCCACTACAACTTTCTAAACGTATCGCCAATGAACTTTCCGGTATCCTCAGGCCAACCGATACGCGATGGAAGTCCTTAGAGAATCACACCAGCGATGTGGTACGGGAATGGGGTGCACTTATCGTCGGCCAATGGGAATCCATGCCCTTTGCCAGAAGACTCGCATGGATCAAACCCTTTGCCGACGACTCAAACCCTGGGACCCGAGAAGTCGCTTGGATGTCCCTTCGTCAATTTGTGGCCAACGATCCTGCCGGGACCATCGCCAAGCTTTCCCCATGGACTGGCAGTCGCAATCACCACCTTCGACGATTCGCTAGCGAGATCACTCGACCATGCGGCGTTTGGTGCCCTCACATAACCGTATTGAAAAAACAACCAGAACTTGGATTAGCAATCCTCGAACCTCTTTTATCCGACGACTCGCTCTACGTTCGAAATTCAGTAGCCAATTGGTTAAACGATGCCAGCAAGTCTCGTCCTGAGTGGGTCGTAGAAGTCACCAAGCGATGGCAAATGCAGTCTGATACCTCAGAAACCAAATACATCTGCAAACGAGCACTTAGGACTCTGAACAAGAAGAATCGCTAGCTCTGGATTCGACAAGATACCTATCAAAGACTTCCTGATCGATATTGCGTCCACTCAGAACGATTACGATATCACCGACATTATCGTCGAGGTTGACGATTCCTTCCAGCAATGCAGCGGTGGTGATTGCGCCCGAAGGCTCTGTTCTAAGGCCGTGCGCTCGATACAGCCAGGACATCGCAGACTTGGTCTGCGGATCGGTGCATACCACAGAGTCGCTCACAAGACGCTGCAAAATTGGCCAGTTGTTTTCGCCAACATCGTAGGACAAAAGCCCATCACATATACTCGTAGGCTTGGGCAATCGCACCCGACGTTGCTGGATCCTGGACTGGCGAAAATCATCGGCTTGATCAGGTTCTACACCAATAATTTTGGCGTCAGGAAACCCGTGGGCAATGGCCAAGGCATGGCCAGCCATCAATCCTCCACCGCTGACGGCACATACAAAATGGGAAATCCTACGCCCGTTGCGTTTCAGTTCTTCGACAATTTCAAGTCCACCCACACCATTGCCGGCAATCACAAAAGGATCATCGTAGGGGGATGCTTGCAAGGCCCGCTGCTGGGTGGCAATTTCTTGCGCTAAACGATCGCGAACTCCTGTCAGGTGATCTGTTGTGATGTCATAGGTTTTTACCTCAGCTCCATAGCGGCGTGTGTTCTCAAACTTGATCCTCGGCGCCGATTCTGGCATCACGATGATGACCGGAACACCGAATCGATATCCTGCATACGAAAGCCCAGAGGCAAAGTTACCCGAGGAATGCGCAGCAACAGGTCGGCCATTCAAGTTCGGTGCATGCTGCGACATCCAATACAACGCGCCCATAAGCTTAAAGGATCCCACAGGCGTCCAACCGTAGTCCTTGATCCAAACTCGGCGATCCGAGGTCAGTCGCAATGCACTCTCAAGAGCATGCGAACGGATCAATGGGGCAGGGGACACGTGCTTAGCAAGGATGCTCTGAGCATCGTAAACTTGCTCGATCGTTACGGTCATGATGAGTGCACTAAGGGGTTAACAATGTACGAATCGACTCGATCGGTACGCAACGTCTGAGAATCTGCTCGGGATACACCATTGGACCGTTGGCTGTCTGGCGCCCCTGGGTGTCTTGATCTGCTTTTGCTCCTCGATTGGTTCTGTCTTGTTCGCGGAACATCGGATGGATCCTCGAAACTAGTCCAACCAACTGGCCTTGGGTGTTAAACACCCCAGATCCACTCGATCCACCCGAAAACTCAGCTGTGATTTCCAGCCACGTGGTCGAGTCACCCTCCATCGTGGGTTTGCTAAGCCTGCTTACAAGCCCCGTCGTCACCACAAAGAACTCGTTATGTGGATGGCTCATGACCACAACGTCGGACAGCGGTTTTGGATTGGAACTAGCAAGCCCGATGGGGTCAAACGTGTCTGTAGTCTTTAGTTTGATTAAAGCAACATCGGCAGACTCATCGGCGGCCAGAACTTGCTCGATCCCATAACATTGACCGAGATAGTTCATTACCGCCATCCCTTGGACCTTCTCGTCCTCTTTGCGCTTGAGGACGTGATAGTTGGTAAGCACCAGTCCTTCGGGACTGATAATCACACCTCCAGAGATGTTTCCATGAAGGTTTTTGCATCGGCCACAGTCGTATAACGAACCAACCATCACAGATGCTTTGCGTAACCGCTCGTGGAACTCGTCAGAACCCATCGCAGGCACTTCGGGCAGTTTGATGTCGATTCCAGAGGGTGCCGAAGCTACCAGCGCCCTGATGTCCTTACCGTCTCCAGTTTGCCCGTCTCCAGTTTGCCGACTCAGCACCTCTCGACGCCCACGATTGACAAACGTATTGTAGATCCTTCGGTTGTCGATGACTCCGCTGGTCAAATCCTCGATCGGAGCGTTGGCTTGACGAGGCGATGCCTCTTGAGCTAGCGACGTTGGGCCAAGCATGCAGGCATTCCATAAGCCCGCGACCAAGGCCAATTTTCTAAGATCCATGCCGATGCCTCCCGACGCTCAAGACAGATACTCAGCTTGGCAAACCGCCAAGCCAAGCCCTTATTTTAGCCCCTTCGGAAGGTCATAAGTCAAGCTAGCAACGTGTTTTAATCGAAAACTACGCCGCGATCATCGGCCAGCAGTCGCAAGACGTATTCAAAGTACGGGAAAGGGATCTTAGGCTTCCGCTTTTTGGCCCAAACATAGACGACATTGACCATCGCTCGCGAGAGCACCCCTTGATCGACCTTCTGGATGACTTGATCGACAAATGCCTCCTGCTCCGGGAAAGCCACTCGCAACCCGAACATCAATTGATCCTTGAGCTCGACGGTACTTAACGAGAGCATGTGCTCGGCCTCGTTGTACCCGTAAGGCTCCTGGGTTTGCGCTCGATCCAAACCCAAGGCCATGGTAGCCAGCGCCACAACCAGTGCATGTCTTAGGAATTTGGATGACATCAGTCCATTCATGGATAGTCTGTTTTGCATTCGATTTTCATACTCCTTGGCCACCTGCGTCGACTGCCAGCTAGCCCTACAGGTGACTTAATCGACAATCTTTACAGATTTAGGTAAGCTAGAGTTAGCAGAAGATCCAGAAACGAATCAAGTCAAACTGCGGAAAGTAAGTACTTTGGGAGAGATTAACCCCTACGATTTGCCTTGGCCCCAATCCGGCAGGCTTGCAGGAATTGACTTTGGTACCGTTCGAATTGGTATCTCCCTGTGCGACCCTAGCCGCACCTGGACGAGCCCTTTGGAAACCTTCGAGCGCAGGGCACCGGCAATCGAAGCGAAACACTTCGAGAAATTGACTCAGGAAAACCAGATTGCTGGTTGGGTTGTCGGCCTACCGCTTCACTGCGATGGCCGAGACAGTACCAAAGCGCGTGAAGCTAGGCAATTTGCCAAATGGCTCATTGCGACGACCCACCGCCCGGTTCGATTCATCGATGAACGCTACACGACAGCCCTGGCCACCAGGCTCCTTAGAGAATTGGACCTGACCCACAAACAACGAAAAAAACAACTCGATAAAATAGCAGCTCACATCATCCTAGACGCCTACCTAGAATCTTCCAAGCATCCCAGCTTTAACCCTATCACTTTGGAGAATATCGACGATGCTCAAATCTCATTGGACGATGCACTGGATGATTGAATGCAATAAGACTCATGGGTCGAAGTTGTTGAACTCAGTTTTTGCGGTCCTAATCTGCATGCTTGTCGCATCTGTCATCGATAAGTGCCATGGCCAAGAACAAACTCAAAAGCTAGCCTCGGATTCAACCGAGCAAGAGGCGCCAAAACCACTGACCAAGTACATGGGTCGCAGGATCGCACTACCGATGAGCTATCACGGGATCCCTTGGCTAAATCGTCCAGAGAGGATCCAAGAAGAAAATCCCGAAGAGATGCTCGAACAACTTGACGTCAAACCTGGGATGACTGTATGCGATATGGGATGCGGCGACGGCTACTACACAATCGAACTTGCAAAACGCGTCGGTCCAACAGGAAAAGTCATCGCGGTGGACATCCAACCGGAGATGCTTCAGGAACTATCTCGTCGCTGCGAGCGTGGGAATCTCAAGAATGTAGATATGGTTCTGGGCCTACCCCACGACCCGAAATTGCCTGTCGGCCAAGTCGATCTTATCTTGATGGTCGACGTTTACCATGAATTCTCCAATCCAGTGGAAATGCTCAATGCGATGCGCAAAAGCCTTAAACCCAACGGCCGAATCGCTCTGGTTGAATTTCGCGGCGAAGACCCACAAGTTCCAATCAAACCGGAACATAAAATGACCAAGAAGCAGATTCTGAAAGAGTATGAATCAAACTCCATGAAGCTGGTTAACCAGTACGATCGGCTTCCTTGGCAGCATTTGATGTTCCTGGGCCCTGACGCGAATCCGAATCAACCTAAGTAAGACATTTCCAAAAGAGTATGCTGCATCTTAAAAGCGATTCCCAAACCCGTTGGCTTCGTCAAGTCGACGAGCATCTTGAGGAAATACTGATCGATCATGCACACTGCGAGCACAAAGCAGCAGCCACTGCCATGAGCCTCATAGGTGCGTACATCGATTGCCAAGAACTCACTATGGAAATGACGACCATCATCACCGAAGAACTTGAGCACTTTCAAATGGTCCTTGACTTACTGAAGCGTCGAGGGATTCGTTTTCGTAAGCTCAGACCAGGTGATTACGGGCGACGACTCAATCTCTTGGTACGACAGAATGAACCGCATCGCGCCGTCGATCGGCTGCTGATCGCCGGGCTTATCGAAGCTCGATCCTGCGAAAGATTCAAATTGCTCAAAGAGCATATCCAGGACCCAGAACTCTCGGACTTTTATGCGGCTTTGTTTGAGTCGGAAGCCCGACATCATGCAACCTACGTGCGTCTAGCAAGGAACTTTGAGCAACCAGAGCAGGTACGAAACCGGCTCGAAGAACTCGCTGCGGCTGAAGCTAGCATCATCGATACGGGGAATGATCTCCCAAGAATGCACAGCTGATAGGCAATCATGCGATTCGGATTTGTCACCCTTGGAGCCAACGTACCATCGACTCGATTTCGTTTCTTACCATACGAAAACCTACTTCGTAAGCGAGGTCATAGGTGCGCAACTTGGACCAGCTACCCAAGCGTTTATGATTACTTCCCCAGCCTAGGCTGGAGGTTAAGCTATCAAGTAAAACGAGCCAACCGAATGTGGCAATACGCACAGGCTCGTTGGTTTCGGCCTGAGACAGTCTATCTGGAGCGTGGCGTCTTTCACGACCAGAGCTTGTGGATGGACCGTTGGTTCCGCAGTCTTGCACCTCGATTTGTCCTCGATGTAGACGATGCCATTTTTTTGCAGTTCCCCGAAAAGACAAAGCAGTTGATTCAATGGAGCGATCACGTTGTCGTCAGCAATCAACCCCTATATGAATACGTCTCAGAGTACCACTCCAACATCACTGAAATCCCAACCTGTGTGTCGCTTGAAAAATATCGCCTGAGAACCAATCCTAAGGACGAATACAGAAAGCCCGTCATCGGTTGGATGGGAACACCATCGAATCTTCCTTTTCTAGACCAATGTGCACCCGCGCTCAGGAGATTGGCAAAAGAACAATCATTCACGTTGCTCATCGTCTCAAACAATCCATCCGCATTGCAAAATATCGACCTATCGGGAGTGGACTTACGGTTTGAGCCATGGAGTCCACAAACCGAGATCGAGAGACTACATCAAATGGATATCGGTTTGATGCCATTGCCTGCCGATCAAGATTGGATGCGGTACAAGGCAGCGACCAAACTGGTCCAGTATATGTCCATTGGCATCCCGGCCGTAGCAAGTCCGATTGGGGTCAATGCAACCATCCTCAAGGATTGTCGAGTCGGATTCTCAGCAAAGGATCAGGATCAGTGGTTTGAGTCACTGAGGACCTTGCTGCTGGATCCGGATCTGCGAGTACGCATGGGTAGGGCAGGTAGGGCGTTGGTCGAGTCGAGATACTGCGTTGAAGCCAACATTGATCGTCTAGAGCAAGTTCTCATTGGAGTTTGAAAGGCAGATGCCTAGAAAACAGCCGGGGACAGTCCCGCAGTGATTTCGCCAGATGGCTAGCAAATTTCTGACTTGGTTGTAGGTGCCAGGCACTCTGCCGTCCATCCCGTTTTGCTAGCAACATCACCACCTAGGATCAGGTGCCAGGCACCCAGGAAAGCCCCCCAAAAAATGGATTTGACCTGGGGACAGTCCCGCAGTGATTTCGCCAGATCGCTAGCAAATTTCTGACTTGGTTGTAGGTGCCAGGCACTCCGCACGCCCGGTGTGGGTGCCAGGCACTCCGCCGTCCATCCCGTTTTGCTAGCAACATCACCACCTAGGATCAGGTGCCAGGCACCCAGGAAAGCCCCCCAAAAAATGGATTTGACCTGGGGACAGTCCCGCAGTGATTGGGGACAGTCCCGCAGTGATTTCCGCCGTGATTTCGCCAGATGGCTAGTGAACAACAACTCGGAGGGATCCCCCTAAGTTGAAGCACCGACTCGATCCTTCAGGATAGAAAAGTGATGTTCTAAGTGGCCATAAACCATCCCACAAAGCATGTTCACATCAACAGGATACCCTCCTGCCATACCGCGCCGAGTCCAAGCCTCATCAGGCAGATTCCCAAATAACGTGACCGACGCTAGTCGAACACTATGAAACTCGTCTAAGAGCATTTCCCAACCAGAGTTCATAACTCCGGAGTTTTTAAGAAACCTGTTCTCATCAAAACTAGCCAAAGCTTCCGACTCCCCCCTGGCAATCCACAGTGCGCGAAAAGTAAACACCCGCTCGCAATCCGAAAGGTGCTTTAAAACCTCTGAGAGTGTCCACGTATACGGCTTATGAAGAATCGTGGTGCAATCAGCATCTAAACACTTTGCCCAACGGATGAAACGCTCTTGTTGGGATACTAGTTGATCGCGTGTAGGTACCAACGGATCGACCAGACGTAGGTATTTTTGAAAGTAAGGTTCCTGCATCCGACTGCGCCTTAATCCGACTTCTACTGGCTCGCGAAATCGCCTTGGTCGACTCGAATCTAAGCTCTAGAAATTCTACGCTATCAAAAACGCGACGCCCGTTGGTAGTTGCTTACCAAAAGGCGTCTGTTGATTCGCACCATCTGACCCATCCTATGAAACGACTGATTTAAAGTCCTAGGATGTCATCGAGCTCCTGACTTAAAGTAACATCCAAACGATCGTCACTCGATTGGCTATTGGATACCGAGTGAGCGGTCCAGGATAGCAGATCATCCGAGTCGTCCAGGACATTAACCGAAAGACTCGAGCTGAAGTAGCTTGCAATCGCCAAATCACTTGCCCGGCTCACCGACTTGGACTTCGCATCCGAAACGGTCTGAGTGTCGCGAGAATCAGTTCCCCGAGCTGCGAGAGCCGAAGCCGGGATCCAAAGATCTGAATCATCAGCCGCTTCGCCTTCGCCACCTCGTCCACCGTTTAGATTCCTATTGATCTCATCGACCACCTCAAGAACGTCCAAGGCATTGATGAAGCCATCTCCATTGACGTCCAGGTAAGGAGGTACTGCCGTTGGAGGCAATGGCGGACGACTTGGGAAGCCTGCGTTGATGTAGTTGACGATCTGAAGAACGTCGATTGGAGAGACAAAACCGTCACCGGTAACATCGTACTTATTGGTTGGGTTGGTATAAGGATTAGCACCGATGGTGATCATCCAATCTTCGACTTCTCCGTCGATGGCTTCTCCAAGCGGTGAGCCGACAGCGGCTTGGTCGCTACTGAGTCGGAAGCGAGCAGCCACGGGCCTGTTGGTAATCGAACCTGCAGGAACGTTGAAGTTCACGGGAGAATTAAGTCCATTGACGATTCGACCTGGGATATTGATCTTCTCGCTGGTATCGAAAGCACCATTCCCGTTGAAATCGATCCAAGCCCCAACGAATGCTGGCCTAGCAAGCGTGACTCCTTGGACTGTGAATTGGAACGAGCCGCTGAATCCAGATACGATTGCATTGAAGACCAATCCATCGTCTTGATCTTGATCGGGCACCTTGGCGTCAGGGTCTGCTGTGTTGGTCAATCCCAAGGAGAAACCATCGACTACCTTGTGCCGTGGGCCATTGCTTTCACGCAAGCTTGCGTAGTTTGGATCTGGTGCATCGCCGTAATCGAAGCCTTCGCCCAAGAAAATGGTCACCAACGTATCGCCGTTCAGTTCGGTGGCACGCATTGGATTGCCGGCCTTGTCTCGGATACCCGTAACGACTTGGGTTCCCAAGCCACCGACCCCGAGGCTACCTTCGATGAAGATCTGATCCCCAAGTACGGTGATCTTAACGCCGGCCATGTTGGCTTGGGTCAAGGTCTGGGCGATGATTTCAGCAACCTGCGAAGGTGCTTTCACAACACTCAGATCGAAGACGATCGGAGTGGTAAGCTCTCGGCCTGGCACACCGACGACTCGCAATCCTCCGCTGGTGACGATTCTCAAATCGCTTTGAGTGCCCACAGCAATCATGCCACCTGCTGAGAAGGTTGCGTTGAGTCCCAAGCCTGCTGCATTGATCGCCGCAACAATGAGGGCTGCCTGTTGGTCCGCCGAAGCGGTATTGAGTGGAACAGCAACATTGTTGAGTCCGACGGAACCGTTGCCATCGAGTTCAAAGACAACCGTCTTGTCACCCCGCTGGATCGAGAACGTTTGACCATCGAAGATGCCTTCGGGCACCCCGTCGTTGGTTGGGATCTTCAGACCGTAGACCGGTGTCGTTCCGGTGTTTCCAGTGGCCGTGATTTGGCTTGTGACCGGCAGGAACTGAATCAAGTTGCTGCCGAGAATCTGCATCTCTCCGTTTCCAATCGACTTGATTGTTAGGTTCAAGTTCGCCGAAGTGATGGCATTGACCACGTTCTGAGCGAGGATCGATGGGGGATCGGAAGCCAAGAACTGGATCGGAATATTTCCGGTTGCGAATGTTTGATTGTTGTCGAATTCGAAAGTCACTCGACGGAATCCGTCGTCGACTTGGAAGGTCGTTCCGTCCACCGCGGTGTTCGAGAAATTATCGGCACTCGATGGTACTCTGAGTTTGATACCGGTTTCGACCTCGAAGTAGTGAGGCGTTCTATTGGCATCGATGATCGTATAAGTCGTTCCGTCGATCAGGGATCGCGGTTCGATGGCTTGGATCAAATTCTCGTTGGTATTGACGAACCGAATCGTATAGGCCGCACCGCTTTCCCAGAGACCCGAAAGAGGAGTTAGGCGAATAATATTGCTGGTCGAATCAAAACCAAAGCGATAGTCTTGGCCTTCGATCAAGACCTTTCCGTTCTTGGAAATGATCAGAGAATTGCGAGTAACTGTCTTGCTATCAACTCCGGTACCTTGCGCATTGAAATCCAAAGCGGACGTATCGAGGACTTGAAGGTCAAAATAAGCCAGAGAGTTGCTTACAAGCTCGATCACACCCGGAGTTGGGTTCGAATCGGATCCGAGGCTGTCGTTATCTCGTGGGAACAGTGACAGAACGGCCGGTCCGGTGAAGTCCGATCGGTCGGCAGCACCCCGGTCCTTAAACACCGATTCACCAAGGCCTGGAGGGGCAACCACGTTTGGATCATCGGTTCTGAGTGCTCCGGTGATGTCGATGGCTGGTGCAATGATCGGAGAAGGAGCGAGCCCTAAAGGTTGTTTAACGGCCAAAAGCGCTGCGCGATCGACCAGCGAATCGATCGACGAATCGATTGCTGCGGATCCTGGAACTGGATACAGGTTTCCATCGACCGCATCGGTAAAGAGCGGAACGGCCGATCCAACTTGGATGGGGAACTGGCCGACGGTTGCACCTGTGGCATTGGTCGTATTGCGTTGATAAAGCGTTCCGCCGATGACCGTCGAAGTGCTTGTAGAAGCAACCGAGATACCGGTAGTGCTATTGGTGATGATGTTGTTCAGAAGCGTGGGGCTGGCGTTGGCCCCAACTCGGATCCCGGTACCCGAGGTACCGAACCGAAGTCCTGGGCGGCTCGATAGCGCTCCCACCGCATCGATATCGGCACCGACGGAATCACCACTGGTTGGTCCATCGCCCGGTTCGTCCGTAAGGCGAACGAATTGGAGTTGGCTTAGGGAATTGAATCCAAATTGATCCAAGTCGATGTAGCGGTTGTTGAACGAGGCCGTTCCAACCGAGGTGTAATTAACTCCGTCGGGTGAGACTTCGACTCGTACCAGTTCAGGCAAGCCGACTTCGTAGACCGCCAAATCGGGACGAACATCGTCCGAACCGGTCAGGAAGTTGTCTGTGAACTGAACGACCAAAACACCTCCTCGACCCAATGACACAGCACCTTGACCAGGAAGCGGTTCTCCGATGCCCGTGTAATCGGGTGCCCCTACAGCGTTGCCGGGGACTTGTAAACCAGCGATGGGCACTGGTCCACCACCGGCTCGCGGGTTGTAGAGGTTTGCCGGAGCGACATCTCCAAAGGAGAGGGCTCCATCGGCATAGAAATCTCCCAGAATTGAAATCGCAGGTTGGGCATCCACGCGGGTAACGGTTCCACCAAAGATCGTGTTGTTGACGATGCGAGCAAAAGGAACCGATGCTGGGACATCATTCGGGCCGTTGAGAGGATCGCCTGCAAGATCGATCCCACCGGCTAAGTTGCTGATGAGTTCGTTGTTGACAAGTACGGCTCCTGGGATCAATCGTTGATTATTGATCGTCAAAGTGTTTCGCACCGAACCTGGGTTTGGAGCACCCGAGATTGGGTCACGGGCATCCGCAGTGATCACCACACCGAATCCAGACGAGAAGGAGACTCGCGAGTTTTCGATGAGAACTTGGCCTTGGTCTCTAGGGGTATTGCGATCCCCTTCGAGATTCGTCACCAAGACATTTCCAACCGACGATGGAATCGAGACACCCGTAGCACCGGAGATCAAGATCGAGTCGGAGGGTTGTCCACCAAGTCCCGAGACGGGGAATGCAACGATTCGGACTTGCGACTGAACCGCTGGCGAATTGATCACGCTCAGAACCAGCGCCGCCACTTGCACGCTCGTCAACGAAACATTCGGATCGTACGGAATCGGAATGCTTCCTTGGCTTACCCCAAAACCCGGATCGGTTGGCAGGAGAGCTATGTTGTTGAATTCCAAGCGAACCGTGTTGTTGCCGTCGGTGATCGTGAAGGACAAACCGTCGGACAAGGAGGACGAATCCTTGAATCGAACCTTGGGACTGCGAGTAACGACATAACCAGTCGATGAGCCCATCGACACGGTTACCGACCCTAGCAGGAACAAGTCTCGGGTATTCGAACCGCTAGTGCTGCCGTCAACACCTAGTGCACTAGTCTTTAGCACACTCTGAACCCCCGGTGAGTTGACTGCATCACGGAATCGCGCCGCGATGATTTGGGCTGATTCACCTGCAACGGGATTGAAAGGGAGCGGGAAATTACCCGGACGTACACCGCTTCCAGATTGCCCACTTGGGATAGAAATATCGTCGAATTCAAACGTGATGGAATTGTTTCCATCGCTCACGGTGATGGTATCGCCATCGGTAATATCCGAAGCAGGGTTGAATCGCATCTCAACCGCACCGCTGAGGGCTTGGTTAGGATCGAAGGCTTGGGTTAAGCGAATCCGATCGTTGACACTCAGGTTGTTTGGGTTGTTATTGTTATTACCGCCGTTGTTGGTGGTTCTGGTCGACAGCGGTTGGCCGTACTCAGAACCGCCACGGATTTCAACTTGGTAAGGTCCCACGAGAATCTCGCTACCGCTGCCGGTCACGGTCGTGAACGTGGTATCCGGTGGTGCATTGGTAACTGTCTCACCGCGCTCGGCTAGACCAATGATGAAATCATCTAGATAGAGACCTTCAAAGTTGTTGTTCTGAGATCGTGTTGCCGGATGCAGTCTGCCCAGAACATATTCCGAGAAGTCGTCTCCATCCCGGACTCCATTGACGGTAAATGGCCCTGCATTTCCGACCGTTACGCCGGTCAAATCGATGGCGTTGGTATTGCGTCGGAAAGTGGAATAGGCATCCAGGCCTGGAGCTAGGTTCTCTTCGAAGGCTCTTGCAACCGCTTGGGCAACTTGATCGGCGGTCATGCCTTGGAGGATATTGACCGCGACATTCGAGCTGTTGGTTGTACGGTAAGAACCATCGATTCGGATGTTGGAACTAGGCCCTACGACCAGATCGCTGATCCCATCGAGTTGGACTCGGTTACCCAAGACGCTTCGATTGAATCGAGGAGTTATATCGAGGGTGACTTGATATTGCCCCGTGGGGCCAGAGGACGACCTGCCGCTGGCAAGCAGTGGGCTGTACTCATTGATACCCGAGTTGCTGATAGCAAAGTAATAAGTCCCCGACTTGGCAAATGTGTGCGTTAAGGAGACGTCAAACTGAGTAGCTGTGGAAGCTCGGGCCAGTTCGTTACCTAGAGAATCAAACAATCGAACCCGAGGATTCAGTGGCGAACCAACGGCGCTTGCAGAGACAGCAAGATCAATCGTGGTTCCCTCGTCAGCTTGGAACTGAACCATGTCGACATCAGCGCGGACTGCATCTGGTTGTTCCCCCGGTTGGAGGATCAAATCACCGATGGCTCCTGTAGCGGTCCATTGTGCCAGTTCACCTGGAACGATGGTCGTCTTGATCGCCGTACGGAAGATTTCCGAGCGAACCAGCGGCTCGGTAAGATCCCCCGTCAACGACTTGGACACATAGGTCGTGGCATTCAGAACAGCGAGTACCTTCTCGGCGATTTGCGAAGGCGAATCGCTGGTCGAGTAAGCGATCACATTGCCGCTTGGACGAGTCCCTGTACCGTCCCAGAACACGAAGGTCGTACCGCGAAGCGAGATGGTCTCGCCGTTACGGATACCGATCCCCGAGGGGAAGACCAAGGTCGGTCCCATTTCGATTTCGAAGGTCTTGCCACCAACGGTGAATGTTTGGCCATCTCGAAGTTCACTGCCAGCAACGGTTCGCAACTCTGGACCACGGCTTCCAAAGCTATTGAAACCCAGTCCGCCACCGGTGCTGAACTCGAATCGCAAGCGGACTTGTTTATCGCCGGCAAATTGAGACAGCGACACGCGAGCTTGACGCCACGATGTGCCTGGAGGTGTGACGGCTTGGCCGGGAAGGGAGTTTGGTCCAACTGGGCTTGGTACGTTGTCGACCAGAGTTTCGATGGTGGTTTCCGAAGCGTTATTGGTCGCCAGCTGAACCCAACTGTTGTCGTCTCCTGCCCCGTAGACGCGGAATGAGTCGCGCATGGGGTTGAACTGGTTATTGACGGTGCTCGATGCAGCGTCCTCGGTTGCCAGGAAGTAGCTAAAGTAGAGTGTTGGCAAGTCGGCTGCCGTTAAATTCTCAAGCGAGAACGTTTTGCTCTCCATCACGCCTGTGGCGCCACCTGGGAAGTTGTAGGTGTTTTCAAGTGGTTCACCGAACGCCCGTGGCTGTGCCAATGGATCGGTTGCGGTGTTAAACCTTGCATTGGAGTGTCCGAGGTTCTCGTAACCAAAGTACCAGCTGGTTCCACCCAGACCTGCTGTGTTTCCTTCGATATCCGCAGAGATACCGTGCCCAGGATTCGCAGATCTCCGAGTGGTTTGGTGCCATAGGTTGTAATCAAGATTCGAGAACGCAAGGCCATCGAATCCAGAGCTTCCTGTATCAACAAACGTAGCTCCATTGGCAAACACAGGTTGCAGGATACCGTTGGTATCGAATGCGTAGATGCGACCTCCGGCGGTCGATCCAAACAACAGGTTCGAGTAGGCACCGTTGGCCACGTTGCGTGGACCTGCGGTCAGTCCTGTAAACTGCAAGCCTGTCAATTGGTAGGACGAAGCCACATACGTTCCGATGGCGCCGGCACGATTGCTGAACAATTCTCCACGTGAGACGCGGAACAATCCGCCTGCATCGCTGACGGCATAGAGGTTTCCATCGATACCAGCGACACCTCTGACGAATCCACCAGGAGCGATACCGATGCGACGAGACGATCCGGTAGTTCCGGTAACGGTGGCTCCAACAACGGTGACTTCGTTGAGGTTGATTCCGCTTTCAACAGCCGACAGGCCGGGGAAGCCAGAGGTGTTGATCGCTTGGACAACTCGGGTCGCGATCACCGCAGCGGTGTCGCTTGCCAAGAAATTCACACCGATTCGACCGCTACCAATCGTACCGTTGGTTTGCTGATCGACGGCAACTCCTCGGTTGATCAAGGTGGCAAAATTACCGACCAACGCTCCAGAGAAATTGAGGCGATCGCCTTCGAATCCAACTTCGATACCAAGTGGAACAGCATCCGCGAGGGCTTGGGCGAATTGAGCATTGTTCATGCTCGTTTGGTAGAAGACCGTGCGAACCCCTGGAGTAGGAACAGGGGTTGTACCTGTGGTGATTTGATAAGTCACACCATCGAGTGTGAACTGATCTCCATCGCGCAGGACTCGGTTGGGGAAGTTGACCGGATCGAGGTTCAACCGCAACTCAGGGCCGGCATTGAACTCGATGATGACGTTTTGGTTGGTTGACAATCGCAACGTCACCGTGTCTCCATCGCTAATCAACGATCGAATGGTGTTACCAAGAGATTCGGTCGCTTCGGTAACCGCAAAAGCCGTCGATGTTGCACCCGTAGCCGGACTTGTTTGGATAAAGCCACGCTCTGTGATATTGGTACCTGCACCGAGGATCAAGTCAGGAGCATTGGCGATCGGAATGTTGAACTGGTTGTCTAACGCCGGAGCGCTGATACCCGCACCGGTATTAGGATCGAAGCGATACAGAACGTTGTCGAAGTAGCTGACGCCTCGGTTTGCGGTGGCGAAGTTCGGCGTTCGATTGCGGTTGGCCACTAAGAAACCAAGTTCAGCTTCGGTACCCGTTTGATCTCGGATATCCATAACCGTGTAGGCTTCGGAGTCGAATTGCCCTGCGGTATCGGAGAGTTCACCTGCGGTATCCAAACCGCGAACAGTAAAGTCAAACGCACCTTGGACGCGGGTTGCAGCCGTTCCTGGATCGACCAAAACGTAATTGAACAGATCATTGCTTGGGGTTTGGAATCCGCGCAAATCGCCGTTTGGACGGATGAAGGTATCCTTCATAAACTGCGAAGCGATTCCAACATCGTTAGGCAATTGGCCATTGAAACCGTTGGCGATGTAGAACTGGGTACCCAATGCAGAGGCTGCGCTGACATACAAGGGCACATCACCCAGCGAGTATTCGATCCTCGACTGCATGTCCAAGAACGTGGGAGTGATTGGAGGAACCGTCGAGCTGAGTTGATCGCCACCGACTCGGTCTTCTACGATGAATCGACCGCTGGAGACCGGCAAGATTCTCAGGTTCGAAGCCCCAAGAGAATTGCTCAGTCGGTTCGCCAGAACCGTTGGGACTTGGGTTCGGTTGGTCACAGCCAAGTAGTACCTACCGGCAGGCAGTTCCACTGGTCCGATGTACGGATCCAGGGTGCCGGTAGAACCGCGTCCGAGGTCTGCATTGGTCGCCTGAGATACAGCCGCTTGGCGATCATCCAGGATATTGCTGTTTTGCCCGACTCGGACCAGCGATGCACTTGAACCGTCTGGTGTGGGAGCAAACAAGTACATCGACAAATCGGCTCGCCCGATTCCGTCTGCATAATCCAGATCAAAGATCGTCGAGAGGTACTCAGCCAGCGGTGTGACAAGTTGGGTGTAATCGATCGTAAAGGTAAACCAATCGACATCGGTCGCCGAGTCGATATTGCCTGCAAGGGATATCGTACGACGATCGGTCGTAAGGATATTCCCAAGTTCTTGGGCACTCAGGAAGGTATTGTTGTTTCCGCTATTGATCTCAGCGGTCTCGCCAACCAGGGGAGAATGCCTTGGTACACCTCGAAGCGTAATGCCCGTCGAAGCAAAGCGAATATCGGCGTATGCGACCGAGGTGCCTGGGAACTCTTGGTTTTCACCCAAGCGAACTTGCAATTGATAAGCACCGCGCGAGAGGCCTTGGCCGACCGACGCCGGATCGCTAAGTGCTGGAGTATTGGCGGGTTGTCCAGCAACCTGATTGCTCGATCGTACTCGGATGTGATACAGGGAAGGTTGGCTCGATTGCCCTGGAAGAACAACCCTTAGACCGGCATCTTTGGTATTGGTGCTGTAATCATCGCGAGGTTCACCGCGAGATGATTGTGGATAGATCGTCGGAGAACTCTTACGCAGTGATCGAACTGCATTGCCTGGAAGAGCGCTGTAAAGCGGATTGCCAAGACTGTCGGTCTCTTCAAGATAGGAGTTATCCGAAAGAGCCAGAATCTCACCATCTGCCGAGATCAGTTCCACCACGGTATCCAGGTTCGCATCGGTCTTATCGATATCCAGCCATACTTCGGTTCCACCGAAGGCCGTAAAGCTGTAGACATCGACATCCGAGGGCTTGTTGATCACGCCTTGGATTTCAAATCCCAGTCGTGTGTTCTCGTCACCGCTATTGATCGAGTTTGCCAACTGACCCAGATACTGGGCCTTGGTCGGATCGTCATTGGAACCCGGCGCATTGGCCAAGGACGACTCTCTCTCTGGCAAAACTCCAATGTTGCGGTCGTTGGAATACGTTTGCATCGAGACCCCCGCCCACGAACCGGGCGAGGCGATCGACTGGATCGAGGTCGGAACTAGCTCCAGGAAACTCGTCATCCGCGATGTATTTGCCGAGGGAGCAACATCCCAAGCAAACGCGGTCGTCACGTCTGCAAGACCGTAAATCTGACCTAGAACCGGATCGGTAATCGGCGGCAAATCAACCAAGTCGATATTGCCTGCCGGAGTGTAGGTCGTCCCGGCACCTTCGATCACATTGGCCAGATCTCGAAATTCGTCTGCAGCAAATCCAACGTAGGATGCGTTGACCAAATCGATTCCTGGATTGTAAAAACCGCCATGAGAGAAACCAACCCTTTCACGATTATCGATCGTGTAAGCTCTGAAGTCAGGATTTCCAGGGGTTCCTGTCAAATACAAAAAGTCGTCGCTGGGCGAGAGGATGTCCTCATCGAGATAATTGATGAAGCGAATATTTCCAAGTGGCGAATCGCTGTCGAGGGTCAAGGTGTTGAAGAGTTTCGCGACACCATTTTTGAATCGAGACTCAACCGTCCATCGAACCACCGCGCTGTTGTTTCCAGTAAATGTTCCGCGGCTGATCACCACGTCGGGAGCAACAAGTGTCGGGGGCTGAGTGATGGTGGTGCTTGCCAATCGAATTGCGTTCCCATCACCACCGACATCGATGTAGTTATTGAATGCAAAGATAACCGACTGATCGATAAACAGTTGCGTGTTGCCCTGCGCGGTGATCCCACCACGGGTAGCAAAGCTTCCATCGCCGCCGGGACTGGGTTCGAAGGAAAAGAAGCCGGGTCGATTCACATCGACATCGTTATCGATCAGCGTACCTCGGTCGACTTCTGGCCCAAAGGGCAAGACGATTTCGCCGGAGGTCGAGTTGCTTCCATTGTTATCGGTATCAAAAGCGGGTCTGCCATCGACTCCGAAACCAGCACCGACGCTGTCATCGCCGATGGCAGTCAGAATCACGGGGAAGCCCGGTTGACCGAGGATCTGAATACTGCCACCGATTCGGTTGGAATGATCCAATGGAGTTCCTGTGGCATTCAATCCAGCCAAGCTCGATCCTCCACCGAACTTGACGACCAAGCTTTGGTTGGCATCGCTCTTGAGTTGCAGTCCACCATACGTGTGGAAATTGTCCGAAGTGATCGTGGTTTGAACCACATGGACAATATCGGTATCATCGAAAACGCTCTGAGAAGTCAACTCTTGGCCGCGGACCAACATGCCGTTGATCGCGTTGCGGCTAAGTCGGTTTCCACGCACCAAGGCACCTTGGTTTGCCAAGTAATCACCGGTGGTAGCTAACTCACCGGTTTGCCGACCGACATCATCGACCTTTTGAACCGATAGAGAATTGACATCGATGCTGATTGCGGCACCTGCGTTGTCGCTGATTCGGTTGTTGAGAATCTGGGGTTGGGCGCCACGGACAAAAACCGCCGAAGCGTCATTGGTACCTCGTCCGAGCCGATCCGGATCATTCGCGTTGGCTTCGTTGCCTGCGGCATTGAGTTCCACAAGTGAATTCGCCATACGGAAATCCGCTTGGTGAACTTCGATCGCATTGAAAGAAGCGAAGTTGCCTTCGATCCGCGTGGTACCGCCACCGTAGGAGACTCGGTTGTAATCGAGCGAAGCTTCGCTGCCATGGCCGATGAACAGTCCACCCCAATCACCCGGTGTCGCGGCCGTTGCACCTTTATTACTTGCGGTGTCAAAGGTGCCGCCAAAACCATACCGAATATCATTGATGCTAGTGAGAATCACAGGCAATCCATCGGTGCCTTCGGCGATCAAATTCGCACCGTCTTTGACTTCGATCCTCGAACCGCGATTCTTGACAATGACCCCAGGGTCCATGACCAAGCTACCGTCGAGCCGAGGACGGATTTTGGCTGGCAAATCGACCAAAGCGTTACCGCTGAGCGAACCGTTGTCGACGAAAGTCGTTGCGATTGCATTGATCTGAGCTACAAACCGATAGGTTCCTCCTCCGCTAGCATCGCTTCGGTAGATACGTCGTCCAACGTACGGTAGTGTGCTCGATACCGGTGGAAGATTGGCCAGCGTAACAGAACTGTTGGCAGTGACTGTCACGCTAGCAGTTGGGATCGATGCAAGGCTTTCGTTGCCACTGGCATCAACGTAGACGAGTTTGTAATTGTAGGTTCCAGCAGGCAATGAGCCTACGCCGGTCCGATTGACTGTAACGACGGTCGTGGGAGGAGAAGCCACATCGAGGACTCCACCGCCAGCGGTCCCGGAGACCACCAGGTTTTCCCCAAGAATGTGAGGAATATCGATGTCGTCAAAGCGAGCCGCAGTGGTGATTGTTTCCAGGGTTTGCGAAGCACCGGTGCGGGTCTTTACAAACATACCATTGATCGTGTTGTTGACCACGCGATTGCCATGGATGTCAGGACCGACGCGATCGTAATCCGGGATAAACAAACCAGCAGCTTGGCTCTTGGGGTCCCGGAAATCATCTTCGCGGAAGCTGTTCGGGGTTGCGCTGATTGCTGCATCGGCGCTGCGAGTGATCAGGCTGTTTGCAATCGTTGGACGCGAATCGATGATATTGATCGGGGTGATGACCTGTGACACCCCATCGACGATGACTTGACCACCCCCGAAACGCACATCTGCATGGTAGAGAGCATTGAGGAACAAGCCCGCTCGTTCTTTGTCAGTACGGGTCTCGTCGCTTCCATCGATGCGGTTACGGAAGTCGATACCGCCCCAATCCCCGGCGGCAGCTGCAGGAGGAGTTCGGTCTGGGTTTACGCCGATACCCGTGGTATCGTGGATCGAAGTGACGATTACTTTGCTATCGGGAGTACCGAGCAGTTGCAAAGTTCCACCGCTGCGATTGACTGCTACGGTAGTGCTTCCGACGCTTACACGAGAACGCCCCATCTTGATGATCGCGCCGGCATCGATCATGACGTTGACGTTGCGAGGAACATCGAATGTGGTTCCATCTGCAAGGGCTTGGCCGAGTCGATTGAAACCGATTTCGTAGGCCCGACTTGCCGAGTTACCCAAGATACGGATGGTGATCGCACGCGTGCCGCTGGCATCGGCATTGGTTACCGTTGTGGCTTCGGTGATCGCTCGCGAGATGGTATTGAACGGCGATGCGAGTGTTCCGTTGCCGTTGGCCGCAGCCGTCTTATCGACCCAGATCGTGTAAGAGCTTCGATCGGTATTGGCAGTCGGTGAACGGTCTGGTCTGGTTGGCACAAACCAATAATTGAAAACGCCGCCGGGTCTTCCATCGCCATCGCCATCGATTTGCGTAGGTGATCCATCGGCATCGGTGAGTGTGGAGGCTGCAGGGGGAGCAAAGTCGATGCGCAGATCGTACTTACCCTCGGATCTTCCACCCAGTCCGGAATCCTCAATCTTGGGATCATAGCTGGTGTTCCCCTTGGCACTCACCCCAACGACGTATTCTCCAGGTTTGACAAAATCCAACGAGATGCGCGGATCTTGGCTGAAGTAATCTTCGTTGGCGGCAATTTCAACCCATTTGGGTTGGCTGGAACTTCCGTCATTTCGGTACAGGCGAAGGCTTGCGTCGAGCAAACTGGAATCGGATTGACGTTCCGCGATGGCCTGAAGCGAAATCGAACCACCCGAATCGGGCACGACGAATCGGTAAAGGTCAATGTCTTTGCCTTCGGGTCGGAAAATATACTGACCGTGGATAACGTCTGCGTTTCCTGGGAATACGTTGTCGACGTTTGGATCGGTGATTGGATTGCTGTTTTGAACGGTCGACTGAGGCAGTTCGTCGGCATTGCCCAAGCCTAGCAGAACACCGATTCCTCGCATAAACGATCGGAAAAGCTCCGAGCCAAAGAGGTTGTCATCGGCGGTGTTGAACTCTTGGCTATCGATCACCACAGCCGACTGGCTGGCGTTGGCCAAAAGCGGCCCTGCTGCGTAGGTGATGTTATCACCGGGCTGGTTGGCCGCAACGGGAGTTAGTGCCGTCAGAGGGTTGATGACTTGCATATCGCCAACGGCGATCGTGAAACCTTGGTTGTCGCTTTCGACAAATCGCACACCTAGGTATTTCTCGTAGAGCGTGACAACTTGCCGCGCCATCGTCTTTTGGATCTCGGTGATCGCATTGAGCTGTACGCTGGCATTGGCAGTCCCGAGCTGCGAGGCAAAGTTGTAGTAGATGACTTCGATGCCATCGGAGTCCGATCGGGTGACGTGATGCTGGTAGCGATTGTCACGATTACCTGCTTCGCTGTTGGCACCTGGGAAGTCCAATGTGTAGGGGGTCGCGTTCTTGATCTCAGAGCTAACAATCGCTGCCTTAGCGCCCGGACCTGCCAACCAACCTCCACCCAGATCCATCGCAGAGCTAAATCGGCTTCCTGGATCGCTTGCGGGAGTAATCGAGGTAACGGCAGTGTTGTTCACAGAGTTATCGTTGCCGATGCGAAGACGCAAGGCCGTCAACGGCAAAGGACCAGCGTTAGGGTTGGCTGGGTCAACCAATGCGTCGAGGTTTCGTTCGAAAGTCAGGGCAACTCGATTGAGAGTTGCATCGTAGTTTACGCCGATGGGGCGGAAGGTGATATCATCACCGCCGCTGAGGGTATTGTTGGTGTAGACCAATTGATAGTAAATCGGTTTAACAGCTTCGACATCGCTGAGCTTGTCTCCGTTGAAGTAGACGTAGACAACGTTTCGAAGTTGCTGCTTGGTCGTCCCCGTGGTGATCACAGGCTGAGGCACGACAGCTTGGATGGTGGGTCCAAGATCCAAATCGAAGCGAACGCTACGAGAGACACCTCCGTTGAATGCAAAGCCATCGACATTTCGAAGTGCGAAAGGTCCGGTGCCGAAGATATCGATCAAGTAAGCATCATCGGGAAGAGCTTCCGCAAAGCGAATGATCACTTCGCGTTTGGTATCGCCCAAGGCGATGTAAGCGGGGGTGATCAGTTGATCGTCACCACCCGTTAGGATCAGTGGCGAGTAGGAAGTCGAGTTGCCGCCGATTCTCGTCAGACGATCGCCGCTGACTAGGCGTGCGACCACCAACTTTTGAGCTTCAGGCGATCCGTTGACCGCATCGATGACTTCACCGACCGTTGTCTGCGCTCGGGGGTTGCTGTTGAGCTCGATTCGAACCGTGCTGCCACTGACGATCACATTGGGCGGGGTAGGGGAATCAAAACTGCGAGAGGTGAACTCGATCCGAACTCCGTTGGCCGCTGCCGCAGACCCGCTGGAAACGAATTCTGCTTGGAGATTCGCCAATCCTGAATTGAAGTTGGTCGAAGCGCGAGCCGCACCTGCGCCCAGCAGTGGCAAGACTTGGCCGGCAGGCACCGTGTCAGCGATCGCGGTGGTACCAAACCCGCGCAGCAGAGTCGTCACGATCAACGACGAAACGGCGGGGTCTTCGCTCATGGCCTTGACCAAGTCATTGGCGGTGGTCTTGAAGGCCGGATTGATGTTGACGTCGATATCGATCCGCTGGCCTTGGACACTCAGGATCGGATAGCTTACAGGCTTTCCAGCAGGACCAACGGTTCGGGAGGATTTCGTAAAGAAGATCTCAGTTCCGTTGCCTTGCTGCCCCGGAAGCGATGCGCTGAAGTCGACGACCACTTGGCCATTGGTACCAAGGTCGGTGGTCAGGTAGGCGGCGCTGAGGACCCCATCTGCACCAGCCCTCTTGATCTGGATTCCACTGAGTGTGTTTGCATCGAGTTCTGCCCCATCATTGAACCGCAGAACCAACTCCCGTGGGCTCGTCTGCAGGACCGTCGGAGTCGAAGACGCCCCCAAGGCAATCAGCGAGCCTTCGTTGGGTTGCACCCCAATGAGCTGAGGACCGGTGGTCATCAAATTCCTGGTCTCCAGCGATTCCAGGACCGAGCGACGCAGCAAATGCTTCTTGCGCTGCTTGTCCCGATCGTTGCGATTGCCAGAGGAAGACCCACTTCCGAAACCAAAGGTTTTCATCGAGAAACCTCGTACAGAGCCTGAACTTGGGAAAAAACGAAAAAATCGGTCTTACGAACCGCGTCTGAGTCTAATTGCATAGCCGGCCATTGCAAACCGCCGTTTGTACTGCTTTGGCTGTCCTAAATCAAAGTCGTTGCTAGACTTAGTCAATTTCAGGAGGCGTCGGCTTAGCGATGGTGCTACAATGACAAGCGAATCCTTGGAGAATCCCCCAGCTGCAAAAGTTCCACGGCAGCCGGCAAGCTAGCCTGGGTTCCTTAGGTAGTTTGAGATTTCCAGGTAGAGTTTAGCGGCCAGGAGCATTTTGCGGACTTTCTCCGCCAAACCCCAGACGCCTCTCCACGTATCATCCCTAATTCGGGTTATTACCCCACCGAAGCGATTCTTTTTCTTCCATTAAACTACGGAATTTCGATGTTCCAGTCCCTACAAGATGGCCTACTGAGCGCCTTTAAGTCACTTCAAGGTAAAGGTAAGCTGACCGAAGCGAATATGCGGGAGGGGATCGCCATGGTCGAGCGCTCCCTAGTCGAGGCAGACGTCAATATCGACGTGGTCCGCTCATTCGTTAAAGACGTTGCAGTTGCTGCCGAAGGCCGACGGGTGCTCTTGAGCCTTCGACCCCACGAAGAGTTCGTGAAAATCGTCTACGAGGAACTCGTCAAGCTCCTCGGGCCGGTCGACAATAGCTTACCCCTCAAAAGGGGGGAGCTAACCACCATCATGATGTGCGGATTGCAAGGATCGGGGAAAACCACCACCTGCGGCAAGCTATCGATGCTCATTAAAGAGCAGAAACTCAAACCATTTTTGGTCGCCGCCGACCTTCAACGCCCCGCAGCCATCGAGCAGCTCCACGTCATTGGCAAACAGATCGGCGTCGGGGTTTTTAGCAAGCCCGGCGAAAACGACCCTGTCAAGGTATGTCGCGAAGGGCTTGAAGCCGCCAAAGCTGCCGGTGCCAACGTGGTCATTCTCGACACGGCCGGTCGATTGGCCATCGACGCTGAGTTGATGGAGCAAATCAAGCAAATCGATAGGGCCATCGAGCCGACGCAAGTCTTGCTGGTCGTTGACGGAATGACTGGCCAAGACGCCGTCAACAGCGCCAAAGCTTTCAACGAAGCGCTTAGTATCGACGGCGTGATCATGACCAAGCTCGATGGAGACGCCCGAGGCGGGGCCTTGATCAGCGTCAAAGCCGTGACCTCGGTTCCCATAAAATTTATTGGTACCGGGGAGCATTTAGACGCCCTCGAACCGTTCCGTCCCGAAGGGATGGCGAGCCGAATTTTGTCGATGGGCGATATCGTCGAGGTGGCCCGAGAAGCCCACCGGCTCATCGACGACAAAGAGCGAAAAAGCATCGAAGAACGGATGGCCAAAGGGATTTTTACCTTGGCCGATTTCCGCGACATGATGCAAAAGCTACGCAAACCGGGCTTGATGATGAAAATGCTCAATCTCATGCCAGGCATGGGTGAGATTTCCAAAATGATGGCAAACACCGACAACGAAAAGGAGATGTCCAGACTCACCGGCATCGTCGATTCAATGACCCCTTCGGAACGGGAAAACCCGAAAATCATCGACGGTTCCCGCAGAAATCGGATCGCCAAGGGCTGTGGTGTGAGCCCCAACCAGATCTCTGAGCTGATCAAGCAGTTCGAAATGATCAAACCCATGATGCAAATGGCAACTCAGGGGTCCGTTGGTGACAAAATGAAAATGCTCCAACAAATGCGCGGAATGATGGCCGATAACCCTTTCAATCCCCTCGGAGGAATGAAGCTCAAAGGAAACACCGGCAAGCGTTTGACACCCAAAGAGCGCGAAAAGATGCAAAAAGAGCGAGATCGGCTCCTCCGCAAGAAAAAACGGGGTGATTAGTGGATCTGCTTGGTCGATCTCCCCCGGGAGATCTTTGTCGATATTTTTCACCCAAGAAGCGATTTTTCACTCCCCAGGGCAAGCCCCAGCCGTTATCATTTGCTCCCCTGAAATCCTTTTATTTCCATTGGAGATTGAATCTGTGTCGGTAAGAATTCGAATGAAGCGGCTTGGACGCAAAGGGCGACCCTTCTATCGCTTGTGCGCCATCGATCAACGCAGCCCTCGCGATGGGCGTGTCTTGGAAGAATTGGGCCATTACGACCCAATGTGCCGCGAAACCGATGCTCGAGCCATCCTCAAAGGGGAGAGGATCGATTATTGGGTCAGTGTCGGTGCCCAACCAAGCGAAAACGTACAGATCCTGATCAAAAAGTACGGCACCAACGGCACCCACTTGGCAGCCCAACAAGAAGCTTTGACCCGCTTGGGTCGCACCAAGGTTGCCAAAGCACAGGCTTAAAGTCCCGCAAGCCAGACGCATCAGCCGTCTTGCCAACGCAAACTCTCTTAATGACAACAACCCTCGGGTGTTTACCCCGGGGTTTTTGTATCTATTGCCTTCCTGTTTGTGCGATTCAGGCAACTAGCATTTCAGACCTCTACCGGCTAGATTTCCTTCATCAAATCGCTTTGGAGTGGAAGGACACAGATCGGTTCAAGCATGCAACTTAGAGTCATCGATAGCCACACCGGTGGGGAACCGACCCGAACGATTGTCTCGGAAGTCCCCTTGGTTGGCACGAGCGTGGCCGAACGATTGGCCTTCATGCACAAGCACTTCGATTATCTGCGCACGGCGCTGATCCATGAACCTCGCGGCGCGGAAGTCATGGTCGGTGCGATCATCCTAAGTGCGATCGATCCGAAGAATACCGCAGGCGTGATCTTTTTTAACAACGTCGGTTACTTGGGAATGTGCGGCCATGGCACCATTGGTGTGGTGGAGACCTTGCGTTGGTTAGGAAAACTCAATCCAGGAGTCCATAGCTTGGAAACCTGCGTTGGAGATATCCAAGTTCTTTTGCACGAGGATCGACGAGTGACACTCGATAATGTGGCAAGTTATCGAATTGCAAAGGACTATCCCATCAGGATCGATGGCGATTCTCTGATGGCCGATATCGCTTACGGCGGAAACTACTTTGCTCTTTTGGATATCAGTCATACCGACTGGTTGAGTCGCAGCGCCGATTTTTTAACCAAGCAATCGATAGAAATTCTCTCGAAAATTAGGATCGAATTCCCACAAGTCGATCACGTCGAATTGTTCGGCAAACCGATTTCGCAAAAAAACAATTCTCGCTCTTTCGTACTATGCCCAGGCAACCAATACGATCGTTCGCCATGTGGGACTGGAACCAGCGCCAAACTGGCTTGCCTGGCCGCAGATGGGAAACTGCCTCCTGGCCAAATATGGAGACAGGAAAGTTTCATCGGAAGTGTCTTTGAAGCGTCCTATGTCTGGGTCGACCAAGCTTCCAAGTCGATACGGCCTTCGATCACTTCCAGAGCTTTTGTCAACGGTGATTTGCAGGTCATCGCGGATCCAGAAGACCCTTTCTGCTGGGGAATCCCCAGGGACCGCACCTAAATAGGTTTTCGCTTTCATCGTTGGATGTTATGCTGATCCGTTACTAACTGAAGCCCAAAATCCGTATTGACCGGACAACAAGGAGGTCTGAATCGATGGCCAAACGATGGATCTTCCGAGCCCACGATTCAAGCAGCTTTCTGCAGTTTGCAAGCCAGCTAAAGATCGATCCGGTAGTCTCTCAACTGTTGCTCTCGCGGGGAATCTCGCAAATCGATGCGGCAAGGCTTTTCTTGGAGTGCAAGTTTTCCGATTTGAGAGATCCTCAGGAATTGCCAGGGATCGATGTAGCGGCCCAGAGGATCCTAAGAGCCGTCCGGGATCGAGAGCCGATTGTCATTTATGGCGATTACGATGCCGACGGCATGTGTGCCACAGCTATCCTAGAGTCGTTCTTGAAAATGCTCGGTGCCGATGTTACTTATTACGTCCCGAACCGACTCGAGGATGCTTACGGCCTAAGTTGCGAATCGATCACACGACTCGCAAGCCTGGGTCGGAAGTTGCTCGTAACGGTCGATTGCGGGATCGGATCGATCCGCGAAGCTCAATTGTGCCGGGAGCTGGGATTGGACCTGATTGTCACCGATCATCATACCTGTGGCGATACGCTTCCAGATGCGGTGGCAATCGTTCATCCCAAATTGCCCAATGCCCATTATCCATTTGCAGGACTCTGCGGTGCTGGTGTCGCGTTCAAACTTGCTTGGCGGATGAGCCAAATCCTCGCGGACAACAAAGCCAAAGTCGCTGGCCAGCACCGCGACTTTTTGCTCATGGCAATGACCATCGCAACGATAGGAACTGTTGCAGACGTCGTGCCACTTGTCGATGAAAATCGGATCCTAGTACGAACGGCGCTGCAATTGATGACCAAGCATGGCCCGCTGGGACTCAAAGAGCTCATCCGGGTGACCAAGCTCGATGCAAAACAAACCATCAGCGCCGAAGACATCGCGTTTAGCTTAGCACCAAGGCTCAACGCGGCAGGGAGGCTTGGACAAGCCCAACTTGGGGTCGAGTTGCTGACAACGCAAGACCCAGAGCGCGCTACTGCTTTGGCCCAGTACTTAGATCGCCTGAATGCCGATCGCGATTCGATCGAGCGAAGCATCACGCTGGCAGCTAGCAAGCAGGCCAAAGAGCAGCTTGAAGCCGCTGCCGAACCGGCTTTGGTCCTGCATTCACCCGGCTGGCACTTGGGCGTGATCGGTATTGTTGCTGGCCGGATGGCTGAGCGGTTTCATCGTCCGGTGGTGATCATTTCCTCAGATCCGATGGGGCAGAAACCGGCCACTGGGTCTGGGCGTTCGGCTGGTGTGGTCGACTTGCACAGTGCCTTTGTCGCTTGCAGAGAACACTTGGAAAGCTGTGGGGGGCATGCAGCCGCCGCAGGGCTTCGTATCCAAGATCGCAAGATCCCCGAGTTCCGCGAAGCCTTGTGCGACCATGTCCGTAAGACCATCGGAGAACGGGATCCAGAACAAACCCTCATGGTCGATGCAGAAGCCACCTTTCAGGAGCTGAGTCTTCAAACAGTCACGCTCATCGAGAGCATGGCACCTTTTGGCGCTGGGAACCCTAGGCCTGTTTTCGTAGCCAGCAATGTCCAGTTGCATGAACCGGCCAAGCCGTTTGGACAAGGGGATCGGCACGTGGGTATTCGCTTCAAACAGCACGGACAAATCCTTCGTGCCGTTGCGTTTTCGCAACCTGAATGGGCCGAGAAAATCAACTCCCATTCGGGATCCTTCGATCTAGCCTTTCGACCCAATATCAACGAGTTCAACGGCATGCGCAAAGTCGAATTGCAATTGGTCGACTGGCGTGCAAGTTCCGCAAACTCCTGATCGATCCTCGACGAATTTGCCTCTTTCAAGGTAGAATGCAAGTCGTTCTGTTTCACACCTTGCCCCCAATGGCTTTCGAGCCAACCGACCATGTCGATCGTCAATATCGCGGCCTACCAATTCTCCCCTCTGGATCAGCTAGAGCATCATCGAAACTCGCTTCGACAGCTATGCCAGGCCTTCGACTTAAGAGGTACGATCCTGCTTAGTCGCGAAGGGATCAACATGTTCATCGCAGGCCCGCGAACTGGAGTCGAAAGCGTTTTAAAGACGATCCGCAGCATTCCTGGTTTCGATCACTTGCCAGTCAAAGAAAGCCTTACGGACTATCAGCCTTTTAACCGGATGCTTGTCAAGATCAAGCAGGAAATCATTCCAGTAGGATGCCCGGAGATTCCACCCGACCCGAGCGCTTCGCCCAAACTGCCACCCAAGGAACTGAAACGTTGGCTTGATGAAAACCGTCAAGTAGCATTGCTCGATACTCGCAATGACTACGAAGTCTCCTTGGGGACTTTCAAGGGGGCGATCGATTTAAACTTGAAAACCTTTCGGGAATTCCCCGAGGCAGCTTCGGCTTTGCCTGACCACATTAAAAAACAACCGGTGGTCATGTTTTGTACCGGGGGAATCCGCTGTGAAAAAATCGGCCCGTACATGAAAGGACTCGGATTCGAGCAGATCTATCAACTCGAAGGGGGAATCCTCAAGTACTTCGAAGAGTGCCAGCAGGAACACTACGACGGCACATGCTTTGTATTCGACCAGCGCGTTGCTCTCGACCCTTCTTTGGCTCCTACCGATGTCTACGAATGCTACGCTTGCAAGCATGTTCTGACGGTCCAGGATTGCAGTTCATCGATGTATCAAGAAGGAGTTAGTTGTCCTTATTGCTACAAGAGCCCGTCGGAGTCCATACAAGCTAGTCGACAAGCTCGGCAAGCTCGCATTGTGCAAATTGCATCGTCGCAACCAGGCTCTCAAGCCTATGAAAACCGTAGATGGATTTCGATCCCAAGGCGATGTGCAGGGATGAAGCTCATCGATGCTCTGCAAGAAATCTATCCTCCTTACACACAGCAACAGTGGCTCGATGCCATCAGCACCACAGAGATCACCTCCCCGGCGTCGACCAAGTCCCAGTGGAAGACGCTCAAGGTGTCACCGGATATCATCGTCCAAGAAGGACAGCGATTCCTGCACGCAATCCCCGGTTATACCGAACCACCGATCAATCCCGATATCGGACTTGTTCATGAGGACGCGGCGATCGTGGTGATCGACAAGAGCGCACCGCTTCCATTGCACCCTTCTGGTAGATATCAAAAGAACACCCTCGAGTGGATCCTGCACGAGGCGTATTTCCCAGAGAAGTTAAGGCCGGCTCATCGGATCGATGCGATGACAACAGGGCTTGTTGTTTTCACTCGCAAATACGCTTATGCAGCAAAAGTCCAATCGCAGTTTGCCCAAGGGACTGTCCAGAAGTCCTACTTGGCATGGGTAAATGGCATACCCGCTTGGCATCAAACCAGATGCGAGTTTGCGATCTCTCCAGAGACGCTCGCCAATGGTGGCAGAGCCTTGGATCCTGCAGGCCAAAGTGCCGTGACCGATTTCAGGGTGATACGCACTCAGGGGAATCGCACTTTGATCGAAGCCAAGCCAATGACCGGTCGAACCCATCAGATCCGCTTGCATCTGGCAGCCCTAGGATACCCCATCGTTGGCGACCCACTGTATCTTCCTGGTGGCACTTCGCGTAACCCGACGTCGATCGATCCTAGTGAGGTTACCAAGGTTCTTGAAGTCCAAGCAGAGTCGATGTGTTTGCATGCCTATAAGATCGCCTTTGTGCATCCATTAACCAACCAGGTCGTCGAGTACACTGCACCAGAAGACCATCTTGAGTAAATCTACCGTGATTACTAGAAAATGGGACTTCAGCCCCTTTTCGTCGTCATAAACCTCACGCGCTGAAGTCTCCGTGACCGATACCCAAACCAGCGAGCGGCTTTGCCGTCGCATCGGAATTAGGTAGGGGATTGGACTAATAAGGGGCGGGTAGATCTTATGAAAATGCATCATAGGCGGCGTTTTCTCGTTGAATTGCAAGACTCACTTCGTATCGCTAGCACGCTAGGAATCGGTGCCTGCGCAGTATTTGCTAGCGTTGGTGCCCAGGCACAAGAACCGGTCCGTGTATCGCTTGCAGGCCACATGGCAACCACCGAGGACTGCACCGAAAACTGCGAGGCCACGACCTGCGAAGCAAATGCACTTGGAAAACCCAGTTGTGATGGAGCAGGCCAGGGAGCTTGCGATTCACTCGGCTCAGGCTCAGACTCCGATTGCCTATTATTCCCGGGTTTAGCCGCCAAGCGCAAAGAATGGGAACAAAATGGACTGGCATTCCAGAACAACCTAACGCAGTTCTATTTCGGGAATACCGCAGGTGGTGCGGAGCGAGATTTTCGATATGCCGGACATGGTGATTATCTGGCAAACTTCGACTTCGGTAAACTGATCGGCAAGCAAGGTGCTTTTCTAAAACTACGTGCCGAACATCGCTTTGGTGAAACGATCAACGATGCGGCCGGTGTTGTTTTGCCTCCGACGATCGCCGGCGATCTGCCCGTCTTGGATAGCACCAATCTCTATTTGACCAACTGCTTGTTTACCCAGGCTCTTTCGGAGAGCTTCGTGCTTTATGCTGGTAAGCTCGATACGCTCGATGGTGACATGAACGCCTTTGCCCACGGACGTGGTATCCGCCAGTTTTCCAACGGTGCCTTGATCGCCAATCCAATCGCTCTTCGAACGATCCCTTATTCGACTCTTGGCACCGGCATGGCCTTCTTAATGGAAGGAGAGCCATGGCTGATTTTCAATGTCCTCAATGCGACCGACACGACGCGGACTGCTGGATTTGATCAGCTTTTCAACGATGGTGTCGCTTTGGCCACCGAGATGCGAGTTCCCACGAACTTTTTCGGTAAGCCTGGTCATCAACTGATCGCCGGGACTTGGAACAGCCGCGAGTTTAGTGCCTTGGATCAAGATCCTCGGATCTTGTTCCCGAACGTTCCGATCGCGAAGCAATCCGGTTCGTGGTCTTTGTACTGGAACTGCGATCAGTATTTAGTCACCGATTCTTCGAATCCCAAACGTGGATGGGGTTACTTTGGTCGAGCCGGTATCGCCGACCAAGGAACCAACCCGATTGGATATTTCCTCAGCAGCGGTATCGGTGGATCGAGCCCCTTGCAAACCCGTCCAAGTGACTCTTTTGGAGTGGGCTATTATTATGCAGCCACCAGCAACGACATCGCCCCATTTATCAATACGATCTTCGGTGGATTTACCGACGGTCAAGGGGTCGAGATGTTCTACAACATCGCCACTGGAAAGCGACTAACGATCACTCCAGACTTGCAAGTCCTGGTACCATCGAGAGAAAAGTTTGATACGGCCCTTTTGGTTGGACTTCGTGCCAACTACAACTTTTAAACACTCTTCATTGGACTCTGGCAAAGGTTGGCACCACTGGGCAATCGGAGTGTAACAAGAGTGTTTGCTGTTCGACTGGCTATCTGTTGCGCATGCTTGCTCATAGCTAACTTGGCCAAAGGCAACGCTCAGCCTCCGCTGGGTGCAGAGTTACCCGAGCAGGTCGTTTCGCAAGCTCCGGCTCAAGCCAACAGGTTCCCAAGCGGCCTTTCGAGCTACGATTATCCGGAAATGTCGACCTTTGGAGACATGTCGGCGATCGATGCCCCAAAGTCGTTCGTTGGAGGCGCATTCTCGGAAACCGATGCGCTGAGTATGGGGCTTAACTTCAACGAGTTTCCGAAAGACTATCGCAATGGTCTGCTGATTACCAAGGATCGATGGGCGGTGAAATTCGGTGGCTATGTCAAAGCGGATTTGATCCATGACTACGACCCTATCGATTCGACCGATTTTTTTGATCCAGCGACTATTCCTGTCAATGCTCTAGACCGAACGAATACTCGCTTTCATGCGCGACAAACTCGATTGAACTTGGATGCTAGGTGGATCACCGAAGCGGGAACTCCGCTTCGGTTCATGGTCGAAGGCGATTTTTATGGCCAAGGCAATACCTTTCGTCTTCGGCATGCTTATGGTGAATACAATCGTTGGATCGTTGGGCAAACATGGACGACGTTTACTCACCGCGCAGCGTTGCCTAATACGTTGGACAATGTTGGGGATGTTGCCAGCATTGGGCGACGTCAAGCTCAACTGCGATACACTCGCAAGTGGTACGATGATCGATGGTCTTGGTCGACTTCGGTCGAAAATCCAAATGTGCAGCCTGACGAGTTTCTCTTGCAAAACAATTTGGGTTCCGCTCGAAATCCAATGCCAGATTTTGTAACTCGAATCAGGTACACGGCAGATCGTGGACAGATTCAGTTAGCGGCACTGGGGCGGCAGCTTGCTTATGAACCCACTGGTCAACCGGTTCGAACCGCACCTGGTGGGGGACTCAATGGGACCGCTTTTTACGACATCGCTAAACGTTGCCGAACTTACGGAGGCATCCTTTGGGGGCAGGGGATCGGCAGCTATCGAGATTTACCCGACTATGCGCTGATCAGCACCGACCGAGGCCGGGCATTGGACTCACTAGCTTGGTACTCGGGACTTACCCACCAGTGGACCGACAAATGGTCGACCAACTTGACCTTCAGCGAAGGTACCGTGTCGAATTTGCCGGGCCAATCGCTAGATAGTATCCACCGATTGCGTTACTTTGCTGTGAATCTGATTTGGCAACCAAACCCTTACTCGTTTGCCGGTGCGGAATACCTTTGGGGCTCGCGCGAAAACTATAGCTTCGATGCATCCGAAGCCAACCGATTCATGGTCAGCTTCGGCTTTTTACTGCCATGATGGCTGCCGGTAAAAACAAGCCGACAGCAAAAAAATGCCAGGGCAAAAAAATGCCAGGGCAGAAAAATGCCAGGGCAGAAAAATGATAGGGCAGAAAAATGACGGGGCAGAAAAATGACGGGGCAGAAAAATGACAGGGCAGAAAAATGACAGGGCAGAAAAATGACAGGGCAGAAAAATGACAGGGCAGAAAAATGACAGGGCAGAAAAATGACAGGGCAGAAAAATGACAGGGCAGAAAAA
>Ga0172376_10000424_pt1 | contig 54520 bp, 39 predicted proteins | sample Lak35m_FD_121114 | JGI IMG/M metagenome (GOLD analysis project Ga0172376, IMG submission 121114) | Freshwater microbial communities from Kabuno Bay, South-Kivu, Congo - kab_092012_35m | ecosystem: Environmental > Aquatic > Freshwater > Lake | place: Democratic Republic of the Congo: South-Kivu...
AACCCGTCGATGGGACTGGATTCGTGAAATGGTGCAGGAAAACCAACTCTCTGCAAAGAATTTGATTTGGCCGATCTTCGTCATCGAAGGCCATGGCAAAACCGAGCCAATCGCAACCATGCCGGGCGTCGAGAGAATGAGCATCGACTTGGCCGTCGAAGCGGCTCAGCAAGCTGCCCAGTTAGGGATCGGTGCCGTGGCAATTTTCCCCGTTACTCCTGCTTCTAAAAAATCCGATCGGGGTGACGAAGCCCTGAATCCTGAAAACCTTATCTGTAAAGCAACGCATGCCATCCGCTCGAGTTGCAAAGATTCCATCGGCATCGTCTGCGATGTAGCCCTTGACCCTTATACCTCTCACGGTCACGATGGCATTTTGGTCAATGACTACATCGTCAACGATCAAACCGTCGAAATTCTCTGCAAGCAAGCTGTCTTACAAGCCCAAGCTGGGGCGAGCGTTATTGCCCCCTCCGACATGATGGATGGTCGAATTGGCGCTATACGCACAGCCCTGGATCAAGCTGGCTTTGATCACGTAATCCTCATGAGTTATGCCGCAAAGTACGCATCCGCCTTCTACGGTCCATTCCGTGACGCAGTTGGATCTGCGAAGAATCTTGGAGGTGCCTCCAAAAAAACCTACCAGATGAATCCTGCCAATAGCGACGAAGCGATTCGCGAAGTCGCTTTGGATATTCAAGAGGGTGCGGACATCGTGATGGTCAAACCCGGAATGCCCTATCTGGACATCGTCCGCAGACTGCACGACTCATTCTCGATCCCGATTGCTGTCTACCAAGTTTCCGGCGAGTACGCAATGATCCAATTGGCAGCCCAAGCCTCTGCGATCCATGAACAAGCCTGCGTGATGGAAAGCATGCTCGCCTTTCGACGCGCTGGTGCTGACGCCATCCTGACTTACTTTGCTCCACGCGTTGCTCAATGGCTTAATTAAGTACAGCACCCCGCGGGCTGTCGACCCCCGTGTAGCATGGGGCTTTTGCCCCGGCGGGGGTTGAGATTCATTAAATAAAGGTCCTACGGGCTAGATAAGCCCGTGTTACGACGCTTTGGGATTGGCTTCATCAAGTACAGCACCCCAGGGGCTTGCCAGCCCCCGCGTAGCATGGGGCTTTTGCCCCGGCGGGGGTTGGGATTCATTAAATAAAGGTCCTACGGGCTAGATAAGCCCATACTACGGGGTGCTGACCGTCGGACGATTGTCCCAATCGTCCTGGCTGTTTGGCAGCTCCCCGACACCTGAAGTTTGCCCAAGCGGTTCACTTAATAAGTACAGCACCCTACGGGCTAGATAAGCCCATACTACGGGGTGCTGACCGTCGGACGATTGTCCCAATCGTCCTGGCTGTTGTTTGCTCCCCGACACATGAAGTTTGCCCAAGCAGTTCACTTAATAAGTACATTCCCACGGGCTATTGTTAGCCCGATAAGAAATCCAACGTCAACGGCCAGCACCTAACAACTCGACGACGCGCTGATCTATCTTTTCAATCGGTTCACAGTTGTCTATCCCATCTGGATCCCCGCTGAATGTGTATCGCAACGTTCCTTGGCGATCGTACAAACGATAAAAAGGGATGTCTCCCCGAAGATCAAACGCCTCAAGAAACTCAGTTCCTGCTCCATACTCTGGCAACAGATTATCAATTTCCGCCTTCTGCCGCTCAAGAAAAGCAAGCACAGAGTCCTTCTCTTTTGGCTCATTCATGCTTACCGTAACAACAGCAAGTCCATCGTCGCGATGCTTGCGACTCAGTTCGATCGAATGCGGGAACTGCTTTACACAAGGACCACACCAAGTCGCCCAAAAGTCAACCAAAACTACCTTGCCTTGATGATTCCGAAGAATGCTTGCCAACGTTTCTCGATCCCCTTGGACAAGCGTTACCGGGTTTGGCGACGAAGTGCTTGCCTGCGCAGCAGGAACGGGAACAGTGGATTTGGATTTGAACGCATCACAACCCAAAACCATCCAAACCAGCACCATCAAAGTCAGCGAAACACTGCTCGCTGACTTAAGCCCGTGTCTCATCCGTTTTTAACCCTTGTTAGGCCGAATTCCGCACCCAAACGGACGTGTCGACTTAACCTCAGGTTGCTTGCCCTCCATGAGCGCCTTGACTGCGTTCTCCACGTGCGCTTTGGTAGGACCGTCTTGCTTGTCATCGAAGGAACCTTGATAAGCCAACTTGCCTTCACCGTCGAGCACAAAAACATGCGGGGTAACACGCGCTCCGAACGCACGGGCTGAGTCTCCGGATTGATCGTATGCGTAAGGGTAATTGATCCCCTTTTCTTCAACCCGCTGCTTCATCGCTTGGAGATCCTCCGACGAATTGACGTTGATCGCAATGAATTTTACATCCTTTCCAGCATACTTTTTCTGGAAATCAATGAAGCGGTCCTCGTAAGCGATCGCCACGGGACAACGGTTGCATGTGAATGCAATCACAGTCGCCTTGGCTCCCTTGGCCTGTGCCAAAGAAATCTCCTTGCCGTCAACTCCCTTGGCCTTGAAATCAGGTGCCTTGGCCCCGATTTCCAAATCGGCTGCATGGCAATTGCTCAAAGCATCAGTGGCAACGAAGCCCCCAAGCAGCGTCACGGTCGATAACAGACCCAAGCAAAATCTACGATTCATAAAAGCTCAACCTTTCTCGCAACATTGCGAACCAAAAACCAGCGTGTTATCGCTTCATTTAAAAAGATTTATGTGCAGACTGCACCCATGCAAATCGATCGATCCTCCGTATTTTAACCGAAAGGGCGCGTGAGTACCAAGGGGGCTTGCCTGTCCTACACCCAGCAGAAAATGCTAGAATCATTAGATGCCAAAGAAAAACAACCAATCAGAGTTCTCCCAACCGCTGCTCTTCGATACCGAAGCCCCCGTTGATGCCCCAGCCACAGATCAGACCCAACTGGAAACCTCTTCGGTTGCGACAGCGAACTCGATCTTGCCCATCGAGTCGCAATTCTCGCCTGATGTTGGCCAAAAAGATCTCGTCATCGTTGTCGATTCGCACTCACTGATTTACCAAGTTTTTCATGCACTACCTCCGATGACCAGCCCTCATGGAGTCGAGGTCGGTGCGGTCCACGGATTCCTGCGCGATATCGCCACAATCCTCCAGCAGTACCATCCGACTTACCTCATCTGCGCTTTCGATGCTTCGGAAGACACGTTCAGAAACCAACTTTACCCGGCCTACAAAGCCCACCGCGAAGAGATGCCCGAAGCCCTCCGAGGCCAACTCGGTATCATCCAGCAAGCCATCGAGTGTCTTGGCATACCAATCCTCTCGACCCCAGGGTTCGAAGCCGACGATATTCTCGCGACGATCGCCCATCGAGCCGACCGACAAGGGGCTCGCGTCTTCTTGGTTACCAGCGACAAAGATTGTCGGCAACTAATCACTCCCAATGTCTCAATGCTGAACCTTCGCAAAAACGAATTGTTTACCGCCAAGGAACTGATGGATGTCTGGGCAATCAAGCCCGAGCAAGTTGTCGATTTCCAATCGCTCGTGGGCGATTCCACCGACAACGTCCCTGGAGTCCACTCGATCGGCCCTAAAGCCGCCCAGCAACTGTTGCAGCAATTCGGGTCGCTCGATGCGATCTATGCGGATATCGGCAAGGTGCAAGGGGATAAAAAGCGTGAAAAATTGCTCGAACACAAGAAAGAGGCCTACCTCAGCAGGGACCTTGTTAGGCTCCGACTCGATACCCCTATCCCCGACGATTGGGATTCACTCAAGCGACAGCCGCCCAAGATCAACGACTTAGAAAACCTATTTCGCGAATTAGGCTTCCGGCGACTCGCCGAAACATTGATCCATGCTTCGTCCACACCCGCAGAGAATGCTCTGGGTTCGGATCGAATTCATGAACCAGATTCCCTAGGCGTCGATTCCAAGAAGTCATCGGTGCTTCTTTCCAAAGAGCATTATCAAACCATCTCCGATTTAGACCAACTCCAGCAACTGTTGCTTGATATTCAACGCGCTAGTGTGGTAGCCATCGACACCGAAACGACTTCTACCAAACCACATCAGACCCAACTGGTGGGGATCAGCATCTGCTGGGCACCCGGCCATGCTGCCTACATCCCGATACTTAGCCCCAACACCTCCTCGCATATGAACCTTCAGCAAGTTGCCGAGAAGCTCGCGTTAGTTCTTGGCAATCCAGACATCCAGTGGATCGGCCAGCATGTGAAATTCGACGCGATCGTGCTTGCCGCTCATGAAATGCCTATTGCGAATATTCATTTTGACACGATGGTAGCGGACTATCTCCTGGATGCCGGAGGGAGAAATCACGATCTTGGGGATATCGCCAAGCGTTGGCTTGAAGTCGACTCGATCCCAATCGAATCGTTGATCGGTACTGGAAAAAGTCAGATAACCATGGACCGCGTTCCTCTGGATCGGATCGCAGTCTATGCCGCAGAGGACGTCGATATCCCCGTTCGCTTGTTCCCACTTATGAAAGAGCGGATCGAAGCAGAAGGGCTCGATCACGTTCTTCGAAACCTTGAACTGCCGCTTATCCAAGTTCTCGTCGCGATGGAGTCCACAGGCATTCGAGTCGATACCGACCGTCTCGGTACTCTGCGCGATGAATTCCAAAAGAGAGTTACTGGGCTCTACGACCAAATCATGGAAATAGCTGGCGAAACGTTCAACCCCGACAGCCCAAAACAACTCTCGTCGATCTTGTTCGAAAAATTCAAACTTCGCGTGGTCAAGAAAACCAAAACAGGGATGAGCACCGATGCTGAAGTTCTCGAGGAACTGGCTGGCGAGCATCCTCTCCCAGCAAAGATTCTTGAATACCGCCAAATGGCAAAATTGCTCAGTACCTACGTCGAAGCGCTGCCACAGCTGATCAATCCGAGAACTGGTAGAATTCATACGTCGTACCGGCAGGATATCGCTGCTACAGGACGACTCAGCAGCGTCGAACCAAACTTGCAAAATATCCCCATCCGTACCGCCGAAGGGCGATCGATTCGATCTGCATTTGTGCCCGGACATGCCGGCTGGCGACTGATGACCGCCGACTACTCGCAAATCGAACTTAGAGTCCTTGCTCACTGCTGCGGCGATGAAAACTTATGCGATGCTTTTGAAAAGAATATCGATATCCACGCGGCGGTTGCGGCCCAGGTCCACGGAGTGAGCATCGATCAAGTCTCTTCGAGCATGAGACGGAGTGCCAAAGCGGTCAGCTTTGGGATCCTCTACGGACAAAGTCCCTTCGGACTTGCCAAAGCGCTCGGTATCTCACGAAGCCAAGCAGGGGATTTCATCGACCAATACTTCGCTAAATATCCCAAAGTCAGACAATTCATCGCTCAAACGTTGATCGATTGCCGACGCCAAGGGTTCGTCAAAACCTTATCGGGACGCAAAAGGGTCCTCAAAGGGATCCGCGATTTCCAAACGCTCGATGAGAACAAGAAAAAGCAACTTCTCGAACCCGAACGCATGGCGATCAATACCGTCATCCAAGGCTCAGCGGCCGATATGATCAAATTGGCTATGATCTCGCTTCATCAGAAATGGAATGCAACCAAGATCCAAGCCAATATGCTACTCCAAATCCACGACGAATTGGTTTTTGAAGTCCACCCTAACGACGTCGACACACTCGCCCACCTGGTTCGTCATGAAATGTCAACGGTAATGCCCCTCAAAGTGCCCATCCAAGTCGACGTTAAAGTGGGAGCTAACTGGGCGGAATGCGAACCGTTATGACAAAACCCAAGGTTCTTGGTATCACTGGCGGAGTTGCTAGCGGAAAAAGCCAAGTGACTCGGATCCTCCAATCCCTAGGCGCCCGTGTCATCGATGCCGATCGTATCGGACACGAAATCCTCAAGGATCCTACGGTCCGAAACGCAATCCTCAGGCAATTCGGGCAGTCTATCCTAGAAGACGCCGATCATGAAATCGACGGCAAGAAAATCGATCGAAGGAAACTCGCAAGCCTAGTTTTTGGAGACTCCCCACACGCACTTGCTAGACGCAAAATGCTCGAAGCGATCACCCACCCTCCGATCCGACGGAAAATCTCCCAGGAACTGGAGCAAGGGATCAACGACCAATCCATCCCGTGGATTGTATTGGATGTTTCGCTCCTGTTAGAATCTGGATGGGAACGTTCTTGCGACGAAATTTGGTTTATCGATACCCCAGAAGATCAACGCCTACAACGTGCACTTCAAAGGGGGTGGACCCAGGAGGATTTCCATGCCAGAGAGGCTTCCCAGTGGAGTCTCCAGAGGAAACGGTTCAAAGCCACGCGAACGCTCTGGAACGGTTCGACCGTCGAACAATTAAAGGCCTTGGTTCTCGATGCAGTAAGAGAATCATCCCAACCGTGAATCGCCAACGTTTCAACCCGTCCCATTTCAATCCGACCCATTTCATAAAGGATACGCTCATGCGATACCCCATACGTTTTGCTGCGGCCATCGGTGTTGCGATCTGCGGCCAACTGGCTCTAGCACAAGAGGCCCAGTTGGTAGCGCTCAGCAAGGCCTTGGTGCTACACGCCTCCTTTGATGGATCTGCCGATGCCCAAGTTCAACAAGGGGATGGCAAGGTTTACACCACCGAATCGCTCGCTCGAAAGCAATGGACTCCCGGAATTGATCGCGCCGATGTAACCATCGCGAAAGGGGCTGGCGTTTTCGGGGACTGCATTCGCTTCGCTGACAAATCCCCCAAAGTCATCTGTTACAAGGGTGAAGTGCTTCCGAAGTATCAGAAAACCATCGATGGAACCGTATGCTTTTGGATGCGACTCGATCCAGACAAAGATCTCAAGCCAGGTTTCTGCGATCCGATTCAAATCACCGAAAAAGCTTGGAATGACGCGGCGATGTTCGTCGATTTCGACAAGGATTTACCTCGCGACTTTCGCCTCGGAGTGTTCTCTGACCTAAAGTTCTGGAATCCAGAGAACACCCCTTGGGAGAAATGGCCCATCGATAAAAGGCCAATGGTCACTGTCAAACAACCTGGCTTTAGCCATGAAAAATGGAAACATGTCGCCTTCTCCTTCCAACGCATCAACGCACCTGAGAATCAACCCGCTCGCGCGAGCCTGTATTTGGATGGGAAACTCCAAGGTACCCTCGAAGGACCGATGAAGTTCACTTGGGATCCCAGCAAGACAGCGATCATGATCGGTATCGAGTACATCGGCGATATGGACGAACTGATGATCTTCGACAAACCACTGAGCCAAGAGCAAATGCAATTCATCATTCAAGGAAAACTGAAGCCATGAGCATTCATACCATTCGTCCAGTCACCGTCATTCGAGGATTCACAAAAAACACCCCTGGGTCAGTTCTGTATCAGAGCGGTGACACCGTGGTCCTGTGCACCGCAAGCCTAGAACCTAAGGTCCCAGAGTGGATGGCTGGCAAAGGCAAAGGTTGGATAACCGCCGAGTACAACATGTTGCCCGGTAGCACTCCACAAAGAAAAGCTAGAGAACGTAGCGGGAAAGTCGATGGCCGAACGACGGAGATACAAAGGCTTATCGGAAGATCCTTTCGAGCGATCGCCGATCTGCAAAAGCTTGGCGAAAGATCGCTCACCATCGACTGCGATGTCCTGCAAGCCGATGGAGGAACACGTACTGCGGCAATCACAGGTGGAATGATTGCCCTAATCGACGCTGTCAACACCGTCTTTGCCGGCGTTCCAACCTCCCTTTACCCACTACGCGATTCCGTCGCTGCCATCAGCGTCGGGATTGTCGACGGAAAGCCAAGCTTGGATCTGGACTACGCTAGGGATGTTCGTGCCGATGTGGATATGAACGTGGTCATGACTGGAAATAACCGGTTCGTCGAAGTCCAAGGGACCGGCGAGGAAGCCACGTTTGACGATCAAGAGCTAACGCAATTGCTGACGCTGGCCAAGCAGGGCATCGCGCACCTGCACGCCAAGCAGAAAGAATCGCTTGGCAAAGCCTGGCCTTGGTAATCAGCAATGCTATGCGCTACGCTCATCAAGTTCTGTCTGTCCCACTAGACTCGATCGACCGCAGGAATTTCAAATCCCGATCGATTTTTGTCTTTGCGCAACTTGTTGGCCTGCTCAGAGTATTCCCCAACGTGCATTTCCGTTTTCGGATCGAAATTCAACCAGGGGCCAACCGTGTACCGAGCCTTGTCAAAGGAAACCCCCACTCCTTGACTCATGATGGAATGCAGTTTGGAAAAATGCTCCTGTGCATCTGCACTGTTTCTGTGATTGCCACTGGAGAGAATATCAACGATTCGCTCCGATGGCATCGGTTGCCCCAAGCGATAAGAGTTATTCATAAGATGCCCTAGCACACACCCATAGTGCGCATCTAGGACATTGCCATTTGCCATCTTCGGATTGCCAGCGCGACAGGCTGCAATGAACGAACCCCAATTGCCTCCCGGAGTAACATTACCCGCTGGCAGATTGAGCGGAACTCCCTCGGAGTCCCCTTTGGCGTAGTATCGATTCCGAATGATCTTTCCACCATCTTCAAAGTAGTACTCGTTCTCGACCTGCTTTTCGTAACCCTCGTAATTCACGTTGCGGACATTGAAAAAGACTTGCTGTCCGTTCGGATACTCAGCGATCGCAAACATCGTGTTAGGGGTCTGTCCTTGGTCGTCCCATTGGAACCGTCCCCCGATGGCCATCGCACGCACTGGATGAGTTTGATCCGGATCGATGGCCCAACGCGCGATATCGAGCTGATGGGTCCCCTGATTGTTCAAATCCCCGTTGCCTGTGTTCCAGAACCAATGCCAACCATAATGAACATAGTTCGCGTGGAATTCATCGACGAGGGCTGGGCCTTGCCATAGATTCCAATCGAGATTCTCCGGCGGTTGTGCAGGTGACTTAAAGCCGATCGAGCCACGGGGCTTGCAACAATACCCATAAGCGATCTTCAAACGTCCGAACTTGCCAGCATGAATTGCCTCATGCAAACCGGCAATCTGAGCATTGCTTCGATTCTGGGTACCGTGCTGGATCACCACCCCGTATTTCTGCTGCGCTGCGACTGCCACCCTGCCTTCATCGATGTCATGGCTCATCGGCTTTTCAACATACACATGCTTACCAGATTGCGCAGCCCAGATCGTCATCAACGAGTGCCAATGATTAGGCGTGGCGATCGAAACGGCGTTAAGCGTCGGGTCTTCTAGCGCTTTACGGATGTCCGTGGTGATTTTCGGTTTGCTGAAACCCTCGGAGTTCTTCTGGACCATTGCTGCTGCTGAGTTCAACACTCGCGAATCCGGATCAATCAGCCACGCGATCTCGACGTTTTCCTGTTGAAGCCACCCGCTGATGTGACTCTTGCCTCGTCCGTTGACACCCGCGACCGCAATTCGCAACCGGTCGTTGGCACCAAAAACCCGGCCCGATACCTTAGTCCCCGCTAGGATCAATCCCGAACCCACAGAAGCACCGATCACAAAACGACGTCGACTCCACGAGCGATCGAATTCATTCAGCATAATTACTTTAAGCTCCTCAAACGTTTTGGGATAAACAAAGGCCTTGGGCTGCTCCCTATCAAACTCGATTAGAAGCAATCACAGACATTCAAGGTCAATCTTGGAATATAGTAGGCGAAACCGGCGGTCACCACACCACCCCTAAATACTCTCTACATTGTGCTCAAGCGCTGGGCCCTCCGACGGGCTCGAAACGCATCGCTAAGCGGCACTTGAGATGCATGAAAATCCGTATAGATTCGATTTGGGTGTTGACTTTAGACCAGTCTGATGCAATGCTTACTGGAGTCTGATTTGCAGTTGATTCAGCGATTTCTTGAAATGAATCCAAGTCCCATCTGTGGTGGCTTCCGTTCTTCTACAGGATTCGGTTGGCTGTTGGTTGGAGAAGAAAAAGGCCAGCGTTTTTTTACCGATCGAGTTGTTTCGGTAGGCGGTCTTTGAGTGTTTTTCCGATTTGCTCGCTTTGTTCTACGAAATGGGTCTCTCGGCGGAGACGTCGCCGCTTGATGGACTTTTAGCGTTTGGTTGAGGATTGCCGTGTGGATTGGATAGGAGTTTTGATATGACGAATATTTATGTGGGCAATCTTTCATTCCGCGCAACGGAAGCCGATCTTTCGGATGCATTCTCCCAATATGGGGCCGTGAGCAAGGTCAGTATCATCATGGATCGTGAGACAGGACGCTCTCGCGGATTCGGCTTCGTAGAAATGAGCAACGCGGACGAAGCACAAGCTGCCATCAAGGGACTCGATCAATCCAAGCTTGGTGATCGGACGATTTCGTGCAACGAAGCTCGTGAGCGTGAAAGCCGACCATCAGGAGGCGGTGGTGGTTATGGTGGGGGGCGAGGAAACAGTTACGGAGAGCATCGCGGGAACTCGTCTCGCGGATCTCGTTACTAACCAATCCGCCTTACAGCATGCTCCCTTGAGCACCCAAATGAATCTTCAAGCCAGCATCGGCACGATGCTGGCTTTTGTTGTTTCACCCCCGCTAGGAATTTCTTCAGTGGCGCACCCATTCGCAAGGCTAAAGGCTAAAGGCTTAAGGAAACAGCCAGGACGATTGGGACAATCGCCCGACGGCGTGAGCATCCGTAACACTGGCTTATCTAGCCCGTAGGACCTTTACTTAATGAATCCCAACCCCCGCCGGGGCAAAAGCCCGATGCTACATCCACTTAGCATCGATTGGCTACCCTTGGGTGGTTGACTGGTCTATCCGGAAATACGCGGTACCAATAACCGGCACATCGGATTCGTTTCAAGCACCCTGAGAAAGGGGATTGGATTCTGATCGAACCTCCACTTCCTGAGTGTTTGCCGATGGAGTAATCTCACAGAGCACGAAGCTCCTGAGCCAATTTCCTAGTGCTCTATCGAATCAACTTGCATCTGTAACCTTTCATTCCAATCTCGCCAAAACGAAAAGCCCATCCATGAACATGAACTCCATCGACGAACTCTACGCGTCGTTTCAATCCGGAAAACTCTCTTCTCTGGAACTAGGACAGCATATTCTAGCCCTAGCGATTCCCTCCGACGGCAATCTCACCCCAGACCTTGATCGATTGCAACGGACAGGCTACCCCGAAGTTGTCTACGGACAGGGCAAATCCACGGAATCCATCCAGAAAGTCACCCAGCGACTCCTAGAAACAACGCCTGAAGTTCTTATCACCCGCATTCTGCCCGAGCAGGTTCGGGTGCTTGCCGAAGTCTTCCCGCTGACGCGTTGGAACCATTTGGCACGAACTCTACGCGCGAGTAACTTAAACTCACCCATGGATCCCGATCAAGTGCGAAGCGTCAAGCGGGTCGGTGTCGTGACCGCCGGTACCACCGACCAACCGGTAGCCGAAGAAGCCCGAGAAACCTTAGCGTGGATGGGTATCGAGTCGGTCTTGATCCAAGACGTCGGTGTCGCTGGGCCTTACCGACTCCTTTCGAGGGTCCCAGATCTGAGGAAATGCGCCGTCGTGATTTGTGTGGCGGGAATGGAAGCCGCTTTACCGAGTGCACTTGCAGGCCACGTCGCATGCCCGGTCATCGCCGTACCTACAAGTGTCGGATACGGGGCAAACCTCGGTGGAATCGCCGCCTTGCTGAGCATGCTCAACAGCTGCGCGGCCAATGTGACCGTCGTGAACATCGACGCCGGTTTCAAAGGGGGCTATGTCGCCGGACTCATCGCTTCAGGCGATCAGAAATCTGCTTGATCAATCCCGTCGGTAAACCACTGCGTTATGCGTCACCCGCCCCACTGCAATCAACTCGGATTTGCCATCGGCGTCCAAGTCTGCTGCAACCATATCCTCGACGGCTACTTGTCCTGGCTCGATCAAGGTGCGTTTCCAGACCCCATCCTTTTGCCGATCGTAAACACGGACCCCGCATCGATGAGGGGCTGAATCATCGCGAACACCAACGGCTAATTCGTCCTCTGGATCCCCATCGAGATTGACGGCCACGACGGCATGCCCCCATTTGAGCTGCTCGTCGATGACTTTCCGAGTCCAAAGCCCATCGGTAGCTGGTTGAATAGGCTGCTCGTAAACCACCACTTGGTTGCCATGCCACGGTTCAATCGTCGCAGCGAAATTGAGATCGCCGCTGAGTCGCCCAAGTCTCACTTCGCTAGCCCCTTTGGCTGGCGCTTCTGCTTCCAGACCAGTTCCTATCTTGCGAATATTAACTCGTTTTGCGTCACGCTCCAAGGATAGAACATGTACGCCTTGGAAACTTGCGGTGATTAGATCCGATCCGACGGGTGATCTGGGGATTCCATCGAAATTGTGCATCACAAACAAAGGGACTTCGATGGGTTGATTTTCCCATCGCTGTGTTCGAGGATCTTTGGGTGGATAAAAAGCGGACAATCGAACGGGTATATCCTCGAACTTCGGCGCGGTTGATTTTGGGCCCTTCAGTGGCGCGACAATCAGCTCGGCCACACCATCGCGATTCCAGTCGATCCAATGCATTCGATGTACCGTCGGCTCAGGCTCGAGGATCGGATGATAAGTCCACATCTGTCGCGGGTCCTCAGGAGATTCGATCCAACCAACAGCACCCCCGGACTGCGTATTGTTGGGTTGCCAATCGGTACCGATCGCAAAATCGATGTCACCATCGCGATCGATGTCCGCTGGTGCAAAACATACGTTGTCCGCATAGTTGGACGGTGTTTCGAAAATGGTGTGAACCTTCCAAGTCGAATTTTCTAGCCAAACAATTCGCTTGCTATCGACGATCGCGATGTCCAGTTTGCCATCGCCACTTAGATCGATCGCGCGAACGGCATAACCTACGCCAAGCTCCACAGGTAGTACCCTGCTGTGCCACTGGCTTGGAGTTTCGTCGGACTGCTGGGCATAAGCAACCCAGCCCTGAGATCCAACCAGGCAAAGCCACATAAAACAGAATGCGATGCGATGCAATCGAAATGGGTTCATGACGGCTTGGTTACCTTCATCAGAAAACTTGGATTGGATGTTTCAAATCGATGCGTTTCGAGCTGATAAGTCCCTCTTGAAACCTGGATCATCCACAGTTGGGGCTCTAGTGACAGATCCCGGATCAAATACTGCTGTAGCTCAGACACATTTTCAATACTCATCATATTAACAACCAGTGTCCCGCCAGGTTGCAGCCGATGCCAGCAAGCTTGCACCAGTGATACCACCGTCCTGCCGGTTCCACCGACGAAGATGCTATGCGGATCGGGAAGTTTTTCCCAAGCTGTTGGGGCTTGGCCTAAAACTCCGACAAGGTTTTCGACACTGAATTGCTTGGCATTTTCCAGCATCAAACCGTAGTCTTCTGCATCCATTTCGATCGCGTACACTTTGCCCAAACGGGCGATCTGAGCAGCTTCGATCGCCACCGAACCACTGCCTGCCCCGATATCCCAAACGATCGATTCCAACCTTAAGTTCATCTCGCTCAGAGCGATCGATCGAACTTCACTGGTCGTCAACAACCCTCTTTTCGGGCGACTCTGTTTGAAGAATTCGTCGGGGTTCCCAAACAACCTTCGCTGAGTCGATAACACCTGTTGATCCGGTGTTCCGTTATGCCTGAGCAACACTAGAACATTTAGTGGAGCGAATTTTTGCTGGACCAGTTCGTTGAGCTCAAGTTTGGTCACCCTTTCGTCAGGTGCTCCGAGATTCTCGCAGACATAAGCCGTAAAGTAATGAATGCCTTTGGCGATCAGAAGCTCAGCGATCCGTGATGGTGGTGTCTCTTCGGAAGTGAATATGCCAGCCTTCTCGGTGGTTCGAATCCTGTCAAGAATTCGATCCAAGGGTTGATTGGCTGCGTTGGCCAAGTAGGCCTCGTCCCAACTCTCCTTGATCCGAGCAAACGCAAGTTGCATACTGCTGACATGGGGGATCACGCGGAAGGTGTCTTTCCCAAGCCTTTCGCAGAGAAACCTCGCCGTTCCGTAAAAAAGCGGATCACCTGTAGCAAGCACTACGGAGCCTTCCGGAGCAGACTCGAGCTCACTGGCAAGGCGATCGAGGTCCGGTCCCAATGGCTGCTTGATATCACCTGCCACATCGAAGCGATCCAGCAATGAGGGTGAGCCAAAAAGTTTCTTGGCCTTCTGAATCACCTCGATCGCTTGTTGGCTAAGCCCTGGGGAACCATCGTCGCCGACTCCGACAATCGTAATTCTTGGTGAACTCATAAGGTTTCTTCTAATCGCCGCTTTGCATATTCATCATTCGGTATCGCAAGAAAGCATCCAGAAATCCCTGGATTTCACCGCTTAAAACCGTATGGAAGTTCCCCATTTGGAAACCGGTTCTAGCGTCTTTGACTCGCTGGTCAGGATGCAGAAAGTAATTTCTGATCTGTGATCCGAAACCTGTCATTGACTTGCTTTGGTACTTTGCCAGTTGTTGGGCTTCCCGCTTCTCTTCTTCGATCCGCGCAAGGCGTGAGCGAAGCATCTTCCAAGCGGCAGCGCGGTTTTTGTGCTGGCTGCGTTCATTCTGGCATTGAACCGCAATCCCAGTCGGGATATGGGTAAGCCGGATTGCGGAACTGGTTTTATTGACGTGCTGACCACCAGCCCCAGAAGCTCGAAATACGTCTTCCCGAACATCCTTCTCCGCAATGTCGACTTCGATCGAATCATCGATCTCCGGAGACACATCGACAGCGGCAAAACTTGTTTGACGCTTGCCTTCGGCATTGTATGGACTGATCCGAACCAATCGATGGATACCCTCTTCTCCCTTGAGGTAGCCGTAAGCCGATTCGCCACGCACCACGATCGTCGCTTGAGTGATCCCGGCTGTTTCATCGTCAGAGCGATCCAGCAATTCGACCGAATAGCCATGCTGCTGAGCCCAAGCCGTGTACATACCGAGGAGCATTTCGGCCCAGTCGTTGGCATCGAGGCCTCCTTCGCGCGCATGAACCGAAAGAATGGCACCGCAATCATCATTGGGACCACTGAGCAAGGAGCGAATTTCAAGTTGCTCGGTCGTCTGTTCGAGTCGCTCTAGCTCGCTCTTGATCTCCTCGGCCAAAGTGGGATCCTCGTCGGCCATTTGTGAGAGCTCCTCCAAATCGGAGCAACTGGCAACTACCTCTTTAAGAGGATCAACAACTTTCCGCAGATTCTTCAGCTCCAGAACGACCGACTGGGCACGATCAGGCGAATCCCAAAAGGATGGCAAGGCCATTTCGGCTTCGAGCTTTTCGATCAAAAGTGTTTTCGCGTCGTAGTCAAAGTCCCCCTCGCAACGGCACCAGCCGTTCACGGAGTTGTTCGATTCGAGGTTGCCAAGTGGAATTGGACATGGATGGAAGCTCAAAAGAGGACGCATGAAAACAGGACACAATCCAAGGGACCGGTCACACCAAGGGCTTACAATCTACTCAAATCAAGCAAATTAGGCCACTGGAAATCGCAGCCACTTGGAACTGCAATCCAAGCGTTTTAAAAACTACTGCCCGAGAAACTCGTCCACGAAAAGCTGGATCTGCTGATAGAACATGGTGTCATCAGCACCGTCACGCGACCCGTCCTGCTGCGGATCGCAAGACACCATGCGAGATACAGGAGGCGCCAGCGCGGCAAGTTCTCGGAATTTCGTTTTGAGATCGGAGGTGTCTTGACTGATGTCTGGATGTCTGCTCGTGAATTCAGCCAAGTCGTCAAAGTAAGCTTCAAGTGTCCAAAACACCTGTTTGGCAACCCACTCGTTTCCTAGCGACTGCTGTTTTACGGCAAGATAACTCCTCATCCAACTTTTGGCCTGATCGAGCCTCAGTGGCGTCCTTGCTTGCAGTTCTATTTGATCCCAAACCGACTCACGAAGAGCCGGGTACGTTGCCAATGCAGCTTGTATCCCATCTGCAGATCCAAACGGCTTGAGGTTGAGATTCGATTCCACCAGTTTTTGCGATGGCAATAGTTCCGACGGGAATCCCAAAGACACCAACCCAGGGTCTAGTTCAGTCCAGCGCGATCGCTGAGGTCGACCGGGCACTCGGCCCGATGGATTGAAAGAACTTCTGAGATTCTTGTAAAGCGTTTGATGACAGCCCACGCAATCGTAATTGGCGTAATCTCCCCATTGAGCCTCTTGCATCGCGCCCTGGAACATCAAATCGTGACTGACGATGCTCGAAACGATCTGGCCAACTAGACTCTGCTGAGTCTTACGAAAATGACTTTGGATGCGTTCGTCCATCAGTAGGAGCGAAGGAGATTCATCCGGTTTGCTGTCTGGAGCTGCGTCAAAACGAAAATGCTGAAGGAGATACTCTCTTCGAATCCCATCGCTGCTGCTAGGCGAGGCTGCCCAAGCGGCGGATTTTTCGTCCAAATCCTTCCAGTGCTTTGCACAAGTCCCCTCCAGAAACTTCGCAAGATCAAACGGAGGCAAAGGTGGATGACCAGCAGCGTACATATCATGGGTCACAAACTTAGATTGCGCCCGATTGCCCAAATGGCAACTCATGCACACCTCCGCAGCGATCGCGCTATTTTCTAAGTCATAGAATCCGAACCCTTTTTTAAAAGAGGCGCTTTGAGCTAGCCAATTGGCTTGAACATGCAGATTCTCATACTTATCTCCACGTCCATGGCAAGCTTCGCACCCGATAGCGTCAGCAAAGGTTGTAGAGCGATCCACCAAAACTTCCGAAAGCGGGCGTCCTAGTCCGATAGATTCGTTCGTTTGCAACCCAGCATGGCATGTCAAGCACTTGGTTTGTACATCGTTGGAACCCGCCTTCCATTGGAGATTATTGACAATGTCCTCGAACGCTTTGGTAAGAGAACCATTGCTATTCCATATTTTCCCCACCGCCAGAGCATGCACATCGGCATCCAATGCTCTTTGACCCTGAGCAACAGGGGTTCCCAAATATAAACTCGCTTGAATCAATTCAGTTTGATTCGCATCCTTTTTTCGGTGGCATTCAATGCAAGCGCGACCAAGACTTGCTTGGACCTGGAATCTGGGATTCCCCTTCGATGCCTCCTGTGGATCGCTTGGTACTTGATATCCAAATGAACCACCGCTTAAACTCAAGAAGAAAATAACCCATCGTGTTTGGACAGCGATCGCGACTGATCGGACAGATCGGAATAAGCGACCGGATTGGGTGAGTTGCGTATAGGTGCTCATCGCGGCCAACTAGGGGTGAAGAGACTGGAGGATCTCAGAGATATCTTGGGACCAGGGATCCGATTGTAATCCAACGGAATCCTCTTTTCTGAAACTCGATCTTGTTTTCTTATCAGGAAAGATCGGGGATTGCGTGTCTTCTGGAAAAATCAATCGTTGGCGAAATCTCTCCAAAGCGCTAGATCGGGCTGAGTCCGGGTCGCTTGCAAGTGTCGCTAAATAGGCCAGTGCAGCTTGTTCCCAATTCGGGGAGTCTTTTACCGCCCTCCATTTGTCATGCGCCCAAGTTCTCTGAGACTCGATCGACCAACGCGGTTCGAATCGGGCAATATGAGAACTCTCAGATTCGACTAGCTTTTGATACAGTTCCACTCGCTTTTGTTGAATAAGCATACTCAATCGGTCAAGATCGGCACCATTTGAGTTCGACGCAGATGCTACCTGAATAGTGCCTATCAACTCTTTTGTTTTCGAGAGATCCATACCCATCGCTTGATCCACAGCCATCAGACCATCTAAATTCCATAGTCGAACAGGGGCTTTACCCAAAGACGATAGATCGGATTGAGGTCGATAGGAGGCAGAGTAGGCACTTGCGGTATCGGAGATTTCTTGATGACAACTGGTGCACTGAAAATTGGAGAACTCGGGCCAAGTCGAATGAGAATGGGTGGAGCGAATTCGCGTTTTTATGAGTTCGAGTTCGGAATCCGCTTGAGCGATCTGGGATACTATCCAGCGCTTGGGGCCAGAGACGACGCTGACTTCGGGACGATCACGCCAATGCTTTGGATAAGCTTTTAGGTAAGTGCTGTAGTCAAAATACAGGGCCGGATGACCAGCAGCGATGATATCGTGGTTCATGTCGCGATCAGGGCCACCGACATGGCATAGCGTACAGGCCTTGGCTCGAATCCACTCAGACTTGGTATCGACCAAACCTCGGTTTGCAAGGGCCAAATCGACGCTTGCAGGGCCCTGATAGTGCGAATCTCGCCAAGCCTGCGCCGGACCGTGGCAGGCTTCGCAGCCTACCCCTTCTGGTAAAACAGGGGAAATTCCATCTGACTCTAGATCGACCGACGTGTTATGACAGGCCAAGCAATTTTGGTAGGCCAAGCGGTTAGCGATTCTTCCATCGACTAAAATATGCAAACGTTCAAGTATCTCGACAGACCGCTTCGAATTGAGCGTTCTCCAGGAACGCGCATGCGGATCGCTTTCGAACCAAAGAGGGTACTCCGAGCCTCGGGATGCTTGCGTCTCCGATACACCTGCAGCGGGTCCACCATGGCATGCCGAAGCCGAGCAGGAACTCGCCCCGAGCGTCTGATACTCCCTTCGATGGGTCGATTGCGAATCATAGACCAGAGGTGATACCTGGGAAGTCAGCGTCTGCTCAAGCATCCGATTGGGTGATTGAAATCCAAAGCAACACTGGGTTCCCATCAGGCAAACCAACTCCGCCAAGAGGATCCATGGTCCAAGGAACCTTTTTACGAGTTGGTTTGGATCAAGGTCCATTAGAATACCTTACGCAACCTTTCCTTCGGAATACTCAGGAAGCTATTTCTGAGCGTAACTGGGTTTGACAAGGTCTGTTTCCTATTTGAGTCGATTATAATTAACGATCGACCCTCCCTAGAAGGTTCTGGTTTGATTGTCATCGGAAAAGGTCCTTGATACGGCGCAATGAATTATGTTAATGCGAATTGAACTAGCGAAGGATGGAGCGTTTGTAGGGGATATTCGGGTCGATGAGTACATAGAGGTCGGACGACGTGATAAAACAGACGTTGGGGACACAATTCCCTTTACCAACCGAACCGAAGGGTATCTGCGTTGGGTGATTGCTGGAACAGGCGGGGCGAACAAACTCCCGCGCAAAGCCTGCGGAATCCAACCCGTCGGCGGAGGCATGGTTCGCGTCACGAACATTCACGCGAGCAACAAAGATCTCTGGTCGCTCGAAGGGACCGAGGCCAGGACCAGGATCCTACCCGGCGAGACCATCGAACGTGGTTTACCGATCAAACTCCTTTTACCAGAGGAGTTTACAGTTAGTGTTGAGCTGTTGGAAAGTTCGGAATTCATCCCGGACGATCAGGTATCTAATCCGCAGTTCGAAGACCAACTGAAATCGATTCTAGGAAACGCAAGTGGCACCAGCTTCTCCAGCGGATCGAGCTTTTCATCTCAGAGTTCCGTTGGATCATCCCATACGGTTTTCTCTCAAGAGATAGAGGGATCGGAGGGAAATAAGCTGTTTTTGCAAGCCATGAAAACGGTGATTTCCGCATTGCAGCAGCCAATCGATTCACCGACATTTTTCAAGGGGATTGCCGAAGCGGTCATTCGGGTGATGGATATGGATCGCGTCGAGATTATCACACGCCAAGGGGACAGGTGGTTGTACGATGAGAAGAACCAGTTTTTGAAATCTCCCAACCTGGTCCCCGAACTCCCTTCGAAGAAACTTCTCGAACGTGTCCTGGCCTCAGGAACCGTCTCTACGTACCCTGACGATGATTTGGATGGAACCTCCGAGAGTCTGATGGAACTGCAAACGGCCATCGCTAGCCCCCTACTAAACCTTGGCAATGAGAAACCGGAGTTGCTTGGGGTCCTCTACGCCGATCGAACGTACAAGATGGGTTCTAAGCGACCTGCAGCAATTACCAACGATGAGATTAACCTCGTAGCTATCCTCAGCGCAGCTACCGCCAACCGTTTAGCGAATGTGAAAAAAGAGAAAGAGCTTATCACCTACCAGCAATTCTTTTCTAAAAAGGTAATCGGCAGTCTGCTCAGCAAGGGCGACACCTTTCTGGATGGCAAGGATGCCGAGGTGAGTGTCTTGTTTTGCGATATCCGAGGCTTTAGCAAGGCGACCGATACGATGGAAGCCAACCAAGCGATGATGTGGCTCAGCGACACCCTTAGCGAATTATCAGGAGTGGTGCTCGAGGCAGATGGCGTGCTGGTCGATTACGTCGGAGATGAGCTGTTTGCGATGTGGGGTGCACCCGAGGAAGAGGCTTCGCACAGCTACAGCGCTGTCAGAGCCGCACTTGAGATGATGAAGCTTAGAAAGCTCTTGAACGATCGCTACAAAGGCAAGATCAGCTTCAAAATTGATTTTGGCATTGGACTTAACACCGGAATGGCTCGGGTTGGCAATACCGGCTCGAGACAAAAATTCAAATACGGCCCCATGGGACGTACGGTAAACTTGGGTAGCCGGATCCAAGGCTTGACCAAACAGTGGAAAGTATCGACCCTGATGGCCGAGTCCACAGCAGCCCGCTTACCTGCTGATACGCTTAAACGTAGACTCTGCAGAGCGAGAGTTGTAGGTTTGGATGGAGAAGTAGATCTATTTCAACTGATGTCCGAGGAAGAGGCCGATGAGAACTTGGTCAACAGATACCAAGAAGGCCTTATGCTTTACGAGTCGGGAACGCAGTTCCGGCAAGCGGCTCGTCTCTTTGGGGAGTTGGTTCAGAAATATCCAGACGACGAACCCTCTTTGATCATGCTCGAACGATCTGTAAAGAGCCTGGTCAATCCGACCGCTGATTTCTCTCCCGTTTGGGAAGCGCCCACGAAATGAAACCCAAGACAGTCGGAATTCCTTAGGAAGAGCCCGAAAAATTTGACATTTGATTCGGTTTTGTTTAGGGTATCGGGGAGATTTTCCAAGGGTTCTGAGTCGGTTTCGACGATCCTTACTCTTGTGCAACCAACTTGCGTTTTTTGGTTCCGTGGCTGGTTTTTTGTGAAGGGTAATCGCTGTGCTCTTGGCTCGCAAAATGCACCTTCACGCTGCCCCGATCGTCCTAGCGAGCCTTCTAATCCTCGGGGGTTGGTACTGGCAGTTTTCCACCCAAAAAAACGGCACCCCCAATACAGGGAGTTCTTTGCCAGGTTTGGTGGTCGGTAGCATCGCAGCGGGAATCATCCTCTTTGAATTGCTCCTGTGGCCAAGAAAGAAACTTCGCAAATACAAACTCGGTCGCACCAAGTTTTGGGTCGCTTACCATCTATGGCTTGGGATTGCTTGTGGACCTTTGGCATTCATTCATTCAGGGTTCCGGTTCGGCGGTATGTTCAGTACCATCCTGATGGTCCTGTTGCTACTGGTCCTTGCAAGTGGTGTTTTTGGATGGGTCATGCAGGTGGTCATCCCCAAGTGGATGTTAGGCAATCTTCCTCAAGAGACAATCCACAGTCAGATCGATGACGTCTCCCTGTTAAGCGCATTAGAAAATCGTCAAATGCTCACCGTCGCACTGGGTGCCAAACCCCCTAATACGGGAAAGCTTATGGTTTTGGAGGATCGATTAAGCACGCTCAGTGCAGGAGGGTCGCTGGCAACCAGTAGCAGTGATACCCACAAGCAAGAACTCGATAAATCCAAGACGATCGTTGTCGGTGCCCTTCAACGTAGAGACCCTCAAAGGGCAAGCATCTCCGAGCAAGTTCTTGAAGATCTGACACTTGCGGATCGTTCTGAAATCTGGAAACAGTACACGCTGATCATCGAGCCGTTCCTGCTCAAGAACATTGATTCCAAGACGTCATCGGATACCATTGGCTCGCCGCTGCGAACGTTGCAGAAATCTCAGGAGTGGTTTAGCAATCTTCAACAAGCTTGCTCGGGTTCGGCAGCTCCAGTGATAGAACTCTTACAGTCATCCGTAGAACAGCGATTGCAATTCGAAGCCCAGAGAATGGCTCACGCTTGGTTGCATCGCTGGATCGCGTTCCATGCAGGCATCAGTGTTATGCTTGGGGTACTCTTGATCATTCATATCATTCAGTCCCTCAACTATTTGTAAGCGACCTAGGAACCAGGACCAGCGTTATGGCGATTACAGGAAAGCAGCGATCCAGAAGAATCGATCGACGCTATACCGATTCGGTCGATACCTCGATCCTCTGGAAACGCCGGCTCGGATGGGCTGGACTGGCACTGGGCTTGGCCTACGGACTCTGGTTGCTGAACCCTTCGGCGGCTAAGCAGTTTAGCGCTGGCGAGCTTTCTAAAGCCCACCACGCGTGGAATCAGACTGGTTGTGAGAAATGCCATGAGCGACTAAGCCCGATCAAAACCACAAGTTTCGGCAGCAGTTCTGCAATCCAAAGCAACAACGATCGGTGCAACAAATGCCACGATATGCCTGAGCATTACCCTAAAAGGGTCAAACCCACCGCCCTTGCTCAGGAAGCATGTGCTCAGTGCCATCATGAACACCTTGGGGTCAATCACAATCTACTTGATATCTCCGATGAGAACTGCGTCCGATGCCATAAAGACCTTAGCCAGCTTGCAATCAACAGCCCCAATCCCGTTGTGAACATTTCCAGCTTCGACCCCAACACCACCGGAGCACATCCCAAGTTCAAAGGACTCATGCAGGATACCGGAACGATTCACTTCAGTCACATCCAACACATGCGTCCCGGACAACCCGCCGAAGTCGACGCGCGGAATGCAAAGAAGTTCACATCCCTTAGCCCGAGGTTTCAACCGCAATACCTGGCTCGAGTGGATAACGATGGATTGGTTCAACTAGACTGCGGCGATTGCCACGTCAGATCCAACGATCAAGTCATCTATCAACCCATCGATTACCAGAAGCATTGCCAAGCATGCCACCAACTCGATGTACCCCACAAACTCGACATGCTGGATATGAAATCCTTGAAAGAGGATGTGTTCGCATCACAAAGCCGTACCCTGAAACGATTGCTCGATGCTGTTTCGATAAATCCTGTGACAGAAGCCTCGCCATCCTCCAAACAAAACGATGCAAAAGCGATCGAATCGATGCTTGTCGAAAAGTCCAAGCAAAGCGCCTCAGGCCAGGATTTGATCATATTGATCGAAACTGGAAGTCCATCGGTACGTACGGAGGTTTATAAGACTTTCGGCTGCGCCAAGTGCCATCAACTCGAATCGGATCCTGCGCAGGGCCCTCCAAGCACCCGTATCGTAAAACCCAGCGGGATTAAAACCCAATGGCTAAGCGATGCGAGTTTTACCCATTCGGCCCACGAAAACATCGAATGCAACAGATGCCACAATATGGAATTGAAAGACAAGGTCAAGACAAGCGATCCGCAACAACCCTCAGGTGGATTGGCCAGTCAGGTCCTTATCGGTGATATCGATAACTGCCGCACGTGCCATATCGTGAATGAAAAAGACCGATTCGAAGCTCGGGAGGCCGGTAATCTTCGTGTGGCAACTGGGGATTGTATCGATTGCCATCGCTACCATCATGATCCATCAAAAGTTAATCCCGGTTATGCATCGGGACTTCCGCTCGCTGGACGGCTCGATGAAGGTCCACTCGGGTCCAATCAGGATTCGGTTCAATGAAGATGCCTGGTTGCAACAATCTGGTTCGGCTTCTAAGCGGACTTTTTGCAAGCGTCTGCTCAGTGAGTTTTGCCCAAGGTCCATCCAGCACACCGACGATCCATCGATCCAATTTTCTGGTCAAACAGGACTGCAATTCGGCAAACTGCCACGGCAATTCAGTGATCACATCGGAACTATGGAACCAGTCTGGCGAAATTTGGTTCTCCCAGGATCCTCATTCATTCGCCTTCGCGAATCTCCTAAGCCCCGAATCTTTGAAAATCGTATGCAACTTGTGGTCCAGCCAGGATGCTCCTCCTGAAAACGTGGATCATCCAAAGTACCGTCAATTCCTTGAAGTTCATTGTGTCGCTTGCCATGCTAGCGAAGTTTCGCCATTGGCTCAGCGACTCTCTGGTGTCGATTGCCAGTCATGCCATGGTAGCCAGTTGGCTTGGGATACCAGCCACTATCCAGAAAATTCACAGAAATGGACCAAGGCGAATCGTGCTGCGTTTTTTAAAAACAACAAACGCGAGCCCATCGATACCCAGTCCCCTTGGATACTCGCAAGCGTGTGTGGTTCCTGCCACGTCGGGCAACTGAACCGCCTCGGAGTGATCCCGTTTGATGATCAGTCAAGCCTTCCGGTTCAGCAACGTGAAGTGTCCCATCAGCTCATGGCTGCAGGTCACCCCCCAACCTACTTTGAACTTGGTCAGTATCTGCGTCGATATCCAAAGCATTGGTGGGATGCGGGGATGCCTATTCCCAAAGGGCTTAACGCCGAAGACCAAAAACAAACGCTGGATACCATTTCAGGCAGCTCGCTAGAAGCGTGGCGGGTTGGAAAAATTGTCAATGCACTGCAACGTCTCGAATTGCTAGAACATCGCCTTGGACTACCCGAATGGCCCGAATTCACAGAGCATCGCTGTACCAGTTGCCACCATCCGATCGACCCTCCTGATCGCTCAGTCTCGCGTTTTAAGCGTTCCACTGCCCAGTGGGATGGCTGGTACCTCGAACAAGTTGATCTTGCTTTGGAACTCACTCAATCTACCCACACGCCCTCGGGTATTCCTCCCTTTGCCGGGGGACCACTGCAAAAATGGAATCTTGCGCGGCTCCATCTGCAGTCCCTGCTCGCAAACCCTCATACGATCCACCCATCGGATGATCTAGCCGAAGCGCGCAAGAAAATCGCAGAAATGAAAGGCTTGCTTGCTGGGATAATCAACGAACAAAGCCCAATGGTTAACACCCAGGAGATCGTGAAAGTTCGAAAAGAATGGGCAGACCGGCTGGCCAAAACCGCTTCTGATAATTCCTGGGAGTCGGCAATCCAAATCCAACTCGCTGCTGATGCCTTAGCAAACCCTCCGAACCCTCAGACGCAGGTAAACTCAACTCCATCATCGGCTTTTAAAAAAACACCTTGGGATTTACCCAACGGGACATGGAGGCCAACAGAGCCGACCCCCTACGAAGCTTCCAGAAACTTTGATTGGAATCGCTTCTTAGAACAACTCCAGGAAATCCAACAATCCTACAAATGATCCATCATGAAATCACTCGTTGAGCGACAAGTCGGAACGCGGATCGCCAAGATGCTGCAGGACGTTCAGCACAAACAAGGTTTTGTTGGCGATAGCGATATCCAACGAATAGCAGGGCAAGTCGGCGAGCCTGTCCGAGTGATCCAGGACGTGGTCAGTTTTTTCCCCCATTACAGCCGAAAGCCGCCCGCCAAGTGTCGGGTTGCGATCTGCCGAGATATGAGCTGTCGACTGCGAGGATCAGCCAGGATCGCTAAGCAGTTGCATGCGATAGCCGATCAAGTCGGTCATGAAAATCTCCACGTTCATGAAGCCTCGTGCCTTGGAAGGTGCGACCGTGCTCCTGCAATGATCCTCGAAGGTTCGGATCATGGACAATCGCTCTTCGTAGATCGCAACGTGCAGGAGTACTGCAAGATCGTTCAAGGAGTGCTAGAAGGGCATCATCCTGAGCCTGATACCGATCGAGAGACCGCGGAAAAGACATTGGAGCGATCCGAAATCGATTGCTACCGAAGCGACCTAAAAGGTCAAAAATATGCTGCAGTAAAGTCGTTTCTGCTGGATCCAAGCACAGAACGGATCATCCAAGCCTTGAAGTCCGCTGGGCTTCTGGGAATGGGAGGGGCAGGCGCTCCGGCATTTTCCAAGTGGGACGAAGCCCGCTTGGCACCAGGAGAAACCAAATACGTTGTCTGCAACGCCGACGAGAGCGAACCTGGTACGTTCAAGGATCGAGAGCTACTCTTGGCGGCGCCTCATCTGGTTATTGAAGGCATGACGATGGCTGCGTTGGTTAGCGGTGCTAGACAGGGGTACATCTACATTCGCCACGAGTACCAAGAGCAGATCGAGCAGTTGCGAAATGCGATTCAGGAAGCTGAACGCCTCGGCGCGCTAGGTGCCAATATTTTTCAGAGCGGTAGGGCGTTTTTCCTCGAAGTATTTGTAAGCCCAGGTGGATACGTTTGCGGAGAACAAACCGCATTGATCGAAGCCCTTGAGGGGAAGCGGTCTGAGCCCCGAAACCGACCTCCCGAGTTGCAAACCAACGGATTGTACGATCAACCAACGATTCTCAATAATGTCGAAACATTCGCTTGGGTTCCATCGATCCTGCTACGTCAGCCCAACGAAGAGAATATCGCCAAAGAGAAACTCTCTGATCCTAAAGCAAATGTCGATTCACCTGGGCTATGGTACAAATACGCCGGGAGAAGCAAATTCAAAGGGAAGCGATTCTTTAGCATCAGCGGCGATTTGAATCGACCGGGCGCCTATGAAGTTCCATGCGGGATCACACTCGGCGAATTAATCAACGATTTCGCCGGAGGAATGAAAGATGGTATCGCCCTCCTTGCCGTAGCCTTAAGTGGCCCCTCGGGTGGATTTCTACCCGCAATATTACCAGAGAAATCGATACGCATTCCGAAAGTACTCGACAAAGATGGGAACGAAACACAAGCCTACAAGTACCCCAGTATCTGCGTCGCTCCTACCGATATTCGACAACTTCCCCTCGATGTCGATGCGTCACGCGAAATCGGGTTCATGCTCGGAGCAGGCATCGTCGTCTACGGAGCTAGCGCCGACATTCTTGATCAAGCGATCGCATGCAGTCAATTCTATCAACGGGAATCCTGTGGCAAATGCGTACCTTGTCGGCTCGGGTCCCGCAAGATCGTCGACATGGCCGAGCAACTCGCAACGTCCAAGGACCCTGGTGAACTTGTTCCCAACCTGATCGAAAATGCAAATCTGTTGTCTCGTATTATGCGGACTACAAGCATCTGTGGTTTAGGGCAAGTCGCCAGCGAACCATTGCGAACTTACTTGAAATACTTCCATACCACGAATCAGAACTGATCATCCGCGATAAACCAGTAACATGAACCAGATCCGTCGCACAAGGCTATGAATAGCGCGGGTAATGGAATTCGAGCAAGCACTGCGTTGCTTATTGACTTCCTAACTGAATAATCCCACAACCAATCAAGCAAACACATCGGTGTAAACTATGGCTAGCGATCCAGAACTATTAGAGGGCAATGAATACATCAGTGCCCGAGAAGAAGCCCTGTTTGCCAGAGATGTCGACGGGCAACTGATCCGCCGCGCTGACGCTTCGTTGACGGACCTTGAACTAGACGTTCGAATCATCATCGATGGACAACCGGTGGTCGTAAAAAAAGCGCTGCCGCTGAGGAATTCTCAAGGTGTCGCCATCGTCAATGATCGGGGTGAAATCGTACCTCGGCCGACAACCATTTACGATGCTGTCACACAGTTGTATGTTCGTGGTATCGAAGACATCAATCCGGTTCCTGTTCTGTGCCATCGAGAACATCTCCAACCCGTTGGTGTTTGTCGTGTGTGCATGGTCGAGATCGAGGAACGGCGAAAAAGCGGACGGGTTAAGAAAGATCTCGTGTCGGCATGCACCTATCATGTCAAAGAAGGAATGGTGATTACGACTCTAGCCAGCAAGCAGAATCCTAAAACTGTCGAAGTGTTGAAGGACTCCGTAGGCGTGATTGTTGAACTGCTAGCGTCCGAGCATTTGAGTCAGACGGATCGAGAAGGATTGGTCAATAAGCCCGAACACTTCGAACCCAATGAGCTCAAAAAACTTGTACATCGATTTGTACCCGATCCGATCGAGTTACGGTATCGTCCCAGTTACTTGGCTGGAGTTCGTCAGAAGGATCTATCTTCAGAAATCATCGCCGTAGATCATGATGCATGCATTTTGTGCCAACGTTGTACCCGAGCGTGCAACGAGATCAAGCAAAACGAAGTTATGGCAAGAGACGGCAAAGGCTATCCAGCCAGGATCGCCTTTGACACCAATCTGTCTATGCTCGAGAGCTCCTGCGTTTCCTGCGGTGAGTGCGTGATATCCTGCCCAACCGATGCATTGCAATTTCGTCCGTTGGTCATCGAGAAACAGATCCAGAAACTTTCCGATGATACCCAAGTTGGTTCTAAAACCAACAGCGGCACTTCGATCGAGATTCTTTCTCCCGAACAGATGCTCAGCATCCCGATCTTCTCCGGGATACCTTATAAATTCCTCCAATTCAATGGTGGAGCATGCGTGCGCCGTATCCTAAATCCCGGCGATGTTTTGTGTCGTGCCGGGGAATATGCCGCAACAGCTTACTTGATACAACGAGGCCGTTTCGAGATCCAGATCCAGAAGAAATCCACAACCCCCGCACACAACGCCCAGCGCAAAGGTCTTTTCAAGCGAATATTCGGAGGTAATGCTACGGTGGTTCCTACACTAGCAACCGGAACCGACACAGCGGTTTCCAGTGGGCAGACGAATATCTATCGCGGTGTAGAAGATGTCATCTTGGGTGAGATGGCCTGTTTGACCCGAGCTCCTCGAAGCGCTACGGTGGTGGCCGTTGAGGAATCCGAAGTGATTGAAATCGGAACGAATGTGTTGTACATGCTGCAACGCAACAGCGCCAGCCGCAAGGTTCTCAATGAGGCTTATCGACGCCATGCCCTGAACACCGACCTAACACGTATCCCGATTTGTCAAACGTTTACCGAAGACGAGATTCGCAAATTGGCAAAAGGTGTTGAATTGATGAGCGTCGAACCTGGACAACCCATCTTTAAGGAAGGAGAGATTGGGGACGACGTCTTCATGATCCGGCTTGGTTATGTCAAGGTGTCGCGCATGCAGGGGATGCGAGATCAAGTGGTCAACTACATAGGCCCCGGCACCCTCGATGGGAGCATCGGTGTCTTTGGCGAAGTCGCCGTGTTATCGAAGCTTTACGAGAGCGAATTATCGGACGAATTGCAGGCGCTGAACTATCCTGCTGGACTGAGAACCTCAAGCTGTTCTGCTTTGGATCACGTCGAACTGGTCCGGATCCAAGGCTCGTTGATCCAAGAGATCGCCGACAGCAATCCTGGATTTCGGAAAACATTGCTGGATCGCGCAGAAGTGCTGTTAAAACGCGACGCTCTGCGAGATGTCTCTGACAATTCAATCAAAGCCAACTTCGTTGCTCAGGGGCTCTACAATGCGCAGAGTCTGCTGGTGTTGGATTTGGAATCCTGCACTCGCTGTGATGAATGTTCGAAGGCCTGTGCCGATGCCCACGAAGGGCAAACACGCCTGGTTCGTGACGGCTTGCGCTTCGAAAACTTCCTCATCGCAACCTCATGCAGATCCTGCACCGACCCGTACTGTCTGGTGGGCTGTCCGGTCAATGCGATCTTTAGGGAAGGCGATAAGGAAATAGTGATCGAAGACCATTGCATCGGCTGCGGGCAGTGCGCTACGAACTGTCCCTACGGCAATATCACGATGGTCGGGCATCAAGATGGATTTCGCATCGAGGGAGACCGCAAGATCCCTGTGGTGCGTCAAAGGGCAACCACTTGCGACCAGTGCAAGAGCATCGGTGGAACTCCTCGATGTGTCTATGCTTGCCCCCATGAAGCTGCCTTCCGGATGACGGGACAGGAATTGACAAGCATCGTCTCAGAGCGAAGCTAAAGCTTTCCTATTCAACGGATTTGGGCGACTGAGGATCGCTCGGTGAATTGAGGGCTAGCCGCAGCCCTTGCGAGGATGTTCGGTTCGATGCATTTGCGCCGTCTGGATGCTCTGCTCGACACGCTAGAGCTTTCCTTGGTCCTTTCGATGCCTTGAGCATCAATTTCTCCAACCTTTGCAGTAGATGGAAGATATTTTGCCGTCGGATCAGTAGCATCGATGGGGGCCTGATCTTGAGCCCCCGGTTTCGATCGATTCGTCTGGTCTTTCAAAGGTTTAGTAGCTAATTCGTCTTCGTTGTTCATAGGTACTCTTGTCTCTACCGGCCCACTCCGTTTGAGAGTATGTCGTTATTGACCGCCTCTAGCAGTTCTCACTCCATCGATGAATTCGCCAAGTGCATCCTCCAAGAGGGAAAGTGCTGCGATCTCGCGGGCACCTGCCGTCTTGTGGACGATGATGCGATGCCTTTGGAATTCGCCACAAAGTTCCTCAATGTCCATCAAATGCCTTCGACTCCAGAGCACCGACAATTCGATCAGACTATGGACAGCTCGATTCCATCCCCAAAACGCCCGAAGCTCAATACTCTTACCCACTTGGCAGATCGCCTCGGCTCGCTCCTTTTGTGTGTCCCAATGGCTAACACGCAGCGGAAAGGCTCGACAAGCATCCGTCAGCACCCAACCGATCTCATCATATAGACGTGCTGCAGGCTGATGCCCAACACGATTGGAGTACCCTAAGACCGATCGTACCAAGAGCAAGCTATCATCGACGACATGGAACACACCTCGATTGCTCCGCACCAAATTCGCAAAGGTCGTCGATGTTTTGAATGGTTTTAACACCCAAGATTGCAATAACTCATCGACATGCGGCCCGATGGGCGCGACGTGCATATTTCCATGGTCATCTTCGGTAGTGATAATTCCTTCGATAATCATCGGATATGCAAAAGCGGCTCTTCGAGTGCTCCTCAATTTCCTCGGTACAACCGTTCCCCTAAGAACGGATCTAAGTCGGCGATAGCGAATATTTTATTTGCCGTAATGTCGATATCGTACTCGACGCGTCGGAATTCCACGTTGGGTGGCTCGTAGATCACATAGCAACTGCGGCAATCTTCGTCCCTAGGCTGTCCGACACTACCGACATTGATCATAGCTTTAGGCTCAGTCAATCGGTACTTGTAATGAAAAGAATCCGGTGGCAAGAAACTGTAATCGGGTGTGAAAATCCCCGGCTGATGAGTATGCCCCTGAAAGCAATACGTTTCAATCATCATAAAGAGGCGCTCCATCTTCCTGCGATTATAGATGTCGTCAGGAAAGACGTACTCGTTGATCGGGTTTCGGATCGAACCGTGTACGTAGAGCACCTTGTCCTCGGTGTAAATCCTTGGAAGCTTCATCAGGAACTGGATCCGCCTGCGGGCATCTTCCGGATCGTCGCTCCGTTCGACTTGCTGCCGCGTCCAAAAGATCGCTCTTTCTGCCGCTGCACTAAAACCTTCCGGGTCGTTGACCGCTCCGTAATCATGGTTTCCGATGACGCAAACTTGCATCTTCATCACCAAGTCCAAACACTCGCGAGGATTCGGCCCGTAGCCGATCACATCTCCCAGGCAGATAATCCGATCGACTCGTTGCTTCTCGATATCCTTGAGCACCGCTTGCAAGGCTTCGAGATTCCCATGAATATCGCTGATGATTGCAGTTCGCAAGGTAGTCTATTCCAAGGCTCACGCCACTAATTGAAATTTATTTTCCCGCCCTCAAGCGGTCCCCCAACTGATTGTCCAGCTCGGGTATTTTATAGATCTTGGCAATGGTGGCCTCAAAGTCGTAGGCGACCCTGCGAAAGAAGACTTTCTTAGCAGCATGATCAAGGATCGTATAGCAGGCGCGGGGATCCTCGTCACGCGGCTGACCGACGCTGCCAATGTTGATCATCAGCTTCTCGCGACTGAGGGAAAAACTGTAATCGCATTCTTCCAAGTCGATGAAAAGCGGATCTGGTGTGAAAACACCAGCGATGTGGGTGTGCCCTTGGAAACAGTACAACGGGACTTTCGCAAACAATCGATCCATCTTGGTTTTATCATAAGAATGCTCGGGAAAAACATACTCATTGGTCGCATCGTTGGGGGATCCATGCACAAAGAGTATCTTGTCCATCTGATGCTGCTTGGGCAACTCATTGATAAAGTCCCAACGCTGATCGACAGCTCGGCGACTCCCTTTCTCGAGTTCATTCCGAGTCCAGAGTATCGCCTTCATTGCAATGGGATTAAACCCACTTGGATCGAACACCGACGCTTGATCGTGATTGCCCAAAATCGTTAGCTTGGCCTTTTTCATGATCAATTCAAGGCACTCGATGGGGTTGGGACCATAACCGACAATGTCCCCCAAGCATATCAGCTCGTCGACCGATTGCTGAGCGATGTCAGCCATCACTGCATTCAATGCCTCGATGTTTCCATGAATGTCGCTTACCAGGGCCTGACGCATCGGATCTCCGTTCGTCGACCACCTTCAAGGGGTGCGAGTCGAATCTGTTTTGACATAGACAATTATCGATGGGACGTAAAGCGAATCAGTTCGAAGCCGTTTGGTTTGTGCCTACCGCTTGGTTATCGGTCAGGCTTGTCTGGAGCCCTATTTTCTTTTCGGTAATCCCACGGTGCGATCGGGTTTTCCAATTTCCAAAGCCCCTTTTTCTCTTTTTTGGCTTGGATCTCAAGATCGGCCAAGGCTTGCGACTGATTGTAACGCTTAAAGTGCCACGCGTTGCCGGAGGATATCATCTCGGCGTTGATGTGCCTGTCTCCACGATAGACCTGTGCCAAAGGACGATCAAAATTATCCTTCTTTTTCCAAGAAACTCGAACGTCCGAGTCAAAGACCATCTTTTTTAACGCTTCGCTGGACTCTTTGCCGTACTCTTGTTTCAACTCAGGTGCATCGGTTCCTTCGATCTGAATCTCATACTCCTTGCCCGCGGCAGTCCGCACTTTGATGGAATCTCCATCGATCACTTTGATCACCTTGGCGGTGATCTCCTCCTCTTTCTCAGATTCCTTCTGGGACTTATTCGCTCCAGCTTGGTTGGAGGAGTCACCGGCCGTTTGACCAAAAACCATCCCACTTTGGATCAGAAAACCTGCCCCAGCTAGCACCAAAGAGCAAAGCCATCGACGCATCGATGGATCAGAATTTCGAATCATCTAGGAACCTCTTGCATCCCTCAAGGCTTGGACCCTTGAAACTTTGAAACTTACAGCGGAAACGGGAATTTGTGATTTGGATCGCAACCCGATCCGTCGATGGCTTATAATATAACACGGGAAAGGTAAACCACGGTAGGATCCCCTGTTTTCCAAAGAAATATCGAAACTCCAGCGATGCACGACCCCCTTTTGCCCCAAGCTTCGGACGATAAACCGACAAGCCCGCTGGATACCCAACTGCCTCGGTCTGGGCAAGCACCCTCGGCGAAAACGACACAATCAGGCCAACCTCGCGCAAATCAGTATATGACGCGACGGAATATCGAAGGATTTGAGTACAAGCCCAATCCCTGGAAAGACGTAAAAGCTTGGCTAATCAGCTCGGTGTTTCATACGTTGGCTTTCCTCTGCCTGGCATTCCTGTGGCAACCGGTACGCCGAGGATCAGGGGACTTGCTGGACCGGCCTGTAGGAATCGCAGTTTTTCATGCTACTCAAAAAGGGGAGCGGTATGAACTAAGTGACGTTAGCCAAGGTTCCAACCAAAAAGGACCAAGCGAGCAAAACCTCGAAGCCAACTCTCCCGCATCCGAATCAAACTCAACCGCGGCGGCACCGATCGATCTGAGCGAGCTGACCAAAGACCTCATCGGCAACTCTGCAGATTCAAGCGCCATAGGAAGCGCCCTGGGCAAAGTAGGACAAGGACTCTCAGGAACAGGCGACAAGCAAGGCAACTCGGGCGATGGATCCGGAGGGGCCACCACAGCGACCTTCATGGGTCTTAAAGGATCGGGCTCCAATTTCGTGTATGTTCTTGATCGATCGGCTTCCATGGAAGAGTTTCAAGGAGCTCCGATTCGATTTGCTAAATCGGAATTGCTCAAGAGTATCAGCTCGCTGGGCCAGCGCAACCAGTTTCAAATCGTCTTCTACAACGAATCGCCGGGATCCTTAAGCAACGGATCTGCTGCAGGTAAACTGCTCGCTGCTAACGAAATCAATAAAGAAAAAGCGATCCGCTTTATCAAAGCGATCAAACCCTCTGGAGGAACCGAACACATCCCAGGCTTAAAAATGGGACTGTCCTTTTCCCCCGATGTTCTTTTCTTTTTGACCGACGCCGCAGAGCCTTCGTTGACCGAGTCGCAGCTGATCGACATCCAAAACCGCGCCGAGAGATCCTTGACGACCATCCACACCATCCAATTCAATCATGGCCCCGCCCCAAACGATGGAACGTGGATCCGCGAACTTGCTGAGCGCAATCGTGGCACGTATCGATACATCGATATCTCGAACTTGGAATAGGAAAGTCCCGCGATGTCCAAAACCATTGAATTGCACCATCCGTTGGCCAAACATCATCTGGCCATCCTGAGAGACCAAAATACACCCTCGGTGCTGTTCCGTAACCAAATACAGCTACTGTCGATGCTCCTGGCGGTACGCGCAACCGAAGACCTCAGTCTCTCGGATTTTGAAATCGATACCCCCCTGACTCGCATGAGAGCCCAGAGGATTGCACAACGCATCGCGATTATCCCCATTCTTCGAGCCGGCTTGGGACTGGTCGATCCGATCCTCGAACTGATTCCAAGCGCCGAAGTCTGGCATCTGGGTATGTACCGCGACGAAGAAACCGCAAAACCGATCGAGTACTACTGCAAATTGCCCAAAGACGATCCAGCCCAAGTAGGCTTCGTGCTCGATCCCATGTTGGCCACCGGTGGCTCCATACGCGTGGCCGTCGCGGCCCTCAAACGCTGGGGCGTTCGAGATGTTCGCGTCCTGAGCGTCATCGCCGCACCCGAAGGCATCCGAGCCTTGCACGAAGAACACCCAGACGTTTCAATCTACGTCGGTGCGGTCGACCAGGAACTTAATGATCAGAAGTTCATCGTCCCAGGCTTAGGTGACGCCGGCGACCGAATCTTCAACACGAAACGCTAACATACACTGTCCATGACCTCCGACAACAATCCCCAGAAGTTACGCTCCGCACGTTGGTTCAGCCCAGACGATCTTCGCAGCTTTGGGCATCGCTCCCGATTCAAAGGCATGGGATTGGACGACCAAGATTATCTGGGTAAGCCGATCATCGGCATCCTGAATACTTGGAGCGAAATGAATACTTGCCATTCTCACTTTCGAGAACGGGTGCAAGAAGTCAAACGAGGCGTCCTGCAATCAGGAGGATTTCCTGTAGAAATCCCCGTCATGAGCTTAGGCGAAATGCTCATGAAACCAACCACCATGCTCTACAGAAATCTGCTGGCGATGGAAACCGAAGAAGTCCTTCGATGCCACCCCATCGACGCAGCGGTCCTCATGGGCGGTTGCGACAAGACAGTTCCCGCGATGCTCATGGGTGCCATCAGCGCAGATATCCCAAGCTTATTTCTGCCCGCCGGTCCTATGCTCAATGCTTACTGGCGCGATACGACTCTTGGCAGCGGTACCGATGCGTGGAAGTATTGGGCAGAACGATGCGCCGGAAATCTATGCGAAAGTCAGTGGAAAGAGATCGAGAACTGTATCGCACGCTCGGCCGGAACCTGCATGACTATGGGAACCGCTTCGACCATGGCCTGCATCGCAGAAGCCCTCGGTTTTACCTTGCCAGGAGCTAGCTCAATTCCCGCCGTTGTCGCCGAGCACTCCCGCCTTGCCGTCGCTTCCGGACGCCTCGCTGTCGAGATGGCTTGGTCTGATCGCAAGCCATCGAAACTTTTGACAGCAGGTTCATTCAGCAACGCCATGATCACGCAACTGACTATCGGTGGATCGACCAATGCAATCGTGCATTTGATTGCAATGTCGCTCCGAGCCGGACTCAAGGTCACCCTGGATGACTTTGACCGCTGGTCTCGCAAAGTTCCTATTCTTGCGAATGTTCGTCCCAGTGGGAAATTCCTTATGGAGGACTTCCACCGAGCCGGTGGCCTGCGTGCTCTTTGGAGCAACCTGACAGATCTGCTGGATCTGTCCACCCAACAAGTCAACGGAAAAACCCTCGGCGAGTCGATTGCAGAGGCTCAAATCATCGATCACGAAGTCATCCGACCTAGAAGCAATCCTCTTGTCGATCACGCAGGAACCTGCGTGTTGCGAGGAAACTTGGCACCCAATGGTTGCGTGATCAAATCCTCAGCTACCTCCGGACAACTCCTCACTCATCGCGGACCCGCCGTGGTTTTCGAGAACTACTCGGACTTAAAGAAACGGATCCATGACCCTGATTTGCAAGTCACCGCAGATTCAGTCCTGGTCCTAAAAGATGCAGGTCCCAACGGAGCCCCAGGATTTCCCGAATGGGGAATGCTGCCAATCCCGGAAAAACTTCTCAAACAGGGGGTGCGCGACATGGTACGTATCTCGGATGCAAGAATGAGTGGCACCAGCTACGGAACGTGCGTTCTGCATATCTCTCCTGAATCTCGATCCGGCGGCCCCTTGGCCTGGGTCCATTCGGGCGACATCATCGAACTGGATGTCCCCAATCGACAACTCAACCTGCTGGTTCCCGAAGCCGAACTCGCTAAAAGAAAAAACAACTGGATTCGACCACGCGAACACGCCTCTCGCGGCTACACCTGGTTATACACCAAACATGTCACACAAGCCGACCAAGGCTGCGACTTCGACTTTCTCGAAGGAGGTGACTACGCAAGAGAACCAGATATCTTCTAAGGTTGCCGTCGCCTCAGACCTTTGCTCAGTTGGGAGCCTTGTTCGTGAACTCAGGGGACTGGATCATCGCTTGGTCGATTCGCTTGGCGTTGCTGTTGCTGGTAGTCGTCCAAGCCTTCCAGCTTGAGTCGCTTGGCATCGATCGGCTTGCCAAGGCGATTCGCTGGCTATGGACGATCGCTTTCCTGTTTTTTTCTCTCCATGTTGCCGCAGCATTCCATTTCGTTCACCGATGGAGCCACCGCGCTGCATTCGATGCAACCGCCAAAGAAACGCTCGACAAAATGGGATTCGCTTACGGAACAGGTGTCTATTTCAACTACTTGTTTCTGCTGGTCTGGGCTATCGACTTGATCTGGGTCTGGAGACCCGAAACCCTGCGGAATCGGACCCAGCAAGTCTTGTTCTATGCTGGAAGAGCCTACCTGCTGTTTATCGCTTTCAACGGGACCGTGGTCTTTAAAACTGGCTGGATGCGGATCCTGGGGATCTCGGCCACTGCGTTACTAGCAGCACTGCTATGGAGATGCCTGCAAAGAACCAAAATTAACTAGAGCTCTTCGATGCTCGTTGCAATCCGATCGATGATCTCATCGGTGGTTCGCGGATTGAAAAACACCGCCTTCCAAGCCGGTATATCGAATCCGTTGGGACAGTACCCGTAACTGGTCGTAAACCCCAGTCGTGCATCCAAGGATGGATCCATGATCTTCAATCGCTTGTCGAAAAGATGACGAATCTCTTTGGAATACCGTGCCCTTTGATCTGCCGTCAACTCATCACGCACCATTCGCTCGTAGATCTCTTGCGCGTTGCGTCCCTTGGGCAACACCCACCAATTGACCGACGGACCCTTGGTCCCCTGGTTGAGAACCTTGCAGTACTCTATCTTGGCGAGCCGATCCTTGAGCCTTTGGGCCATCTCGAGGCTGCGACCGACTAGCATTTGCCAACCGGCAAGCCCGATACCATTGAGCGAAGCGATCACCACATAAGGTCCAATGGCGGGTCGTGAGCACTCCAAAGTCAACAGCGCTGGGTCACGACTGGCATCTGCGTCTGAGAAATAAGGTGTATCCTGAACCGTCCTAGCTAAGTGTTTGATGTCCTCTCTGCGATTGACGATGAAGGCACTCGATGGATAGTGTCCCCGACCGAACTTATGAAAATCGATCGTCACACTGTCGGCATAGCGAAGCCCAACATTGTGCAATTGGGCCGTCTGGACCAGATTCAATAAACCAGGCTCGAATTGCAATGGATTTCGCGATAGATCGTAATCGGTCAAGACCGACATCGTCCAACCAACCGCCGCATCGCAGTGGATTTGGGGCATCGGCTCGCCAAACTGCTTGCTCTTAAGCTCGGCGCACTGACGGATGGCTTTCACATCGTCGATCCCAAAGCCATCGGTTGTTCCGAAGGTGGCGCAGATGTAAGCGACCTTCGCCTTCTCGCGATACAATTGATCCAACGACTCCTCCAACCGATCGATACGCATGCTCAAATTCTCGTCGGTAGGGATCTCGATAAGATTCTTGGTTCCAATTCCTAGCCAACCGGCCACCGTTTGATTCGAATAATGGCCCGCTTGGGAACACACTCCAACGACACGTTGGCCCTGAATCCCATTCTGCATCGCTCCGGGAAGGACTTTCTCTAGTCCGATCTTGGCACCGTAAAGATTCGAGATCGTTCCACCGATGGTGAAAACTCCCCAAGGGTCGATCGTGTGATAGAAGATCAGGTTCGCAAGCGCCGTCACCGCTTTGACTTCAAGTTCATTGGATCGTTGACTGTAGCGATCTGTGCACAGATTTGGATTTTTCAATAGACAAGCGATCGCCCCAATCAAAGACGCTTGGTTGGCAGGTCCACGGACATTCTCCAAATGGAGCGGATTGGTCCAACTGTCGGTCCCCCAAAAATAGGGAAAGATCGCATCTCGGGCGTCCTTGAGATTTCCCGGCAATTCATGAATTTCAGGATTCATGCGCGCGGTATCGTAATTCTGACTCATGATCTGCGCAGGCGTCAGCGCCTGCTCGGCTACAGCCGATGAGAGCAACTCGGAAAAGATCTTCACAAGCTCGGGCTGATTCCAATCGAAAAAGGTCGTCATCAAATCGTGATACTTTTGCCGGTCCATTAGCGCTGCTTCCCTTCTCCTCGCTCGACGATGTGTTGCTGATGCTCAATATCAGCTGGCAAAACTCGTTTTTCACTCTCGACAAGCCAATGAGCGGCATTCAACAGCAATGCGCTGAACGCATCGTTGGTAAAATCGCTCTCGTGCCCAAGCGACGTGTAGAACGACTTGCCAGAATCCGCCCGCACAAAGGTCCAAGCAACAGGCTCGGAAGCTTGGTTGGCTATTTTTCCTAGCCATAGCACGTTGGTACCTGTGCGCAGAGGAGATACTTTGTAGAGCGATCCGAGACTCTGGTATAGCTCGACACCATAGTCCTTGGATGCCACCAGCGGATGATCGGTGTGCTTTGCAACACTCACCGTATTGACTTGTTCGTTGCCGTAGTGGTTCGTGTAATTGCCCCCGAAGACTTCCGAGTCGAATTCAGGCCAATCGGCCAAACCCTCGGTAGGGGATTTTCCGCGCAAGCTGAACGCGTGGCTAGCAGTTCTTATCCCTAAGACGGGCTTTCCCGATGCGACGAAGTCTTTGACTTGCTGCAACTGTTGAGGCATAAGCGGCCTGCGGCGAACACTCACCAACACTGCATCGGCATCCTTAAAAACGTCCAGACCCAAAAGTGCATTTGGATTTGCAGCATCGCTGAAGATATAGGAGACCTTGAAATCCTTTTCCAGTTGCTCTTTCAACCATCGCACTAACGTCTGATCGGTCTTGTATTCATCCTCGGCAATGATGATCGCCCAATGCTTGCGGTGGTCCTCTGCAAAACGAAACGGCTTTCCACCTAAAATTTGGTCGCTAGTAACTGTTGGGCAAACCACTCGCTCAATGTGATCGATGACTCGATCGGTCCCACTGAAATGGTTGATATGAGGCCATCGCGCCGGGTTGTACATCGTGTCGGTCAAATCCCGGACCAAAACCGCATCGAATCCATGTTGCTTTAACTGCCTGAGTCCAAAAGGTCTCCCCAAAACACACATGTTGGTATGCACTCCACAAACCACAACGTGCTCGATACCTCGCTGCTTGAGAATATTCCAAATTTCCTTGCCCGAGTCACTGATAAAATCGCTTTGTGCATCGATCTGAATAAGTTCTGTTTGCCTAACCCACGGTCTTTTTGGGTCTCTACCAAGACTCTGAAGACGCTCGAGCCACTGCCGATGCTCGGCGATATCGTCGTCTTCACCGCCATCGGATTGATCAACCGGATAAGGATCCCTGGACTCACCGTCGATCGTATCGCACCATGCGGTAATGGTCTCGGGTGTCTCCTGGAGCTTAGGTGTTTGTGCGGCCCGAACTCGCGATGGATGATTCTCGTAAAATGCCATACAGTCGCTAGGAGCGTGTATGATCGTCCCACCTGCGGCTCGGATGGAATTGGCCAATTGGTTCATCGAGGGTGCCACTTGCAGCACCCGACGGACGGCGTTAATGCTATGGTGTGAATCCCAAACATCGCACAGGATCAACGCTGTCTTGCCTGCTTGCCATTGAACCGTTTGAACATTCCTGTGATAGTTTCCTGAGCTTTCCGCAACTGGCGACTGACTCTGCAACGCCAACTGCAATACCGTCGGATTCTCAGGACTGTGCGCCAGCCCGATGACAGCCAGGGTGAACCAAACTACATAGACCGCAATGATGATCTTTGGTTTCATAAGCTCACTTCTTGGTGGATTGTAGGATCCAGGGTGGATTGCCGGGTTGATAAGCATCTTGAACCATCTGTCGCATTTTCGCTAGTTGCTGGGGTTCGCTTCCTGCGATATCCTGAGTTTCACCTGGGTCTAGGTCCAATCGAAACAACTTGGGCTCGGTCCCAAAGGGTTGCTCGACCAATTTCCAATTGCCACTGCGGAGGGCTTGGCCATGCCCACCTTCATAAAATGACCAATAATGGTAAGGCCGCTGCGTTTGCTGCTCAGGAGAACCTAAAAGCGTCGGAAGCAAACTCACTCCGGTAATATCGCTTGGGAGCTTTTCGACCGATCCTGAAATGTCGGCAAACGTTGGAAAAAGATCATCAAAGCAGCCGATCTGCTCTGAAACCGTCCCGGCAGCAACTTTCCCAGTCCATCGTGCGATCGTAGGCACCCTGATGCCACCCTCGGTAAGCGAACGCTTGGACCCTCGCAAATTGCCGCTTGAGCCGAAAAACGTGTCCTTGTGCCCACCTTCGTGATGCGGACCGTTATCGGATGAAAACAAAATCAATGTCGATTCCCCAAGTCCTAGCGAATCGATCCGATCGACAATCCGACCTACTTGAGCATCCATTTTCTCGACCATGTGCGCAAACCCTTTTTCGGAATCCGGCCAGTCTTGATCCGAAAACTTACCGAACCCAAACTCCTGAGTTCCCTGGTTTCCTGCCTCGTTGTTGGCATGCGGCAGATTGATCGAAAAGAAAAGGAAGAAAGGGATGTTCTGATTCTGATCAATAAAATCGATCGCTTGGTCGCAGATCAATTCCGAAGCATCGTCGAGTCGCTCCGAAGCAACTCCCGCCCCCGTAGTTGACTCCTTGGGCACTTTGTTTCTCAGTGGCACCCGTCCCTGGTTTTCGTCCAGAAACGTCGGGAAAAAATTGTGTGCATGGGTCTGATCCAAATATCCGAAAAATCGGTCGAAACCCTTCTTCCATGGGCTTCCACTCGAATCGGCTTGACCCAATCCCCACTTACCAAAAAGTCCGCAGCGGTACTTCGAGTGCATGAGCACCTCGGTGAATGTCTTCTCTTGGTACGGAAGCGATTCCTTGGAATTGCCCCGGATGATGCATCGACCGGTATGCTTGCCCGTCATCAACACACAACGACTCGGGGCACAAACCGTTGAACCCGCATAGAATTGTGTCCAACGCATTCCCTGCCGACTAAGCTTATCGATGTTCGGGGTTCGCAACCGGGTTTGTCCATAGCAACCACAATCGCCATAGCCCAAATCGTCGGCAAGAATCAGAACAATATTGGGTCGCTTGTCTTGGGCAAAGACCGAGCCGGCAACTCCAACTGCCAAACAACTCGCTATCGCTAAGACCATGGCCAACAATCGCATGATTCGTATCGCTAGATTTTCCATCGTTGACCGTCCTTCGGTGGGTAAACCATCTTAGCCTTGGGGGTCCCAAACCCTACAAAGTTTAGTATAACTGGACAAGTGTTATGATGCAGTTTTGTCGTTGTGTCCAGTTGCCGTTGTGACCAGTTATTAGAGGGATGTTGTTTTGAACATGTTGCCACTGAAGTCTTCTGAATGCCGTTGGGGAATTTTATCGACCGCTGGAATCGCGAAGAAAAACTGGCGTGCGATTTCCCGCAGCAATACCGGTCGGGTTGCAGCGGTCGCAAGCCGCGACATGCAATCGGCTCAGAGATTCATCGACGAGTGCCAGTCGAACTGCCCTTTCAAAACGGCTCCCATCGCCTTAGGCAGCTACCAAGCACTCCTGGAGAGCAAGGAGGTCGACGCGGTCTACATCCCCCTGCCCACCGGAATCAGAAAAGAATGGATCCTTGCAGCAGCCAAGCACGGAAAACATATTTTGGCCGAAAAGCCCGCAGCTTTGACGGCCCAGGATGTGCAAGAGATCCTCGATGCATGCAAGTCCAACGGAGTGCAGTTCATGGACGGGGTGATGTTCATGCACAGCCAGCGACTCGGTAAACTCCGTGAAACCCTACAAAGTCCGAGCGGCATTGGGGCCCTTAAGCGAATCGCGACCCAGTTTTCTTTCCATGGCGATCAGGAATTTCGCACCAACAACATTCGCTCAAATTCCAACTACGAACCGCACGGATCCCTAGGCGATCTGGGATGGTACACCATCCGAATGATTCTATGGGTCAATCAGTGGCGCATGCCAACCCACGTTTCAGCGCGATGCATTTCAACCTTGCAAGGCAACGCCAGCCCTAATCCGGTCCCCATGGAATTCAGCGCCGAACTTCAATTCGACAACGGAGTATCAGCAAGTTTCTATGTGTCCTTTGCAACCGAGCATCAGCAATGGTGCCACATCAGCGGCGAAAAAGGAAGTATCTGGATCGATGACTTCGTACTGCCTTGCTATGGATCGAACGTCGGTTACGACTTAGTCCAACCCGAATTTGTTACCGACGTTTGCGATTTTCACATGCATCGTCGCTCGCAAAGGTTCTCGGTCGCGGAATACGACTCAGGCCATTCGCCCAGCCAAGAAATCAACATGTTCAATACGTTCCACAACCTCTTGCAAGGCGACCGGCCCGATGAATCCTGGGGACGTATGACGCTCCAAACCCAACAGGTTCTCGATGCGGTCTTTCAAGCCGGTGGCTGCAAGCTTTAGAGGCCGCTGCAAGCTTTAGAGGCTATCGACTGGCTTGATCCAAAAGTTTCGAAATTGAACTTGATTGTGATGCCCTTGCAACTTGATCGGCATCGGCTCGGGACCTTCCTTCTTGCCCGCACCGGTGTGACGCGGTAACGCAAAGTCGTCGTGGATCAGTTTTTGATTCTGATAGACGGTGATTCTCGCATTCCCGATCCTCTTGCCATCTTCGAAACGAGCAGCCCGAAAAGCCACGTCAAACGATTGCCACTGACCCGCCGGTAAACACGCCAACTGCTGTGGCTTTTTGAGCCCGTAAATGCAACCGCAATCAGTCTTGGTATAAGCTTCAAAGGGTGTGTGGAAGGAGTTTAGGATCTGAAGCTCGTACCGAAGTTGCAAATACAGTCCAGAATTGCCGTTGCGCTCACGCTCGACTTGGCCCGCTTCGTTGACGTTAAACTCAATGTGCAAAACAAAATCCCGATAGCTCGCAGGCGTCTGCACACTATCCCACTTGGGTGATGCCTTTAGCACCCCGTCAGCAAAGGTCCATTGATTGGTGATCTTTGGATTTTCTGGCACAAGCACGGATCCCGCCGGACCTATCAATTGCTCTGCATCCGTTGGCCTTACAAAATCGATCCAAGCTCGCGTGGATTTTTGCGTTTCTCTTTGGGAAGCCGAGGATGGATCCGACTCCTGCGAAAGACTTGCTCCCGTATTCGCGACCACCGCCACGATGAAACACCACGCTTGGACGTAATCCCATTTCCCCATGCCGCACCCGTTGAACTAAATAAACGATCCCTCGAACACCCCTCTCTGCCCATATTAACACCCTAAGATACCGTATCCATAGCATTCCGTTCCCAATCCCTAGTGGATTCGCTTATACTATCGCAGACTCAAGTCCTTTTTTTCGAGGTGATCATGGCATTCCGAAACGCTCGATATGTATTGACGATTCTCGTGCTAGCCCTTGTTGGCCCGCCGATGCTCAACCTGGGGGAATTTCTTCCCTCACAATCGTTCGCTTCTGAGGTAGAACCAAGCTGGATGGTCGGTGCGGCAAAAGTGGATATCACCCCCCAGGAACCTGTACGATTAAGCGGCTACGCGAGTCGATTGACCCCAACGGGCGGGGTCGAAGACCCACTATCGGCAAGAGCCTTGGTCCTCTCCCCGGTACCCAACCCAGCTGCCTCGACGAATAAAAACGGTGAAGCTACAAAGCCTGGTTTCGAAGGATTGCATCCTGACTCGCTGGTGATCGTATCGATCGATGCGATCGGTATCTCCGCGGTGATGACCGAAAAAATCCTCGATATCGTTTTACCAAAACTCAAAATCTCTCGTTCCCGAATCGTCTTTTGCACGACGCACTCCCACACCGCACCCCACCTAGATGGCCTGATTCCGAACCTGTTTGGAGTGCCGCTACCTCAGGCCGAGCATGATGCGATGCTGCGCACCACGCAAATGAACATCGCTCGGATCTCGCAAGTCATCCTCGATGCAGCTTCGAAACAACAGCCGGGTAAAGTCGACTACGGCCTCGGAAGAGCCGAGTTCGCAATCAATCGTCGTATGCTCAAAGATAATCAATGGATCGGAATCGGAACGGTAGACGAAGGTCCAGTGGATCGCAATGTTCGTGTTTTGCGAGTCCAAGATAAAAATGGGAAACTGCTTGCTGTTTCGTATCAGTACGCTTGCCACAGCACTTCGATCTCCCCCAATGAGAACAAAATCAGTGCCGATTGGGGTGGAATTTCAGCTGGCATCCTCGAAGCGAAAAACCCTGATTGCATCGCCCTTCCAATCATCGGTTGTGGTGCCGACGCCAACCCCAACCCACGCGGCACGATCGAACTGTCCCGCAAGCATGGAGCTGAGATGGCGCAATCGGTTCAATCGGTGATCGACAAAGAGCTAAAGCCGCTCCCTAAGCCCACCAATGCTGCGTTCATGCTCGTGGCACTTGCTAGCGAGCGTCCCAATAAAGAAAAGCTCGAGACCATGCAAAAGAGCAATTCCGCCCACGAACGCAACTTCGCGAACAACTGGCTGGAACTCCTTTCCAGAAAAGATCGGATCCCTGAGACCTATCCAGCACCGGTGCATCTATGGAGCTTCGGGAAAGATCTCGCTTGGGTTTTCATGGGTGGCGAAGTCGTCGTCGACTACCAAATACGCTTGGAAAAAGAATTGAGCCAGTTCGAGAATGTTTGGGTCGCCGGGTACGTCGACGATGTCTTCGCCTATGTGGCAAGCCAACGCGTGCGAGACGAAGGAGGATACGAAGTCGACGGATCCATGCTCTACTATGGACAACCCGGACGCTGGGAATCAGGCACCGAAGAGAAAATTGTCGATCGCGTCCTGCAGATGACCAAGCAACAGAGGCTTGCAGACCAACCGAGCAGTCCACAGGAATCGCTTGAGAGTATCCAAGTCCCCGAGGGATATACCATCGAGCTTGTGGCTAGCGAACCCCTTGTGACCGACCCAGTAGGGATCGCTTGGGGAACAGATGGCAAGGTTTGGGTTGTCGAGATGGGAGATTATCCACTGGGGGGTGGAAAAACAGGTTGCATCAAGACGCTCAAAGACATCGATGGCGATGGTGTGATGGACACAAGCACCGTGTTTCTTGACGGGTTGAATTACCCGGCCGGAATCTATGCTTGGGATCAAGGAATCGTGGTGGCTTGCGCCCCGGAAATTTTCTACGCCCAAGATACCGACGGCGATGGCAAGTGCGATCGCAAAACGGTCCTGGTTTCAGGGTTTCCTGAGGGGAACCCCCAGCACCGAGTGCACGGCTTTACCTATGGACTGGATCATCGACTCCATTTTGGACCCGGCGGTGGTGCAAATGTTGTTACCTTTGGAGCCAAGTCCGGGCAAGAGAAATCATTGCGCGTGGCTGGTTCCGATTTAAGCTTGGATCCCGACTCGGGCGATTTGAAACTCCAGCCCGGTGTAACCCAATTCATCCGAACCACCGACGAGTTTGGTAATTGGTTTGGCAACGAAAACAGTTTGCCGATGTTTCACTACGTCTTCCCACAGAGTTGGATGGAACGAAGTGGATACAAGCCCAAGCGGCGTTATCAGTTGATCACCGATCCACCCAGCATCCCTCCGGTCTATCCGATCAGTTTGCAATCCGATCGTTTCAACGATCTGTACGCGATCAATCGATTCACTTCGGCATGTAGCACTGTGATCAACCGCTCCGAAGGTCTCGGCGAAGCGATGCGTGGATTTGCGATGGTCTGTGAACCAGTCCACAATTTAGTGGTCCGGTACGAACTAAAACCCTCAGGTGCTACTTGGGCAGCCAATCGCATCCCTGCAGACAGCAAGAGCGAGTTTATCCGCAGCAGCGATCCATGGTTCCGACCAGTGCGCATCGAAAACGCCCCCGACGGTTCGATGTGGGTGGTCGATATGTACCGATACGTCATCGAACACCCTGAGTGGATCCCTGAAGAATGGCAACGTCGCATCAACGTACGGGCCGGCGAAGATCGAGGGCGGATCTATCGGATACGACGTACCGACTATCAACCAAAGCCTATCGAGAACTTTCAACAAAAATCCGATGCCGACTTGATCGCAGAGACGATCGGCAAAAACGCTTATCGCGCCGATCTTGCTCAACAAGTTCTCCTGCATCGAGCAAAAACTTCCAACCCCAATACGCCTCAAATTGGGTCGATCGTCAAGGAACTCCAAAAGCACCTCGTCGACAGCACCAGCGCTGCTGTCCGCATTCGGATCGCAAGTCTCCTGCTGGAAATTGGTCGTTTCCCAAGCGACAAACTCCCTTGGCTTGCGAAATCCAGCGATGCTCAAACCTTGCGTTTTCTCTCCGAAAATATCGGTCGTCTTGGACTCAGCGACCAAGACCGATCCGCCTTCTGGAACGCGATCGACTCCGGACTAGTCTCCAGCTCCGGGGCGCTTGCGATGACCGCCGCGGTGGAATCTAGTTTTGATAAAAATCCACCCCTAGAGATGATCGCAGAAGCCTTTGTCTCTCACGGACAGGATTCTTGGATGCTCGAAGCGTCGAACTTTTTAAATCCATCCACAGTAGATGGTGTATTGCAAGGGGTGCTCAAGAGCCAAAGTGATATCAAAAACTTGCAAAAGGTAGCCGAAAAACTCGTCCCTAAAATATCAGACCAGTTCCGGAGCGATTTGCTCAAATCGGTATCCGATCATAGCGGCACCAGACCAGCGTGGCATTACTTACTGGCCAAGCAATTTGCTAGCGCCGACGCCAAGGGACTCGATGAAAATGCGATCGAGCGAATCATCGCTTCGGCAAGAAATCACTGGAAATCCTATGCCAAAGGATCCACTCCTGTCGACACTTCCTCGCTCTTAGCCGCATTCCATCTGATGACTTCCCGAATGGGTTCGGAATGGACGGAGGATCATGAACTGATTCTCGAAGCGATATCCAGGGGTGAGACGAGCCAGATGGATAACGAAGTTACTTTGGGATTGCTAAACCTAGGAGGGAAAACACCCGAGAAACTCATCGAGAGCTGGAAGGATCTTTCCAACGTGAGCCGTTCTGTATTGCTAAACCACATGGTTCAGCGCGAAAGCAATGCGGCACTGCTACTGAGTAAGATCCAGCAAGGAACGGTTCCTCCAAATGATGTCGATGCATCAACGATCCAGACCCTTCGAAACAGCCCCAAAGAGGAAATCTCGAACTTGGCAATTTCGATTTTTGGACCTGCACCAGGAGCTGATCGACCCGCCATCGCTCGACAATGGCTGTCCCAGTGGCCTTCGAAAGCCGATCCGAGCGTCGGCCAAATTGCTTATCAAAAACACTGCGCGGTGTGCCATGAAGGACGCAGCCAAGGGGATCAGTTCGAAGAAAGCCTCGCTCCCAATCTCAAAGGATTAAACCACTGGACCAACGAAGCTTGGATGGTCGCAATCCTGGATCCAAATCGATCTGTCGAAGAAAAATACTGGGTCTTCCAAGCCAGAACCGAAGATGGGGAACTGATCACCGGCTTGAAACTGCAAGAGGACGAGCAAAGCCTCCAGTGGGTCAGCAGTACCGGTCGAATCGAACTTTTGGACAAAAAGCAGATTGCCCAGTGGAAAATGTCGGAAAGATCCCTCATGCCAGAAGGGTTCGAGCAATTGCTAACCCCACAAGAGATTGCGGGAATCATCAGTTACCTACGGACTAGTAGTTCCACGGCCGGTGCTGCAACCACCGCAAGTCCCGGCAAATAAGGAGACCGCTCGTTGAACTCGCAACCTGATTATGTGGGTCCCTATCGCGTCGTTCGATTGCTTGGACGCGGCGGGATGGGGACGGTATACGAAGGCGTTCACGACAAGACCCAGGAGCGTGTCGCTGTAAAAATCATCTCCGAGGATCTTGCGCATGAGCAGCGATTCCAACGGAGGTTTGATGCAGAAATACAAACCCTCATTCGACTCAAACACCCCAATATCGTTCGTGTGATCGGTACAGGTGCCCACAAGTCCCTCCCGTTCTATTCGATGGAATTCATCGAAGGGATGAACTTACACCAAAAACTCAAAGTCGAAAAACGAATCGGTTGGGAAATGGTGCTCGATTGGGCCATCGAGATCGCAAGTGCTCTCAAACAAGCTCACGATTTCGGCATTGTGCATCGAGACTTAAAACCAGCCAATCTGATGATCACCCCGGAGAACAACGTCAAACTTGTTGACTTTGGGATATCAAGGTTGTTCGGTAACTTCAATGCGACCCTGCCTGGTGCAACGATCGGCACGGCTGACTTTATGCCGCCCGAGCAGGCCGAAGGAATCGTCGCAACACCCAGAAGCGATTTGTACGCCCTTGGCGCGATCTGCTATGCATGCCTTTCGGGCAGGGCACCCTTTCTAGGAAATAGCGTCCCTGAGATCCTCTTCAACGTCCGCTACGGGATTTATACGCCATTGAATCATCTTTCAGGGGAAGTTCCCGTCGAGTTCTGCTCGTTGATCGACGAATTGCTCAACCGAGACCCTGAAAAACGGCCCGCAACTGCCTACGCAACGATGAGCCGTCTTCAGTCGCTTAAAGCCGGACTTAACCGTCGCAAATCCGATAAGGCTGCCGAGACCTTGAGCGGGTATGAAGACCCCAAATCCCAGAAATCGCAAAGCCAAGACCAAACCAGTGTGGATCTCCAAGCAATGCCCTCGGTTGCGAATCTCTCCGATTCCCCCTACCACGATGCGACTCGTATCGATCCACCCAAGGAAAGTGCCCATAAAGACAACGGCAATGGGCCATCCCACCGAGCGAATCGCCCCAACGGCAATACAACGCCGGAAATACCCGGAGGTACCCAGCACCCATCTGCGGTTCCATCGGCGATCGCCAACGACGCCACACGAGAACACATCACTGGTCGCTCCGCACTAGAAGACGATTCGCCAGAAAGCAGTGCCGGACCACTGAATTCGACCTACTCCGAAGTGAGCGATCGAGATCGAGCTCGAGCCACCATCTTCGATGGTCCAGATCCAGAGTTTAACGAACGCCAGCGATGGTCGGAGATCTCGTTGCTCATCGCCGCATTGGTCGCCTGCGCCGGAGCTTTCTACTACTTCACAAGACCAATCGATCCAGCAAGTATCTATGATCCGATCTTCAATGCCATGAGTGCAGGAGACGACGACAAGTTGATGGAAATGGGGGACAAGATCGAACTGTTCCGACAGAAGTATCCTGACGATCTACGCATCGATCAAATCAATGCAGCATCCCAGAGAGTCAACTACCTCAGGAAGAAACGGCAGTTGCAACGACCCTCCGAGGAACTATCCAATGGAAACGAAGCGTTGGTCTCTGCACTTCGAGACATCATGAAAAACAAAGAAGACGAACCAGAACATGCCAAGCGTAAGCTCGATACGTTCCTGGTCGCCTATCCTGAAAACTTGCTGTCGAAACACGAGCAGTCTTGGATCCAGTTCGCTAAAAGCCTACGAGAGGAATTGGAGGCCAAACGAGATCCCGAAATCGAAAAAATGAAGATTTCGCAACTTGATAACCTTATCGATCGAATCATGTCCACCGAATTACCGCTCGAACATGAGAAACACCTGCGTGCATTGATCGAACTTTACGGGCAAGAACCCTGGGCAGTGCCGGTTATAACGAAAGCCAACGAAAAATTAAAAAAATTGATGCCCAAGCCTTAGCGACCAGCCATCGATTCGGTTGAATTGAGGCATTTGGACAGCTATAATCTCGGTTTGGCTTGGACCTACCTGAGGCCGGTAAGGTTTTCTTCGGTTCGACGTCCAAAATTGCTGTTTGGATATTCCCCTTGGCATGCACTCGCCGATGCGTCTTTTTGCATCGGCGTTGTTGTTTTTGCATTTGATGGACAGGAAAAGACGTGGACGAGCAATCACAAGCGGTACAGAAAGCCGACACTTTGATCGAAGCCATGGGCTGGATTCGCCGTTTTCGCGGCAAGACCACCGTCATTAAGCTCGGTGGGTCGCTGATGGCCAACCCCGATGCGATGCGTCATACGCTCATGGACATCATCTTTATGGAAACGGTCGGGATGCGACCTGTGGTCGTCCATGGTGGAGGTCCATCGATCAACAAAGCTATGGAAGCTGCGGCGATACAACCGGTTTGGGTCAAAGGTCGCCGGGTCACCGATGCAAAAACACTTGAAATCGTCGAGCAAACACTCGGCTACGAGCTCAATACATTCTTGACCGAAGAAGTCGAGCGTCTTGGAGGTCGGGCGATGAACCTAAACTTCCGAACGACAAACGTCTTGTTCGGGGAAAAACTCCTTCTGGAGGAGCCAGGAAGCGATCCGATCGATCTTGGTTTTGTCGGACAAGTCACCAAAGTGGATCGACAAACTATCGAAAGCTTAACTTACACTGGCCAAATCCCATTCATTCCATCGATGTGCATGGACCAAAGTGGACAGAAATACAATGTCAATGCCGACACCGCTGCGATGGCTGTTGCCGAAGCGTTGGGGGCTGAAAAACTGATTTTCATCAGTGATGTAAACGGCGTGCGACGAGACAAAGACGATCCTAGCAGTGTCATCCATTCGATGACTGCTGGAGAAGCCAAGGCGTTGATTGAACAGGGAGTCATCAGTGGCGGGATGATCCCGAAGGTAGAAGCCTGTCTTGGTACGTTGAATCGAGGGGTTGGGAAAGTTCATATTATCGATGGGCAGTTGCGGCACTCTTTGCTTTTGGAGATCTACACTACCGCAGGGGTAGGCACCGAGATCGTCCAGCAGCGAAATACTCAAGCTTCGCGAATTTAAGCGTTTATAAGATGAAACATTTACGATCGTTGATCGACCTTCAAATCGACGACTTTAAATCGATCATGGATTGGTCGCACCGACTCAAGGATCTGCTAGCGCAGGGCAAGCGACCCGACTTGCTCAAGAATCGCACCTGTGCGCTGGTGTTCGAGAAAGCGAGTTTGAGAACTCGCGTCAGTTTCGAAACGGCGATGGCTCAGCTTGGCGGGACGGCATTGTACTTGACCGGTGATGCAGGCTGGAGAGAGCGGGAAACGATCGGCGATTTCGTCCGAGTTCTTGGTCAGTATTGCGACTTTCTAGTCTGCCGCGCTTTTTCGCAATCCACGATCGAGGAACTGGCTGGGCATAATGCTGTTCCTACCATCAATGGGCTTACCGACGAGTCCCATCCCTGCCAAGCTCTTGCCGATGTATTGACCATCGATGAGTCCACCGGGGGGAAAATGCAGGGCAAGCAGTTGACGTTTGTGGGGGACGGAAACAACGTCGTGAGGTCTTTGATCGGCGCGTGCGCACTTGCAGGCATTCGATTCCGGTTGGCTTGCCCTGAGCAATACCAAATTCCCTCTGAGTTCCTCGACGAAGTAGGAGCGACGGGCCGATTGGACTTTGACCAAAGCCACGACATACACAAGATGGTCAAGGACGCCGATTTCGTGTACACCGATGTATGGACAAGCATGGGCCAGGAAGCTGAGAACGAAGCCCGCAAGGCTGCTTTTGCCCCCTACCAAGTCAACCAGCAACTGATGAAGCTCGCACCAGCAAGTTGCAAGGTTTTGCATTGTATGCCAGCACGGCGGGGGCTAGAAATCACCGACGGAGTTATCGACTCCAAGCAAAGCCTAGTATTCCACCAAGCTGGAAATCGATTGCACGCACAAAAAGGCCTTTTGGTTTGGTTAGCCCTCGAGAATGGCTATACCACCCAAGCTCAGGTTGGCCGGTTGATGTAAAGTTGGATTGCATCCGGTACAATGCATCCCTGGGAGATCGATCGACCCTGAATGGGAACGATAGGAGCTAGGGGTTGTTCAAGAGCTTTTTTACCGACTGGTCACTCGAAAAGAAGTGTCTATTCTTTCTAGGCCTTGCCCTGCTTTTTTCTCTGGTTTTGGGCGCCGTGGCTGTGCAAGGTGTCGCCGAACGACTTGTCAAGGAAACCAACCGACAGTCGGCTCGCGACTATGCTGAGAAAGCGATTTGGGGCAGCCACATTTTGGTAATGACAACCAATCCTGGGGTCACCAATCTAGACTCCACCGAAGACCAATTGTCGATCTTCGACAAACGAAAATCAAGCAATCAATACGAAACCACACTCTTGAGAATTAGCGATGGGCTCGAGCATCATGCCCTAGCAGGAAAACTCGCAAACGACGAAGACCTGAGAAAACTTACGAAACTGCATTCCAAACTCTCGGAGTTAGAGGCCCAGGTGAGGCAAGAGGCTCGGCTGGCCAAGGGTGCTGACTCGTCCAATACACCCGCGATCGATCCACCCATCGATTGGGACTTGGGCTCGGATCCATTGAAATCGGTATTCGAAGAAGCAGGCCCCGTCGATGGATTTCTCATCTTCTATCAGCCTATCATCTTCCAAGATGCGTGCCGAAGCTGTCACGGAAGAAATATGGCCAAATCCGTTCCGAAACCTGCAGCCTCGTTGGTCGATCCGTTTCGTGTCATCAAGGTAAAAATCGCAGTCAATGACACCCGATACTGGAGAATCTGGAGCTATTCGCTTCTATCCGCGATCGGGATCGCAACCCTGGCACTGTCCTTGTTCTTCATCCACTGGGTCTTAAAACGGCTCGTCATCAATCCTCTTTCGGAGCTGAAATTTGTATCCGATGAAATCACCAGTGGAAAAACCGACTTGGAGTTTCGCGTTGATACCGACGATGAGTTCTCCGAACTGTCCGAATCGTTCAACAGAATGCTTCGGCATATCACATCCACCCAGAAAGAGATACAAGCCGTCAACCAAGAACTCGACTCCCGAATCGATGAACTTGCCGTTGTCAACCTCCAGCTTTACGAAGCCAACCGACTCAAAGGTGAGTTCCTTGCGAACATGAGCCATGAGCTCAGAACACCACTGAATAGCATTCTTGGATTCAGCGATGTACTCTCAGGCATCGAGACCCTGACTGACAAGCAACGCCGATGGGTAGGGAATATCCAAAACTCAGGACGAGTGCTCCTGGAAATGATCAACGACATCTTGGATTTAGCGAAAATTGAAGCAGGCAAGATGGAGGTTCGCCCATCTTCCTTCGACCTGCTCAGTGTGATCAGGGCACAGATGGAATTGTTTCGGAAGATGGCCGAAGACAAAAATATCGACCTGCAAATCGACTCCAGTCTCGATGAACTTCGTATCAACCAAGATCAAGGCAAGATATCCCAGATCCTCACAAATCTGATCTCCAATGCGATTAAATTCACCCCCGAAGGTGGCTTAGTCACCATCGCGGCAGAACTCCTAAGCGACAACCAGTTCATGGTCTCTGTAGCCGACACCGGTGTGGGTATCGCATCCCATGAACACGAAGTTATTTTCGAAAAATTCCGACAAGCTTCTGGGGACACCGGTAAAGACTCCTTGACCAGAGAACACTCAGGTACGGGTCTTGGACTCTCGATTGTTCGCGAAATCTGTAGATTGCTTGGGGGTGAAATCAGTCTCACCAGCCAGTTGGGACAAGGTAGCACTTTTCGAGTTGTTCTGCCGGTCCAGTACGATCAAACCGATGATTGACAAGAATAGAAACGGCCTTTCAAGAAACAAGCGAGTACGATCAGGTCAGTACCTGGCAAGATCGCTTGCCGGCGACCAACGGCAACCCACATCAACCACCTCGGTTTCGATACAGCCTTGGCAGACAGATCAGACAGATCAGACAGATCGGACGGATCGGACAGATCAGACAGATCAGACAGATCGGACGGATCCGACAGATCAGACAGATCAGACAGATCGGACGGATCGGACAGATCAGACGGATCAGACGGATCGGACAGATCGGACAGATCAGACGGATCGGACAGATCAGACAGATCGGACAGATCAGACAGATC
>Ga0172376_10000426_pt1 | contig 54430 bp, 44 predicted proteins | sample Lak35m_FD_121114 | JGI IMG/M metagenome (GOLD analysis project Ga0172376, IMG submission 121114) | Freshwater microbial communities from Kabuno Bay, South-Kivu, Congo - kab_092012_35m | ecosystem: Environmental > Aquatic > Freshwater > Lake | place: Democratic Republic of the Congo: South-Kivu...
CGAGGTTTGTTTTTCTTAGTGAGTACTGTGGGTTGATGCTGTGCCCTGCAGAGACGAACTCCCTCGTCCGGGCGTTCGCGCGCCACTCATCCCCATACACCTTGCGCGTCATGGCCGGTCGCACGGCAGTGCGAACCGGCCACCCAGAAACTCTCAAGAGCTTGTCATAGGGCGCGCGGCCTCTCCAGCGAGGCTGCGTGACCTATGACGTGCATTGAGGTTGCCCTGGGTGGCCGGTTCGCACTGCCGTGCGACACGGCCATGACGAGGTGTATTTGATTGGCAGGTGCTCTGGGTTGATGCTTTGCCCTGCAGAAACGAATTCTAGCCCTCACGGCGTGAGGGAGAGGGTTCAGGATTTTCTTGTGTAGATATCAGGGTCGAGGCGTTCCATCAGGCGACCGGGTGGCGGCGCGGTGAAGCCGAATTTCTCGTAGAGGCCGTGGGCGTCGCGGGTGGCGAGCAGCCAGCGGCGCAGGCCCTGCAGGTCCGGATGATCCACGATGGCCTGCATCAGGAGGCGGGAGATCCCCTTGCCGCGATGCGTGTCGATGACGAAGACGTCGGCCAGCCAGGCGAAGGTCGCCCTGTCGGTTACGATACGCGCAAAGCCGACCTGACGGCCCTGCCCGTCGAAGGCTGCAAAGTTCAGCGCGTTCTCCAGCGCGCGCTCGACGACGGGTCGCGGAATGCCCTTGGCCCAGTGGCTATGCCCGGACAGCCAGCCGTGGATCAGATCCACATCGAGGCGCGCGGGGTCGGTCGAGATCTCGAACCCGGCTTCCGGCGCGCCGGATTTGCTCAAAGCCGGATCTCGCCCGCAACGATGCGGTCGTGCAGCTCCTTGCGCAGCGGGACATACTGGCCGTCCACGGGATCAAGGAAATACAAGGGCTCTGTGATCACTGACGGATCGAAACCCTCCTTCACGAGCTCGACCTTCCGATGCTTGAACGTGCCGGTGACCTCGATCTCCTGCTGCTGGCGCACGAAGATGGGACGCGCGTAGGCTGGCAGATTTTTCTCGACATGGGCCTTGAAGGCCGCGAGGTCGAGGTCACCCGTGGCGACGATCGATACCATGCCGGCGCGACCGTCGGTGCCGGGCACCTTCACGCCGTATACGTTCGCTTCCTTCACACCGGGGAAGACAGAGATCGCCTCGGCTACTTCCGACGTGGCGACGTTTTCGCCCTTCCAGCGGAAGGTGTCACCGATGCGGTCCACGAAATAGAAATAGCCTTCGGCATCGCGGCGCAGGAGGTCGCCGGTGCGGAACCAGGCATCGCCCTTCTCGAAGACATCACGCAGGATCTTCTTTTCGGTGTCCGCGCCCTTCGAATAACCCTCGAAACGGCCGCGCACGTCGTCGATCTTGCCGATGGCCTCGCCCACTTCATCGTGGGCACACTCGGTGCAGAAGCCCTGTGCATTGCGGATGGGGGTTTCGCCCTCGAAGTCGAAGCGGACGAGGCGCGTCTTGATGACATTGCGCATGTAGTCCGGCACCCGCCCGATGGCACCCACCTTGCCGTCGGGATTGACCAACGCGACGTTGCCTTCGGTGGCGCCATAGAATTCGATGACCTGCGGAATGGCGAAGCGGTTCTGGAAACCGGACCAGATCTCGGGCCTGAGCCCGTTGCCCATGACCACGCGCAGCTCATGCTTCTGCTCGAGGGGATGGGGCGGCGTATTCAGGAGGTAGCGGCAGAGTTCGCCGATGTACTGGAACTGCGTTGCCTTGTACTTGACGCAATCGTCCCAGAACTGGGTCGCGGAAAACCTGCGCCTGATGACGACCGAACCGCCGACCGTCAGGGTCGAACCGATCGCGCAGACACCTCCGGCCGAGTGATAGAGCGGGAGGACGACATACATGCGGTCCTTCTCGGTCGAACGCATGGCGACCGCAAAGGAGTGCATCATGGTCTGGATGCGCTGGTGGCTCATGTTCGCGGCCTTGGGCAGGCCAGTCGTTCCGGACGTGTAGATATAGAAGCACTTGTCGCGCGCGCTCATGCCATTGCGGACATCAGGACCCAGGGGCGTCACGGGCTGGCGGGCGAGCGCCTCGTCGAGGTCGCTGGCTCCCTGAACCTTGCCGCCAGTGGCCCAGAGGGTGGGCCGCTCGGACATGTCATCAAGGGCCGAGGCATAGTTGTCGGCCATCTCCGCGCCCATGATGACGTGGCGGGCCCCCGAGATCGCAATGCTGTGGGCCAGCGAGCGCTCGCGCAGGTTCGTGTTGATCAGGGCCACTGCCACGCCGAGCTTGATAAGGCCGGCCCAGGCAAAAATGTATTCGGGACGGTTCTCCATCAGGAGTGCGACCACATCGCCGCGCTTCAGGCCCAGCGACTGCGCCCAGTGCGCATGGCGGCGGGCGTGCTCCTCGAATTCGCGGTAGGTATAGCTGCGGCCTTCGAAGAGGATGGCAATGTTGTCAGGCCGGGCGGTTGCCCAGTGCTCGAGGATGTCAGCGACGGTGTGAGGCGAGTCGGGCTTGATCTTGCCGATCAGGCGCAAGAGCCTGACCATGTTGGAGACAAGGCGCGCCTCGCGCGAAATCCTTCCAAGCAATCCTGCCAATGGAACCGTCCTGCCCTGCTGTGGAGAGTCGTGGTTGAACACTTGCGACTTACGTGGAGGCCGATCACCTGGTCAAGGCATGTTGAGGGAAACACTGCAATTTGCATGCTACAGACGTGGAAAGGGCCCGCTGGCGCCTGAAGCGCCGCGGGCCCTTGCTCATGTGCCTGCCCCTTCCCGCTGAACGGGCTTTCAGGAGCGGAGTGCGGCCTAGCCGATGGTCATGACCATGAAGCCGATGACCGAGGTCATGGCGAGGGCCGAGAGCTGGATGATGAAGGTGAGTGTGGTCATTTTCTTGTTCTTTCGTGCGAGAGGTGTGTCGAGCGGGTTCAGTTCACGGACAGGGCTGGAGCGGCCAGGGTCCACATCACGAGAAGCGTCGCCGCGAGGGCGGAAAACTCGATCATGAGTGTCATGGTCTTCATGGCTTGGTCTCCTTCTGCTGGCCCTGCCTGAGTGGTTCAGGGCCACGTGTCTTGCTGCTCAGGTGGGTCATATGTCGTTCACCAAACCCCGGAGACAACTGCGCAGCTTGCATGCCTGTCCTGCGGCGATCGCATGTCACATTTCCGCCTGAAAAAATGAGCGCGAATTCAAGCACTTATCGTGCAATGGACGGCGGGGTGCGACGTCATCACGATGTGTTCAACGGTCACACAAACGTGAGGCTCAGGGCGCAAGCAGGTATCCACATTTTTAGGCAAATTTTCGGGCAGCCCTGAACGTGGGCAGAATGAGTTTGTGCGAGTATCGGAACAGACATGCAGGATTGCGCGAGCGTTCCTGCCCAGCGCCGAGGAGCCGACGTGAAACGCCTTGCCAGCCTTGCCCTGACCGCCTTGCTGCTTGCCGGCTGTGCGAGCAGCTTCACCGACCCGGGTCCAAGCACCCTGCGGCCGTCGGGCGTGTTTCCACAGGTGGTGCAGACAGGCGCCCGTCTGCAGTGCGTCGCCTACGTGCGTGCTGAAACGGGCCTGTCGATCCGGGGCGACGCCTGGGATTGGTGGGACCTGGCCGCCGGCCGCTACGGGCGCTCCAGCGAACCCGAGCGGGGTGCGGTGCTGGTGCTCAAGGGCTATGGCGACAATGGCCGCGGGCATGTTGCCGTGGTGCGCCGGGTCTTGAGCGACCGCGAGATCGTCGTGGACCACGCCAATTGGCTCAATGGCGGCGAGGTCAGCCTCGACAGTCCGGTCATGGACGTTTCGGAAGACAATGACTGGTCACGCGTCCGGGTCTGGTACACGCCCGGACGGCACTATGGCGGGCGGGTCTACGAGGTCGAGGGGTTCATCCTCGACGACCGCTAGACCGCCTACCGTCCGGTTTTCCACGAACCAGCGCTCAATCCGCAGCTGCGACAATCGCTGCGCGAGAACGGGTCTGCTTGCCACGCACACGAATTGTTTCCCGTCGCAATGTTTCGCGATCAAGATGTAGCGTTAACAATGAGCAATTAACCATAGATGTGGTGGTAAAAGTTAACGGTAATATTTCCTTAATTTGACTCCCCGACACTCGGCGGGCACCTAGTGGTCGATGAATGGCTGCCCAAAGCCAGGTCAATCGAGGGAATGAAGTTTTGAGATCAGTCTCTGCATTTCGGTTTGTGGCCCTGTCAGCTGTCGGCATAACGCTTGCCGGCTGTGAAACTGTACAGCCGCAATTCTCCGCTTCATTTTATGACTCTCAGTATTCCGGCCTGCAAGCTCGAGCTGGATTGTCCATTCCACTTGAAATCTCCGTGGCTGGCGCTGCGCTCTCCGGGGGTGGCCCAAGCGCGGGTGCACTTCGGCCGACCAACAGCGAACTGCTTGAAGTACCCTCGCGTGCCGTCGCCGAGGCGCCGCGCGCCGCACCCGGCGACGTGCTGCCCCGCGTCATCCGCCCGGAGAAGCCGCTGCAGTGCGTGCCCTTCGCCCGCGCGCAGTCGGGGATCGAGATCCGCGGGAACGCGAACCGCTGGTGGAGCCTTGCGGCTGGCCGCTTCAACAGGACCAAGCGCCCCGAGGAGGGTGCGGTTTTCGTGATGAGGGGCTACCGCACGGCCCAAAGGGGCCACGTGGCCGTGGTCCGGCGCATCATCGATGACCGGACGATCGTCGTCGACCACGCAAACTGGGGAAACGACGGGCGAATCCACCTGCAGGCTCCCATTCGGGACCTGAGCCCCAAGAATGACTGGAGCGAGGTCCAGGTCTGGTACACGCCCTCCAACCAGTGGGGCCAGCGCGTGTACAAAGCCAAGGGGTTCATCCTGCCGACGACCACGTATGCCGCTGCGGGCGGGTCTGCCGCCGCAGGCGCCAACTAGGTCCCCCATTCCCGCATCAAACAGGTGGAAGACGTGACCTGCGCTACTTGACCCCCGGCATTGTCGTGGGCCACCCTTGCTGTCATGTTTCGTCCGGTCCTGCGCGCGCTTGCTCGTGGCCCCCGGCGATTGCGCCTCATGAACCGCAAGGACCCCCCCCAAATGACAGGCTTCCGTCGAAACCAGCACCGGCTGCTGCCGGCCTTCTTCATCGCCTTTGCGCTGACTGCCTGCGGCAGTCCGTCGACGACGCCCGCGGTCGCCCCGGAAGTGCTGCAGGAACAGCTCGATACGTTCGTTGCGACGCTCACGGCGCCCACGGCCAATGGCGAGATCACGGCCAAGGCCGAAGGCAAGGCGAAGGTGGAGGCTGCCGGGGATGGTTCGGTGACCGGCACCCTGCCGCGCGTGACATTCACAGCGGCGGATGGCGGCACGGTGGTGCTTGACCCGGTGCAGGTACGCTTCGCCAGCGGGGGCGATGGCCTGGTGAAGGTCTCAGCCCAACTGCCGGGCACGATCATGCTGCGCGACAAGGAGGGCAAGGTCGAGGGCGAACTGCAGTTCGGGAGCCAGGCCCTGACCGGCATCTGGTCGGACAAGCTGCAGACCCTGAGCAGTGCCGACATGCGGCTGTCAAACATCGCCATCAAGTCGGCAAATGGCTCGTCCAACGGATCGGTGGCCCAGATCGCCCTTACGGGGGGCATGGAGCCCAAGGGTGGTGGACTCTATGACGGCCGTTATGACGTGACGATGACCGGTTTCGACGTCAATGACCCTGCCTCGAAGTCGCGCGTGAAGCTGGGATCGCTGTCCTTTGCGACGACGATGTCCGGCACGCGCATGGAAGACTGGGCCAAGGCCGCGAAGGAAGCCGGCTACACGCTGGCCAACGCCAAGCAACTGAAGATGTGGCTTGACGGGACTGCTGACCCCAAGGTCATCGCCTTCCTGAAGCGCATGCCGGAGTTCATGGGCAACGTCTCCTACACGTATGCGGCCTCGGGCCTCGAGGTCACCGAAAACGCGAGCACGGCGCTTGGCGTCAAGAATGCCTCGATCGGCTTTGGTGCCGGCGATGACGGCAAGGGTGCCACGAAGCTGCTCCTGAACCTGTCTTTCGGCGGCATCTCGACCAGCGGCGAGGAGGCACCCCTTCCGCCCGAAGCCGACATCCAGACGGCCACAATCGAGGTTGAAACCTCTGGCGTGCCGGGCCGCCAGCTCTGGGACATCTATGTGGATGCGCTTCCGGCCCTGCAGGCCGAGGCGGCCAAGGCTGCCGGCGAGACGGCTTCTGGCTCGGCTGACGCTTCGGCGGCCGGGAGTGCTGCCCTCGAGCAGGTCAGCGGCGAAATGTCGGCGCGCTTCCTCGCGGCACTTTCGGCGGCCAAGCTGTCGATTGCGATGAACCAGATCAATGTCGTGACACCCACCGCCAAGGTCAACGGCAAGGGGCTCATGTCCTACCTTCCGGCGCAGAGCATGCTGCCGGAAGGGAAGATGACCTTCCGTTTCACCGGCATCGATGCGCTTGCGGCGGCCATGCAGAAGCGGGGCGCGAAGGATGAGACGGCGCAGCAGATTGTGGGCTTTACGTCGGCCGTGCGAGCCATGGGCCGGCCTGATCCGGCGTCGGCCGCAGGCGACCGCGCCTACATCATCGACCTTGTCTTCGGCAAGGGCGGCACGCTGACCGCGAACGGGCAGAAAGTGTTCTGAGGCGCAGTGAAGCTGATTGCCTGATCGGGGATCCGGCCTTTCCCGAGGCCGGGTCCCTTTTTCATGCCGGCAGGATCCCGCGCTCGGCGGTCAGGACGGTGTCGATCAGCTTCATGATCTCGCGCACATCCTTCAGGATCACCTGAACCCTGGCCTCGTCGAGAAGTGTCCTGAACATCGAGCCCAGCTCAAACCGGTCGCCGCCCTCGATGGCGATGAGCAACCTTCCGGACACGAAGGCGCAGCGCAGCTGCTGGCCGTTGAACTGTGCCTCAAGCTCCAGCAGCCTTTCCATGAAAACGGGATGGATGAGGGTGCGTGCCTCGACCTGATCGCTTGCGTAGACCTCGAAGGCTTTCTCAAGCCGGCTCTCGCCCAAGCCCACGCGCTGCAGGCTTGTGCCCCAAGCCCCGATGAAATTGAACATGCCGGCGTCGCGGTGCACGAGCGTAGTGCCGGAAAACTGCTTGGGGAACTCTATGCAGATCAACTGGCCCCTGAACAGCGTCTCCCAGCGGCTGCCGCGGCGCGTCCTGACCTTCTTTTGGACATGCCCGTCGAAGAAGGCAAAACTGCAGCCATGGTGGGCGCCGGCGAAGCGGTCCTGGAATGTGGCCCGGTCACCGGTTGGTACCAACTGCCAGTGCGTGAACTGCTCCATCCCGTCGGGCGGGAAGGTGTCAAGCGCGTAGCTGCAATTGATGGCTCCGGCGATGGCCTCGAGCGCATGCTTCTTGGCGGAGAGGGCTACGGCACGCGCCGGCGCCGTGGCCCAGGCGCCCGCGAGCATTCCCGTTGCAAGGCCAGCAAAGATGGCCAAATCGAAATTGAAGGCCAGGAAAAAGGCGAGCGCGACCACGCCCAGCGTGGCAAGCGCGCCCAGGCCCGCGCGCCGCCAGAACGTTGCCACGGCGGCAAGGCGCTCGACTTCCCGGTCCTTCAGGATCGGCTCAATGCGCTCGCGGTAGAGGTGCGGGAACGTCTCGTCAGCGAGGGCCAGGAGATCGATTGGTCTTTCCATATCGCATTCCCGTCTTGTGGTTTGCGGCCAACCCGGGGCGTCGAGGGTCCGTCGCTCTCGCAGGCCCGGCGGACTTATCCGCGACGCACGATCCAGAGACCGGGAAATACCTTGCTGGGGAAGGACACGATGCGTGTGAATTGACTCGCAAAACGCTCCCATTCAGGTGCGGTCTTGTTCAGGCTGCGGCTGCGCGTGCAAGGTCTTCCTTCAGCGTTCGAGGCGCAATCCAGAAGTGCCAAGCGCCCCAAAGGCTGAGGATGGAGAAAATGAACAACGCATAGCGTATTGCATCCTTCTCAAAGATGGGGGTCAGTACATCGGCCAAGACGCCGACCAATAGCGGGCCGGCACCAAGGCCAACGAGGTTGATCGTGAAGAGCAGCAGGGCCGAGGCAGTTGCGCGCATCCTGACTCCAACCAGATTTTGCACGAGGGCAAAGGTCGGTGCCAAATACAGGCCACTGACAAGAATGGTAACCGTCATCAGCCAGAGCACAATGGTCGTGTCATCACTGAGGTACATGACCACCGAGAAGGGAGTAGAGATCACAACGGCGGCCGTCACAACCCACGCGCTCCAACCGAGGTTCCGTTTTGCCATTACGTCAGCAAGGTAGCCGCCCAGGAAAGTTCCGATTGCGGCCACGATGCCCGTTTGCAGAGCAAGATAATTGGCGACCGACGACAAAGTCATGCCGTGCGAATACTGAAGAAAGGCCGCCGTGAAGGTCAGGCCACCATAACCAACAGCGGTAATGAGTGTTGCGCCGATGATCGTGTGTACCAGGGACTTCTGGGACAGCATGAATCGCGCGACCTCTTTCAGGTCTGGCGCGGCAACGGCGTGGTCGACGCCACCGTCAACTTGACCACGCGCTGGCTCGCGGAAGCGGAAGGCCATGAAGAGAGCCAGTAGCAGGCCAGGTACCGCCAAGACGAGGAAGGCGGTTCGCCAGCCGAACGGTCCCCCGATCTGCCCCCCGACAAGATTACCAAGTCCCGTGCCGATGGGCACACCCAGCGAATAGACAGCGAGCGCCGTGGCCCGTTCCTTGGCTGCATAGAGGTCGGAAATCATGGAGTGGGATGGCGGGCTGCCGCCGGCCTCACCGACGCCCACACCAATACGTGCAAGCGCCAACTGCCAGAATCCTTGTGCAACGCCGCACAGCGCAGTCATTACAGACCAAACCGCCATCGAGGCAATCAGGATCCACTTGCGGCTGTAACGATCAGCAAGCACGGCGATGGGGATGCCTAGAGTCGCATAGAAAAGCGCGAAGCTGAGGCCCGAGAGGAAGCCGAAAGCGGTCTTGCCGATCTGGAGGTCCTCCATGATCTGCACTGCAAGAACGTTGAGGATCTGGCGGTCTGCATAGTTGGAGATGTAGACCAGCAAGAGGAGCAGCAGCGTGAAGGTGCGCGGCGACAGGCCCATGATTGGCGTCGTCGCGTGCGCCGCCGAGGGCGTAGACTGCCCTGGTGCGGCCTGCGACGGACCAGGCTCCGGCCGGGGTGACGTGCTTCCCGTGTTATCTGGCATTTGGAGCTCTCCCGATGCTTTGTTCGCGCCAGAATGGCCGAATGGCCGGGGAAAGCAAGGGCTCGCTGTCAGGTCCAGCCGCCGTCGACGACGAAGCTTTGCGCCGTCACCATGCGGCTGTCGTCGGCGGCCAGCCACATGACCATGCGGGCGATGTCTGGCGGGTAAAGTTTTTCCGGCAGGCACTGGTTGCGCATGATGTCGGCCTCGCCCTCGGGCGTGAGCCAGAGCTTCACCTGGCGTTCGGTCATGATCCAGCCGGGTACGACGGCATTGACGCGGATGAGGTCTGCGCCGAGGTCGCGGGCGAGGCCGCGGGTCAGGCCCTGCACGGCCGACTTCGCCGTCACATAGGCCGGCATGTTGCCCAGCGAGAGCATCCAGCTGACCGAGCCCATGTTGATGATCGAGCCGCGCTTTCGGGCGCGCATGGCAGGTGCGACGGCCTGAGCCGCAAAGAACTGGTGGCGCAGGTTGGTTGCCATGCGCTCGTCCCAGTATTCGGGCGTCACGTCGGCGATGGTATGGCGGTCGTCGCGGGCCGCGTTGTTGACGAGGGCGAGTGTGGGACCGTGCTCGCGCTGCAAGCGCGTGATGGCGTCCCTCAGAGCCTGAATGTCACGCAGGTCGCAGGGGATGAAGCTTGCGCCGGTTGCCACCGCCAAAGCCTGGCCCGCTGCCGCGTCAACGTCGAGGAAACCCACGCGTGCGCCCTGGGCGGCGAAATGTTCCACGATCGATGCGCCGATGCCGGAGGCACCGCCCGTGATGATGACGGCTTCACCCTTCAGCGAGGGGTAGCGGGCAAAGCCGGATGCCGGCGCACCCGCCGTAATGCTAACCATCGGATCCCGATCTCCTGAAACGGCTCTTGGTCTTGACGCCTGCAGTCTCGTGTTTGTTCATGTGTTTGTCACCCCCGGTCCTTCGTGCCCGCCCGAAAGACTGAAACGGGCTTCAGCCCGCCGATCCAGTAGACCAGCTCTGCCGGATGGTCGATCGGCCAGATTGCGATGTCGGCGCGCTTGCCGGGCTCCAGCGTGCCGCGGTCATCGCCCAGTCCAAGCGCGCGCGCGGCAGTGACAGTCACACCTTTGAGAACCTCTTCCGGCGTCATGCGGAACAAGGTTGCAGCCATGGCCATGGCGCCCAGCAGGGACACGATCGGGGCCGTTCCCGGGTTGCAGTCCGAGGCAACAGCCAGCGGCACGCCATGCTTGCGGAACAGATCCATGGGCGGCATCCGCGTCTCGCGGAGGCAGAAGAAGGCGGCGGGCAGCATGACGCCGACAGTCCCTGCCCTCGCCATCGCGATAACGCCCGCCTCGCTCGTGTATTCGAGATGATCTGCCGACAGCGCATTGAAGCGGGCGGCGAGTGCTGCCCCACCCGTGTCGGAAAGCTGGTCGGCGTGCAGCCTGACGCGAAGCCCTGCGGCGCTGGCGGCCTTGAAGAAGGCCTCGGTCTCGGCTGGCGAGAAGGCGATACCCTCGCAGAAGGCATCGACGGACGTGGCGAGTTTTTCCTGAGCCACCCTGCGCAGAACCGGGCCTGTCATTTCGGCGATGAATGACGCGCGGTCGATGTCCGGCGGCAAGGCGTGGAGGCCGAGAAAGGTCGGTTCGACCGATACATTCGCCGCCTTGCCCACCGCGTGGGCGGTGCGCAGGAGGCGGAGTTCGCTTTCCGCGTCGAGGCCATAGCCTGACTTGATCTCGACCGTGGTGACACCCTCGGCCGCTAGAACGCGCAGGCGATGCAGGGTTGCACCCTTCAGTTCGTCCTGCGTCGCCGCGCGCGTGGCACGGACGGTCGACATGATGCCGCCACCGGCGCGAGCGATCTCCTCGTAGGTGCGTCCCTGCAGGCGCATCTCGAACTCGGTCGCCCGGTTGCCGCCAAAGACCAGATGCGTGTGGCAGTCGATCAGCCCCGGCGTGATCCAGGCGTTGCGTGCGTCATGCACCTCGAAGGCGATGTCATCGGGGCGCACGTCATCGATGCCCGGCATCGGCCCCGCATACACGATACGCCCGCCGCGCACGCCCAGCGCCGCATTCTCGATGATCCCATAGGGGTCTGGTCCTGCCATGGTGGCAAGGCGGGCGTTGATCCAGAGCTGGTTCCATTTCATATGCCCAGTCTGCCATGGGAGGTGTGGGGTCGGGAATGCTCTTTCGACGGTGGCTTGTGCCTAGGGCCGCGACTTGGGTTTCCTTGCGGGCTCACACGAAGACACGATGGCACGAAGAAGCTGCCTGTGCGCCCGAAGGCTCGCCCCGAATAATCAATCACTTCTTCTTCGTGGCATCGTGGCTTTGTGTGAGGCGGATGTGCTGGTGCGTCCTCGTTTATCAGGCTCACACCAAGACACAATGACACGAAGGTTCCACGCCCCTCGGCTCAAGGTGGGCTCTGCACTGATTGATCATTGCCTCTTTGTGCCATGGTGGCTTTGTGTGAGGTAGCTGTCGAGGGCTCATCATCACCAACGCGGAACGTGGCGAGGGCGTGGCGGGGTGGGTGTCTTGTTACACATTCTGATGTGCATTTCAGGATCTGATGCGCCAGACTTTGCTGCGTCAAATGGAGAGACGTGATGCAGTTGGAGGATGTGGCTCGCCGGATTGTACATGAAAGCCTGATGATCCATCGCGACTTCGGGCCCGGGATGCTGGAAAGTGCTTATGAGTCGCTGCTATCGATGCGATTGCAGGAGAGCGGCCTTTACGTTGAGTGCCAAAAGCCAATCCGCCTGAGGTACCGCAATGTCGATGTCCCCGACGCTTTCAGGGTTGACCTCCTGGTCGAGAGCCAGGTGGTCATCGAGCTCAAGGCCGTCGAACGCCTTCCGCCCGTTGGCTATCGACAGGTTCTTACCTATCTCAAGCTTCTGGACCTGCGACTGGGCTTCCTGATCAATTTCGGCGCGCCCACCCTCAAGCAAGGTATCCATCGCGTCGCGAATGATTACTTTCCGTCGCGAGATGCGGGCGCAGGCGCTCACGCGATGCCTGACTGACTATTTCGTCCAGAATGGCTCACTCGAAGACATGAAGAACTCATTATATTTCCTCTCTTAGTGTCTCCGTGGCTTTGTGTGAGGCTGAGATGTCGGCGTGCACCGGGCGATCAATCTCTCACCAAGACACGATGACACGAAGGGCGTTCAACTGTATGGCGCGGGAGCTGCGGATTTCCATGCTCTTTCTCTTCCTGTCATGGTGTCTTGGTGCGAGGCTCTTCTTGAAGCGGGTGTCTGGGGCGTGAGATATTGGGGGCATGACAGTTTTTCATGCGGATCATGCGCTGCTGCCTGCCGGGATCCGGGCGGGTGTGCGGGTTGGGGTTTCGGATGGGTTGATCCGGACGGTCGAGGAAGGGCCGGCGCAGGCTGGTGATGTGCGCATTGCGGGGCTGGTGCTGCCGGGCATGGCGAATGTGCATAGCCATGCGTTCCAGCGCGCGATGGCCGGGCTGGCGGAGTGGGATGCTGGCGGCAGCGACAATTTCTGGAGCTGGCGCGAGGCGATGTACCGGTTTGCTGAGCGGCTTGACCCTGCCTCGCAGCTTGCGATCGCGCGGTTCCTGTTCGTCGAGATGCTGAAGGCAGGCTACACGTCGGTCGGCGAATTCCACTATCTGCATAACCAGCCTGGCGGCGCGGCCTATGCGCCAGCGGGCGCGATGGCCGAGGCGATTGCGACGGCGGCAGCCGAGAGCGGCATCGCGCTGACGATGATGCCGACGCTCTATGTCACGGGCGGCACGGACGGGCGCGCGCTCAGCACGCGACAAAGGCGCTTCGGCAAGACCGTCGATGAGTTGCTCGCGCTGCGCGAAAGCCTTCGCGGCAAGGCGGGCGTCACGCAACTCGGACTCGCCCTGCACTCGCTGCGGGCGGTTCCGCCTGCGCTGATGAAAGAGGCGATCGCCGGTGTCGACAGAGTCTCGCCGATCCATATCCATGCGGCCGAGCAGCCGGGCGAGATCGATGAATCGATTGCGGCTTTCGGCAAGCGTCCGGTGGAGTTCCTCCTCGACACATTCGCCATCGACCGGCGCTGGTGCTTCGTGCACGCGACCCACATGAACGACGCGGAGACCCGCGCCATGGCGCAGAGCGGCGCGGTGGCGGGCCTCTGCCCCACGACGGAGGGCAATCTCGGGGACGGCATCTTTCCGCTGCCGGGCTTCCTGGAGGCGGGCGGCCGCATCGCCATCGGCGGAGACAGTCATGTGTCGGTCGATCCGGCCGAGGAGCTGAAGGCGCTTGAGTATTCGCAGCGCCTCCTGCACCGGCGGCGAAATGTTGCGGCCTCGGGTGCCGTGCCGAACACGGCCGAGCGGCTCTGGTCGGCGGCAGCCCTGAACGGAGCGCAGGTGCTGGGGCTTGACGGTGGCGAGATTGCGCCGGGTCGACGCGCCGACCTGATCGTCATCGACAGGGATCACGTGTCGCTTGCCGGGCGCAACGCGGCCGAGGCGCTCGGGAGCCATGTGTTTGTCGCCGGCAGGAATGCCGTACGCGATGTCATGGTTGGCGGGCGCTGGGTTGTCAGAGACCGAGTGCATGAATGTGACCAGAGTGCCGCGGCTTCCTATCGGGCCTGCATGAGCGCGTTCGGAGGTGCCTAGGCCAGAAGAAGGCGGGCTGGAAGCCCGCGCTCCCGGGACGTCTTGACGCTAAAGTGCTGCGAGCGCGGCCTTGATCATGCTGCGGATGGTGGCCGTCACCTTTGATGCGCGGTCGGGCTTGAAGGTGAACGTTGCACCTTCGTCCATGTAAATCGCCTGCGCCATCTCGAGTTGGATCGCGTGGACGCCCCTGGCCGGGTTGCCGAAGTGGCGCGTGATGTAGCCGCCCTTGAAGCGGGCGTTCAGCACGGCGCTGAAGCTGCTTGCCTTTGCAGCCGTGAAGACGGCGTCGGCGATGTCGGCATCGCAGGCCTTGCCGTCGAAGGTGCCGAGGTTCAGGTCAGGCAGGCGGCCTTCAAACAGCGCGGGGAGCACGCTCTCGATCGAATGCGCGTCCCACAGGATCACGCTGCCATGGACGGCCTTCAGGCGCGAGAGTTCCTGCGCGAGAGCGTCGTGATAAGGCTGCCAGTAGCGGCGCCTCGCGATGATCTCGTCGGCATCGGGGCTTTGGCCTTCGCGATAGAGCGGCTCGCCCTTGAAGGTATCGAGCGGTACCAGGCCCGTTTTCTTCTGGCCGGCATAGAGTTCCTGATCGTCGGGCGGACGGTTCAGGTCCACGACGTAGCGCGAGTGCGTCGCCTCTATGCGGCTGGCGCCCATGGCGTCGAGGAAGGCGTAGAGACGCGGTACGTGCCAGTCCGTGTCGGGCAGGATGCGCGCGATATCCGTCATGCGCGCGGCGATGTCAGGTGGGATGAACGTACCTGAGTGCGGAAACGAGACCAGCAGCGGGATCTGGCCGCGCGTCAGGTGGAAGCTCGGTGGCTCGCTCATGTGCCGGAGGGCAGATGGATGTGGCCGTCGACGGCTGCGCGATAGCGACCGCTGTCAACGAGAGCGCGGGCGGCGGCGATGTCGGGCGCGAAGAAGCGGTCTTCTGCATAGAACGGCACGTCGGCGCGGATCGCGGCGAGCTCGTTCTCAAGCGTGGGCGAGGATTTCAGGGGCCTGCGGAAGTCGATGCCCTGGGCGGCGGCCAGCAGCTCGATGCCGATGATGCCGCTGGTGTTCGCGTGCATGTCGGAGAGGCGGCGCGCGGCGAAGGTTGCCATCGAGACATGGTCTTCCTGGTTCGCCGATGTGGGAAGCGAGTCCACGCTGGCTGGGTGGGCGAGCGACTTGTTTTCAGATGCCAGAGCGGCAGCCGTCACGTGCGCGATCATGAAGCCCGAGTTCAGGCCTCCATTCTGTACGAGGAAGGCCGGCAGGTGCGAGAGCGAGCGATCGATGAGGAGCGCGATGCGCCGTTCGGCGAGCGCCCCGATCTCGGCCATGGCGAGGGCCAGGTGATCGGCGGCCAGCGCCACGGGCTCGGCGTGGAAATTGCCGCCTGAGAGGATCTCGCCCGTGTCGGCAAAGACCAACGGGTTGTCGGACACGGCATTCGCCTCTATCTCCAGAATGCCGGCGGCGTGGCGCAGGGCCTCGAGGCAGGCCCCCATGACCTGGGGCTGGCAGCGGATCGAATAGGGATCCTGCACGCGATCACAGTCCTCGTGGCTGTGGCGGATCTGGCTGCCGTTCATCAGTGACTTCAGGGCGGCCGCGGCGTCGGCCTGTCCGCGGTGGCCGCGGACGGCATGGATGCGTGGATCGAAGGGTGTGTCGGAGCCGAGGATCGCGTCCGTTGTCATCGCGCCCGAGACAAGGGCTGCCGAGAAGATGTTCTCGGCGGCGAAGAGGCCCTGGAGGGCGAGTGCCGTCGATACCTGCGTACCATTGATGAGGGCGAGGCCCTCCTTGGCTTCGAGTTTGAGCGGCTCGAGCCCTGCGCGCGCGAGAGCGTCGGCAGCGGGCATCTCGTAGCCGCGATAGCGCACGCGCCCGACACCAATCAGCGCGCAGGAGAGATGCGCGAGCGGCGCGAGATCACCCGATGCGCCCACCGATCCCTTCACGGGGATCTGCGGCAGGAGGTCATAGTCGAGGAACTTCTTCAGGCGATCGATCACTTCCCAGCGTACGGCCGAGAAGCCGCGTGCGAGGCCGAGGATCTTCAGCGTGAGGATGAGGCGCACCGTCTTGTCGCCCAGCGCCTCACCGGTGCCGGTGGCGTGGCTGAGCACGAGGTTTCTCTGGAGCTCGTCCAGCTTGTCCTTCGGCACGCGCGTCGTGGCCAGCTGGCCGAAACCGGTGTTGATGCCGTAGACGGGCTCGTCCTTCGCGAGGATTGCCTCGACCACCTTGCGCGAGGCTTCAACGCCCGCGCGACAGGCGGGGTCGAGGGTGAAGGGCTGCTTTTCGCGCGCGATCTTGCGCAGGGAGACGAGGTCGGCCTTGCCGGGGGTCAGCGTTGTCATCAGCGCACCATGGGAAGGTCGAGGCCCTGCTCGTGGGCGCAGGCAATGGCCTCTTCGTAGCCGGCATCAGCGTGGCGCATCACGCCGGTCGCTGGGTCGTTCCAGAGCACGCGGGCGATGCGGCGGGCGGCGTCCTGGGTGCCGTCGCACACGATCACCATGCCCGAATGCTGCGAGAAGCCCATCCCGACGCCACCGCCGTGGTGGAGCGAGACCCAGGTGGCGCCGCTCGCGCAGTTCAGGAGCGCGTTGAGGAGAGGCCAGTCCGAGACGGCGTCAGAGCCGTCCTTCATCGCCTCGGTCTCGCGGTTGGGGCTTGCGACCGAGCCGCTGTCGAGATGGTCGCGACCGATGACGATGGGCGCCTTGAGCTCGCCCTTGGCCACCATCTCGTTGAAGGCGAGGCCCAGTCTGTGACGGTCGCCGAGGCCCACCCAGCAGATGCGTGCGGGCAGGCCCTGGAAGCGGATGCGTTTGCCGGCCATGTCGAGCCAGTTCATCAGGTGACGGTCATGCGGCATGAGTTCGCGCACCTTGGCGTCGGTTCTGGCGATGTCCTCGGGATCGCCCGAGAGCGCGGCCCAGCGGAAGGGTCCTACCCCGCGGCAAAAGAGCGGGCGGATATAGGCGGGCACAAAGCCCGGGAAGTCGAAGGCATTCGCCAGGCCTTCGTCCTTGGCGACCTGCCGGATGTTGTTGCCGTAGTCGAAGGTGGGAACACCGGCTTTGGCGAAGGCCAGCATTGCCTCGACATGCTCGCGGATCGAGGCCCGTGCGGCGCGGTCGACGGACTTCGGATCGGCGGCGATGCGGCTTTGCCATTGCTCGACTGACCAGCCCTTCGGGCAGTAGCCGTTGACCGTGTCGTGGGCTGATGTCTGGTCGGTGACCATGTCGGGCTTCACGCCGCGGCGGACGAGCTCCGGGTAGATGTCGGCGGCGTTACCAAGGAGACCCACGGAGAGCGGCTTCTTCTCGCGGCAGGATTTTTCGATCATCGCGAGCGCTTCGTCGAGCGAGGCGGTCCACGTGTCGAGGTATTTTGTTTCCAGGCGCTTCTCGATGCGGCTCTGCCGGCATTCGACCAGCAGGATCGAGGCACCGGCCATTGTTCCGGCGAGTGCCTGCGCGCCGCCCATGCCACCGAGGCCGGCAGTCAGGATCCAACGGCCCGAAAGGTCGCCGCCATAGTGCTTCCGGCCGGCCTCGACGAAGGTCTCATATGTGCCCTGAACGATGCCCTGGCTGCCGATATAAATCCACGAGCCGGCCGTCATCTGGCCGTACATCATCAGGCCCTTGCGATCGAGTTCGTTGAAGTGGGCCCACGTTGCCCAATGCGGCACGAGATTCGAATTGGCGATCAGCACGCGGGGCGCGTCGGCATGGGTCGGGAAGACGCCAACGGGCTTGCCGGACTGGACCAGAAGCGTCTGGTTCTCCTCGAGCCTTCGCAGCGCGTCGACGATCGCGTCAAAGGACGCCCAGTCGCGGGCGGCGCGACCGATGCCGCCATAGACCACGAGCTCGTCCGGGTTTTCGGCGACCTCCGGATCGAGATTGTTCATGAGCATGCGCAGGGGGGCTTCGGTCGTCCAATACTTGGCCGAGCGTTCCAGCCCCCGGGGGCTGCGGACGGTCCTTGCGTTCAGTCGCCTGTCGATCTGGTTCATCACTCTTCCCCACGCCGGTTGGGCTGCCGGACCGCGACGCCTGACGGCCGCTGGCCCAAAGATGGGGACACTAGCGTCCGGGAATGATCAGGGCATCATTAAAAATGCCCGCAGCTTTTGCTGCGGGCAGTGTTGTCGGAAACGTTGTTGTTTTCTTGTTCCAGTTACCAGGCCACGCGGAGCCCGGCTTCGGCGGACTGACTATCCCGCGAGGAAGCAAACAAAGCGTTATAGCCGAGATAGATTCGCGCGGTGTCGGTGACGGGGGCCTCGACGCTGGCGCCGGCATGGATGCTGTTTTCGTCGATGCGTGGAGCCAGGGCAACGCCGGTGACTGTCGTTGGCGCTCCGCCCAAGGGATCGGTGATCACGCGCGAGAAGCCAACGGAGCGATCGGTTTCGAATTCATGCGCCCAGCCCGCGTGTATGGACAAGGTGGCACCGCGACGTCCCGCGGCGAGGCCGAGTGTTGTCCGCGCGCCGAGAAGCGAACGCAGTGAGGTTGCCTCGGCTGCGCTGATGGCGGCTGGAACCAGCGTCGCGGCATCGAGCGGCAACTCGCCATAGGCGTCCTGCCGGATGCATGCGGCGTCGACGCGGGCAAGTCCGGTCAGCACAAAACCGTCAGCGGGTTTCCAGTGGTGCCCCAAGGCCACGCTGGCGAACCATTGACGGGCAGACACATCGCGCGCCGTCAGCGTTCCGCTGCCGGCTCCTTCCCGCATGAAGTCATTGCTTGTCCAGCCATGGCCAACCGCGAGGGTGATGTTGAACGGCTGGCCCTGGGCGCCGAGCCTTGCGTGAAGGGCCGCGAGGTATTCAGTGGCCAGGTTGCGGTTCAGCGTGGCCGGGGTTGCCATGTTGTAGCGTGCCGTTCCCGCAGCCAGTGTGAGGCCGGCGCCGAAGCCTTCATCCATCCCGGTCATGAAGCCGGCTGACAGCCCCCAACTTCGCGAGCGCGTGGTGTCATCCCAGCGGGTGCGGTCGCCATAGCCAGACAGGAAGCCCCCGGCTGCGCCCTGCTGCCCAAGGATTTCCGGGCTGGATGTGCGCTCCTGCAGGCGATCGAGGAAGGCCGAAGAGCCAGCAAGGGCGCCTGACTGGGCGAGGGCCGCAATGGCGTTGCCCTGCCCGTCATCTGGCACTGGCGCTGCAGTTGCAGCAAAGACTGCAAGGGACGTCGCGACAGCGCCCAGAAGCGCGCGCAGGATGGCGCCCGACATTATTGTTCTCCACCGGCGGCCTTTTGTTGTTCGAATCGGCCGCAACCCGTTACCTCAGGGTTTTCACACACGGTGGCGAAGTCAATGCGCAGCTCCTCTTGTGGCGACGATCAACGGTTGAGCCTGGTGCAGGACACTACCCGACCGCCCCTCCCTACGCCCTGCGCATGGCGCGCTGGCGGAAGTGCATGAAGGTGAAAATGCTGCCCGCGGCAGCATAGAAGCACCAGACGGAAACGAAGACGTCCGGCACCGTGAAGTAGGTGAAGACGGCGGCTACAAACACAACGCCACCAAAAGCCATCACGATCCGGTGCGATGACATGGCGAGCGCCAGCGCGCAGGCGGTGAGATAGACCGTGCCGGCAAACAGAGGCGCCTCCACGTTGGTGCGGTAGAGGATATGGCTACCGCTGATATAACCTTCGTTGTGCAAGGTCAGCAGTTGCACCAAGAAGAAGGAGGAGATCGAGACGCCCCAGAGGCCGCAACCGAACATGATCCATCGCCGCCACGGCACCTCTTCCATGAGCATCACGGCTGCCGGCGTGTAGATGGGCCAGATCACGAGCGCGAACGAGAGGTAAATTTGAGTCAGGATCCAGGGCCAGGGTCCGTCCGGGGCGTGACCAAGGGCCAGCCACAATCCCCCTTCGGCTGCCTGCTGGACGGCGAAGAGAATGGGGATTGCCGCGGCAGGTAGCTCGACCGGCGACTTGATGCTGCGAATGGTGGCGATCCCGATGACGCCGGCACCCGCAGCCACGATGAAACTTGCCGTCGCGGAAAAGCACATGGTCGCAGCCTCCCAGACCTGACTGCGCCTAACATAATGGGGCAATGTTGGCAAAGAGACTGGTCATTGCGCCCGCTGACGGACGGCGATCGCCGAGCGTGCCGTGAAGCCTAGCTCGTCAGCAACCTCAGGGCTTCACCATATTTTTCGGCTGTCTTGTTCAGCACATCGGGCGGCAGGCGGGGCGCCGGCGCCTTCTTGTTCCAGGGCTGGGTCTCGAGCCAGTCGCGGACGAACTGCTTGTCGAAGGATGGCGGGCTGATGCCAGTGCGCCAGGAGGAAGCCGGCCAGAAGCGGGAGGAATCCGGGGTCAGGATCTCGTCGATCAGCACAATGTTGCCGGCATCGTCGGTGCCGAACTCGAACTTTGTGTCGGCGATGATGATGCCGCGGGAGGCAGCGTAGGTGGCTGCCTCGCAATAGAGACGCAGGGAAACATCCCGCACCTCGGCCGCATGGCGAGGGCCAACAATACGCTCCGCCTCCTTGAAGGAAATGTTCTCGTCATGCTGGCCCGCCGGCGCCTTTGTCGCGGGCGTGAATATCGGCTGGGGCAGCTTCTCTGCCTGCTGGAGACCGGGAGGCAACGCGATGCCACAGATCTGGCCGGAGGCCTGGTATTCCTTCCAGCCAGAACCCACGACGTAGCCGCGGACCACAGCCTCGATCATCAGGGGCTTGAGTCGCCGAACGACCATGGCGCGGCCCTCGACCTGCGCACGCTCGGCTGGCGTAACCACCGAGAGGGGATCCACGCCGGTGAGATGGTTCGCTACGACGTGCCCCAACCGTGCAAACCAGAAGTTTGACAGGGCGGTAAGGACCAGCCCTTTGCCCGGGATTGGGTCGGTCAAGATCACATCAAAGGCGGACAGCCGATCGGTCTGGACGACGAGCAGCCTGTCCTTGCCCACGGCATAGATGTCCCTGACCTTGCCCCGGTGGAGGAACTCCAGGGACTTGATGTCGGAGTAAAGCATGGGGGTCATCGGGGATGTCACTTCAGCTGTTGGAACAGGCGGCACATGCACGGCCGCGCGGTGCCATGCAGCCGCGAAACGGCAGCGGCAAACTCCGCGCCGCACAAAACTACACTCCCCCTTGTCCCCATTTCCAACGGCATTATCCAGGGGGCCCTGCGAATGAAAACGGGCTTGGCATGTCCTGAAGGCGGGGAAGCCTGGCATCCTTGGGCGACACATGTGCCTGCCCGGCGCTGACCGGCCATGGGATCGCAAGATCGGGGTCGGCCCAGTAAATTCCGGCGTCACTTTCCGGCGCATAAAATCCGTCGACCTTGTACATCACGATCGTATCGCGTTCGAGCGTGCAGAAGCCATGCGCAAATCCACGCGGAACAAGGAGCTGGTCGCCTTCGGCCGCGCTCAGTTCCACTGCTACATGCCTGCCGAAACTCGGTGATCCCACTCGAATATCGACAGCGACGTCCAGGATGCGGCCGGCAACAACCGACACAAGCTTGGCCTGTACATGGGGAGGCTTCTGGAAATGCAAGCCGCGCACCGTTCCCACATTTACAGACATGGACATGTTGTCCTGGCAGAAATCAAGCTCGAGCAGGCGCCGGCTCCACGTCTCCGTGAACCAGCCGCGGTCGTCGGCAAACCGACGGGGGCGAAGCAGCCTGACGCCCGGGATTTCAAGCTCTCTCACTCTGCCCCCCTTTCCTTCAGGACACGCCGGAGATACGCGCCATAGTCGCTATTCCTGAGTGCCGCAGCCCTTGCAGCCACACGGCCTGCATCGATCCAGCCCTGATCCAGCGCGATTTCCTCGAGGCATGCAATGTGGAGGCCGGTGCGCAGCTGGATCGTACGGACGAATTCGCCTGCCTGGATCAGGCTATCGTGGGTGCCCGCATCAAGCCACGCGAAGCCGCGGCCCAGCTTTTGTACCTGAAGCTTGCCTTGCCGCAGGTATTGGGCATTCACATCCGTGATCTCCAGCTCTCCGCGGGGAGACGGCTTGAGGTTGCGCGCGACGTCGACGACGCTGTTGTCGTAGAAATAAAGGCCGATCACCGCCCAGTTTGATCGGGGCTGGGCGGGCTTCTCGACGATCGAGATGGCTCGGTTCGCGGCATCGAACTCAACAACGCCGTAGCGTTCCGGGTCGGGTACGTGATAGCCGAAGACGAGCCCGCCCGAGATAATCGATGACGCCTCAGCCATTGTTGCGTGAAGGCCATGCCCAAAGATCAGATTGTCTCCCAGTGCGAGCGCCGTCGAATCCCGGCCGATATGCTTCTCGCCAATGATGAAGGCTTGGGCGAGGCCTTCAGGCTTGGGCTGTTCTGCATACGAAAGGGCAATTCCGAAATCCGAGCCGTCACCCAGCACACGCCTGAAGTTTGGCAAGTCCTGCGGTGTCGAGATGATGAGGACCTCCCGGATCCCCGCCAGCATCAGCGTTGACAGCGGGTAGTAGATCATTGGCTTGTCGAAAACCGGCAGGAGCTGCTTGCTCACGGAAAGTGTCAGCGGGTAGAGGCGGGTTCCGTGGCCTCCTGCAAGAATGATACCCTTCATTTCAACTTCTCCATCATTCTCCGCAACCCGTCTGTCCAATGGGGTAATTCAATACCCAGAGTTTGGCGTGCCATGGTGCCGTCGAGCACCGAGTTTGCCGGACGGCGCGCCGGCGTCGGATAGTCGGCTGTGGTGATCGGCATGACCACGGGTTTTGCCTGTCCACGGAAAATCTCCCTCGCAAATCCACACCATGTGGTCTGACCGTACCCTGTCACATGATAGGTTCCTGGCTGGAACCGTGCGGCAGATCCAATGATGGCTGACGCCAGGTCATCGGCGAATGTCGGGCACCCGTGCTGGTCATCCACCACGCGCAAGGTCTCGCGCTCGCGGCCAAGCCGCAACATGGTCTTAACGAAATTGGCGCCCTCGACGCCAAAAACCCACGCCGTCCGAAAGATCATGGCGTGCGCACAGGCGTCGCGAACGGCGCGCTCGCCGGCCTCCTTGGACCGGCCGTAAGCACTGAGGGGCGATACCGGATCCGTTTCGAGGTAGGCGCTCGACTTGGTTCCGTCGAATACGTAGTCGGTCGATACATGCACCAATGGCAGACCCAGGCGGGAACAAGCCTCGGCAATGTTCCGGGCGCCATCACAGTTCACCTTGAAGGCCAGCAGCTCCTCGCTTTCCGCCCGGTCCACGGCGGTGTAGGCCGCTGCATTCACGACCAACCCGCCAGTCACCCGCGCAAGTGCTCCGGCAACCATGCCCGCTTCGGTGACGTCGGCGCTCTGGCGGTCAAAACTGACGCAGGCAATCCCTCGTTCTTCTGCAACCCGTTCGATCGCCTGTCCCAACTGACCATTTGACCCGAACAGAATGATGCTGGGCGTGCGTGTCACGAGCCGAGCCCCAGACGCTGGCCGCGATAGGTCCCTGCGCGAATGGATTGCCACCAGTCAAGGTTTTCAAGGTACCAGCGTACGGTCTTTTCCAGGCCGCTTTCGAAGGTCTCCCGGGGATGCCAATCCAGTTCCGCCATGGTCCGGCTGCAGTCGATGGCATACCGGAAATCATGGCCTGGCCTGTCCTGCACGTGAGCGATCAAGTCAGCATGGGGTGCGCCTGCGGGAACTGCCACGTCCATGAGTTTGCAAATCGCCTGAACGACGTCGATGTTTCGGCGCTCGGCCTGTCCGCCGAGGAGATATGTCCGGCCAGGCTTGCCGCGGGTCGCCACCGCGATCAGTCCCGACGCGTGGTCATCGACATGGATCCAGTCCCGAACGTTCTCGCCCTTCCCATAGACGGGCATCGGCTTGCGCTCGAGCGCATTGAGTATCATCAGCGGGATCAGTTTTTCCGGAAACTGGCAAGGACCGTAATTGTTCGAGCAGTTCGAGACAATCACCGGGAGACCGAACGTGTCTCCCCATGCGCGAACGAGGTGATCTGATCCGGCCTTCGAAGCCGAATAGGGTGAATGGGGGGCGTACGGGGTATCTTCCGTGAAGAAACCCTCTTGTCCCAGCGCGCCAAAGACCTCGTCGGTCGATACGTGGTGAAACCTGAAATGTGAGCGCCGGTCAGCCGGCAGTTGCGCGTAGTACCCTCGCGCCGCTTCGAGCAGCCGATAGGTTCCGACAAGGTTGGTTTCGATGAACTCGCCTGGCGAATCGATCGAGCGATCGACGTGGCTCTCGGCCGCGAGGTGCATCACAATGTCGGGCCGGGACCCTGCAATTGCATCCCGCATGGCCGTGCCGTCGCAGATGTCGGCCTGAATGAACCGGAAAAGCGGACTGGACGCCACGGGCTTCAGCGAAGCCAAATTTGCAGCATAGGTAAGCTTGTCCACCACGCACACGCTGGCGAGGTTGCGGGACACGAGTTGGCGCACCACTGCCGAGCCGATGAAACCGGCGCCGCCTGTCAGAAGGATCTTGGGGAGGTCTTCCATTTTCCTTGTTGATCCGCCTCTTGCTGCCTGGCCCTTGTACCTTGCCGAGGCGTAGATAGCCCATGCGAGGTCCTCAGGTAAACCGTGCATGCTGCCCCATGTGATGGCGCGGTGCCGCCCGCCTGATCCGAATTGAGCGCCGGGCGGTAACCTTGTAAAAGGCCACTGGTCCATCAGGCCCGAGACTGCAGGAGGAGAACAACGTGACACAACCAGACATCAGCCTCGGAAACTGGCTGCGGCAGCGTAGCTACCGGACGCCGAACCGGCGGGCGCTGACGTTCGAGGGCCAGACCTGGACTTACGGGCAGCTGCAGGAGCGGGTTGACCGGCTGGCTGCAGCGTTCAAAGCTAGCGGGGTTTGCCGGGGTGACCGGGTGGCCTTCATCGGGCTCAACCAGCCTTCGTTCTTCGTGACGCTGTTCGCGGCCTCGCGCGTGGGGGCGATCTTCGTACCGCTGAACTTTCGGCTGACGGGGCCGGAGCTTGACTACATCATCAACGATGCCGGCGTTCACACGATCGTCGCCGATAGTCCGCATCGGGGCGTGATCGACAGCATACGTTCAAAGCTGCCCTGCCGCAGCTACCTGTCGGCCGATGTCGATGCGGAGGGGTGGACATCGCTTGGCACTTTCACCCGCGCGCATGATCCGCTTTCGGGGGCCGAGCCTGTCGGGGCGGATGAGGTCGCCATCATCATGTACACGTCGGGGACGACGGGACGACCGAAAGGGGCCATGCTGACCCACGGGAACCTGTGGTGGAACAACAGCATGAACCTGCTCACCAGCGACACGCTGGAGAGCGACGTGACGCTTGTGGTGGCGCCGCTGTTCCATATCGGCGGGCTGAATGTTACCACGCTGACTGCGTTCATGAAGGGAGCCGAGGTGGTACTGCATCGCGGTTTCGACCCGGGGCGCTGGATCGAGGATGTTGTCAAGTACAAGGTCACCACCGCCTTCGCGGTGCCCGCCATGCTGCTGGCCGTCAGCCATCATCCTGCCTTTGCCAGCAGCGACCTGTCGTGCATGCGCATGATCATCTGCGGTGGTGCGCCGGTACCCGAACCGCTGCTCAAGCTCTATGCCACGCGCGGCCTGCCCATCAACCAGGGCTATGGTCTCACAGAGACGGCGCCCATGGTCACCTTCCTGACCAGCGAATGGGGTGAGGCGAAACTCGGGTCGGCGGGCCGATCCGGGTTCTTTGTCGATGTCGCGCTGATGGATGCGGATGGCAAGTTCCTGAAGGAACCAATGGCGCGCGGCGAAGTCGTGGCGCGCGGACCCAATGTCATGAAGGGCTACTGGAACAAGCCGGAAGCAACTGCTGCCGCGATCGATGCGGCGGGCTGGTTCCATACGGGCGATGTCGGCTACTTCGACGCCGATGACTTCCTCTACATCTGCGACCGGGTCAAGGACATGGTCATCACGGGCGGCGAGAACGTGTATCCGGCCGAGGTCGAGGCCGTGTTCTATGCGCATCCTGCGATTTCAGAGATTGCGATCATCGGCCAACCCGACCCGAAATGGGGCGAGGCCGTTGTAGCGGTCGTCGTGCTCAAGCCGGGGCACAAGCTTGGGCTTGAGGACATGCGCGCGTGGGGCACGGAGCGACTGGCGCGCTACAAGCTTCCCTCGCGGCTCGAAGTCATCGAGGCGATGCCGCGAAATCCGGCGGGCAAGGTCCTGAAGTTCGAACTGCGCAAGCGGCTGGTGGGCTAGTACTCCCACTCGGCCGCGATGCCGACTTTCGTGCCCGTGGCGCCCGCTTCGCCACGCAGCTTGATGTTGTCGGTAAGGTCGACATCGACGGTTGCGCTGCCGCCCGCAGCCTCGCTGACGCCCACATAGACCCCGCGACCGAGGTAACTTCCTGCTGCGACCGATGTGGTTCCCGTGTCGTCGGTCGTGGCCGTGAGTGCGTCGATGCCAATCACCGTGCGCAGCCTCTCGAGAAGGGCGGGACCGGTGTCGACACCGCTCCAGCGGCCAATCAGCTGGGCAAGCTGGGCGGCCTCGAAGGGTGAAAGCTGTGTCGTGCGCTTGGAGAAAAGCAGGCGGGCCAGGATCTCGTCCTGCGGCAGGGACGGAACGGATGACAGTGCGATCTGCGGATCTCCTGCCCGTCCCTTCACGCTCACCGTAGCTGCGACGCCATTCTTCGTGACGCTGCCGGCGATGTCGAGCATCGGTTCCGTGTCGCCCATGAACTGGACGCTGCCGCGCGAGAGGGTCACGCGCTGGCTCAGCAGGGTGACCGCGCCGCGGCGCAGGTCGAAGCGCCCGCGGACGGACGGTTCGTCGAGGCTGCCGGCCAGGCGTGCCTCTCCGCCGAACTCCGCGTCGATGCCCTGCCCGCGCACAAAGACTTCACGCGGCGCGCGGACGGCGATGTCAAGGCGGAACGGCAACGCACTTCCCGAGGGGGAGCCATCCTCGTCATCATCCGTCATCACGCCCGGGGGGGCGTTGCGATGGGTTACCTTGATCGGGGTCAGGGGCCTTGCCAGCCGTTCCGGCACGCGGATGTCCCAGCGCGAAATGGACACGTCCCCACTGATGAGCGGCGTGGCCAGCAAGGCGCCGGTCATGCGCGCATTCACGTCGGCGGTCAGGGTCGTGAGAGATGTCGAAACGAGCCGCGCATCTTTGGCCCTTGCCGAAAGGCTCACGGGATAGCCTGCGGCGCGATCAAGCGTAATCGCACCGTCCGCCTCGACCGTTCCGCCATTGGGCGTGGTTGCGGTCAGCCGTGAGAGACGGATGCGTCGTTCTGAACCTTCGAGGCTTGCCTCGACGCCCTGCAACTCCAGCCCTGCGGCTGCGCTTCGGAAAGAACCGCCCGCAAGCCGGCCGGTGCCATTCACCGTGGGCGACGAAAGCCTGCCGGAGACCCGGCCTGACAGTGTGAGGCGACCTCCGGCGCGTTCGCCCGTGGCGCCCAGCCATGCGTTTGCTGCCGCCAGGTCCACCTGGCCGTCAAGGTCGAGTGCAAGCACGCTGGCATCGCTGAAGGGCACCTTGCCCGTGATGTCGAGGCGTGCGCCGCGCGGTCCTGCCAGCTGCGCCTTGAGGGTCGCGCCACCCCGGTCGGTCGTGCCGCGGGCTGTGAGTGTCAGATCACGCACTGAAGTTGCCGTCGCGTCCGGAGCCGCGAGAGCGGTGAGTGCCAGATCGAAGTCCGAGAGGCGGTCCCGGGCGCGACCTTTGAGCATGATGCGCCCCGACAGGTTGCCGGCCACGGGCAATGGTTCTGCCAGCAAGCCAATCGCCCAGAGCGGCAGGGCGCGCGGCTCGACGCGCAACGCCATTTCACGCCCGGCGTTTCCATCGACGCTGACGCTACCATTGCCCGCCACGAGTCTCGCCGTTGGAACGTCGACGCGCCCGCCATCAACGGTCAGCGTGACGGGTGCGGCGAGGCGCAGCTCCCGCCCGTCGCGCTGCAATGTCATCGCCGCAATCGAGATCAGGGTTGGTGAACGATGGACCTTGAGACGTCCTGCAGCCCGGAGCCGCCCTGCGTTGTGCAGGCCATTCAGTGTGACGTCCAATGCCGAGAGTGTGCCCTTGCCCGTTGCAGCGAGACGCTCGACAACGAAACCATCGGCATCAGCCCTGGTTGCATTGGCTTCAAGTTCGAGACCGAAGCCCCCGGGCGGGTTACGAAGCCGGCCGGCAAGCCTGATCGTGTCGAACCAGACGGTGTCCACGCGCATGCGCGGGCTGGCAAGTTCGATCCTCGCAAAGGGCTCTGCCGACTGGCCGAAAAGCACAATGGTTCCCGAGGCGGGGCCTTCAAGATCGGCGTCCACGAACGGAGAAATGTCTGCGAGGTTGCTGGCCTCCAGCCGCAAGGTGCCTGACAGCCCGTCGCCGGCGTGGCGCAAGTCGCCCGCAAGGTTCACCTGTCCCAGCGACATGCTTGCCTTGCGGAGCACTGCCGCCCCATCACCATCGCGCGTCATCGCGACTGCGATGGTGACTGGCTTGCCGGCGACCTGTCCGGTTGCCGAGAGGGTGGGCTCTTCCAGCGTGCCGGAGAGGCTTGCGTCCAGGCTCATGCGGGCGGCCGCCAGGGAAAGGCTGGCAGTCTTCAATGCGCCTTCGGCGTTACCCTCCATGGCAAAGGAAACATCCATGCGCCCCCCGAGCAGGCCGTCTGCCATGGCGTCACCCACCACCAGCCCGTCGATCGCTCCCCTGCCCGTGGCCGCGAGGGCGCCTGAGGCGCGCGCGAGGGAGAGCCTGGCTTCCAGCGCAAGCCGCCCCTGCGTGACGCCGATGTCCTGCAGACCGGTCGGTTCGAGGGACACGTCGAGTTTCAGGCTATCCGGGTCCAGCGTGCCCCTGAAGTGCCCCGTGGTCTCGCGGCGTGTGGCCTTGCCGTCAAACCAGAAAGTGCCAGTCGGGTCCGACCAATCGCGCTCCGGCACTGCGCGCAGCCCGAGTGTCACGTTCCCTATCGGCAACGCACTGGAGGTTGCTTCAAGCAGCAGGGGGGCTTTGCTGCCTTCTCCGTCAAGCCGGGCCGTGACCACTGTCGCCGGCGACTTGAGGTTCAGGCTGTCGAGGCGCAAGGCGCCGTCATTGCTGCGGGCAGCCCGCAGTTCCAGTGTCCAGTCACCTTTCAGCCACGACTGGGAAGAAGGTGGTCCGATCGCTTCGATGCGTGCATCGATGGCGGCTTCCAGCCGATGCCACTGGCCGTCCTTGCGGATCGTGGCCGTGCCGGCCGCCCGCGCCGCATCGCCTGCGCTTGCCTTGAGGCTTGATGTCCAATCTTCCAGCGTTCCATCAGAGGCGAGATCGATTGAGAGAGGCGCATCGGGCGGAAGACCGACCAGTGTCGAGAGGAAACCGCCCGCCCTGTCACTGGCCTTCACCGCCAGACGAAACAGGTTCGAACCGGGGTTCCAATCGATGTTGCCTTCCATGCGGGCCGGGCCGTCAGCCTCGCGAAGGTTGAGCCCCAATATCGCGCGGCTTGCGGGCTCGCGGAAATCAAGCTGCCCATCGAGACTGAGGCGAGCCGCGCGCCCTGCCACAGATTCATTCACAAGAATGGATTTGACCTGAAACAGGGACAGTTTGATTGCGAGCAGTGATGCGTCTGCGCCGTCCGTCCTTGCCGCTGCGCTTGGCTGGCGCTTCCAGCGTATTTGCGATACCGACAGCGCATCGACATCGATCACGCCCCAGACAAGACTCAAGGGGCGCCAGTCGATGGTTATGCCGTCCAGTTCAAGCCAGATACCCTCCTCATCAGATACCGTGATGCGGCTGACCCGGGGGGCCGATGGCAGCCAACCCGAGATCTCTTGGACGTCGACCTTGGCTTGAGGTGATGACAGGGCTTTGCCCATCGCTTCGGCCAGCAGGGTGCGGGCCAGCGACGTCTGCATCGCAGCCCAACCAAGGACGGTCAGGAGGATCAGACCTGCTGCCACCCACCCCGTGATGCGAAACCATTTGCGCATCTTCACCGCCTAGAATGCCTGGCCAAGGCCGACATAGATGGAAAAATCGGGATCGGACGGCCGCGGGTCAAGGGGAATGGCAACGTCGAGGCGCAGCGGGCCCACGGGCGTGCGATAACGTGCTCCGATGCCCACGCCTGTGCCCATGTCGCTGAAGTCGGGAATATCAGCGTCAAAGGCGCCGCCGGTATCTGCAAAGACTGCCACGCCGATGTCCTCGAAAAGCCAATGCCGCACTTCAAGGGAGGCCTCGGCCAGGCTGGCGCCACCGATTATCCGGTCCGCAGCATCGCGTGGGCTGAGACCCTGGAAGGCGTAGCCGCGAACCGATCCGCCGCCGCCGGAGAAGAACCGCAGGTCGGCCGGCAGGTCGGCAATACCTGCGCCAAGCGACAGGCCGGCTGCGAAACGGCCAGCCAGGACTGTACGCGCCTCATCATCGACACTCAGGTAAGCTGCAGCCTGCGCGAGCATGCGGGCGGCGGCGTTGTCAGCGTCTTCAAGGTTTACAAGGGGCCGGAGTTCGACGCTCGCGCGCAAGCCCCGGACCGGCTCGAGCGGATCATTGCGTGTGTCGAACAGGATCGCGGTGGGCAGCGTGACCGTTGTGAGGTTACGCGACCCGAACGCATCTTCCTCGTTCGCACGCGATAGCGCGACTCCGGCCTCGATGGCGAGGACCCGATCGAATCTTCGGATCCAGCCAAGCCCGAGCTCCAGCGCGTCACGAGCGTAAGCATCGGGCCGCTCCTTTTTTGCGGCGGCACTGACGGATACCTCGTCGCGCCGGTCGGGCCAGGCTGGCAGGGTGAGCACGCCCTGAAGGGTGAACTCGTAGTCCTGCAATGCGTTTAGGAACAGTCTTGCGGCCGATGCCTCGATGCGCAGTTTTTCAGCATGGCCGAACAGGTTGCGATGTTCCCAGTAGGATGACAGCGCCGCTCCCTCCAGGGTCGCCCAGTTGGCAGCTACGCCGATCGCTCGCAGTGGCCGCTCGCCGACGGTCACCGTGAGGGGCAGTCCTGCCTGCGCGTCAAGTTGTGTCGCTTCGTCGATGCGTACGGCGTCGAAAACGCCAAGACGCTCGATGCTGTCCTTGAAATCCTTCAGCAGCCTGGTGTGGAATGCATCTCCAGGCCTGAAGGGTGCAAGTCCTGACACAAAGGCCGGATCCATGCGCTGTGTTCCCGTGATCGAGACGGCCCCGAACGTGGCCTTTGGACCGGGATCGAATTCGAGCACGACATCCAGCGTCGCCGTTTCATGATTGGCAGTTGCCTTGCGCTGTTCGAGACGCGCGAACGGATGTCCTGCCTCGCGCATCTGGTCAATGGCGCGCGCCTGGGATGCCACGATGTCGGCTGACCTTGCCGCAGCACCCGTCTTGAGACCGATGGATGCCGCCGTCACTTCTCCTGGCAGGTGCGGCTCAAGGCCGGAATTGGACCTTACGCTGATGTCTGCCAGCTTGAAGCGCGGGCCCGGGTTGATGTCGATGGCGACCGCAAGTTTCTTTCCGGTCGGCAGGGAGGCGATGCGATCCTCGGCTTCGGCGATGCGAACCGGCTCGCCTTCGATCGTAACGGCGACACGCGCGCCGAAGTAGCCCAGCGCGTTGAGCGCACGCCTCATGCGCTTTTCGTCTTCCCGTGCACGAAGGAGCAAGACGCCCACAGTGTCGAAGGTTTCGTCGCCGAGCGAATAGAGCCGGGAGGTTTCCATCACAGCGGTGCGAAGTTCCTCCGTCTCGCCTTCAATGGTCAGGGTCGTGACATAGGACAGGTCCGACGCGGCCTGCGTCGCTTCGCGAACCCCCTCGCTCGCGTGCGTCATCATGGGGCCCCCCGCCACGGCAAAGCAGGCCAGGATCAATGCCAAAAAGGGCGCAACTCTGCGCGTGCGGTGGCGCATGATGTCTGGTGCCACGCAGGCGGTTTACGCGGCGTTAACGATCCGGCGCGCCCGCGAGACCGGCCTTCAGCGCCAGCCATTCCTGCGCGGTCATTTCCCAGTAGCAGGAGGTTCTAGTGCTTCCGTCGGGACGCACGGCCGTGCGTTCTCCCATCCGGCGAAAGCCCATGCGGTCAATCAGGCGGATAGAGCGAACGTTGTCGGTTGCCGCCGTCAGGCACACGAGGCGTACGCCCAGCGCTTCAAAGATCCAGCCGATCGTTTGGGCCGCGCCTGACCCGCCCACCCCTGAGCCCTGCGCGCCGGCCCTAAGCGCGCCTGCGAGTTCGGCCGATGAACGTTCGGGCCACACCGTGATGCGGGAGTAACCGGAAACCTCGTTACCCGGACTGCGGGTGAGAACGAGGAGCCCCCTGCCGGCTCGCCTGTCCTGTTCTGCCGCTTCGATCCAATCCGTGATCGTGGTCCTGTTGATGGGCCGTGGCAGGTCGTAAATGGGCCCGGAGACGTCAGGATCGGCGAGAAGATCGACCACGGCATCGGCGTCTTCACGCGTGGCGATGCGGCGGCCGGGGCCAAGTTGGTCGATGGGGGCTGCGCGGACCGCCGCGCGGATGCTGCGTTCCTCATCAGGGCTGGCGCTGAGTACGGTTTTTGGCGGCGCGCTCACGGGTGCAGACTTGCATGGCCCCGGCGCAAAAGAAAAGAGGCCCGGGCGGCAGATGCCCGGGCCTCCATCGCGCTCTTTTCAGGGGCTCAGGCGCGACTAACCGCCGCCACGCTTGTCGTCCTCGCTGTCATCATCATCGTCGTCGTCGCGGTCGTCGTCGTTTCCGCGATCATCATCACGGTCCCGGTCATCGTCATTGCCACGATCGTCATCGCGACCCTGATCGTCCGTGCCGTCATCGCCACCGCCATCGGTGCCGCTGTCGTCCGTCTCGCTGTCATCATCGTCGTCGTTGCCACGACCCTGGTCGTCCGTACCGTCATCGCCGCCGCCATCGGTGCCGCTATCGTCCGTTTCGTCCTGATCATCATCGTCATTGCCACGACCCTGGTCGGCGGTGCCGTCATCGCCGCCGCCGTCCTTGCCGCTATCATCGGTCTGGCTTGAGGAATCGTCCTTGCCGCGCCCCTTGCCGGACGAACTGTCGTCGTCGGATGACTTGCGCTTGCCTGACGTGGAAGTCGAGGGGCTGCTGCTATTGTCTTCCGTGCAACCGGCGCTGCCGGCGGTGCAACTGGACGAATTTGCGGAGGCTGGTCCCGCCGCAATTGCCATCAGGGACAGCACGAGTGCCGAGACACCTGTCATGAGGAGGTTTGTGCGCTCCATGTTCTTCTTCTTGCTCCGGGCTTTGAACGATTGCCACAAGTCATGTCGGGAGTAGAACACACAAACAACATGTGTAAAGACGCCGGCGGAAACGCGGCGATATGTTACGATGCGCCTCACATGTGATCTGCGGACACAACTCCTTTCATCACCCTTGCCGGTGCGGCGGTGCGGGCGACCGGCGCCGATATCCTTTCTTCTCCTTGATTTCACTGGCGATTCATGCACTTGCCCAAAACCGGCTGCGGGGCGAACGAGGATGGTTTCCAATAACGCACGGCGCGCGCCTGCGGCGATGCGGCTGTTTTTTCCGGCAAACCCAGAAAAAGATTTTTTCCTTCGGGAATAAATTCTGCCTGCCGCCGGTGCCCGGTTTCGCGTGCGAACAGGCCTCGCAGGCCTTGCCTGCCCGGTCCTGCTGGCAGCACCCCTCGCCCCGGCAGCCCCTTGATTTGCGCGGGCCATGGGGGATCTGAACCGCCCTGTCGCCGGCGCCTCTTCGATGGTATGGCATCCGAACTCCGGAAACGGGCGGTCGACATTACGAGGACATGATGGGACGTTTCTTTCTGGGGCTGGGTGGCGTGATCGTGCTGTCCGGTTTTCTGCTTTCGGGCGTCATGGGCCTTCACGTGGTCGACGAAGCCGACTGGTCGGCGCATGCCTCTGCCGGGTCGCAGCGCGATGTGCGCATCCTGAGGGACAGGTTCGGCGTCCCGCATGTGCATGGCAGGACGGACGCCGATGTCGCCTTTGGCCTTGCCTATGCCCACGCCGAAGATGATTTCCGAACGATCCAGCAGTCGATCATGACGAGCCGCGGGCGGCTCTCGCTGTCGGAGGACCAGTTGCCGCGCCTTTTCAATGCAGCCTCGCGGGCGCTCGGACTTCCGGATGTTTTCACTGTCGCGGGGGGCGATCCGATGGTGACCGACTATCTCGTGCAACTGCTCAAGGTGCGCTCACGCGTGGAGGCGGGGTATGATGACAATCTTGCGCGGGGGCTGATCAGCCGTGGCACTCATGACGTGCTCGTCGGCTATGCCGAGGGGCTCAATCTCTTTGCAGCGCGCCACCCCGACAAGGTCCTGCCGGGGTTCGAACCTGTCACGCACAAGGATATTGCGGCCGGCTTTGCCTTCTTCCTGCCGCTTTTCTTCGGCTTCGACCGGCAACTGCGCGAACTGTTCGAACCAGAGCGCAGGCACGAGACCAGCTTTCCGCAGGGATCTGGCTCGAATGCGATGGCCATCGCGCCGTCGCGCTCGGCCGATCGCCATACGCGCCTGCTCATCAATTCGCATCAGCCCTACGCCGGCCCCCTTGCGTGGTATGAGGCGCGGCTGAAGTCCGATGAAGGCCTCGACATCGTGGGCGGGCTGTTTCCGGCTTCGCCCTTCATCAACCACGGGTTTGGACCGACACTGGGCTGGGCGAACACCGTCAACACGCCGGATCTGGTCGATGTCTATGTCCTGACCGTCAATCCCGAAAACCCGGACCAGTACAGGTTTGACGGCAAGTGGATCGACTTCGAGAAGAGCGAGGCCGAGATCGTGATCCGCGTGGCAGGGCCGCTGGCGATCACGGTCTCGCGCGAGGTGTTATGGACGCGGCACGGGCCCGTGGTGCAGCAACCGCATGGGACCTATGCACTGCGCTTCTCGGGCATCGACCGGATCAACCAGGTCGAGGGCTATCGCGCGCTGAACCGCGCAAGGACATGGGACGAGTTTCTCGCCGCGCTCAAGCTCCAGGCCATCCCAAGCTTCAATTTCACCTATGCGGATGCCACCGGGCGCATTGCGTACATCTACAACACCGTGTCGCCTGCGCGGGATCCCTCCTATGACTGGCGCAAATATCTTCCCGGGGATACGTCGCGTGCGCTCTGGACGTCCTACCTGCCCTTCGATGTCGTCCCGCGTGTCGTATCGCCGAAATCGGGTTATGTGTTCAATGCGAACAACCACCCCTTCCTCGCCAGCGCCGAGGCCGACAACCCCAAGCCGGATGTCTATCCGGCCACGCTCGGGATCGAGAGCCTTGTGACGAACCGGGCACTCAGGTTCGCGGAACTGATTTCGGCGGACGGTTCCATCTCGGCTGAGGATTTCCGCCGGATCAAGTTTGACAAGGTGTACTCGCGTCGCTCGGAGCTGGCCGGGGTGGTGCAGGAGTTGCTGGCGAAGGATTTGTCGAAGGATCCGGATGCACGCCTGCTGATGCAGGCGCAAGAGATCCTGCGTGGCTATGACCTTTCGACCGATGCCGATAATCGAGGGGCTGCACTTGCCGTCATGACGGCGCTGCCCGTCGTTGTGCCGACATACCAGGGCAAACAGCGTGGCGATGCCGTGGAAGCGCTCAGGCGTTCGGCAAGACGGCTGATGGAAGCGCATGGGCGGCTCGATCCGCCATGGGGCGTGGTCAACCGCTTCCGGCGCGGCACGATTGACCGGCCGGCCAATGGCGGACCCGACGTGCTGCGCGACTTCGAGGCTTCGATCGAGCCTGGGCCCGATGGCACCTTCACGGCTGCAAAGGGAGATACTCTCTATTACTTCGTCTCGTGGGATCCATCGGGCAAGATGCGTGCTGAAGGGATACACCAGTTCGGGTCTGCGACGCTGGATCAGACTTCGCCGCACTATGCCGACCAGGCCCTTCTTTTCCTTGAGGAAAAGATGAAACCGATCTGGATGGATGAGGCGGACCTGCGGCAGAACCTTTCCCGCGAGTACCGTCCGGGTGGAGAGATGCCGCCAACGGCAGAGAGCAAGGCTGGGCTTCCATGAAGAAGGACTTCAACCATCCGGCAGGTACGACACACCGGCTTGTTCTGGACAGCGCGGTGCTGAAGGACAACCTGCTCGGCGATCCCGCGCGTCGCGTCATCGACGTGCATGTTCCACATGGGCATGACGGGCGGGGGCTGCCATTGCTCGTCGACCTCGTTGGCTTCACGGCCGGGGGGCCAGCCCATACCAACTGGAAGAATTTCGGCGAAAACGTGCCCGAGCGCATTGACCGGCTGGTCGCGACGGGTGCGATGGCGCCTGCTGTCGTGGCCTTCCCGGACTGCTTCACGCGCCTCGGGGGGAACCAGTACATCAACTCTGCCGCCATGGGTCGGTGGGCCGATTTCCTGCTGCAGGAAGCCGTGCCGCTGGTTGAACGGCAATTCGGCTGTGGCGGCGCGGGACGGCGCGGGGTCTTCGGCAAGAGCTCGGGCGGGTACGGGGCGATCACGCATGCGATGCTTTACCCCGACTTCTGGAGTGCAGCCGCATGCCATTCGGGTGACATGGGGTTCGAGCTCGTTTACCTGCCAGAGTTTCCGGCCGTTCTGCGTGCGCTGGCGCCATACAACAATGATATCAGCGGCTGGCTCGAGGCGTTTTACGCCAAGAAGAAGACAGCCGATGCGGACATGCACATCCTCATGATGCTTGCCATGTGCGCGACCTATGATCCTGATCCTTCGGCCTATATGGGCCTGAGGCTGCCGGTTGATCCCTGGACTTGCGAGATCATCCCCGAGCGGTGGTCGAACTTCATGGCGTGGGATCCGGTCGTGATGGCCGAGCGGCTTGGCCCGGGCCTGTCGCGGCTGAAGGCGCTTTACATCGATTGCGGCAATGTCGACCAGTACAATCTCGTCCACGGGGCCCGGCGTTTGCATCGCTCTCTTGAACGGCAGGGAATCGCACACGTCTACGAGGAATTCCCGGACAACCATTCGTCAGTCGACTATCGCATGGACGTGAGCCTGCCCTTCCTCGCACGCGCGCTGACCTGAGACGCCTCGCTGCAGGTGCGGGAAAACGAACCGCCTCCCTTGCGGTTGCAAGGCTTCCGCGCCCATACTGCGGACCATGAGGATCAGGGCGGCAATTCTTGGCGGGGGATCTTGGGGCACGACGGTGGCCTCTCTTGTCGCGCTCAATGTGCCGGCCATCCTCTGGGCGCGATCTGCCGAGACTGTCGATGAGATCAACACGAAGCACAGCAACGAGCGCTACCTGCCGGGTGCCCGGCTGACGCAGGGCCTCAGGGCCACGACCTCGATCGAGGAGGCCGTGCGCGATGCGGACGTCGTGATCATGGGTGTGCCCTCGCAGGCCATGCGCGAGACGGCGCGCGAGGTCGGGCGTCATATCCGCGCCTGGGTTCCGCTGATCAGCCTTTCGAAGGGGCTGGAACTGGGTACGAAGCTGCGCATGACCCAGGTCATCGAGCAAGAATTGCCTGGACATCCGGCTGGCGTGCTTTCAGGGCCCAATCTCGCGCGCGAGGTCATGTCGGGCTATGCAGCCGCCAGCGTGATCGCGATGGAGGACGAGGTGATCGTCCAGGAGCTGCAATCGATCTTCAAGACAGGGCTTTTCCGCGTCTACACCAATACGGATGTCGCGGGCTGCGAGCTTGGTGGAGCTCTCAAGAATGTCATGGCGATTGCCGCTGGCATGGGTGACGGCGCAGGTGCGGGCGAGAACACACGGTCGGCCGTCATCTCACGGGCACTGAACGAGATCACACGACTGGGCGTTGCGATGGGTGGTCGGCCGGAAACGTTTGCAGGGCTGGCTGGTGTCGGCGACCTCATCGCGACATGTACAAGTCCGCAAAGCCGCAACCGGACCGTGGGCTTCGAACTTGGACGTGGCCGCAAGATCGCCGATATCCTGTCGGGCATGCGGCAGGTGGCTGAAGGCGTCAAATCGGCGAAGACCGTCCTTCAGTTGGGCGAGGCGCATGGCGTGGAGATGCCGATTGCATCGGAGGTCAATGGCGTGATCAACGAGGGCCGTACAGCGCAGGAGGCCTTCCGTGGCCTTCTCAAACGGGCAGCAGGCTCGGAAGCCGATCCGGGATGAACGAGGCGGTCTCAACCAATCTTGCCGGAGCCCCCTGGCCCGCGTGGCCCGCCGAGGCAGGAACGCGTGTCGTCTTCCTGGTCGACGCAGGCACCGGAACAGAGCGACAATTCATTGATCGCTGGATCGCACAGTCGCGCCCTGCAGCGACCGCAAACGAGCAGGTGTCGGTCGTCGCGCTGCCACGTGGCGAGGACTTCAAGGGGTTTTCACAGCAGCTTGCATCGACCTTGAGTGACGATGCCTGCGTTCTGGCGCCCGTCCGCGTGGCCTGGCTGCCGCGTGAACTCCAGGGCGAGCGCATCGCACGGCTTTCCGACCTGCTCTTGCTTCGCGATCCGCGGCATCCTCGTGAGAAGCTCCAGCAGCGCATCATCAACACGGAGCCGGAACGCTGCCGCATCGTGGCCGCGCAACCTGCGACGATCGCCAATCTGAATGTCCGGGCAAAGGCGGCGGGCGATGCCGACCTCAGTGATGTCGAGGGATTTGCGGGCTTCGTGCAGCGGCAGGCGCAACTCGCGCTGGAGCGGGCCGAGTATCGCCTCATCGGACGACGCTACAAGATGCCGAAGCTGGTGCGCGAGCAGATTGCCGCGTCCAAGCGATTCCGCGACGGCGTGGCCGAGCAGGCGCAGCGGCTGAAGCGCGGCGAGGAGTCGGTGCACAAGGAAGCGCTGAGCTATCTTCAGGAACTGCGCACCGCGCACAGTCCGTTTGCCATCGACGTGATGATGCAGCTGGCACGTGGCCTGTTCTCGCGCGGCTATGGCGCGCAGATCGACTATGACCAGGGTCAGATCGAACGCACGCGCGAGGCGCTGGAGCGGGCGCCGGGCATCATCCTGCCAAGCCACAAGTCGAACCTCGATTCCGCCGTTACATCGGTGGCATTCGCGGATAACCGGCTTGCAGTGCCCACGACGTTTGGCGGGATCAACCTTGCCTTCTGGCCGATGGGATCACTTGCCCGGAAGGCCGGGCGCGTCTTCATTCGGCGCGACATCAAGAGCAACCCGGTCTACAAGTTCGTCCTGCGCGAGTATCTGGGCTACCTGGCCGAGAAGCGTTTCAGCCTTGAGTGGTATATCGAGGGTGGTCGTTCGCGCACCGGCAAGCTGCTGCCGCCGAAACTCGGCCTGCTGAACTACCTCGTGGCCGCCTACCGCGAGGGGCGGGTCGAGGACCTGATGCTGATTCCGATCTCGATCGCCTATGACCAGCTGCACGAGGTCAGCGAGTTTGCGGCCGAAGCCAAGGGTGGCACCAAAAAAGCCGAGAACCTCGCCTGGTTTGTTCGCTTCTTCCGGGCGCAGCGCGATCCGTTCGGGCGCATCTATTTCCGTGTCGCCGAGCCTGTGTCCCTGCGCGAGATGCTGGGCCCGCCGGATGGCAGGCAGTGGGAGGGCGACGAGGAGACGCTGCCGATCCAGAAGGTGGCGTTCGAGGTTTCCACGCGCATCAACGAAGTCACGCCGCTCACAGGCACGTCGCTTGCGGCGCTCGTGCTGCTGTCGCATCGCGGACGGGCGCTGACGCTGGAGGAGATCCATCGCGAGCTTGACGAATACCTGACGCTGGCGATTGCACGGCGACTGCCCATCGCACCCAGCGCGCGGCTTGCGGATGCGGAGGCAGTGCGGCGAATCCTTGAGGCGCTGGCGGGCAATAATGTCGTGGCGATCCACCGCGGCGGGTTGAAGACCGTCTACAGCATCGGTCCTGACCAATACCTTGCGGCAGCGTTCTACCGGAACACGATCATCCATTTCTTCATCAACGACGCCATCATCGAGCTCGCGCTGCTGAAGGCGGTGGAGAGCGATGGTGACCGCGAAGCGGCCTTCATGCAGGAGGCGATGCGGCTGCGCGACCTGCTGAAATTCGAGTTCTTCTTCAAGGAAAAGAACACGTTCCGGGCGTCGATCGAGCGCGAGCTGAAGCTGCAGGCGCCCGGCTGGGCACAGGCGCTTGCTGCCGGCGAGGCGCAGGTGCATGCGCTGATCCGCACCTTGCGGCCGATCACGTCACCCGGCGTGCTTCGCTCGTTCTTCGAGGCCTATGTCGTGGTTGCCGACACGCTGAATGCATCGGACGCGAGCGCGCCGCTGGACGAGAAGAAGTTCCTTGTCGCCTGTGGCGATGTGGGGCGTCAGTACATGCTGCAGCGCCGCATCCAGAGCGCGGAGTCCGTCTCGCGGCACCTGTTCCAGACAGGGTTGCAGCTCGCAAGGAACCAGAAACTGCTGGAGGCCGGCGACGCGCTTGCTGAACGGCGGGCGGCCTTTGCTGCCATGCTGCGCGATGTCCTGCAGCGGATCGATACGATCGAGCTGCAGGCGTGGTCGCGCCGCCGGGAGCGGGAGAGACAGGGTTCAGCGTCTACGCTTGCTGCGCAATCCTAGCTGCTTCCGCCCGCCGTCCGGCCAGTCGGCAAGCGTTGCGACGAAAAGATCCCTGACAGCGTCGATACGCTCCTCTAGATCTTCGAGGGTCCAGTCGGCCACCGAGATGGGCGGCAGGACGGTCACTTCCACAGTGCCGGGGCGCATGAAGAACGCATCGCGCGCGCCGATGTCCTCGGCGTTGCGGATGACAATGGGCACGATGGGAATGCCGGCGGCCATGGCGATGCGGAAGGCCCCCTTCTTGAACGGCAGGAGCTCGCGTGTCTTTGCGCGGGTTCCTTCCGGTGCGATGGCGATCGAGATGCCTTCCTTCGCCAGCGCCATGATCGGCTTCATCGTCTCGACGGCCCTCTTGCCGTCCGCACGATCGATGAAGGCGACCTTCATCAGGCGACCGGCCGGGCCCATGATGGGATGGCGCTCGAGTTCCTTCTTGGCAACGCCCGTGAAGTCGGTGCGCAGCAGCTTGCCCATGATCAGGGCGTCGAAGTTGGTCTTGTGGTTGAAGATGAAGACGGCAGGCCTGTGGGACCAGAGGTTCTCCTCGCCGTCCACCCTGATGTCGACGCCGGCGACCGAATGGATCAGGTCCATCCAGGCGGGCGTCATGAAATTCACGGCGGCGCGTATGTCGTTGTTGATCACGCCGGTTGCCGCGGCGAGCATGCTCAACGGACCCAGGGCCGACAGTGCGGTCATGGTGCGCATGATGACCTGGGGGTTCGGATTGCCCCGGCTCTGGAACGACAGCGTGGGCCAGTTATGTGCCTTGGCCACGTTGGCGAGGCCTGACTGCGGATTGGTTGGCCTGGGGTTGCCAACACTCTTCATCAGCGGGACTTCCTCGTTGCCGTCGGCGTAGGCCCATGATCGCCGCAGATCAAGCTTCAGCTTTTTCGCGAGCGTGCGCACGGCGTTTGCCTTGCCCTCGCCCCACATCGACGCCCCCGCGGGCTTGCCTGTCAGGCGGCCGTCGCGTGTCTCGAAGCGCGTGCAGAGAACATGGTCGAAACCCAGATGGCGCGCGGCGGGTGCAACCTGGAAGGCTGTGGCCGATGACGCGAGGATCAGCGTGTGGCCCTTCGCGCGGTGCGCCTCGATGCGGCGCTTCATCTCCGGAAAGAGGCGGTCATGGATGCGCGACTGGAAGAGGCGCTCGCCCTCGCTCATGAGATCGTGTTCCTGCCTGCCCTTCCATTGTTGGCCGAGGAAGGCGATCAGGTCCTTGAAATCGGCGCGACCGGCGAGGCCCTGCAAGGCGAGGCTTGCCATGCCGGTGAGCTCGGCGAAGCCGACCTGTCCCTTGAGGATGCGGGCGCGTGCCACGTCGAGGGCCGAGTAGCCTGCGATCAACGTGCCATCGAAATCGAATACAGCGGCAACCGACTTGCCCGAGGGGCCCTGGAGGATCTCCTCGATCGAGCCCGGACGTGCGGGCACAGGCGGCGGCGCCGGTGCGCGAGGCTTGCGCGGGGTGGCCCGCGGCGCGGCTTGCGGCTTGTCGGTTTCTGCGCTCATTGATCCTCGTGCGGCCATCAGCATATGCGCGGCTGCGCCTCCCGGCAAAGTGTAAGCCGCCGCAGCTTAGGGCCTCAGGGGTAAAAATTCTCGCACTTCCGGGATCGGCACGGTTAGCGCCGGGTTAATCGGCGAGATCCGCCACGAGGCGCGGGCGGGCGGGGATCCGCTCGAGCAGGGCGCGCAGCTCGGCCCGGGCCTGGGGGTTGGAGAGCTGGTGGCGCTCGGCGAGGATGACCTCGTTCTTCATCGAATGCTCCCAGCCCACCAGTTCGGTGACGCGGACCTTGTAGCCATGGGCCTCGAGGAACAGTCCACGGATCACGTTGGTCAGGTTGCTGGCGAACTCGCGGCGCTGTGTGGGATGGCGCCAGACCTGGTGCAGGGCGTGTTGCGACTGGCCTTCGAGCTGGCGGGCGATTTCGGCCTGGCAGCACGGCACGAGCGCCACCACCTTTGCCTCGTGGCGCAGCGCGAAGGCGATGGCATCATCGGTTGCGGTGTCGCAGGCGTGAAGCGCCGTGACCATGTCGATCCGCCCCGGCAGGGTCACGGTAGCAATGTCGGCGGTGAGGAACTCCATGCGCTCGAAGCCCGCGGTTGCCGCGAGGGCGCGCGCGGTCTGCGTCAACGCCTCGCGCGTCTCAATCGACAGGATCGTTCCCGACGGCAGCGCGCGGAACACAAGGTCGTAGAGGATGAAACCCAGATAGGATTTTCCTGCACCGAGGTCGGCGAGGCGCACGGCCTCCTGTGCCGCGATCAGCCGATCCAGCGGCTGCCGCAGCAGTTGCACGAGGTGTTGGACCTGCTTCAGCTTGCGGCGCGAGTCCGCGTTGAGCATGCCGTCACGCGTCAGGATGTGGAGTGCCTTGAGCAGCTCGATCGACTGGCCGGGCCAGAGATCGCCGATTTCCCCCTTGGCCTCAGTGGCTTTCCGGGACTTTGTCATGGGGTCGGGGTTCTTTCGGCTCAGCGTCCGGGAGAGGAAGACCGGAGGCTACAGTGACGACCCCGTAACGACAATCGATCGCGGGTGCGACGCGACGGCCGCGGTTAACCCGGGCAAAGCGCGGTTTGCCGCTGAAAACAAGGCATTTTGCCGCTCGACAGGGCGGGCGCGAGCGGCTATCTCCTCGCGCTCCATGACAGACCTCTCGCTCATCCGCAATTTTTCCATCGTGGCCCATATCGATCACGGCAAGTCGACGCTTGCCGACCGGCTGATCGAGCATTGTGGCGCGCTGGAGGCGCGCGAGATGAAGTCCCAGGTGCTCGACTCGATGGACATCGAGCGCGAGCGCGGCATCACCATCAAGGCGCAGACCGTGCGGCTCAATTACCGGGCCAAGGACGGCAAGGCCTATGTCCTGAACCTGATGGACACACCCGGCCACGTCGACTTCGGTTACGAGGTCTCGCGCTGCCTTGCCGCGTGCGAGGGCGCGCTTCTGGTGGTGGACGCGAGCCAGGGCGTCGAGGCGCAGACGCTGGCCAATGTCTACCAGGCCTTTGACGCCGGGCTTGATATCGTTCCCATCCTGAACAAGATCGACCTGCCCGCTGCCGAGCCCGACCGCATCCGCCAGCAGATCGAAGACGTCATCGGCATCGACGCGTCGGACGCGGTGCTGATCTCGGCGAAGACGGGACTGGGTATCCCGGATGTGCTCGAGGCGATTGTCACGCGCCTGCCGTCGCCCAAAGGCGAGATTGCCAAGCCGCTCAAGGCGCTGCTGATCGACAGCTGGTACGATGCGTATCTGGGCGTCGTGGTGCTGTTCCGCGTGATCGATGGCGAGATCCGCAAGGGCCAGCGCATCCGCATGATGTCGACCCATGCCGTCTATGAAATCGACCGCATCGGCGTGTTCACGCCCAAGCGCGTTGCCGTCGACAGGCTCGGGCCGGGCGAGGTCGGGTTCCTGACCGCCGCCATCAAGCAGGTGGCCGACACCAAGATCGGCGACACGCTGACCGATGAGCGCAAGCCCACGGATGCGCCCCTGCCCGGCTTCAAGCCCGCGCAGCAGGTCGTGTTCTGCGGCCTGTTCCCGGTCGATGCCGCCGAGTTCGAGGAATTGCGCGAGGCGATCCAGAAACTGGCGCTCAACGATGCGAGCTTCTCCTACGAGACCGAAACGTCGGCCGCCCTTGGGTTCGGGTTCCGCTGCGGGTTCCTGGGGCTCCTGCACCTTGACATCATCCGCGAGCGGCTCGAGCGCGAGTTCAACCTCAATCTCATCACGACGGCGCCATCTGTGGTCTACAGGATCCACATGACCAATGGCGAGATGATCGAGCTGCACAATCCGGCGGACATGCCCGATGTCGTGCGCATCGACCATATCGAGGAACCGTGGATCAGCGCCACGATCCTTGTGCCAGACGAGTACCTCGGCGCCGTGCTCAAGCTGTGCGAGGACCGCCGCGGCCGGCAGGTCGACCTGACCTATGCCGGCAACCGCGCGCTGGTGAAGTACGCCCTGCCGCTGAACGAGGTGGTCTTCGACTTCTATGACCGGCTGAAGTCGGTCAGCCGCGGCTATGCGAGTTTCGACTATCACATCGAGGGCTATGAGAAGGGCGACCTCGTCAAGATGTCGATCCTGGTGAACGCCGAACCTGTCGACGCGCTCTCGATGATCGTCAACCGCCAGCGCGCCGAGATGCGCGGCCGGGCGATGTGCGAGAAGCTGAAGGACCTGATCCCGCAGCACCTGTTCCAGATCCCGATCCAGGCGGCGATCGGCGGCAAGGTCATCGCGCGCGAGACCATCAAGGCCATGCGCAAGGACGTGACCGCCAAGTGCTATGGCGGCGACATCTCGCGCAAGCGCAAGCTTCTGGACAAGCAGAAGGAAGGCAAGAAGAAGATGCGGGAGTTCGGCAGCGTCGAGATCCCGCAGGAAGCCTTCATCGCCGCCCTCAAGATGGATGACAACTGAGGCGCTTGCGAGCGATTGCCCTGCAATCGCCGAAAGGCCTAATCCCCGCGCAAGCGGGGATCAGCCCCCCCTTGTGGCCGCCAACTCCCCTGCCCTGCGCTACAATCGGGACCGGAAATGATTCGTCCGGACAGAGGGAGTTCCCATGCTGACCAAGGCCTTGCTCACGTCGATCTTCCCCCGGGCGATGGATGACGAACTCGAGGCATTCCTGACTTATGGCGAACAGGCCCTGAAGGAAGCCGGGATCCTGCAGGGGCTCAACCGGCTGCATTATTTCCTCGCGCAGCTTGGCCACGAGTCGGCGGGGCTGACCAGCAAGGAAGAGAACCTGAACTATTCTGCCGCGTCGCTGGTGAAGACGTGGCCCAACCGCTTCCCGACGCTTGAGGTTGCGAAGAAATACGAACGCAATCCCGAAAAGCTTGCGAACTTCGTCTATGGCGGGCGCATGGGCAACGTGAACCCGGGTGATGGATATCGCTATCGCGGGCGGGGCTATATCCAGCTGACGGGACGCGAGACCTATCGCGAGATCGGCCGCATTGCGGGGCTTGACCTCGAGAACAACCCGGAACTTGCGAGCCGGCCGGAACATGCCGTGCGGATTGCCTGCGCCTTCTGGAGCTGGAAGCGCATCAACCCGAGCTGCGATGTGGGCGACTACACGGAAGTGACGCGCAAGATCAATGGCGGCACGAACGGGATGGCTGACCGGCTGGAGTGGCTGGACAAGGTGCAGCGCCTGCTCAAGCCTGCCGGCGCGGGCCCCACGCCGGCACCGGCGACGCCTGCCGTGTCACCGAAACCCCTTCCCACCCCGAAGCCCGAGCCAAGGCCCGCGGCGCCTGCGCGGCCTGCGGCGCCCGCGGTCGAGAGCGAAAGCCTGTCGAACCCTGCGGTGCTTGCGGCGCAGAAGAAGCTGGCCACGCTTGGCTATTATGACGGGGTCGTGGACGGGCTCTACAACCAGATGCTGCGCACGGCGCTCTGGGCGTTCCAGACGGACGAAGACCTGCCGCAGACCGGGCGGCTGGATGACCGGACGCGCAAGGAACTGAACGTCTAGGAGAACTCGTCGCGCTCGCGGAACAAAACCGCAAGCAGGATGCCCAGCGCACCGCAGACGGCGAAGGCCGGCAGACCCAGGATGATGTTGAAGATCTCCACGGCGCCGCCGGGGACCATCTCGGCCAGCCAGACCTTGAAGCTCTCGACACCTGTCGCCGTGAACATGCCCCAGACGTTTTCGAGCGACCGCAAGGCAGGCTCCTGCCCGCTCTCAAGCATGGACACGACGTCGGCGCCGAGCAGCATCAGCCCGAGCACGATCAGGATCAAGGCAACAAACCGGAAGAAAGCCATCGCTAATGCGCCCCCACGCAAGGCCGGATGTTACTTCAGGGGCGGGGCCGCGCTCAAGGTTTACGCCGGGGTGCGCACGGCCGTGCAGGAGCGGAAATCTGCGACTTTCAGGCCTCACTTTCACCTTGCTCCAAGATTCCCGCGCACTATAGTCCCGCCTCCTGACTGTCGCGCATGACGTCAACGGACAGATGGCCGAGTGGTTTAAGGCGCACGCCTGGAACGCGTGTATACCTGAAAGGGTATCGAGAGTTCGAATCTCTCTCTGTCCGCCACGGCTCTTGTTGAAAACGTCCAGTAACGTGCTGCAGGCCGTCACAATATCAAGCAAAATCCAGCTTTTTATGTCCTCCTTAATCCGAGGAGGTCGGCTTGCATCCGGCAGCTTTGGGGGCATAATTGGGGGCACTTTCTGACGTCCCCGAAATAGATGCCCCCAAAATGCCTCTGACCGACAAGACCTGCAAGAATGCCAAACCCACTGACCGCCCCTACAAACTCGCTGATGGCGGCGGGCTTTATCTCGAAGTCGTGCCTAGCGGTGGCCGGTACTGGCGGCTGAAATACCGATATGGCGGCAAGGAAAAGCGGCTGGCCTTCGGCGTTTACCCGGAGGTCTCGCTGGCCGACGCCCGCGACCGGCGGGACAAGGCCCGCAAGCTGCTCGCGAACGAGCAGGACCCCGGCGAGGTCGAGCGGGAACGAAAGCGCCAGTCCGCCCTGAACGCGTCAACCACGTTCGAAGCCGTTGCGCGCGAGTGGCACGCGCGGAACACCCCGAAGTGGACCCCGGGCTATGGGGCCGACATCCTGCACCGGCTCCAGACGGATGTGTTTCCTGAACTTGGTCGCCGGCCCATTGCGGACATCACCCCGGTCCAGGTTCTCGCCGCCCTTCGGAAGATCGAGAAGCGCGGTGCCCACGAAATGGCGCGGCGCACACAGCAATATTGCGGACAGGTCCTCCGCTATGCCGTCGTCACCGGGCGGGCGGAGCGTAATGCGGCTGCCGATTTACGCGGGGCCCTCCAGCCTCCGAAGCGCAAGCACTTCGCCTCGATAGAACCCCGGGAGCTTCCCGAATTCATCTCGATCCTGGAACGGAACAACGCGAGGCTGTTCGTCCAGACGAGGCTCGCCATCCGCCTGCTGATGCTGACCTTCGTGCGCACTCGCGAACTGATCGAGGCGAAGTGGGACGAGATTGACCTCGACGCGGCAGAGTGGTCCATCCCGGCGGCGCGCATGAAGATGAAGCGCCCCCATCTCGTGCCTCTGTCGCGACAGTCCGTCGAGATCCTCCGACAGCTGCAGACCCTCAACGGGTCGCGGGACTGGGTGTTCGCAAGCGTGGCCAAGCCGCGCCAGCACATGAGCAACAACACGATCCTGAAGGCCCTGGAGCGGCTCGGATACAAGGGACGCATGACAGGCCATGGCTTCCGTGCGCTCGCGATGACGACGATCAAGGAGAAGCTCAGGTTTCCCCACGAGGTGGTGGACCGGCAGCTGGCCCATGCCCCCAGAAACCAGGTGGACGCAGCCTACGACCGGACCAAATATCTGGATGATCGCCGCAAGATGATGCAGAAATGGGCAGACTATCTTGATGCACTTGAAACCGGGGGCCGTGTGATTACTGCGCAGGTCGGTCGGCCAAAATAGCAGGAGTGGAAAATGGCGGCCAACGCACTGGAGTTTTGGCGGCTATCCGAAGCGCTTACAATCTTCCAGGCAGCCATGCTGATTACGGGGCATGACCCTGACGTGCACACGAGCGAAGACACAAGGAATTGGGAGCGTCTTCCTGCTGGTTATGGCGCTGCACTGAATGCGCTCCGCGTTGCGGTACGGAATGGCTCATTGCAGGCGAAGATTGTGGGTTTGACCGGTTTTGATGAGTATGAAATGCCTACCGGTGAAATTCCTGGAACCATCAACGTCGATGCCACGTACATCGACGTTCCCTCGCTTATTGAATACTTGCGCAAGCGGAATTTTGGCACGACGGCCTTTGGCACTGTTGCCGCTTCAGAGCCGGAGTATCTCAATCCGTTTGGTCGCTTTTACGCACCGAAACTCGCGGCCGCAGTCTATGCGTGGCTCGCGGTCACTTCGCAGACCACCGAAGCCTCCGGAGGGACCCCCAAGCGTCGGATCGACAAGTGGCTTCGTGAAAACGCAGCGGCCTACGGCTTGACCAAGGCAGACGGCACGGCGAATGAGGAAGCAATTCAGCAAATCTCAAAGATTGCCAACTGGAGGCCGGAAGGGGGCGCTGCCAAAACACCTGCCCGGAACGATGTGGGGTCCACGCCTCCGACGAACCCGTCCACTCCATTGAAAAAAGTCAGCAAGAAGAAGCTTTCCGACGACTTTCCGTTTTAAGCGGCCCTGTCGTTTTAGTGGACGCACCACCTATTCACCGTTGGCTTAGGTGGTCAGCTTCCTCCAAACCCATCCAACCCAGCGTCAAAAAAGCAGGACGAGTTTTCGTATTGGCGTCCACCTGAACTTACGTCGAACAATGGTCCAAATGCTTCCGGGTCAATCTGATAAGGACCCAGGACGATGCAGGGCATCCCCAACGAACGTATACTCAGACTTCGCGATGTACTGGCCCGCACAGGCCTGACGCGCAGCATGGCCTATGCGCTGCTCAAGGCGCAGGACTTCCCGACGCCCATCAATCTGGGGGCGCGCGCGGTGGGCTGGCTGGAGAGCGAAGTCGATGCCTGGATTGCTGGGCGGGTGGACGCCAGCCGCAGTTCCAAACCGGCGGGCAAGTAAGGCATGCCCGGTCGAACCCGCTCGCGGCGGTACAACCTGCGCCGCATCAAGGCGACGTATCCCTACTCGGTTCCCGAGGTCGCCAAGCTATTGTCCGTGCACAAGAACGCGGTCCTGCGCTGGCTGAAGCAGGGTCTGCGGGCGGACGGCCCTCCCCGGCTGCGGCTGATTCGAGGCGAAGCATTGATCCGCTTCCTTTCGGAGCGCCAGCAGGCTCGACGCCGCAAGTGCAAGCTGACGGAGTTTTTCTGCTTCCGGTGCCGTATCCAGCGCGAGGCGCTTCCCGGCTCAGCCGCGGTCGTTCGTGATGGCCTAAACCGCTTGCGAGTGACCGCGAAGTGCGCGGTCTGCTCGACCGCCGTAAACAAGGTACAGGGTCTTCAGGCGCGCACCAAAATCCATTCGGCGTTCGGCATCCGGGAACTGGATCAGCAACACCTAAGAGAGCGCGCTGAAGCCAGCGTGAATGGTGAGTTCAAGGCGGTTTCGGCACCAACCCAAAATCCCCTCACGAATTTGGACGACTGAAGGACGAGCGACGACCATGGACAAGACCAGTTTCAACCCCGGCAATGACCGCATCAAGCGCGACTACTTGATCTGGTTGAAGGAGGCCAAACAGCGGTCGGAGGCGACCGTTGACCAGGCGCGGCATGCCATTGACCGCTATGAGATCTATACCGGGTTCAAGGACTTCGGAACTTTCAACAAGGACCAGGCGGTCGCCTTCAAGAACGCGCTGGTTGAAACTGTGGGTCAACGCTCGTCGCAGACCATCAGCATCTCCACCGTCCACCACACGCTGCGTGCCATCCGGGACTTCCTCGCGTGGCTGCATGGGCTTGAACCGTTCCGGCGAAGGATCAAGCCCGGAGACATTGCCTACCTGAACCTGACGACCGGTGACGAACGCCGCGCCCGCACCAGCACACCCAAAACCTACCCCTCGCCGGACCAGTTCCGCGAGGCGTTGCTTGCGATGCCGTCCGGCACCGAGGTCGAACGGCGGGACCGAGCCTTGATCGCGCTCCTTCTCCTGACCGGCATGCGCGACGCGGCGGTGGTCGGGCTGAAGATTCAGGACGTGGACCTTGAGCGCTCATTCATCTTCCAGGACCCGCGTCATGCCCAGACCAAGTTCAGCAAGGCCATTGATACGTTTTTCCTGCCGGTTGGCGATGATGTGAAGGCCATCTTTCAGGACTGGATTTCCTTTCTGATCCGCGACAAGGAATTTGGGCCGCAAGACCCCGTCTTTCCCAAGACCGTCGTCAACCCCGGAGCCAACCAGATGTTTGCGCCCCAGGGCATCGGCCGCGAGCATTGGTCAAACGCCGCGCCGGTTCGCAAGTGTTTCAAGGCTGCCTTTGCGCGGGTTGGCCTGCCCTTCACAAAGCCCCATTCCGTTCGCGACACGCTGACCCAGCTTGCTTACAGCCTGCGGCTCGACGCGCAAGCCATGAAGGCGTGGAGCCAGAATCTTGGGCACGACAAGCCGCTGACGACCTTCAACAGCTACGGGCAACTGACGCGGGAGACGCAGGGGGATGTCATTGCTGCGCTCAGCAAGAGGAGGGAAAGCCCGGACCTGGATGACCTCAGCCCAAGCCGGGTTCTCGAAATCCTGTCGGCCAAAATGAAATCCCGGGGCCTTTAGACAAGACGGGCACCCGCCGCCCCCACGTGGAGCCAAGGCGGGTGCCGCTGGTGAGGCCGCGGTCCGTCGAAACCGGCCCCTTGTCATCATGACAGACCCTGAACGCACCCTCGGCTCTCCCCCGGCGGCCGTGACCGTCGAGGCTCTGGCATGGAGGCGTGCTCGCTAAACGGAACCCGTTGTTGTTGTTCCGGTTGGTCGAGTTGTTCCTGTTGCGGTTCGCCGAACGCAGGTTCTGCGGATTGTTGTTCCAGGAACCGCCGCGCAACACGCGGCGAGACGGGGTCTGTCAGGCCCCAGTCGGACGCCTCGCCGACGGGCTTTGGCATCCGCTTGAAGATCGCATGGCGCAGGCGAAACGTGTCCGCATGCGCCGCATGTGCAGCCCACGCCCGGATGCGCGTCCGGGCGTCAATGTCGTCGATCGCGTCGGCCCGAAGCCGGTCGACCATGCCGCGCAGCCGGTTTCGGAACCGGGCTACATTGTCCTCGGGCAGGCGCCGGCGCCTTCCGGGCATCAGAACGATCCCGAGGAATTCGGCAGGGTCGGAGGTCGGTGCGACGAATGTCTTTCGTGGATGCAGCCTGAGGCGCCTGCCCTGCAGGAAAATCTTGATCCTCTCGCGCCACTGCGCGAGTTGTCCGGCATCGTCAGCGAAGAGTGCGAAGTCGTCCACGTAGCGCAGATAGGGCGCGGACAATCGCTCTGTCACGAAATGATCGAGCGGGTCGAGATAGACGTTGGCAAAGAATTGGCTGGTCAGGTTGCCAATCGGCAAGCCCCGTCGCCGCATCGCGGGGGCGAGCAGGTCATCGCCCGGAAAATGGATATCCACGGGTTCCTGGGCGTTTGACCCGTCAATGATGCCATCGAGGAGTGAAAGCGTCGGCGCACACCGCAGCCTGCGCCGCAGGTCCTGCTTGAGGATCGCGTGATCGATGGCTGGAAAGTAACGGAAAATGTCGCAACGCAGCACATGGCGAAACCGGTCACGGTAGTTTTCGAAGACCCGGATGGCGGCGTGTGTCCCCTTCCCCGTCCGGTTGGCAAAGCTGTTGGCGATGAAACCGTTCTCGAAGATGGGCTGGATCACGTCATGGACGGCATGATGGACCACACGGTCACGAAATGGTGCCGCCGACACCAGCCTGAGCTTGGGATCGTGCACCTTCAGTTCCAGATACGTGCCGGGCCGATAGGTTCCGGACTGAAGCTGGCGTTCAAGGCGCAGTATCTCTCGCTCAAGACCTGCCTGGAATGAGGCCGCGCCCGGTTTTCGCCGCTTGCCGATCAGCGCGCGCCTGGCGGCTGCCCGCAACGACTGGAACGTCGCTATCTGTGCAAACAGGTTGTCATGCTTTCGCGGCACGGTCTGCCTTCATCCAGCCACCAACCAGGCGCCCGGTCTCATCAATGAGGCGGGCGGCGTGTTCGTAACGACGAAGATCGATGATTCGCAGGTCCGTGGCGAGGCGCATGAAGAAGCGCAGCCGCTCAAGGGCAAGATTGGCTGCGGATAAACGATGGAGGCGGTCGCGCGCATAGGTGGCGGCGATCAGATGGTCGAGCGCCTCGACTGCGGTGGCCATCGTGCGGTCACCGAGCGTGAACTTGTAGCTGCGGGGGAATTTCTCGACGGCGGGCGTCAGCCACAACAGCAACTGGTAACCCGCTTCGAGCGCCGGTCCGCCGCGGCGGGTGTCGCCGCCAATATTGTTTCGGGCAGACTGTTTCTCGCTGTATGCCGCGTCGTTCCTTTTGTCGCTCATCTCGTACCCCCAATTCGTTGGCAGCGTCCCGGGGGCTGTCGCCCCCGGACCCCCAAAAGATGTAAAGATACAAGATGAAGGAGCTAATTGGTTCTCGCTAAACGGAACCCGACGTTGCCGCTCCGGTTGGTCGAGTAGCTCCTGTAGCGGTTCGCCGAACGCAGGACCTGCGGACCGCTGTCCCAGGAACCGCCGCGCAACACGCGGCGAGAACAATCACCGGTTGTCCATGGCTTCCCGTCCATTGGCGCGCCGTTGTAGCTCTCGTTCCAGCAGTCTTCCGTCCACTCCCACACATTTCCGTGCATGTCGTGCAGGCCAAAGCGGTTGGCCGGGAAACTGCGAACAGGAACCGTCTTTTCGCGATAAACGCCCTTCGGACCGTTTCCATAGGTGTAATTGCCATCATAGTTCGCCTGGTCCGGCGTGATCGTGTTGCCGAAGGAAAAGGCCGTCGTCGTCCCCGCGCGCGCCGCATATTCCCATTCCGCTTCGCTGAGCAGGCGGTACTTGCCCCGGTTCGGGCCCAACCGCGCGTTCAGCCAGCGAATGTAGGTCTGTGCATCGGCCCAGTTCACGTTCATGACCGGGCGGTTGGCGCGGCCCCAGCCCCTGTCGTCCGGGCGTTCGATGCAGCCGCCGGCGGCGACGCAGGCGTCGTATTCGGCGAAGGTGACCTCGAACTTGCCGATCGCGATGTCGGCCGGGATCGTGACCTGGTGCTGCGGGCGTTCGTCGTCGGACGAGCCGTCCTCGCTTTTCGGGCCGCCCATCAGGAACCGGCCCTTCGGGACCACCACCATCAGGGGGCAGTCGGGGCAGTCTCGGAACTCGGTCCCGGCGGGTGGCAGGGGCAGCGCCGGGGCGAAGGGGATCCTGACCACGCCCAGCTGGTCGCTGTTGTCGGGGCGCTGGCTGGCTTCGGTGTCGCGGAAGTCGTCCTGCACTTTCTTGAAGACGGTTTCGACCTCGATCCCGGGCTCGCGCATGCGCTGGAGGAGCTTGCTGACATAGGGGCTGTTGCGTCCGGCGCCGTCCTTGGCGGGTTCACCGGCGCTGGAGGAGAAGGCGAAATAGGCGCGGTTGGGTGCGCGCACGACGCCGAAGCCGCGGGTCTCGCTGCCGCGCGCGCGTCCCTCATCGTCGGCCAGCGGGAAGTTGGGCGGGCTGCGGCAGGCGTCGAAAATCACGATGCTCACCTTCTGTGCCGGCAGGGCGGCCGTGATCTCGCGCATGGCGACGGCCTGAAGGTTGAGCTGGCGCGCCGTCTTCAGGGTGGCCCTCGTCGGGATCAGGTAGTTCTCGCCCTGGTACTGCACGCCGTGGCCTGCGTAATAGATGAGGGCGACCCTGGCGGCGTCAGCCTCGACGGTGAACTGGTCGAGAAGGGAGAGAAGGTCGCGCTTGCTCTCGACGTCGACGTGCGCCTTGCCGCCGACCAGGCGATAGCCCAGTTCCGTCAGGGCGGTTGCCATGTCGGCGGCATCGTTCAGCGGGTTGTTGAGGTCGTTGGGCGGGGGATAGGCGGAATTGCCGATCACGAGGGCGATATAGTCGGAAGAAGCGGCGGCCGGATTTGCGGCCGGGGGACGTGGGGCTTGCACGCTTGGGGCTTGCACGCGTGGGGCCTGCGTCACGCCGGCCGCGGGGCCGCGGTCGGTGGCGGGGCCCGATGGCGCCGCCGCGGGTGTGCCGGGCCCGGCTTGTGGCGCGAGGATCGCGGGACAGGCGGTGCCGCCAACATAGACGCAGTAGCCGATGCCGAGCCACGGCAGCGAGAACAGCACGCCGACGACCACGATGGCGAGTGCGACGAGCCCGCCCCTGCCTTGACGTTCAGCCATGGTTCGATCCCCGATGAGGCCGCCGGGCGCTTTCGCCCCGCTCGGTGCCTGAAACGACGCACTGCATCGTTTCATCGGCTGCACCGAACGCCCCTCGCCCCCAAAAGATGTAAAGATGCAAGATGCAGGACATTAAAGGGTTCTCGCTAAACGGAACCCG
>Ga0172376_10000427_pt1 | contig 54424 bp, 44 predicted proteins | sample Lak35m_FD_121114 | JGI IMG/M metagenome (GOLD analysis project Ga0172376, IMG submission 121114) | Freshwater microbial communities from Kabuno Bay, South-Kivu, Congo - kab_092012_35m | ecosystem: Environmental > Aquatic > Freshwater > Lake | place: Democratic Republic of the Congo: South-Kivu...
AATCCCGGTTCAGATATCCCACCGAGGATGCCTGACTGCTATTCGTATCGCCCGGATGGCCATCTTCCCGCTGTAGTCCGGCTGTTGATCTGTCTGAACCGGGATTTCGTTGATTCTATGATTTGAGGATTGGCGGTTCAATCCCATACGCGCATCCCTGATGCGATCGACCAAAGGCTTTGCTTTCTCATGTGGCAATCCTCAAATCATAGAATCGACGAAATCCCGGTTCTGATATCGCACCGAGGATGCCTGACTGCCATTCGTTCCCGCATTGTGCAAGTCCCCCCATCCCGTCTTTCGGCCCGGCATCTCTCCTTCGTAGCGGGCATGTCCGCGGAAATCGATATTTTTCGCTCCGGCAAGGTCGGATGCGCGGGGCTTCCGGCCGACAAACCCCTTGGCATGCAGGACAGGACCGGCAACCGTCTCTCGCTTTTCGACCTGACGATGATCGTCATCGGCCTGGTGATCGGGATGGGCATCTTCAGGACCGCTTCGGATGCGGCGAGGGCTTCGTTGACGCCGGGTGTCTTCTTCGGTGCCTGGGTGGCGGGGGGCGTGATCGCCCTTTGCGGGGCGCTGACCTATGCCGAGATCGGTTCGAGGCTGCCGGTGACGGGTGGCTACTACCGTGTCTTTGCGACGGCCTACCACCCGTCGGTCGCCTTCGCCGTGAACTGCATCATCCTCGTCTCCAACGCGGCCTCGCTGGCGGGTGTTGCGTTGATCGGGAGCGAGTACCTGGTGGAGGCGGTGGTGGGCGCGCCCGTGGGCGACCTGGGCAAGTCGCTCATCGCGATGGCCAGCATCCTGCTGTTCTACGTCGTCAACCTGCTGGGTCTGCGGATGAGTGCCAATGCACAGAACGTGCTGATGAGCGTGAAGATCGGGATGATCCTGCTGCTGATCCTGGCCCTCTTCCTGCCGGGTGCCGCGCCCGTGGTGCCGCCTGTCGCCGCCGCGCCCGCCGCCGGTGGCTGGTCAGATCATGTCGGCTCCTTCGGCAGCGCCCTGGTGGCCGTCTGCTTCACCTACGGCGGCTACCAGCAGACCATCAACTTCGGCGGGGATGTGCGCGACCCCCGTCGCAACCTGCCCCGCGGCATCTTCACCGGCATCCTGGTGGTCATCGTCCTCTACCTCAGCGTGAGTTATGCCTACTACCGCCTGATCGGCTTCGACGAGCTGAAGACCTCGCGCGGCATCGCCGCCATCGTGGCCGGACGGGCCTTTGGCGAGACGGGCCGTCTCGTCTTTTCGCTGCTCCTCTTCCTCGCCGTGCTGGCCTATGTCAATGTGATCCTCCTCAGCAACCCGCGCGTGATGTACGCCATGAGCCTCGACGGCATCCTGCCCCGGTCCTTCGCCCGGCAGGACGGACGCCGCGGCGTCCTCACCGTCAGCCTCACCGTCTACGCCCTGATGAGCATCGGCATCCTCTTCTTCCTCGACACCTTCGACAAGATCCTCGGCTTCAGCATCTTCCTCGACTGCATCGGCATGGCCTGCTCCGCCGCCACCCTCTTCATCCTGCGCCGCCGCGGCGTCGGCCGCTCCGATGCCGGCCTGTTCTCGATGCGGCTCTACCCGCTGCTGCCCGTCGTCTTCATCTCGGCCTACGTGTTCGTGGCCGTGTCCATCGCCCGCGACTCGCCCCGGACGGCCCTCACTGCCGTCGGCGTCCTGGCCGCCTTCGTCGCCCTGTACTTCGTCACCCCGCGGCGACAGGCCCCGCCGGCGGCCGCCGGGCCCGCCGACGGCCACCTGTGACATGTGATTTTGCCGAACCCGAAAAAGACCTGAACTTCGCATTCCGCCGACACGGCCGTTGACGGGCCGACGACAAGTTTATGCGAATCCCCAGGAGCCCATCCGCCATCCTCCTCGCCGTCCTGCTATCGTCCTCCGGAAGCCCCCTGCAGGCCCAGACGGGCCCCGGGCCCTGGGACCTGCGCCGCTGCGTGGACTACGCCATCAGCAACAGCATCTCCGTCCGCCAGACCGAGGTGGAGGCCCGCTCCGCCGAAGTCACCCTCCGGCAGAGCGAGCAGCAGCGCATCCCCACCCTCACCGGCAACCTCAACCACGGCTTCTCCTTCGGCCGGACGCTCGACAGGACCACCAACATCTTCGTCTCCCGCTCGGCCATGTTCGAGCAGGTATCGCTCCAGTCGAACGCCCTGCTGTACAACTTCCGCAGCCTGCAGCACCAGATATCCGCCAACCGGCTGACAGCGGAGGCGGCCCGGGTCGCCGTCGACAGGGCCCGCAACGACATCGCCCTCAACGTCGCCAACCAGTACCTCCGGTCCCTCCTCAGCCGCGAACAGGCCGAAGTGAGCCGCATCGTCCTCCGCCAGACGCGCGCCCAGCTCGCCAACACCCGCAAACTCGTCGAGGCCGGCACCCTCCCCGAACTCAACGCCGCCGAGCTGGAAGCCACCGAGGCCCGCGACAGCGCCACCCTCGTGCAGACGCTCGCCCAGTACCGGCTCGACATCCTCGCCCTCCAGAACCTCCTCAACCTGCCCGCCGACGCCCCCTTCGAGATCGTCATCCCCGCCGTGGAGGCCATCCCCGTCGACAACATCCTCGAAGCGGACCCCCAGGCCATCTACCTCCTCGCCCTCGGCTCGCAACCCCAGATCCGCGGCAACACCCTCCGCGCCCAGGCGGCGGAACAACAGCTGCAGGCCGCCCACAGCCGCCGCCTCCCATCCGTCAACGCCTTCGCCCAGCTCAACTCCAACTTCAACCAGTTCCTGCAGAAGACCACCGGCTTCACCTTCACCGGCGAGTCGCAGACGGGCTCCTATGTGAAGTCGGGCAGCACCGTCCTCCCCGTCTACACGCCGCAGGTGTCCATGCAGACCGCACGCAAGGGCTTCGGCGAACTCTGGAACGGCTATGGCAAGCAGCTGCAGGACCAGTTCGGGCAGGGCGTCGGCATCAACATCAGCATGCCCATCCTCAACGGCGGGCAGAACCGCGCCAACATCGCACGCGCCCGCCTCGACGTCCAGCGGCAGGCCCTCCAGGCCGAACAGGACAGCCTCCGCCTCAAACAGGACATCTACACGGCGCACCAGTCGGCCCTCGGCGCCTTCCAGACCCTGCAGGCCCGCGCCAAGGCGGTACAGACGGCCGAACGCTCCTTCGAGCTGGCCTCGCGGCGCTACGACCTCGGCGTCATGCAGACCATCGAATGGCTCACCATCCAGAACAACCTCACCCGCGCCCGCATCGACAGGCTGGTGGCGCAGTACGACTTCGTCTTCCGCATGAAAGTGCTTGAATTCTATAAGGGCCGCGGCATTCGACTCTGACGTCAGGGGCACCCGCACCGCAGCCAAAAACAAACCGCACATATGGACAGGAAATGGATCTGGGCGCTGGTCGTGCTGGTGGTCGCCATCGGCACCCTCTTCGGGCTGAAGAAGGCCGGCGTCATCGGCAAGGACGAGGGCGCCAAGGTCTCCGTCGAGAAGGCCTCGCTGCGCAGCATCACCGAGGTCGTCACCGCCAGCGGCAAGGTATACCCCGAAGTCGAGGTCAAGATCAGCCCCGACGTCTCGGGCGAGATCGTCGAACTCACCGTCATGGAGGGCGACAGCGTGCGCAAGGGGCAACTCCTGGCCCGCGTCTATGCCGACATCCTCGCGACGCAGCGCGACCAGGCCGCCGCCATCGTCAGCCAGCAGGAGGCCCAGGTCGGCAACGCCACCGCCACCCTCGAAGCCGTAAAGGCCCGCCTCGAACAGGCCGACAGGCAGTACCAGCGGCAGCGGCAACTCTTCCAGGAGAAGGTCATCTCGCGCCTCGAATACGAACAGGCCGAGAACGCCTTCCTCACCTCCAAGGCCGACTACAACGCCTCCCTCAAGTCCATCCAGAGCACCAAGGCGGCCGTCGCCAGCGCCCGCGCCAGCCTGCAGCGGACCGACAAGGACCTCGGCCGCACCAGCGTCCTGGCCCCGATGGACGGCGTCGTCTCCCTCCTCAACGTCAAGAAGGGCGAACGCGTCGTCGGCAACTCGATGATGGCGGGCACCGAGATGCTGCGCATCGCCGACCTCCGCGTCATCGAAGTCCGCGTCGACGTCGGCGAGAACGACATCCCCAAGGTCAGCTATGGCGACACGGCCCTCGTCGAGGTCGACGCCTATAACGACCGCAAGTTCAAGGGCATCGTCACCCAGATCTCGAGCACCAACCGCGGCGCCGGCGGCACCGTCGCCACCGCCGCCACCGACGTCACCAACTACGAGGTCCGCATACGCCTCCTGCCCGACAGCTACGCCGACCTCATCGACCCCGCCCGGCCCCGCAACTTCCCCTTCCGGCCCGGCATGAGTGCCAGTGCCGACATCCAGACGGACACGCACGCCGACGTGCTCTCGGTGCCCCTCAACGCCGTCACCACGCGCGACCGGGCCGACACCGCCTGGGCCGGCGAGGAAGAGGAGGAGCCCCGCAAGAAGGAGGCCAAGCCCGCCGCCGGCAGCCCCGCAGGCCCGGCCGCCGAAGCCGGCCAGTCGGAAGAGATGGAAGAGGTCGTCTTCGTCCTCCAGGCCGACGGCACGGTGCGCCGGGTGAAGGTCCGTACCGCCATCCAGGACATCAGCCACATCGAAGTGCTCTCCGGCCTCAAGGCGGGCGACGAGGTGGTGACGGGGCCCTATACGACCGTCAGCAAGACGCTCCGCAGCGGCACGAAGGTCAAGGTGGTCCCCAAGGAGGAACTCTTCGAGGCGAAGAAATGACGGCGGCGGGTCCGCCCGTCGCACACATGCACCCATGAGGTACGGCATGATCGGCAGCGGGAGCTGGGGTACCGCCCTGGTGAAGGTCCTGACAGCGAAGGGCCATGCCCTCACATGGCGTGTTCGCCACGAAGACGACTGCCGGCATATCCGGGCGGAAGGCCGCAACCCCCGCTACCTCTCCGACGTGCCCCTCGACACCCGCCTCCTGGCGCTCACGACCGACACGGCCGACGTGCTCGCGGCCTGCGACATCGTCGTCGTGGCCGTGCCTTCCGCCTTTGTCGAGGAGACCTTCGCCGGCCTCGACGCCGCCAGCTGGCGGGCGCGCCGCGTGCTCTCGGCCGTCAAAGGCATCCTGCCCGGCCATGACCGCCTGCTCAACGAATACCTGGCCGAGCGCTTCGGGCTCCCCCTCGACCACTACCACACCGTGATGGGCCCCTGCCATGCCGAAGAGGTGGCGGCCGGGAAACTCTCCTACCTCACCTTCTCGGGCATCGACGTGGCGGCGACCGAGCGCATCGCCGCCGACTTCCGCACGCCCTACGTCAACTGCATCGTCAATACAGACCTCGTCGGCGTGCAATATGCGGCCGTCCTCAAGAACATCTACGCCATCGGGGCCGGCATCGCGCAGGGCCTGGGCTACGGCGACAATTTCCTCAGCGTCCTCATCGCCAACTGCGCCGACGAGATGGCGGGCTTCCTGCGCCAGGCGGGCATCCCCAACATCGAAGTGGGCGTGCACGGGGAGGCGCAGGGGCCGCTGCACCGCAAATCGCTCAACTACGCGGCCTCCGTCTATCTGGGCGACCTGCTCGTCACCTGCTATTCGCCCTACAGCCGCAACCGGATGTTCGGCCGGCTCATCGGCCTCGGCCATTCCGTAGGGGCCGCCCACCAGGAGATGAGCATGGTGGCGGAGGGCCACACCGCCTGCCGGGGCATCCACCATGTCAACCGCCGCCTCGGGGCCGACATCCCCATCGCCGAGACGGTCTACCGCATCCTTTGGGACGAGCTGCCCGCGGCCGAGGGTGTCCGGCTGCTGGAGGACATCCTCGTCTGACCCCCTTCGACGTCAATGGAACAGGTCGGCCGCGATGCCGTCGGCGAAGAGCCGGCCTGCATTCGTGAGGCGCAGGTGCCCGTCGACCACCCGGGCCTTGCCATCGCGGACGGCGGGGGTGATGGTGTCGCGCAGCCTTTCCGCTTCCGGCATCCCCCAGTGTTCCGCCACCCGGCCCAGGTCGATCCCTTCGGACCGGCGCAAGGCCGTCAGCACGTATTCGTTGAGGCGTTGAGCGGGGCTGAGTGTCTCCGTCTCCGCGGGGATGGTGCCTGTCCGGATGGCCTGTATGTAGGCGGTGTTAGAGGCGATGTTCCACCGGCGGCCGGTGCCGTCGAAGGAGTGGGCGGAGGGGCCGAAGCCGAAGTAGGGGGTGCCCTGCCAGTAGGCGCTGTTATGGCGGCTGCGGTGGCCGGGCAGGCAGAGGTTGGAGATCTCGTAGGCTTCGTAGCCGGCCACCTCGGCGCGTGCGAGCAGGTGCAGGTATTGTTCGGCCTGCCGTCCGGGGTCGGGTGCGGGGCGGCGCCGGCTGTCCACCATGGCGTCGAGGGGGGTGCCCTTTTCGACGGTGAGGGCGTAGGCCGAGAGGTGGGGCACGCCGAGGGAGAGGGCGATGTCGAGGTTGGCGTCCCAGTCGGCCAGCGACAGTCCCGGCAGGCCGAAGATGAGGTCGATGGAGATCTCGGCGATGCCGGCCTGCCGGGCGGTCTGTACGGCTTCGAGGGCCTGTCGGGCGTCGTGCGAGCGGTTCATCCAGCGGAGGTCCTCGTCGCGGAACGACTGGATGCCGATGCTGAGGCGGTTGATGCCGATGTCGCGCCATTCGGCGAGGCGCTGTGCGTCGATGTCGTCGGGGTTGGCCTCGAGGGTGACTTCGGCATCGAAGGCCACCGGCAGGGCCTGGCGGACGCCGTCGAGGAGCCGGCTGATGTCGGCGGTGGGCAGCAGGGAGGGGGTGCCGCCGCCGAAGTAGACGGTCGCCGCCCGGTGGCCGGCCCGTCCCGGGGTGAGGTGCATCTCCTGCAATATCGCATCCACCATGCCGTTCCTCAGCGAGGTCGACGTCGAGAAATGGAAATCGCAGTAATGGCAGGCTTTGCGGCAGAAGGGGATGTGCAGGTAGACGCCGCAGGGGCGGTCTACCGTTGCTCCGTTCGGGCTAGTTTTGCCTGGATGCGCTGCCACGCCCTGCTGCGGTTCGCGGTCCTCCTCTGCGGGGTCCTGCTGGTGCGGGACCTCCGCGCCCAGCCGGGCTATGGCGTCGTCTGGCATGCTGTCGGCAAAGATACGCTCCCCGCCCTCCGCGGCCGCCCCTTGCCGACCGCCTTCCGCGACCGTGCCGCGGCCGAGGCCTGGCTGGCGGGCCTCGGCCCGGCCCTGCAGGCCGAAGGCCGGCTCGAGGCCGCCCTCGACAGCATCCGCTACGGGCCGGATGCCGTGGAGGCATGGCTGCATGCGGGTCCGGCATACCGCTGGGTGTCTTTCGCGGTCGATACGTCTCCGAAGTCATGGCTCGATGCGGTGGGATGGGAGGGGTGCCCGCGAGCCGGGGACCGGGTGGACCTGCCTGCGCTGCGGCGGTGGATGGAGCGGTGGCTCGATGGGATGGACGACAGCGGATATCCGTTTGCCGCCGTCGGGCTCGACAGTGTGACGACGTCGCCCGGACTGCTGGCGGGGCGGCTGCGGGTGGACCCGGGGCCGTTGTACCATATCGACAGCCTGGTCGTCTCGGGCGGGGTGGCCATCGGCCGCCGGTTTTTGGAGCGGTACCTGGGCATTGCGGGTGGCGACATCTACCGGGCGGACCGGCTGGAGCGGGTCGGGCCACGCCTGGCGGAACTCGGCTTCCTGCGCGAGACGGCCCCTTCGACCCTGACGATGGTGGGCACGGGCGCGACGCTCAACCTGTTCCTGGAGGGCCGGAAGGTCAGCCAGGTGAATGTTCTGGCCGGGCTGATGCCCGACAACGTGCAGACGGGCGGGCGGCTGTTGCTGACGGGCGAGGCCCGTGCCGACCTGCGCAACGCCTTCGGCAAGGGCGAGAGCCTGTCGGCCGACTGGCAGCAGATCCAGTACCGGTCGCCGCGCCTCCGGATGGCCTACCGGCAGCCCTATGTCTTCGGCAGCGCGATGGGCATGGACCTGCAGCTCGACCTGTTGCGGAAGGACAGCTCCTATCTGAACATCCAGGCCGGCCTGGGGCTGGAGTTCCTGCACACGGCGCGTCGGACGGGCCGCATCGGCTACCAGCACCTCTCGACCCGGCTGCTGGAGGTCGACACGGCGCGGGTGCGGGCCTTGCGGGCCCTGCCCGATTTCAACGACGCCGTCAACCACCTGCTGTCGCTGGACTACCGCTATGCCGGTACCGACGACCCCATGCGTCCGCGCAGGGGCCTGGAGGCCAGCCTGACGGTGGGTGCCGGCGTCAGGCGCGTGCGGGAGAACCCTTCGGTGACGGCGCTCACGAAGCCTGGCGGCGGCTTCGACTACGTGTCGTTGTACGACACGCTGCTGCGGAGCCGGCCCGTCGGGCGTTTGCGGGCGACGCTGGCGCATCACGTGCCGGCCGGCCGCCAGTCGGTGCTGCGGTTCGTGGTGCAGGGTGGTGCCGTGCTGGGGCGGGATGTCTTCCGCAACGAGTTGTTCCAGGTCGGCGGCCTGCGGCTGTTGCGCGGTTTCGACGAGGAGAGCCTGTTCGCCTCGGCCTTTGCCGTGGCGACGGCCGAGTACCGGCTCCTGACGGGCGGGCGTTCGTATTTCTATGCCTTTGCCGATGCGGGGCGTGTCGACTGCCGCGCCTGGCGGAGCGACACGCGGGCCTGGTGTGCGGGCGTCGGGCTGGGTCTCGCCCTCGAGACGAAGGCGGGGATGCTGAACCTGGCCTATGCCGTCGGCCAGCGCGACGGGCAGGGGCTGGACCTGCGGCAGTCGAAGATCCATGTGGGATTGAGCGGGCTGTTCTGACCCTTCGCGGTACGGCGGCGTTGCGGTAATTTGCAGGGCTCCCCGATGCGTCTGCCGATCGTCATATCGCTGTTCCTGCTGCCTTTCGGCGGACTGTCGGCGCAGGATACGGCCACCCCGCAGGCGACGGTCGACACAACGGAAGCCGTTGCCACCGGGTGGCCAGGCACCACCGCCTCCGATACGTCGGGCGGCTGGTCCGGGCTGTCCGACACAACGCTGCGGCGGCTGTCCGACTTCCCCTTGCAGCCCGCCGTCTGCGGGACCTATGGCGACGCCGTCGCCGGCTATGTCGAGGCCCATCCCTACTTCGCCTGGCTGGGCCGGCCCGTTTACCTCATCTCGCGGGAGCGTCGTCCGCCCCCCACCGACTGGATCTTCTACACCCTGCTCGCTTCGGCGTTGTTCTTCGGGATCCTGCGGCAGGCGTATGGCCGGTACCTGGCGGACCTGTCGGTCGCCTTCTTCGAGTTGGCCATCCGCCAGGCGCCCCTGCGGGAGCAGCTGGCCCGCCAGACGCTGCCTTCGCTGCTGCTGAACCTGCTCTTCCTGTTCAACACCGCGTTGTTCATCCGGCTGTCGGCACCCGGCCTCCACTGGCCGGCCGGCGGGGGGCATGCGGGCGCCATCGGCGGGCTGGCGTTGCTCATCGCCGCCGTGTACCTCGGGAAGCAGTGGCTGCTCCGCGCCGTCGGATGGCTCTCCGGCCGGTCGGCCTACGCGGAGGGCTACCTCTTCATCGTCATGATGGTCAACAAGGTCGCCGGCATCGCCCTGATCCCCATGAACCTCCTGCAGGCCTACCTGGGCCGCGACCATGCCACGGCGATCACCATCACCGCCATCGTCCTCTTCAGCGCCCTCCTGGTCTTCCGCTTCCTGCGCTGCTACGCCTTCGTGAGTCGCGAGCTGCGCTTCGGCCTGTGGACCTTCCTCCTGTCCATGGCCTCCTTCGAGGTCATGCCCATGCTCGTGATCGCCAAGCTGGCGGCCGGCCTTTTTCCGGGGAAATGATTAATTTTGCACGACCGCATCCATCCATGGCAAAGAACGGGTACACCAAGCCCACCCCAAAGTCCGGCAAACGGGTACGGAAGATCCTCATCACCCAGCCCCGGCCCGATTCGGACAGGTCTCCGTATTTCGAACTGGCCCGCCGCTTCGAAGTGCAGATGGACTTCCACCCCTTCATCAGCCTCGAGCCCATCCCCGCCAAGGAGTTCCGCAAGCAGAAGGTGGACATCCCCGGATACACCGGCGTCATCTTCACCAGCCGCAACGCCATCGACCATTTCTTCCGCATCTGCGAGGAGATGCGGGTGCCCGTCTCCCAGGAGACCAAGTACTTCTGCATCTCCGAGGCCGTCGCCCTCTACCTGCAGAAGTTCATCCTCTACCGCAAGCGCAAGGTCTTCTTCGCCGCCGAAGGCACCAACCGCAGCCTCTTCGACGTCATCAACCGCCACAAGGCCAACGAGAAGTTCCTCTACCCCTGTTCCGAGAACCAGCAGGACAACGAGATCGTCGGCTGGCTCAAGGCGGGCAAGTACGACTTCTCCACGCCCTACATGTACCGCACCATCAGCAACGACCTGCGGCACCTCCAGGTGGAGAACGAGTTCGACGTCATCTGCTTCTTCACACCCAGCGGCGTCAAAAGCCTCTTCGACAACTTCCCGACCTTCGCACAGAACGGGAAGTTCATCGGCGCCTTCGGCAACAACACCTCCCGGGCCATCGAAGATGCCGGCCTGAGCCTACACATCAAGGCCCCTGAACCCCAGGTGCCCTCCATGGTGGCCGCCCTCGACCGGTTCCTCCGCGAAATGAACGGCAGCCGCTGAACCCCATCGGCGCCCCTGCGCCCGCCCCACCCCCTCCTTTTCATCGAAATACCCCCCTTCCCCGATGATTTTATACCGGCGATGTGTCAACATGGCATGGATTTTGGTTATGATTCTTTCCGGTCCATGGTGGCAGTCGCAGGTACGGGGAGGTTCCCTCAGGTGCGGCGGGCTGCTGTGGACAATAACCCCGGACGGGGGACGTTGATAAGCCGGGTTCGCCGGAGTGGGCGACCGGCGGATGCAAGTCGCCCGCCCCACCGGCCCCGGTCGAAACACCAAACTGGCATATACAATTGAATCCGAGATGTTTATGAACGCGAACAGAGTACGGGTCCCCTTGGCGGCCCTCGCGGTGGCGGCCATGGCCTTCAGCGGCTGCAGCAAGTCGGGCAAGTCGCGCGGCGTGCCGAACGACGGTCAGCTGCATGGTGTGGCGGCTCCCGCCCGCTTCATCCCCTGGCGTCCGCCGGGCATGGTCCACGTCCCCCAGGGCACTTTCCACATGGGCCCCAGCGACGAGGATGTCAGCTATGCCTTCACGGCACGCAACAAGCAGATCTCGATCAACGGCTTCTGGATGGATGCCACCGAGATCACGAACGACGAGTACCGCCAGTTCGTGTACCGTGTGCGCGACTCCATCGCGGCGACGATCCTCAATTACAAGAAGCCCGGCGCCGACGGTGTCGAGCTGATCGACTGGAAGAAGGCGTCCACCATCAAGTGGAACGACCCCAAGGTCCTCGAGCAGCTCAACGCGATGCTGGTGACGCCCGACAACCGCATCTTCGGAAAGAAGGAGATGGACGTGCAGCGGCTGCTGTACCGCTCTGAGACCTTCGACTACAAGGAGGCGGCCCGTCGGGAGAACGCCACGAAGCCCCGTTCGCAGTTCATCATCAAGAAATCGATCCCCGTCTATCCGGACACGCTGGTGTGGGTGCGCGACTTCTCATACTCGTACAACGAGCCCATGTCGAAGCGCTATTTCTCGCATCCGGCCTACGGCAGCTATCCCGTCGTCGGGGTGAGCTGGAAGCAGGCGACGGTGTTCTGCGAATGGCGGACGCAGTACATGAACTCCTTTTTCGAGGAGAAGAAGCGCCAGACGGAGTCCGACTTCCGCCTGCCGACGGAGGCCGAGTGGGAGTACGCGGCACGCGGCGGCCGGTCGCAGGCCCCTTATCCCTGGGGCGGCTACTACCTCCGCAACAAGAAAGGCTGTCTGCTGGCCAACTTCAAGCCGGGCCGCGGCAACTACCCCGAAGACGGCGGCTTCTACACGGTAAGGGCCGACGCCTACTGGCCCAACGACTTCGGCCTGTACAACATGGCCGGCAACGTGGCGGAATGGACCTCGTCGCTCTACTACGAGGGATCCTACAACTTCCAGCACGACATGAACCCCGACATCCGGCTCAACGCGAAGGACAACTCCCCCATCCGGATGAAGCGCAAGGTCGTCCGCGGCGGCAGTTGGAAGGATGTCGGCTACTTCCTGCAGACGAGCAGCCGCAACTATGAGTACCAGGACACGGCGAAGTCGTACATCGGCTTCCGCTGCATCATCGACCTGCCCCCGGCCCAGGGCAAGAAGAAAGGATTCTGACGACCGAAACCCCATCCCCCGGCGGCGGCGGCCCGGAAACCCCAGGTCGATGCCCGCCAGACAGGCAACGCAATCCATAAATACCAAATATCATGGCAGGTACATCCAAGACATCCGAAAAGCTCCTCAACATCTTCGTTTGCGTCGGCGCAGCCGTCGTGATATTCGGTGCATGGGCCAAGATCCTCCACAAGTCGTTCGCCGACATCATGCTCACGGTGGGTCTGATCACAGAAGCCCTGATCTTCCTCGTCTACGCCTTCATGCCCCCCCCCGGCCATGAGATGGAGAAACTCCTCGAGGTGCTGCCCAAGGCGAAGGAGCCCGAGGGTGACAGCCCGATGGAGGTCATGGACAAGATGATGCGCGAGGCCGAGATCAGCCCCGCCAACCTGAAGCGGCTGAACGAGAGCTTCACCCAGCTCGGCGCCACCCTCGACGGGCTGAAGCCCATCGCGGACGCCTCCTCGGCCACGGACCACTATGCCCGGTCGGCCCGCGAGGCAGCAGCCTCGATGACGGCCCTCAAGACAGCCTACGACGGGGCGGCCCAGACCGTCAGCCACTTCAACGAAGCGGCCGACAGCACCAAGGGCTTCCACGAGCAGGTGCAGATGCTGACCCGCAACCTGGGCTCGCTCAACACCCTCTACGAACTCGAACTGCAGGACACCAACAACCACCTGAAGGCCATGAACAACTACTACTCCAACCTGGTGGCGGCCTCCCAGATCATGCAGAGCAGCGTCGGTGATGCGCAGAAGGCGCACGACCAGATAGCCCAGCTGGCCAAGAACCTCGGCAGCCTCAACAGCGTCTACGGCAACATGCTCGCCGCCATGCAGGTGCGCTGAGCGGACCCGCACCCGCCCCCCACGCGGCCGGGACAACGACGCGCAACGGCCATCACGAACCAGAGAAGCTAGCACAAACAACACATAGCAATGTCACTACCCAAAGAGCCGAGGCAGAAGATGATCAACATGATGTACCTCGTGTTGACGGCACTGCTCGCCCTGAACGTGTCGTCCGAGATCATCAACGCCTTCAAGGTGGTGGACAACAGCCTGAACCAGTCGAACCGGGTCCTGACCCAGTCGACGGAGTCGGTATACTCCAGCTTCGACGAACTCCTGAAAGATCCCAAGACGGCAGAGAAGGCCTCGACCTGGAAGCCCCGCCTCGACCAGGCCCGGGCCCTCTCCCATAAGGTCTCCGCCGAGATCGACCAATACAAGACCGATCTCATGAAGGAGGCCGAATACGACCCGACCTCCGAGAACACCAAGGGCGAGGACGACCTCGACGCCGCCACCCGCCTGTTCGACACCAAGGGCGCCGGCCAGAAACTCTACCAGTCGCTCGCCGGCTACAAGAAGTCGATCCTGGCCATCGACCCCGACATCGCCGCCGACCTCGGCGCGAAACTCCCGCTGAACCTGTCCATCCCCAAGTCGGCCTCCGGCAACATCCGGACCGGCGACTCGGTCAAGGACTGGACCAACAGCCATTTCCACATGACGCCCACCGTGGCGGCCCTCACCATGCTGAGCAAGTTCCAGAACGACGTCAAGAACACCGAGAACCAGGTCGCCACCTACTGCCTGAACCGCGTAGGCTCCGTCAAGATCGTGCTCGACAAGTTCAAGCCGCTGATCGGAACGAGCTCCACCTACCTGATGCCGGGTGAGGAGATGATCGTCACCGCCGGCCTGGGTGCCTTCAACTCGGCCGTGAAGCCCACGGTGACGATCGACGGGCGCTCCATCGCCGTCGACAACGAAGGGGTGGCCATCTCCAAGTTCAACGTGGGCGGCTCCGGCTCCCGCAAGCTCAACGTCACGGTCAACTTCATCGACCCCAACACGGGTGAGACCCGCTCCGAGTCGAAATCCATCGAATACACGGTGGGTTCGCCCTCCGGCGTGGCCGTCTCGGCCGACAAGATGAACGTCCTCTATATCGGCGTGGAGAACCCCATGACCATCACGGCCGGTGCCGGCGCCGAGAAGGTGTCCGCCTCCTTCACCGGCGGGAGCCTCACCAAGGTCTCGGGCAGCAAGTTCGTCGCCAACCCCAGCGCCGGTGCCACCGGTGAGCAGACGGTCACCGTCCTCGTCGAAGGCAAGCCCGCCGGCAAGGTCCTGTTCCGCGTCAAGAACCTCCCCAACCCCGCCGCCTACGTGGGCAACCTCAAGGTCGGCATGGTCTCCGCCAGCTCCTTCAAGAACATGGGCGGCGTCATCGCCAAACTCGAAGACTCCGAATTCGACGCACCCTTCGAGGTCATCGGCTACCAGATCGGCGCACAGAGCCCCGACATCCCGTTCTACACCCCCATCGCCAACACGGGCGCCCGCTGGACGGGCAACGCCCAGGACCTCGTGGAAAAACTCAAGCCCGGCGCCCTCGTCGTCATCACCAACATCCAGGTCAAAGGCCCCGACGGCAAGATCCGTACCCTGCCCGGCAGCCTGTCCTACGGCCTCAAGTGATACCGGCCCGAACCAACCCCCGACAGCAAAACGCCACCGCATATGAAATTCCTCACCGCCCGCATCGCGCTCACCGCCCTCCTCTCGGCGGCCGTGCTCCAGGTGGATGCGCAGACCCGCACCAAGACCACCAACACGGCCAAGAAGCCGACGACGACGCGCAAGCCGGCACCGGCCAAGAAGCCCACGGCTCAGAAGACCAACACCAAGGCGACCGACTCGAACCTCAACGTCAAGGCGGTCGACACGACGCCCAAGGTCGAACCGCCCAAGGAACTGCTGAAGCTCGACACCGTCCGCGCCTCGATGCGCCGGACCTCCTCCATCGTCCGCAACGACCAGAAGGAGCGCACCCCCCTCGAATACGAACATATCCGCGAGGATGACGCCACCTACGTGCAGACGGTATGGCGCGAACTCGACGTCCGCGAGAAGATGAACCAGCCCTTCCGCTACCGGGCCGACGAGGACGACGGCAACCAGCGCTTCATCAGCATCCTGCTGGAAGCCATCCGCGACGGTGACATCACCGCCTTCGACGCCGGCATCACCGGCACGGACGACCGCTTCACCAAGCCCATCACCATGCAGCGCATCGGCGAGATCCTCGTCGGCAAGTGCCGCACGGAGCAGGTGCCCGACTGGGCCAAGGACCCCATCGGCCAGAAGGGTATCCTGAAGGACACCACCATCTGCCCCATGTTCAACCCTGACGAGATCGTCAAGTACATGATCAAGGAGGAGTGGATCTTCGACAAGGAGTCGTCGCGCATGTACGCCCGCATCAACGGCATCGCCCCCATCAAGATCTCGGTCGACGAGAACACCGGCGTGGTCCTGGGCGAGACACCGGCCTTCTGGGTCTACTACCCCGACCTCCGCCCCGTCCTCGCCCGCAAGGACGTGTACAACGGCAAGAACTTCGGCGGCCGCATGAGCTGGGAGGAACTCTTCGAGAGCCGCTTCTTCTCGAGCAACATTGTGAAGTCGACCATCGAGAACCCCTACGACCAGTACATCCGGCAGATCATCAAAGACCCCATCCTCCGCCTCCTGGAAGGGGATGGCATCCGCGAGAAGATCTTCAACTACGAACAGGACCTCTGGTCGTACTGACAACTGTCGATCCGAACATTCCGCAGGGCGGGCCGTCATCCACTGACGGCCCGCTTTTCTTTGGGCCGCCTCTGGGCGGGAGGGTCAGGTGCCGGGGTGGAAGTGGTCGAAGACGGCCTTTGCTCGGGCGGGACCTATCTTTTCGCGCAGTTCGGCCTCGGAGAGGGCGGCGATGCGTTTGACGGAGCGGAATTCGCGGAGCAGTTCGGCTGCCGTGCGGCCGCCGATGCCGGGGATGTCTTCCAGGGCGTTGGCGAGGGCGCCGCGGCTCCTGACCTGTCGGTGGAAGGTGATGCCGAAGCGGTGCACCTCGTCGCGGATGCGGCGGATGAGTCGCAGGCTGTCTCCGTCGAGTGGCAGGCGGAGGGGCTCGCTATCGCCCGGGAAGAAGACGAGTTCTTCGTTCTTGGCCAGTCCGACGACGGTCATCCTGCCCTCCAGCGACAGGGCGCGCAGGCTCTCCATGGCTGCGCCGAGCTGTCCCTTGCCCCCGTCGATGATGACGAGCTGGGGGAGGGGGTCGCCGTTGCGCATCAGGCGGGCATAGCGGCGGCTGACGACTTCGCGCATGGTGGCGAAGTCGTCGATGCCTTCCACCGTCTTGACATGGAAATGGCGGTAGTCAGCCTTCGAGGGCTGGCCCTCGCGGAAGCAGACCATGGCCGAGACGGGGTGGCTGCCCTGCAGGTTGGAGTTGTCGAAGCATTCGATGTGGGAGGGGGCGTCGGGCAGGCGTAGGTCTGCCTGCAGCTGTGCCAGGGTCTCCCGATGTCCGGCAGCGGGGTCTGACAGGTGGAGTCGGCGGCGTTTGCGGTGTTCTTCCCGGAAGTATTCGGCGTTGCGGAGGGATAGTTCGAGAAGTCGGAGGCGGTCGCCCGCCCGCGGGATGGTGCAGCGTACCCGCGCATCGGCGACCGTCACCGCTACGGGGGCGACGATCTCGGGTGCGTCGCTGCGGAAGCGTTCCCGCAGGTGGAGGGCGACCTGGGAGAGGATCTCGGCGGCGTCCTCTTCGAGTTTGCGGACCACTTCGAGGCTGTGGGTGTCGATGATGACGCCGTTGCGGACCATGAGCAGGTTGACGAAGGCCCTGTCCTCGTCGTCCGCCAGGCTCAGCACGTCGATATCGCCGAGGCGGGGGTTCATGACGGGTGAGCGGGCCGAATAGTTGCGGAGGTGCTCGATCTTGCGGCGGAGTTGTTCGGCGGCTTCGAAGTCGAGGTTCTCGGCCTGTCGTTTCATCTCGGCCTTGTAGTGTTGCAGGACGGGGTTGAGGTTGCCTTTGAGGAGGCTGCGCAGCCGCGACAGTCCTTCCTGGTAGTCGTCCGCCGTCTGCAGGCCGGCGCATGGCGCCCTGCAGTTGCCGAGCTGGTATTCGAGGCAGGGCTTGTACTGTCCTTTGGCGATCTGCTTCGGGGAGAGGTTGAGCTTGCAGGTACGTATCTGGATATGATGCCGGATGAAGTCGAGCAGTTCTCGGACCTTTCCGGACGAGGTGAAGGGTCCGAGGTATTCCGAGCCGTCGCGGATCATGCGGCGGGTGAGGAAGACGCGGGGGAAGTCTTCATTGCGGATGACGATATAGGGATAGGTCCTGTCATCCTTCAGTTCGATATTGAAGCGGGGTTGGAATTCCTTGATGAGGGCGTTTTCGAGGAGGAGGGCGTCCTGTTCGGAGCCGACGATGGCGAATTCGATCCGGTGGATGCGTCTGACGAGTTCGGCCGTCTTGCGGGTGTTGCGGCCGGCGGTGAAGTAGGAGGATACGCGTTTGCGGATGTTCTTGGCCTTCCCGACGTACAGGAGCCGCCCATCGGCATCGTAGTAGCGGTAGATGCCGGGCTGTTCGGGCAGTCCCTGTTGCAGTTCCTTGAACGACGTAGGTGTCATGCGGGGCGTGGGCTGTGTTGCGGGTCAGGGTTGACCGATGCCCCAGGCGTAGCGGATGTCTTCTGTGATGGGGGCCTTGTCGCCCGGGCGTTCGAGGGTGATGCGGCATTGGCGGCCGGTGCTCCATAGGAGTTTCTGGCGGATGGCGGCGCCTTGGGGGCCGGCGGTGGTGCGTTCGGCGTAGAGGCTGCGGATGGCTTCTGTTTCGGGGTCCAGGAGCAGGTCGAGGCGTTGTATCGGGGCGGACGGGTCGTCGGTATCGCAGCTGACGGTCACGCGGCCGAGGGTGGCGTCCATGAAGATCTTGCGTCGGTAGGGGTGTCGGGTGGGGGCGTCGGCGAAGGGTTTCCCGAACCAGCCTTCCATGAGTTCCCGGAAGGTGTCCTTGGCGATGATGGCCGTGTCGTTGCGGCCCTGGGTGTTGCGGTAGCGGAGGATGGCGACGGGCAGGCTGTCGATGGCCTGCAGTTCCTGTGCGACGAAGGTGACGGCCGGCAGGAAGAGGCTTTTGCGTTCGGCGGGGTCGAGGGTTGCCTCCTGGTCGCCCCGGCAGTTGGGGAGGCAGGCGAGGGCGAGTCCGAGGAGTATCAGGTTACGCACCCGGCAAAGGTACGAAGGGTTGCGGCGATGTGGAGGGCTGGGGCTAGCGGAGGGTCTTCTGGATGCCGACCTTGAAGCCGTAGTCGACCAGGTGTTCTGCGATGGGGTAGTCGTTCTTGTAGCTCGACATCAGTTGGTAGCGTACCTGGGGTCCCATGACCCAGCGGTAGCTGCCGGTGTTGACGCTGAGGTAGGCTTCGGCTCCGGCGTTGACGTTCCAGTTGCGGTAGAGGGTGGGTTCTTCGGCGTAGTTCTTGAGGTTGGTGGAGATGAGGTAGGCCTCGTTGCGGAGCATGTAGGTGGGTTGTATGGTCGATGCCAGGGTGAGGGCGACCTTGCGGTTGCCTGCGATGGTGTATTCGACGCCGAGGGGTATGGAGGCCATGAAATGTGAGTTGCGGAGCCAGGTGCGGCTGAAGCCGTTGACGTTGCGGAAGTAGGCGACGGTCTGGATGGCGGGTCGGCTGCCGTTGCTGTTGGCGCTGAGGGGGGCTATCTCTGGGGAATAGGAATAGGCTTCTATGTCGTAGTTGGTGAAGTTGAGTTGCAGGCCTACCTTGAGGCGGAGGGCTCTGCCGATGGGGTAGACGAGTGCGGCTCCGCCTTCGAGCCCGACGCCGGGTTTGTGGGTGACGGCGTCGTTGACGTCTGTCGGTGCGCCGAAGTTGGCCCAGATGGCGTTGCCGGAGGGGGCCAGGTTACCGCTGCGCGTGGCTTGTCCGACGAGGCGGCGGTAGCTGACGGATGGGGCGAGGTAGAGTTGGAGGCTGGTCTTGCGGCCGATGCGGCCGAGTTGCTGCAGGATGCGGTCGGTGGCGGAGGGTGTGGTCGGGGATGCGGGACCTGCCAGTGGTTGGCGTAGGGTGATCTGGGTCCTTCTGTTGGTCTGGGAGGCCGTCTTCGGCCGAGGGGTGGTGTATGTGCGGAGGGGGGTGTATTCGGCCATGGCTTCAGCGAGGAGCGGGGTGCTGGCCCATCCTGGGGTGAGGCTGCGGCCCTGGGGGTAGGCGCCGGTGGGGGCGATGGCGGTACGGTAGGCGTGGGATGGCGGGTCGGCGGGCTTGTCGGCGGCGGGCTGTGTGCGGGTGTGGGTGGCCGGCGTCGGGCGGGGCAGGAGGGCGGAGCGGGCGGCCGTCGGGCCGGGGAGGGGTGCGTATCGGATGGCGGCTGCGGGGGGTTGTGGGGCGTTGGCGGCGAGGGCGTTGGTGCCGCCGGGTGCAGGCGTGCCGGGGTCACTTACGATCCATACGCCGGTGAGGATGCCCATGCCGAAGATGGCGAGGGCGGCGGCGGCGTACGGCCATTTGGGGGCCGGGTGCATCCGGTCGCGGACGCGTTCCCAGACGCGGTCCGAGGGGGGCATCCGGAGGTCGTCGGAGGCGTCCCGCAGGAAGTCTTCAAGGCCGTCGTTCCAAAACACATCTTTCATATCTGCCTCTCAAAGGGTCATCGTCGGGTTGGGTGCCTCAGGGCAGCATGCCTGCCTGGCGGGTCTCGGCGGCTGGCAGGAGGTTCTTGCGGGTGAGGACGTCCTCCAGCATGGCCTTGGCGCGCGTGTATTGCGACCGGCTGGTGCTTTCGCCGATGTCGAGCATGCGGCCGATCTCCTTGTGGGAGTAGCCTTCGATGGCGTAGAGGTTGAGGACGGTGCGGTAGCCGAGGGGCAGCAGCCGAATGCATTCGACCACCTGTTTCGCCTGGAGGAGGGAGGGGATGGTCTCTTCGCCGACGGGGATGGACGCGGCGTGGATGAGGTCGACGCTGTCGCTGAACTTCCGGTTCTTCTTGAGGATGTTGATGCAGGTGTGGACCATGATGCGGCGTATCCATCCTTCCAGCGATCCCGTCTGGCGGAACTGCCCGATCTGGGAGAACACCTTGATGAATCCTTCCTGGAGCATGTCTTCCGCGTCCTCGCGGTTGCGGGCGTAGCGGTAGCAGAGCGCCAACATCCGGGGGCTGTGGCGTTCGTAGAGCTCCTGCTGTGCCGAGGCGTCGTTCCTGACGCAACCGTATACCATGGCTTCCTCCGTCATGCGGCCGTCTGATTTCCCGGAAGGTAAGACAATCTGTCTGAAGTTCCTGCTGCGTTGCCTTGGAAAAACAGGCGGGTCAGTCGATCAGGACGTCGCCCGTCATCTGGCGGGGGATGTCGATGCCGAGGGTGTGGAGGATGGTGGGGGCGATGTCGGCGAGGCGGCCGTGTCTGAGGGCATGTCGGCCATGGGGGTCGATGACGAAGAGGGGGACGGGGTTGAGGGTGTGTGCGGTGTTGGGGCTGCCGTCGGGGTTGACCATGAAGTCGGCGTTGCCGTGGTCGGCGGTGAGGAAGACGGTGTAGCCGTTGGCGAGGGCTTCGGTGACGACCTGACCGACGCAGCGGTCGACGGTCTCGACGGCCTTGACGGCGGCGGCGAGGATGCCGGTATGGCCGACCATGTCGGCATTGGCGTAGTTGAGGCAGATGAATTCGGCGGAGCGGCTTCTGATCTCGGGGAGGATGGCGGCGGTGACCGCGTCGGCGCTCATCTCGGGTTGGAGGTCGTAGGTGGCGACCTTGGGTGAGGGCACCATGATGCGCCGTTCGCCGTCGAAGGGTTGTTCCCTTCCTCCGCTGAAGAAGAAGGTGACATGCGGGTATTTCTCCGTCTCGGCGATGCGGATCTGGCGGAGGCCGGCCTGGGCGACGGCTTCGCCGAGGGTCATCTCGAGGTTGTCGTTGCGGAAGGCGACGCGGACGCCCTGGTAGGTCTTGTCGTATTCGGTGAGGGTGGTGTAGTCGAGGCGGAGGGGTGTCAGGCCGGCTTCCGGCACCTCGCGCTGGGTGAGGGCTTCGGTGATCTCGCGGCAGCGGTCGGTGCGGAAGTTGAAGCAGATGGCGACGTCGCCGTCGGAGAGGGTGGCGACGGGTCTGCCGTCGTCTCCGACGGCGACGATGGGGCGGATGAATTCGTCGGTCACGCCTTCGGCGTATGACCTTTCGACGGCGGCGATGGGGTCGGTGGCTGGGGTGCCGATGCCGTGCACCATGGCGTCGTAGGCGAGTTTGACGCGTTCCCAGCGCTTGTCGCGGTCCATGGCGTAGTAGCGGCCGGTGACGGTGGCGATGCGGCCGCAGGTGGCGTCGAGGTGTGCCTGCAGTTGGCGGAGGAAGCCGAGGCCGCTCCTGGGGTCGGTGTCGCGTCCGTCGGTGAAGGCGTGTATGTAGACCTGTCGGAGGCCGGCGCGGTGGCATTCCGTCACCAGGGCCATGAGGTGTCGGATATGGGCGTGGACGCCGCCGTCGCTCACGAGGCCGAGGAGGTGGAGGGCCTTTCCCTGGGCGAGGGCGTTGCCGATGGCGGTCTGCAGGGCGGGGTTGGTGGCCAGTTCGCCGTTGCGGATGGCGACGTTGATGCGTTGGAGTTCCTGGTAGACGATGCGTCCGGCGCCCAGGTTGAGGTGACCGACCTCGCTGTTGCCCATCTGTCCTTCGGGGAGGCCCACGTCTTCGCCGCAGGTGAGGAGGGTGGCATGGGGGTGGTCGCGGTAGAGGCTGTCGATGAAGGGGGTGCGGGCCTGTCGGACGGCGTCGGCTTCGGGCACCTTTCCGATGCCCCAGCCGTCCATGATGACGAGTATCGCGCTGCGTGCTGCCATGCCCGAAATTACGCCAATTCCGGGCAATGCCCTCCGTCGGGGCCGTTCGGGGGCCTTTCGGGCCCCTGCCGTTGCCGCCTGCAACGGCGTACCTTCGCGTCATGGACGGGATGGTGCAAAGGATGGAGCGCCTGGTGCGCGAGGCGCTTGCGGAGGACGTCGGCGACGGCGACCATTCCTCGCTGGGGTGCATCCCTCCCGGGGCGCGGGGTGCCGCCGTGCTGCACGTGAAGCAGGCGGGTGTGCTGGCGGGCGTGGCGCTGGCGGAGCGCATCTTCCGGATGGACGACCCCGATGTGCGCTTCGAGGCCTGGATGGCCGACGGCGACTTGATGTGTCCGGGCGACAGGGCCTTCCGGGTGGAGGGCCGGGTGCACACGATCCTGCGGTGCGAGCGGGTGGTGCTGAACTGCCTGCAGCGGATGAGCGGCATCGCCACGCGGACGCGGGTGCATGTCGACCGGCTGGCGGGCTACCGGACGCGGCTGCTGGACACGCGCAAGACGACGCCCAACTTCCGGTGGGCCGAGAAGGAGGCCGTCCGCATCGGCGGCGGTCACAACCACCGGCAGGGGCTGTACGACATGGTGATGCTCAAGGACAACCACATCGACTTCGCCGGGGGCGTCGTCGCCGCCGTCGACAGGGCCTGGGACTATATCGCGCGGCACCGGCCCGGCCTCCGCATCGAGGTCGAGGCCCGCTCCCTCGACGAGGTGCGGCAGGTGCTGACGGCGGGCGAGGGGCGTGTCTTCCGCGTGATGTTCGACAATTTCGCACCGGACGAGGTGCGCCGCGGCCTGGCGCTGGTGGACGGGCGGATGGAGACGGAGGCCAGCGGCGGCATCGGCCTCGACAATCTTGTGGCGTATGCGCAGACGGGTGTCGACTGGGTGAGCGTGGGCGGCCTCATCCACCAGGCGGTGAGCCTCGACATGAGCCTGAAGGCCGAGGCCTGACGGGCGGCCCCCCGCCTATCGCAGGCGGTAGCCCAGCGTGGCGAGCAGGGCCGCGACCTTGTCGCGCTGGTCGCCCTGGATGATGACCTCGCCATCCTTGGCCGAGCCGCCGGTGCCGCAGTGGGCCTTGAGCCGGCGGGCGAGGTCGTCCAGGTCGGCCGTCCTGCCGGTGAAGCCCGTGACGACGGTGGCCGTCTTGCCGCCGCGGTGCTTGCTCTCGAGACGGATGTGGAGCCGCTGTTGCGCGGGCGGCGGCGTGACGGGCGCGGCGGCGGCGGGACCGGCCTGGAAGGCGGGGTCGGTGCTGTAGACGATGCCGTTGACGCTGTCCCTCTTCTTGGCGCTCATGTCGGGTGGTGGGTTTGTCGTGCCGGGGTCACTGACCCTGTGCGAGGCTGTAGGCCTTCCTGCCGCCCCACATGTTGAGGACTTCGGTGGAGCAGATCTTGAAATCGTCCATCAGCCGGCGGTACAGTCCGAGGATGTCGGTCTGGGTGATGGGCTGGTCGGCCACGCTCTCGAAGCGGCAGCGGTACTGGTTGACGAGGTTGGTGAAGACGGAGCCCTTGGGCCATACCTGGGTGCCGCGGTTGCTGATGGTGACGAGTTTGAAGAGGTCGAGGGTGTGTCGCAGGCATTTCTCGGCCACGGCGGCGGGCTGTTCGGCGCTTTCGATGAACATGTCGACCCCGACGATGACCTCGTCCTCGGTCTCGCGGCTCATGATGACGGGGTTCTTCTCGAGGCGGAAGACGGTCTGGGTGACGGGTTTGTTGGGGAGGATGGGCCTGGGGTTGTGGGCCGGCGTGCGGCCGAGGTTGCCGACGATGGCGGTGGCGAAGCCGCCGGTGTCGACGGCGGGGATGGACCTGTCGCCGAAGTCGCCCGTGTGCACGCCCTCTTCGAGGGTGTGGAGGAGGGCGTTCTCGACGACGGCGGCGTGTTCCATGAGGCCCAGGTGGCGGAGCATGGCGATGCCGCTGAGGAGGAGGGCGGTGGGGTTGGCGATGTTCTTCCCGGCGATGTCGGGGGCGGTGCCGTGGACGGCCTCGAAGATGCAGATGTGGTCGCCGATGTTGGCGGAGGGGGCGAAGCCGAGGCCGCCGACGAGGCCGGCGCAGAGGTCGCTCACGATGTCGCCCTGGAGGTTGGGCAGCACGACCACGTCGAAGAGGTCGGGCCGGGTGACGAGCTTCATACAGAGGTCGTCGACGATGATGTCGTCGGCCTGTATCTCGGGATACTCGGCGGCCACCTCGCGGAAGCATTCGAGGAAGAGCCCGTCGGTGATCTTCATGATGTTGGCCTTGTGTCCGCAGGTGATGCGGCGGGCCTTCTTCTTGCGGGCCATCTCGAAGGCGTAGCGGACGACCTGCAGGCTGCCCGGCCGGGTGATGAAGCGCCGGCTGAGGGCGACGTCGTGGGTGAGCATGTGCTCGATGCCGCCGTAGGTGTCCTCGATGTTCTCGCGGACGACGGTGATGTCGATGGGGATGCCGGCCCGGCTGAAGACCGTGTCGACGCCGTGCAGCGTCTGGAAGAGGCGCTTGTTGGCATAGGTGTTCCAGGTCTTGCGGGCCGTCACGTTGACGCTCTTCACCCCCTTGCCCTTGGGGGTCTCCATGGGGCCCTTGAAGAGGATTCCCAGGCTTTCGATGCGCTGTTGCGCCTCGGGCGTCATCCCGGTGGAATAGCCCTTGTCGAAGACCCACTTGCCCATGTCGACGTACTCGTATTCGAGGGGTACCCCCGCCGCCCCGAAGATGTCGATGACCGCCTGCATGATCTCGGGACCGATGCCGTCCCCCTTCGCTACCGCTATCCGCATGTCCTTTCGTTTGGGTTCCGCCGGCCCGGTGACCCCCTCGCGGGGCCTTCCTGCCGGGTGCAAAGGTAGATGTTGGAATAAATGTGGGAAAATGCCAGCCCTGAACTTGGAGGAGCGGCCGCATCTTTCGTAGATTTATGGAAATTCGTCGTCCATGGTTTCGAAGGTGACCGAGGGGGTGAAGGTGATGGTGGAGAGCCATTACCAGACGGACTACTCCAATCCGCTCAGCGGGGAGTACATGTTCGCGTACCGCGTGACGATCGAGAACCATAACGCCTTCCCCGTGCAGGTGCTGCGCCGGCACTGGCATATCTTCGACAGCAACGCCACGCACCGCGAGGTCCAGGGCGAGGGCGTCGTGGGCGTACAGCCCGTCATCCGCCCCGGCGGCCGCTACCAGTACGTCAGCGGCTGCAACCTCAAGACCGAGATGGGCAGCATGCACGGCACCTATACCGTGCTCGACCTCGACACGCACCGCAGCTTCGAGGTGCGCATCCCCGTCTTCCAGATGACCGCCCCCTTCAAGCTGAACTGACCCGAGTCCGGCAGTTTTGCCCTACCTTCACGGCCGCCCCGCCGACGGCAGGGCACCCCTGAACCCCCGAACCCAAGCACTCCGAATCCCACTCCATGCAGAAAGTGACCTTCAACAACACCAACCGGGTGTTCTTCCACGCACTCAAGGAATCCGTCGACAGGTATTTCGAGGACAACCGCCTCCGCCGTACCGGCAACTGGAAGCTCTACACCAAGACGATGGTGCTCATCCCCGCAGCCGTGGCCATGTACGTGCTGCTCCTGGCCGTCCCCATGCCCGCCCTCGCCGCGCTGGCCGTCTGCGGCGTGCTGGGCGTGACGATGGCGAGCATCGGCTTCAACGTCATGCACGACGCCTGCCACGGCTCCTTCTCCTCGCGCCCCTGGGTCAACGAGGTCTTCGGGCTCACCCACAACTTTCTGGGGGGCAACGCCTTCCTTTGGAAGATCAAGCACAACATCATCCACCACACGTACACCAACGTCGACGGGCTGGACGACGACATCAACAACATGCCCTTCATGCGCGAGTGCAGCACCCAGCCCTGGAAGCCGATGCACCGCTTCCAGGCGTACTACATGTTCGTCCTCTACGGCTTCACCTCGCTGTTCATGTTCGGCACCGACTACCTCAAGTACTTCTCGCGCCGCATCCATAACACGGGCATCCGCGGCATGGAGCCGCGCGACCACCTGCTCTTCTGGGCCGGCAAGCTGTTCTTCATCGCCGTATACATCGTCATCCCGGTCGCCGTCGTGGGTTGGGAGGCCTGGCTGGCAGGCTTCTTCGTCGCCCAGTTCGCCATGGGCATGACGCTGGCGCTGGTCTTCCAGCTGGCGCATGTGGTCGAAGGCGCCGACTTCAAGGCGGTGGGGGCCGACCCCGTCCGCATCGAGAACGAGTGGGCCATCCACCAGGTCCTGACGACGGCCAACTTCGCCTCCCGCAACCGCATCGTCACCTGGATGGTGGGCGGCCTCAACTACCAGATCGAGCACCACCTCTTCCCGCGCATCAGCCATGTGCACTATCCCGCCCTCAGCCGCATCGTGCGCGAGACCTGCCAGCGCTTCGGGCTTCCCTACAACTATTTCCCCACCACGCGGATGGCCATCGCCTCCCACTACCGCTTCATGCGCGACATGGGCCGCAGGCCCGCCTGAGGCGACGCGCCGTCCCCCTCAGCGGGGCTTGTAGCGCGCCCCTTCCAGGATGTCGCGTGCCGACATGTCGAGCAGGGCCTGCAGGCCGGTCTCCGGATGTCGGGCGAGGTAGGCCCTGACGATCTGACGGCCCGTGAACAGCCCGACATATCCCGGGGAGCCCTCGCCCAGTTCGGGTGTCATGGGGCCCTCCGAGAGGTACGGGCGTATCCGCGGCAGGTCCGACGAATGGACCAGCTGGCTGGCGACGAGGTGGTTCCACACCAGTCCTTCATGGGCGGCGACGCCTTCGAGTTGTGCGGCCGTATAGCCCGTCTTGAGGGTGTCGGCCGCGTCGGGCAGGAAGAGGTCGAGCAGGTGGAGGCGCTTGCCCTTGTCGACCATGTGGTCGAGCAGGGTCCTGTCGTCGGGCCGGCCGGGGAAGAGGTCGTCCACCACGTTCTTTACGCAGTTGACGGTGATGTAGGCGGGGTCGAAGCGTCGCGAGAGGTAGCGGGGATAGAGGGCCTGCCCTTCCTGCGAGGTGTAGAGGGGGGCGTCGGCGCCGAGGTGCAGCTGGAGGCCGACGCCGAGGCCCTGCGGGGTGATGATGTCGCCGTAGGCGGCGGTGCGTCCCGTTGCGATGGCGTCCATGGGGCCGATGAAGGTGTAGAGGCGCCTGGGCGTCTCATAGCGTGGGAAGTGGTATTTGACCCGTCGCAGGGCCTCTTCGAGTGCGCCTTCGACGTCCGCGAGGTCGCCCACCGCCTTGTCGGCCATGGCCAGGATGGGGCGGTAGTCGCGCAGGAAGCGGCGGCAGGCCTCGAAGGCGGCCGGGGAGCTGTCGCCGGGGGGGATGCCGAGGATCTGGCCGAGGTAGAGGTCGGTGAAGCCCGGGTGTGTCGCCCGCAGCCGGCGCAGTCCGCCGCCGATGTCGAGGGTGTCGAGGGCGAAGAAGGCCTGTTCGTAGCGGACGGTCTGCAGGTCGACCTTCACGTGCGACACATCGGGCCTGTCGGGTCCGTTGCGGCAGGCGCTGAGGAGCCAGGGGATCGTGAGGAGGAGGGTGCGGGCGCGCATGGGGGTCGGTTTCGGCAAGGGTCCGGAAACGGCGTCGGAATCCGCTGCCAAGCCCGCCGGCGGGTTGCGGCATATGGCGGCGAATGCCGAATTTCGCGGCATGAAGGTCTTCCTTGCGCAACTCAACCCGCACATCGGCAATTTCGAGGCCAACACGGCGCGCATCGTCGACGCCTTGCGGCGGGCCGGCGAACAGGGGGCCGACCTGGCGGTGTTCCCTGAGCTCTGCGTGTGCGGCTATCCCCCGCGCGACCTCCTCGAGTTCGACGACTTCATCCGTCGCTGCGAGGCCTCCATCGACGAGATCCGCCGCCATACCCTGCAGGTGGCCGCCATCGTCGGCGCCCCCGCCCGCAACCCCGACCCGCGGGGCAAGGACCTCTTCAACGCCGCCTGGCTGCTGCACGGCGGTGAGGTCAAGGCCGTCGTCCACAAGACGCTGCTGCCCACCTACGATGTCTTCGACGAATACCGCTACTTCGAGCCGGCCTACGCCTGGCAGGTCGTACCCTTCCGGGGCCACCGGATCGCCCTGACGGTCTGCGAGGATATCTGGAACCTGGGCGACGACCCGCTGTACCGCGTCTCGCCCATGGACAGGCTCATGGCCGAGCATCCCGACCTCATGGTCAACATCTCCGCCTCGCCCTTCTCCTACGGCCATGATGCCGACCGGCGGGCGGTCGTCCGCGGCAACGTCCTCCGCTACGGCCTGCCGATGGTCTACGCCAACGCGGTGGGGGCGCAGACGGAGATCGTCTTCGACGGCGGCTCCCTCGTATACGACGATGCCGGCGGCCTCGTGGCAGCGCTGTCATGCTTCCGCGAAGACGAGGCCCTGGTCGACACGGCCGACCTCTACCCCTCCCGTGCCGCCGGACGCAGCGCCCCCGGGCCGATGGCCACCGATGGACCTGCCGCGCCCCCGTCCGCCCCGCCCGACATCCTCCGCCACCTCGCCGACGCTCAACATATCGCACAGGTCCGTGAAGCACTCCTGCTGGGCATACGCGACTATTTCTCCAAGATGGGCTTCCGCAGCGCCATCATCGGCAGCAGCGGCGGCATCGACTCGGCCGTCACGCTGGCCCTGGCCTGCGAGGCCCTCGGCCCCGCCAACGTGCGCGCCGTCCTCATGCCCTCGCCCTTCTCCTCCGGCCATTCCGTCGACGACGCCCTCGAACTCAGCCGGCTGCTGGGCAACCCCTGCGACGTCATCCCCATCGCCGGACCCTACGACAGCCTCCTCCACACCCTGTCGCCCGTCTTCGGCGACACCCCCTTCGGCATCGCCGAAGAGAACCTCCAGAGCCGCATCCGCGGCAACCTCCTGATGGCCGTCGCCAACAAGTTCGGCCATATCCTCCTCAACACCTCCAACAAGAGCGAACTCGCCACCGGCTACGGGACGCTCTACGGCGACATGGCCGGCGGACTGAGCGTCCTCGGCGACCTCTACAAGACACAGGTATACGCCCTGGCAGAAGACATCAACCGCCGGCACGGGACGATACCGGCCAACATCCTCGAGAAGGCGCCCTCCGCCGAACTGCGCCCCAACCAGCGCGACAGCGACTCGCTGCCCGACTACCCCGTCCTGGACCCCGTCCTGTTCCTCTACATCGAAGGACGGCTCGGACCCGCCCAGATCGCCGCGGCCGGCAACGACACGGCCCTCGTCGGGCGCATCCTCCGGATGGTGAACGCCAACGAGTACAAACGCAACCAGTTCTGCCCCATCATCCGCGTCAGCGGCAAGGCCTTCGGCGTAGGCCGGCGCATGCCCATCGTCGCCCGTCACCTCTCCTGACACCCCCAACACAACACGATGGAATCGAGGGTCTACCGGTCGACGGGAAGCTGGTACACGGTACGGCATCCGGAACAGGGCTTCGTCCAGGCCCGCATGAAGGGCCGCTTCCGCCTCGACGACATCACCTCCACCAACCCCGTGGCGGTGGGCGACGTCGTCGAACTCGTCCGCGAGGAGGGCCCCGAGGCGTCCTGGGTGATCACCGACATCCGGCCCCGTCGCAATTATGTCAACCGTCGTTCGCCCGCCCACGCCCATCGCCATCACATCGTCGCCGCCAACCTCGACCAGTCGCTCCTCGTGGCGACGCTGCGCGATCCCCGCACCTCCCAGGGCTTCGTCGACCGCTTCCTGACGGCCTGTGAGGCCTACCACGTGCCGGCCGCCCTGATCGTGAACAAGTGCGACCAGTTCCGGCGGAAGGAGAAGGAGCACTTCCGCGAGTGGGAGGACATGTACGGCGCCATCGGCTACCGCGTCTTCCGCAGCAGCGCCGCCACGGGCGATGGCGTCGACGCCCTCAGGGCCTGGCTGACGGGCCGCATCACCCTCGTGAGCGGCCATTCCGGCGTGGGCAAGTCGTCCCTCATCAACCACCTCCTGCCCGACCGCAGCCTGCGCACCGGCGAGGTGAGCGGCTGGAGTGGCAAGGGCATGCACACCACCACCTTCGCCGAGATGTTCGACCTGCCCGGCGGCGGCGCCATCATCGACACGCCCGGCATACGCGAGTTCGGGCTCGTCGACATCGACCCGGGCGAACTGTCGCACTATTTCCCCGAGATGCGCGCCCGCATCGCCGGCTGCCAGTTCAACGACTGCCGGCATCTCGACGAGCCGGGCTGCGCCGTCAAGGCGGCCGTGGAGCGCGGCGATATCCACCCCGAGCGATACATCAGCTACTGTACGATCCTGGACAGCCTGGGAGAGGAGCGGTGATGCGGCACCCCGCCCCGAGGCGCCACGGGCAGTCGGGACAGCCGGCTGCCGGGCGGCCTTTCCCGGGCCGCCTCCGGAGGCGCGGCCTTCGGCCGTGGTGGGGTCATCGGTACCGCTGCGGGTGTGTCACCCCCGTCAGACGCGCATCTTGCGGGCCTTGGGCACCTTGCTGCCGTCCATGAGCCTTTCGGCGCCCACGTTCTTGCCGTTGGAGGGGCAGCCGTAGCGGGGGGCGCAGGACAGGAGCCATGACAGGACCATGGTGAACAGGGCCGCCTTGCCGATCTTGTAAAGCATATCCGGGGGTTTGTCAGACGGTGGTGTCGGGGGCTTCGGGTGAGTCGTTGCGGAACCAGCCGCTGTACATGAGGTAGTTGCGGGCGATGCGGCGCACTTCACCTTCGCGGAGTTCGGGGGAGACGGACTTGACCTTGCGGGCGGGCACGCCGGCGTAGATGCTGCCGGGCTCCACGATGGTGCCTTCGAGGACGACGGCGCCCGCGGCGATGATGGTGCCGGTGCCGATGACGGCGGCGTCCATGACGATGGCGCCCATGCCGACGAGGACGTCCCTTTCGATACGGCAGCCGTGGATGACGGCCTTGTGACCGATGCTGACGTCGTCGCCGATCTCGGTGACCGACCGCTGGTAGGTGCAGTGGATGACGGCCCCGTCCTGGATATTGACGCGGTCGCCGATGCGGATGGCGTTGACATCGCCCCGGACGACGGCCTGGAACCAGACGCTGCAGCCCGTGCCCATCACGACGTCGCCGACGACGGTGGCGTTGGGCGCCAGCCAGCAATCGGCCCCGAAGCGGGGCGTGATGCCCCTGACGGGCAGGATGAGGGGGGCGGGTGCGGCCATGTATCTGGCAGAGCAAATATCGGGCCATGGGCATCGTCGGGTCTGCCGTGGGGGGTGCCCCGGAAATTGCCGAAATTCGCGGGCATGGACCAGCGGCAGTTGTTTTTGCGGCATGTGGCGCAGACATCCCCGGCGCCGCTGGCGCTGGAGGTGGTGCGGGCGGAGGGGTGCCGGCTGACGGGTGTCGACGGGCGTTCCTGGCTGGACCTGATCGGCGGCATCAGCGTCTGCAACCTGGGGCACGGGCATCCGAAGGTGCTGGAGGCGGTGCATGCGCAGGTCGACCGCTACCTGCATGTGATGGTGTACGGGGAGCTGGTGCTCTCGCCGCAGGTCGCCTATGCGCGTCGGCTGGCCTCGCTGCTGCCCGACACCCTCGACAGCGTCTATTTCACGAGTTCCGGGGCCGAGGCGGTGGAGGGTGCGATGAAGCTGGCCAAGCGGCTCACGGGCCGTCCCGTCATCGCCGGCTTCCGGCAGTCGTACCACGGCTCCACGCAGGGCGCGCTGAGCCTGTTGGGCGACGAGTACTGGCGTTCGGCCTACCGTCCGCTGTTGCCGGGCATCCGCGAGTTGGAGCATGGTTCGTGGGACGACCTGTCGCGCATCGGTCCCGACACGGCCTGTGTCGTGGCCGAGGTCGTGCAGGCGGAGCGGGGCGTCGTGCGGCCGCCCGACGGGTGGCTGCAGGCCTTGCGGGCGCGCTGCGACGCCACGGGTGCGCTGCTGGTCTTCGACGAGATACAGACGGGCTTCGGTCGGACGGGTGGCCTCTGGGCCTTCGAGGCTGCCGGCGTGGTGCCCGACATCCTGCTCCTTGGCAAGGCGCTGGGGGCAGGGATGCCCCTGGGCGCCTTCATCGCCTCGCGGGACCGCATGGCGGTCCTGACGGCCGACCCGGTGCTGGGGCATATCACGACCTTCGGCGGCCATCCGGTCAGCTGTGCCGCCGGGCTGGCCGGCCTCGAGGCCCTGCTCGGGGAGGGACACCTGGCAGCGGTGGGCGGGAAGGCGCTGTTGTTCCGGGAGCGGCTGCGGCATCCGCTGATCCGGTCGCTGCGGCAGGAGGGGTTGTTGATGGCGGTCGAGTTCGGCGATGCGGGCACCTGCCAGCGCATCATCGGGCGGTGCGTCGAGGGGGGGGTGCTGACCGACTGGTTCCTGTTCGCGCCGCACTGCCTGCGGCTGGCGCCGCCCCTGACGATCGGGGAGGCGGAGATCGGGGAGGCCTGCGCCATCATCCTGTCGGCCTGTGGGGAGGAGGCGGCCGCCTCAGAAGCCCAGGCGGAAGCTGCCGAAGAGGCCGAAGCGCTTGTAGCCCACGTCGGGCAGCGGGCTGGGGGCGGCCCGCCAGACGAGGTCGAGCCGGAAGAAGCGTAGGATGTTGTCGATGCCGGTGCCGAGTTCTACGTAGGTGCGTCCGCCGAGGTCGTGGAAGGAGGTGCCCGGGAGGAAGTTGAGGGCGCGGTTGGCGGGCGTCATGTCGCCCCACATCAGCTTGACGTTCCAGAACTGCCGGAACTTGAGGACGCGGTTGTAGGGCAGCCAGCGGAAGAGTCCGTTGCCGACGTTGTGTTCGACATGGAGGCCGGCATACCTGTCCGTGAGCAGTTCGTAGCGGTTCATGAGGTTGAACGCGTACTTGTTGTAGTAGTAGATCTCGTTGCCCGGGGCGACGTTGAGGAGCATGTAGGGCAGGGTGCCGAAGACCTTGCCGGCGTAGGCGTTGTAGTAGAGGTAGCCGAGGGGGGCGATGCGCTGGTAGTCGGACACCATGATGTTGAGGCGGGTGTAGGCGTAGCCGCCGTCGAGGATGCCGGGCAGCCCGCGCGCGACGCGCAGTTCGGTGATGGGGTATTCGCTGCCGAGGCTGGTGCGGAAGAACTCGTCGTCGAGGAACTTCTCGAGGTAGGCGAAGCGGAGGCGCATGGAGAGTTCGAAGTCGGTGAAGGGCGAGCCCTTGCCGGGCGCGGGGAAGTCGGCCGGTGCGGGGAGGTTGCGGAGGGGGGCGTAGGCCCTTCGGTTGGCCGTCACCGTTAGGGACAGTCCGCTGCGCCATTCCTTGAAGTATTCGAGCATGTGCTGTTCGAGGCGGATGAGTTTGATGGGTACCTGCGCCTTCCTGACGGCGAGGGTGAAGACGTTGTCGAAGCTGACGTCGTCGTAGTAGGTCTGGCCGAAGTCGATATCGTCGCGCCACATGGCGTGTATGCGGTGCCTGGGGTTGCGCTGGAACTGCCAGATGCCTTCGAGGCGGCCCTTGAGGGCCTTGTCGCCGAAGCCGTAGGCGAGGTATCCGGAGAGGTAGTGCCTGCGGCTGAAGTTCTCGTTGGTGCTGAGGTCGAAGCGGATGCGGTTGCCTTCGTGGAGGTTGTAGCTGGCCCAGTTGAACCAGGGGCCTATCTGCCAGTTGCCGATGTCGTGGTAGCCGGTGCCGAGGAAGGTGATCCAGTCGCTGTAGGTCTGGAAGGCGGGCGACTTCATGAGGGTGTCGGCGAGTTGGTAGATGGACTGTTCTGAGGTGCTGAGCCCTTCGTGGCGGTTGGCCTGCCAGAAGGTGTCGGTGCGGTCCATCGCCTGTCGGGCGAGGGTGACGGTCTCCTGCAGTTTCTCGGCGTCCAGGTTGGCCTGCACGTCGGGGTCGTTGATGCGGATGTTGCGGTAGGTGGTGGTCTTGCGGCCGACGAGGCCGACGGCCTTTTTGCCGAGCATGGTGAAGTCTGCCACGAAGCGGTCGCGTGCGAGGAACCAGGTGCTGTCGTCGACGGGCTGGTATTCCTGTGCCAGGCTGAGTTTTTCGATGAAGTTGACGTTGGCGCCGGGAGCGAGGCGGAGGTTGATGCGGTGTATGGCGTAGCTGGAGTCGGCGACGAGGGCGTCGCCGACGAAGGTGTTGGTGCCTTTGGCGCGTGGGGTGAAGACGAGGTGGAAGAAGCGTCGGCCGGCGATGTACTGGGTGTCGGGGACCTTGTAGTGGTAGTAGGCGTCGCCGTTGTCGCTCAGGGGGCTGACGAACTGGAGGTCGAAGACGGGCAGGAAGTTGTAGTAGGGGTTGAAGTTCTGGTACATGCCGCCCAGGAGCTTCGAGAAGCTCTCGTTGCGAACGCCGAGGGTGCGGTTGGCCTTGATGACCTCCTTCCATTTCCTGGGGCTGCCCTGGTAGTAGTAGTCGGATATCGTCTCGGTGAGGAAGACGGGCAGGACGGGGTTGTCGCCGGTGGTGTCGATGTTCTCGAGGATGAACTTGAAGGGTTTTGGGGGGATGATGCCCTTCTCCATCCGCTGTCGGTCGACCTTGTTGAGGTCTATCTCGAGTTTGTTGTAGAGTTCGTAGGCGAAGTTGGCGTAGCGGCTCCTGTCGTTGCGGGGCTTGTTGCGTACGATGCGTCGCCAGAGGAGGAGGCCTCTGTTTATCTTGCCTTTGACGACGACTTCGGCCTTTGGCAGGCCGCGTTCCATGTTGATGGTGATGCCGAGTTCGCGCTGAGAGGTGTCGATGCGGAGGCGTGCGTCCTCGAAGCCGGCGTAGCTGACGAGGATGCTGTCGCCGGGCCAGCGGGCGAGGCGGAAGGTGAAGCGACCGGCCGAGTCGCAGAGTTTGACGAAGGACGTGTTGATGAAGCGGACGGTGGCGAAGGGCACGGACTCGTCGCTGTGGATGTCCTTGACGTAGCCGTCGAGGCGCACGGGCTGTGCCCCGGCGGCGGCGGCGAGGAGCAGGAGGGCGGGTAGGAGGTGCTTCGCGGGGAGTCCTGCCATGACGCGAAGGTACGGAAAGGCTCCGGGCCTAGCGGCTGAGGTGCATGCTGCGTTCCTTGTAGAGGTTGCGGAAGTAGGGGTCCCGCAGGTCGCGTATGAAGCGGATGGCTTCGCCGGTCGACTTCATCTCGGGTCCGAGTTCGCGGCTGACGCCGGGGAACTTGTCGAAGCTGAAGACGGGTTCCTTGATGGCGAAGCCGGTGAGTTTCTTCTCGAAGGTGAAGTCGCGCAGGCGGTGGGTGCCGAGCATGACCTTGGTGGCGTAGTTGAGGTAGGGTATCTGGTAGGCTTTGGCGATGAATGGGGTGGTGCGGGAGGCGCGGGGGTTGGCTTCGATGACGAAGACCTTTCCCTTCTGGATGGCGAACTGGATGTTGATGAGTCCGCGGATGTCGAGGGCGCGTGCGATCTTCTCGGCGTAGAACTCCATGGTGGTGACGTCCATGGGGCTGAGGTTGAAGGCGGGGAGGACGGCGTTGCTGTCGCCGCTGTGGATGCCGGCGGGTTCGATATGTTCCATGACGCCCATGACGTGGAAGTCCTCGCCGTCGAAGATGGCGTCTATCTCGGCCTCCTGGCAGCGGTCGAGGAAGTGGTCGATGAGGATCTTGTTGCCGGGGAGGTGTTTGAGGAGGCTGACGACGGCCTGTTCGAGTTCCTCGTCGTTGATGACGATGCGCATGCGCTGGCCGCCGAGCACGTAGGAGGGGCGTACGAGGACGGGGTAGCCGACCTTGTTGGCCACTTCGACGGCCTCGTCGACGGAGTGGGCGGTGCCGTATTCGGGGTAGGGGATGGAGAGGTCGCGGAGCATGTCGCTGAAGCGTCCGCGGTCTTCGGCGATGTCCATGTTGTCGAAGGAGGTGCCCATGATGCGGATGCCCTTGCGGTGGAGGCGTTCGGCCAGTTTGAGGGCGGTCTGTCCGCCGAGCTGTACGATGACGCCATCGGGTCTTTCGTGTTCGATGATCTCCCAGAGGTGTTCCCAGAAGACGGGTTCGAAGTAGAGTTTGTCGGCCATGTCGAAGTCGGTCGACACGGTCTCGGGGTTGCAGTTGACCATGATGGCCTCGTAGCCGCATTCCTTGATGGCGAGCAGGCCGTGGACGCAGCAGTAGTCGAATTCGATGCCCTGGCCGATGCGGTTGGGTCCGCTGCCGAGGACGATGACCTTCTTTCGGTCGCTGGCGATGCTTTCGTTGGTGCCGCCCTGTTCGAAGGTGCTGTAGAAGTAGGGTGTCCTGGCTTCGAATTCCGCGCTGCAGGTGTCGACCATCTTGTAGACCCGGCGGATGCCGGCGGCCTTGCGCATCTCGTAGACCTCGTCCTCGGTGCCGTCCTCCATGATGCGGCAGACCTGTTCGTCGCTGAAGCCCATGTGTTTGGCGCGGCGGAGGAGGTCGAGGGGGAGGGTCTCGAGTTTGTGGCGGGCGATCTCCTTTTCGACGTTGACGATCTTGAGGATCTCGTGGATGAACCAGCGGTCGATATAGGTGGCCTGGTGGATGCTCTTGACGCTGAGGCCCATCATGAGGGCGTCCTTGATGCGGAAGATGCGGTCCCACCGGGGTGTCTTCAGGTATTCGAGGATCTCCTCCGGCCGCATCTGGTTGCGGCCGTAGTAGCCCAGTCCCACCGCGTTGTTCTCCAGGCTCTGGCAGGCCTTCTGGATGGCTTCGGCGAAGCTGCGTCCGATGGCCATGACCTCGCCGACCGACTTCATCTGCAGCCCGAGGGTGTCGTTGGCGCCCTTGAACTTGTCGAAGTTCCAGCGGGGCACCTTGACGATGACGTAGTCGAGGGCGGGTTCGAAGTAGGCCGAGGTGGTCTGGGTGATCTGGTTCTTGAGTTCGTCAAGGGAGAAGCCGAGGGCCAGTTTGGCGGCGATCTTGGCGATGGGGTAGCCGGTGGCCTTGGAGGCGAGGGCGGAGGAGCGGGAGACGCGGGGGTTGATCTCGATGGCGATGATCTCTTCGGTCTCGGGGTTGAGGGCGAACTGGACGTTGCAGCCTCCGGCGAAGTTGCCGAGGTTGCGCATCATGCGGATGGCGGTGTTGCGCATGAGCTGGAAGGCGGTGTCGCTGAGGGTCATGGCCGGCGCGACGGTGACGGAGTCGCCGGTGTGGACGCCCATGGGGTCGAAGTTCTCGACGGTGCAGATGATGACGACGTTGTCGTTGGCGTCGCGGAGCAGTTCGAGTTCGAATTCCTTCCAGCCGAGGACGGCCTTCTCGACGAGCACTTCGTGGATGGGCGAGGCCGTGAGGCCGCGGTTGAGGGCCTCGTCGAGGTATTCGCGGGAGTGGACGAAGCCGCCGCCGGTGCCGCCCAGGGTGAAGGACGGGCGGATGACGAGCGGGAAGCCGATCTCCTGGGCGAACTCCTTGCCTTCGAGGAACGAGTTGGCGGTGCGGGCCGGGGCCACGGGGATGCCCATCTCGATCATCCACTGGCGGAACTTCTCGCGGTCCTCGGCCTTCTCGATGGCCTTGATGTCGACGCCGATGAGCCGGACCTTGTATTTTTGCCAGATGCCGAGTTCCTCGGCCTCCTTGGCCAGGTTGAGGGCCGTCTGTCCACCCATCGTGGGCAGCACGGCGTCGATGTCGTTCTCTTCGAGGATCTGTTCGATGCTGTCGACCGTCAGGGGGAGCAGGTATACGCGGTCCGCCATCATGGGGTCTGTCATGATGGTGGCGGGGTTGCTGTTGATGAGCACCACGCGGACCCCCTCTTCGCGGAGGCTGCGGGCGGCCTGTGAGCCGGAGTAGTCGAATTCGCAGGCCTGGCCGATGATGATGGGTCCGGATCCGATGATCAGGACGGTCTCGATGGAACGGTCTTGGGGCATGTGGTTGTGTTGGGGGGCGGGGCTCGGACGGTCGATTCCCTAGCCGCCAAAGGTAATCGGCGCTCCCGAGAAAAGGAAGGGGGCGGCGCCGGAACCCCTTGTGGATGACGCGCTTCGGCCGGCATGGCCTAGTTTTGCGGCAAATCTCCGGTCATGGCCATCGGGTCGAGGGTGTTCGGGTTGTGGCTGCCGCTGGCGGCCCTGCAGGTCTGCGTCCAAGGGCAGCCGCCGCCGCCTGGGGCGTACCGCTATCCGCTCGACATCCCCGCCCGCCTCAACGCCAACTTCGGAGAGATGCGCCCCAACCATTTCCACATGGGCCTCGACCTCTTCACCGAGCGGCGTACCGGGCTGCCGGTGCTGGCCGCGGCCGACGGCCATGTGGGGCGTGTCAAGGTCGAGCCGGGCGGCTTCGGCCGGGCCCTCTACCTCTACCATCCGGACGGCACCACGACGCTCTACGCCCACCTCGAGCGGTTCGCGCCCGAGCTCGAGGCGGCCGTGCGGCGCCGGCAGTACGATACCGAGAGCTGGGCCCTGGAATGGGTGTTGCCGCCTGGCGCCTTCCCCGTCCGCCGCGGCCAGGCCGTCGCCTTCAGCGGCAACACGGGTGCTTCCTCAGGCCCGCATGTCCATTTCGAAGTGCGCCTCACCCGCGACGACCGCTGCCTCAACCCGCTCCGCCACGGCCTGCCGCTGCCCGACGACGTGGCGCCCGAGCTCCTGCGGCTCGCCGTGTACGACCGCGGCCGCAGCATCTACGAACAGACGCCGGCCCTCCACCCCTTCCGTCGCACCCCGCAGGGCACCGCCGTCCCCGGCATCATCCGGGTGCATACGGACAGGGTGGCGCTGGCCGTCGAGGCGGTGGACCGGATGACGGGGAGCCCCAACCCCAACGGCGTCCACGCCGCCCGCCTCCTCGAGGGCGACAGCCCCATCGCCGGGTTCCGGCTCGACGAGGTCGGCTACGAGGCCACTCGCTACCAGAACGCCCATGCCGACTTCATGCGTCGGGCCGCCGGCGGGCCCTGGCTGCAGTTCCTCACGCCCCTCCCGGGCGACACGCTCACGGCCATCCGCAGCCCGGCTAGCAGCCCGACGGCGATCAGGCTGACCGACACCCTCCCCCGTCGCTTCCGCATCACCGTCGCCGACGCCGCCGGCAACACCCGCGTCGCCGACTTCACCCTGCAATGGAGCGGCACCCTCCGCCGACCCCCCGCGCCCGAGGGCATGCCCATGGCGCCGGGCCATGTGGGCGTCTTCGAGACAGCCTCGCTGCAGGTGGTCCTCGACGAACAGGCCCTCTACGACACCATCCGCTTCCAGCACTCGGAACGGCCCGGCCAGGGCCCCCTGTCCTTCTCGGCCGTCCACCGCCTGCACCGGACCGACGTACCCGTGCATACCTACTTCACCGTCCGCCTGCAGCCGTCACGCCCCGTCCCGGCCGCCCTGGCCGACCGGATGGTCATCCGGCGCACGGGCCGCGGCAGCCCCCTGGTCCGCAAGGTCACCCCGCAGGCCGGCGCCTATGCCGCCCGCTTCCGAGAGTTCGGCGAGGTCGAACTGCTGGCCGATGACAGCCCCCCGGCCATCGCCATCCCCGGACTCAGCGATGGCGGCCGCCTGGCAGGGCCGTCCATCGTCGTCCGCGTCTCCGACGACCTCGGCGCCATACGCCAGTTCCGCGGCGAACTCGACGGCCGCTGGCTGCTCTTCGCCCAGCAAGGCGGCACCTACACCTACCGGGTCGATGAGCGCTGCCCCCCGGGACGCCATACCCTCACCCTCAGCGCAACCGACGAGGCCGGCAACAAATCCGTGCGCAGCGTTGTTTTCACCCGGTAAACCGACACCCGCATGAGCCATCTGAAAGCAGGCGACAAGGCCCCCGACTTCACCGGTGCCGACAAGGACGGCAACCCCATCCGCCTGTCCGACTTCCGGGGGCGTACCCTGGTGCTCTATTTCTACCCGCAGGACGCCACCCCGTCCTGCACCAACCAGGCCTGCAACCTCCGCGACAACCTCGACGCGCTCGCCGCACATGGCATCTCCGTCGTAGGCGTCAGTCCGGACGATGCCGCCAGCCACCGCAAGTTCACCGAGAAGCAGCGGCTCAACTTCCCCCTGATCGCCGACACGGACCACCGCCTCATCCAGGCCTACGGCGTATGGGGTGAGAAGCAGATGTACGGCCGTTCCTACATGGGCCTGCTCCGCACCACCTTTGTGATCGACGGCGAAGGCCTGATCCGCCATGTCTTCCCGAAGCCCAAGGTCAAGGAACATGCCCGGGAGATCCTCGCCGCCCTCGGGGCGGGCGCCTAGCCGCCGGGACCGAGGAGGGCCACCTCGCCGTGCCGGTAACGGACGGCCTGCGGCCGGCGTACCGTCAGGATGCCGTCGGCCCCGACCCCTTCGATGGTGCCTGTGAACCGCTCGCCGGCCGCCTCGAAGGGCAGTGGCAGCCCCCTTCCGTACAGTCTTTCGTTGTAGTCCGCCAGCAGTCCCGACGGCCCATCCCCCGCCAACGTCGCGAACCGGGCCTCCAGGTGCCCGCAAAGGGTGCGCGCCAGTCCTTCCGGGTCGTGCATCAGGCCCGTGACCTGGCGGATGGACACGGGGTTGGGGAGCGAGGGGTCGAAGGATGCCTGGTTGACGTTGATGCCGATGCCGACGACGGAACGGCGGCAGCGCCCGCCCCGAAGGATGTTCTCGATCAGGATGCCGCCTGCCTTCCTGTCATGCCAGTAGACATCGTTCGGCCATTTGATGTGGACGGCATCGCCGAGGAGGTCGCGCAGCAGGTCGCTCGCCGCCAGCGCGGCGGTGATGCTGAGCGGAAACCCGCATCCGCCCTCGATCCCGGCGGTGTCCAGGACGACGCTCATGAGGATGCTGCTGCCCGTTTCCGCCAGCCAGTGCCGGCCGCGCTGCCCCTTGCCGGCCGTCTGGCGCCGCGCGAAGACGACGGTCCCGTGCCCGACGTCCTGTCCGGACGCCAGGCGCATGGCATGGATATTGGTGCTGTCGACCGTATCCAGGACGAGGAAAGACGCTCCGATGGGGGGCATGGTGGCCGGATGACGTATTATGCGTAATTTCGTGGACGCCCGCAAAGGTCGGCAGCCGCGGGGACCTGCGCGCGAAATTCACCACACCGGCGTCCGAGGGCCCTGCCGCAATCTAAACACACCAGTTTGACATCCACGACCGTACCGGCCGCGCCGGTGAAGCGAATCGCGAGGCTGACCCGGGCCAGCCGCATCCTGAAAGTCATCATCGGCGCCATCCACGACAAGAAGGGGGAGGAGGTGGTATCGCTCGACCTGAGGGCCATCCCCGAGGCCGTGGCCGACTTCTTCATCATCTGCCAGGCCGGCTCCACCACCCAGGTACGGGCCATCGCCGACCATGTGCGCGAGACGGTATGGTCGGAGTGCGGCGAAAGACCCCACCACGAGGAGGGCTCCGGCGCCCTGCAATGGGTGATCGTCGACTACATCAACGTGGTCGTACACATCTTCCTGCCGGAGACGCGACGCTTCTACCGGCTCGAGGAGATGTGGAGCGACGCCAACGCAGTGGAACACCCCGACGCCCCACCGGCACCGGCACCGTCCGAAGGAACCGCCCGTCCCCGTCCCGGACGGACCGCCACAGCCAAACGGAATCGATAAAAAAAAATGTCCAAAAAAGATATGAACAGGGGTTCGCAAGCGCCGAAGACCGGTCGCCAGGGTTCCGACGGCGACGAGGGGGGTGGAAGGAAGCTTCCCCGGGTGAACATCTACTGGTTCTACGCACTTGCGGTCATCTTCCTGATCGGCTACCAGGTGATGCAGGGGGTCACGCCCGATGCGACCCAGATCACCGACCTGCAGTTCAAGCAGCAGATGCTCTCGCGGAACCACGTGGAGCGGGTGGAGCCCGTCCGCAACAAGGACCTGGTGCGCGTCTACATGCGTCCCGACAGCCTGTCGCTGCCCTTCTACCGCGCGCTGCTGAAGGAGCGCTGGTCGTTCGTGGCCTCTTCCAAGGGCCCGCACTTCCAGTTCCGCGTGTCGAAGGTGGAGGACTACCAGGAGTCGCTCGACAAATACTTCCAGTCGCACCCGGGGGTGACGCCGGTGCCGGTGGACCCGGTGACGGACCCCGAATTCTTCGGACCCCTCATCAACTTCCTCTTCCCGCTGCTGATGTTCGGCGTGCTGCTGGTGCTGATGATGCGCAAGATGGGCGGCGGTGGCGGTGGCAGCGGACCGGGCGGCATCTTCAACATCGGCAAGTCGAAGGCGCAGCTCTTCGAGAAGGGGACCAAGGTGAACATCACCTTCGCCGACGTGGCGGGGCTCGACGAGGCGAAGCAGGAGGTGATGGAGATCGTCGACTTCCTGAAGAACCCCAAGAAATACACGGCCCTCGGGGGCAAGATCCCCAAGGGGGCGCTGCTGGTGGGTCCGCCCGGGACGGGCAAGACGCTGCTCGCCAAGGCCATGGCCGGCGAGGCGCAGGTCCCGTTCTTCTCCATGTCGGGCTCCGACTTCGTCGAGCTCTTCGTGGGTGTCGGCGCCAGCCGTGTGCGCGACCTCTTCAAACAGGCCCGAGAGAAGGCGCCCTGCATCATCTTCATCGACGAGATCGACGCCATCGGCCGCGCCCGCGGCAAGAACATGATGATGAGCAACGACGAGCGCGAGAACACCCTCAACCAGCTCCTCGTGGAGATGGACGGCTTCGGCGGCGACAGCGGCATCATCATCCTCGCCGCCACCAACCGCCCCGACGTGCTCGACTCGGCCCTGCTGCGTCCGGGCCGCTTCGACCGGCAGATCAGCATCGACAGGCCCGACATGAAGGGCCGCGAACACATCTTCCGCGTCCACCTCAAGGCCATCCGCACCTCCGAGAAGCTCAACATCCGCAAGCTGGCCGAACAGACGCCCGGCTTCGCCGGCGCCGACATCGCCAACGTCTGCAACGAGGCCGCCCTCATCGCGGCGCGCAAGGGCAAGGAGCAGGTCGAGATGGACGACTTCCAGGACGCCATCGACCGCGTCATCGGCGGACTGGAGAAGAAGAACAAGATCATCTCGCCCGAAGAGAAGCGCATCATCGCCTACCACGAGGCCGGCCACGCCGTCTGCGGCTGGTTCCTGGAGCATGCCTATCCCCTCCTGAAGGTGACCATCGTGCCGCGCGGCGTCGCCGCCCTCGGCTACGCCCAGTACACGCCCAAGGAGCAGTACCTCTACGATACCGAGCAGCTGATGGACCAGATGTGCATGACACTTGGCGGCCGCGCCAGCGAGGAGATCTTCTTCGGCAAGGTGTCGACCGGCGCGCAGAACGACCTGCAGCAGGTCACCCGCATCGCCTATTCGATGGTCACCGTATACGGCATGAACGAGAAGGTCGGCAACCTCAGCTTCTACGACCCGCAGCAGGAGAACACCTTCACCAAGCCCTACAGCGACGATACCGGCCGCATCATCGACGACGAGGTCCGGAAGCTGGTGGAAGGCGCCTACCGGCGCACGCGCGACCTGCTCGCCGGCAAGCGCGAACAGGTCGAGAACCTCGCCCAGGCCCTGCTGGTCCGCGAGGTCCTGCACCAGCAGGACGTGGAGGACCTCCTCGGCAAGCGTCCCTTCGAGGAGAAGCGCCTCTTCGCCGATGAAGAGTCCGCGGCCGACGAGGCCATCGCCCCCCCGACGGCCGAAGACATCACCGCCGAGCCGGAGGCCGTCGCCCCCGCAGCGGTGCCGGCCGACGCGGCCGACGTCGCGCCCCCGTCGACAGAACCCGACAAACCCTGACCCCCATGGACGCCTCCGCCAGCCGTGAGCACATGCTGCGCAGGATCCGAAAGGCCCTCTCGCGACCGCTGCCGGCCCCCTTCCTCCCCCTGGAGACGCAGGGAGAGCCCTACCCCCAGCCGGCCGACGACCTCTCCGTCATCTTCGCCACCGAGTTCACCCGCCTCCTCGGACGCTTCGCCTACTGCGCCGACGAGGCCGAACTCTGCAACCAGCTCGACGCACTGGTGCGCGAAAAGGGCTGGGCCGACGTCTTCTGTCGCGACGAACCCCTCCTGGCCCTCCTCGACCGCAACGGCATGGGACACCTCCCCTGCTCGGGCAACCTGCGCGAATGCGACGCCTCCCTCACCCGCTGTGAAGCCCTCGTGGCGCGTACGGGCAGCCTCCTGCTCAGCTCAGCCCATGCCCACGGACGGACAGGCAGCGTCCACGCCCCCGTCCACGTCTGCATCGCCTGGACCTCCCAACTCGTCCATGACATCTCCGACGCCTTCGCCCGCCTGAAGGCGACCTACGGCAACAACATGCCCTCCGCCATCCACCTGGCGACAGGCCCGAGCCGTACCGCCGACATCGAAAAGACCCTCGTCGTAGGAGTGCACGGTCCCAAGGAAGTCTACTGCTTCCTCGTAGAGGACTGAGCCCCCACGGCCCGGCAAGCGACGAACCCGGTTGCCCATGCTGCAGATACCCCCCGGCAAACGCGTCTACTTCCTGTCCGACTTCCACCTCGGCACACCCGACCGCCAGGCCAGCCTGCAGCGGGAACGGCGCGTGGTCGACTTCCTCCTGCGCGCCGCCCCCGACGCCGCTGCCATCTTCCTCCTGGGCGACATGTTCGATTTCTGGTTCGAATACCGCAAGGTCGTCCCCAAGGGCTATGTCCGCCTCCTCGGCACCCTGGCAACCCTGTCCGACAGCGGCATCCCCATCCACTTCTTCGTCGGCAACCACGACATGTGGATGCGCGACTACTTCCCACTCGAACTCGGCGTACACATCCACCACCAGTCCCTCGCGACGACCCTCGGCGGCAAACGCTTCCTCATCGGCCACGGCGACGGGCTGGGCCCCGGCGACCACGGCTACAAACTCCTCAAGAAGGTCTTCCGAAACTCACTCTGCCGCTGGGCCTTCGGCGTCATCCCTCCGGCCATCGGCATCGGCCTGGCCGACCACTTCAGCCGGCGCAGCCGCATCGCCACGGGCACCTCGGAGGACCGCTTCCTCGGCGAGGACCGCGAATGGCTTGTCGCCTACTGCCGCGACGTGCTCCGCAGCCAGCACTTCGACTACTTCGTCTTCGGCCACCGCCACCTCCCCATCGACCACCGCCTCGACGCGGGCAGCCGCTATGTCAACCTGGGCGACTGGCTGCGGTACGACTCCTATGCCGTCTTCGACGGACACGACCTGCAACTGCACATCCCCGGCAGATGACGCGGCTGGCCCATATCACCCTGATGTTCGCCATGTCGCTCACCGCCAGGGCCCAGCCGGCCTTCCCGCCCTCGCCCCTGCAGTCGCTCGACGGCAACTGGAGCCAGTTCGCCGCCGACGCCACCGGCAACCTCTATGTCCTCACCCCCGGCGGCCAGCTCCGCAAATACGGTCCCGCCGGCGACTCCATCGGCGTCTTCAACGAAGTGCGCCAGTACGGCCGCCTGACATCGATCGACGTCGGCAACCCCTTGAAGCCACTGCTCTTCTATGCCGACTTCGGCACCCTCGTGGTGCTCGACCGGTTCATGCGTAGCGTCAACGTCACCGACCTGCGCCGCCTCGGCATCTTCCAGGCGAAGGCCGTGGCGAGGTCCTACGACAACCAGGTATGGGTCTACGACGGCCAGGACACCCGCCTGCGGAAGGTCAGCGAAGACGGACGCGTCCTTCTCTCGACACCCGAACTCCGCACCGTCATGGACGACCCGCCCCTGCCCGAGCGCATCCTCGACCGCAACGGCATGACCTACCTCTACGACCCCCGGCGCGGACTCTACGCCTTCGACTACTACGGCGCCTTCCGCAACCGCCTCGAACTCACCGGATGGTCGGATGCAGAGGTCCTCGAAGGCCGGCTGATGGGGGTGCGCGACGGACGGGTCCTCGCCTATTCGCTCCGCACACCCGGCATCCGCGAGACACCGCTGCCCGATACGCTCAGCCGTGCAGGCCCCTGGCAGTTCTCGCCCCGCGGCGTCTACGTGCGACAGGCCGCCGGCATACGCCTATACCCCCACTGGACCCCCTGATGCGGACCGCCGCCGCAGAAAACCCGGACACATGAACGAGTTCCTCTCGGGACGCGCCTTCGACAACCGCATCGACAAGTGGCTCATCGTCGTGGCCCTCGTGCTGTCGGCCTACCTGTTACGCCGGTTCGCCGGCCGGCATTTCACCCGGCTGCTCTTCCACCTCTTCCGTCGGATGGGCTGGAAGGTCGATGCCGCCGTGTTCGACAGGCTCGTGCTGGGGCCCAGCGTCAGCTTCCTCTTCCTCCTGGCCGCCTACCTGGCGCTGTCGAGCCTCCGCTTCCCGACGGCGCTGCGGTTCCCCGTCATCCGCACCGACACGCAGCGCATCCTCGATTCCATCGGCACGGCGGTGGTCGTGCTGGCCTTCTTCCGGATGCTGCTGCGCGGCGTCGACTACATCGCCAGCGAGATGGAGAAGCGGGCCGACCTCACGCCCGACCGGACCGACAACCAGCTGGTGGTCTTCTCGCGCGACTTTCTCAAGGCCCTCCTGTTCATCATCGGCTCGCTGTCGCTCCTGCGCTTCGCCTTCGACCAGGACATCTCCAAGATCCTCGCCGGCCTCAGCCTGGTGGGTGCCGCCATCGCCCTGGCGGCCCGTGAGAGCCTCGAGAACCTCATCGCGTCGTTCATCATCTTCTTCGACAAGCCCTTCACCGTGGGGGATGTGCTCAAGACGGCGACCGTCTCGGGCACCGTCGAGAAGATAGGGCTCCGCAGCACGCGGGTGCGGACGGCCGACAGCACCTACGTCACCCTCCCCAACAAGCAGATGGTCGATGCGATGGTCGACAACCTCAGCCGGCGCACCCACCGGCGTGTCGAACTGCGCCTCGAGGCCGACATCGCCACCGATGCCGACCGCATCGGACGCCTCGTCGGCGAACTGCGGGAAATTCTCGCCGCCCAGCCCTGCCGGTCGGCCCAGGTGCACCTGGCCGACATCGCCGCGGACGCCTATGTGATCGTCTGTGAATACCTGCTCGACACGCTCGACCTGGAGACCTTCAACCGCCAACGCAACGACATCAACCTGGCCCTGATGCGCCGTGTAGGCGCCTCCGGCGTCTCGATGGCGGGTGCCGAGCGCAGCCGGAGGGAGGCCCGCCGCTGAGGGCCGGCCGCCTTCAGACGGCCGGGTTACGGACGCCCAGTGTCGCGCCGATCTCGAGGAGGAAGCCGCGTATGCGGCGCAGCACGTCGACCGCCTCCATCGAATCCCTGCCCCTCGCGTGATGGCGGATGTATTCGCGGGCGCCTTCGATGGTGAAGCGCCGCACCCGGAGCAGGTGGTGGATAAGTTGGACGGTCTTGACGTCGTCGGGACGGAAGAAGCGGTCGCCCTTGCGGTTCTTCCGCAGGTCCAGCACGTCGAATTCGGAGGCCCAGTAGCGGAGGACGGAGACCTTGAGTTGGAACATGGCGGCCACCTCGCCGATGGTATAGTACTGCCGGGTGTAGAGGACCTCGTCGGGGGGCAGTTCCACCGGGGCCGTCACCCGGGCCGGCCTGCGGGTACGGCGGGGGGCGGGGGCAGATGCCACGGCCAGCGCCATCGCTTCAGGCGCGGCCATGGGGGGCGTTCCCTCGCCGGGCGATGGCAGCAGCACCTGCTCGGGTTCCCGGAGCCTCGTCTCGGCAGGAAGGTGGGGCGCCGCAATGGCCGTCGCAAGGGCATCGGCGGCCGGTACGGGCGCAGCATCGGTCTCCTGCTGCCGGTCGTCGTCCGCGAACAGTTCGAGCTGCCTGAACTTCATGCGTCAATATTACGGAAAACGAGAGGCCCGCCGGGTGCAAGTTGCCCACATGTGGAAGCCGCGCATCAGTCGAACGACTGGTTGCTGGAGGCCGCCAGCTTGAGGATCTGCTGGTATTGTTCGGGGGTGAGGTCGCTGTAGAAGAAGTAGATGGGGTCCACGGGTCGGCCGTACTTGTGGACCTCGTAATGCAGGTGGGGGCCGGTGGACTTGCCCGTGTTGCCCACCCAGCCGATCACTTCGCCGCGTCGGACGGACTGTCCCGCTCGGGCCTTGATGCGGAACATGTGGCCGTAGAGGGTCTCGTAGCCGAAGCCGTGGCCGACGATGACGTGGTTGCCGAAGCCGTTGCCGACGTTGCCGGCGGTCTTGACGACCCCGTCGGCCGTGGCGTAGACGGGCGTCCCCTGGGGCGCGGCGAAGTCGAGTCCGGGGTGGAACTTCACCGTCTTGTAGACCGGGTCGATGCGGTAGCCGTAGCCGGAGGAGATGCGTTTGAGTTCGCGGTTGTTGACCGGCTGGATGGCGGGGGTGTGGGCCAGCATCTTCTCCTTGTTCTTGACGAGACGCTCGATCTCGTCGTAGGAGTTGTCCTGGAACCGCATGCGGCTCACGATGTTGGTGATGGTGGACGACAGGGAGTGCGCCAGGCGGTTCTCGTCCATCGACGAGACGAGGCGTATCTCCTTCTCCTTTTCCATCTGCCGGGCGCGGGCGCTGTCGGGCACGGGGTTGGCCTCGAAGATGGTGCGATAGACCTCGTTGTCGCGCTTCTCGAGTTCGCGGAGGCGCTGTTCCATGCCCTGCAGCTTGCCGCTGACCAGTTCGAAGTCCTGCAGCGACCGTTCGTGCTGGAGCCGCAGCACGCGTTCCTTGGGCGAGTCGAGGAAGCGGAAGGCGAAGGCCACGACGATGAGGCCGGTGACGATGGCGGTGGCCACGAAGCCCAGTACCCGCAGCAGGATGACGCGGATGGGTACGATGAGCTTCTCGTACCGGAGCGTGTTGGGGTTGTAGATGTATTTGATCCTCTTCATGGAGCGGGGGCCGGGCGGGGGAACCCCCAGGCACATAAACGCGAAATGGCGTAATTTTGTACGCCTTGTGGCAAATATAAACCCTCCTGCAAAAATCGGCCCATTTTCTCCAACTCCCCCCCGCCGTGATGACCTCCGCCGAGATCCGCCAGAAGTTCCTTGATTTCTTCGCGTCGAAGGGCCATCATATCGTGCCTTCGGCGCCGATCGTGGTGAAGGACGACCCCACGCTGCTGTTCACGAACGCCGGGATGAACCCCTTCAAGGATTTCTTCCTCGGCAACCGCAGCGCCTCCTACTCCCGGGTGGCCGACACGCAGAAATGCCTGCGGGTGAGCGGCAAGCACAACGACCTCGAGGAGGTGGGCGTCGACACGTACCACCATACGATGTTCGAGATGCTGGGTAACTGGAGCTTCGGCGACTATTTCAAGAAGGAGGCCATCGAATGGAGCTGGGAGCTGCTGACGGAGGTCTACGGCATCCCGCGCGACCGCCTGTATGTGACCGTCTTCGAGGGCGACCCGGCCGAGGGTCTCCCCCCGTCGAGCATCGCCCTCGAAAAGTGGCGCGAGATCCTGCCGGAGGCGCGCATCGTCTTCGGCAACAAGAAGGACAACTTCTGGGAGATGGGCGACACGGGTCCCTGCGGCCCCTGCAGCGAGATACACGTCGACTGCCGTCCCGACGAGGAGCGCGCCCGCGTGCCGGGGCACCTGCTCGTCAACCGCGACCATCCCCAGGTCATCGAGATCTGGAACAACGTCTTCATGCAGTTCAACCGGCTGAAGGACGGAAGCCTCGTGCCCCTGGCGCAGACGCATGTCGACACGGGGATGGGCCTCGAGCGGCTCGTCCGCGTCCTGCAGGGGAAGACGTCCAACTACGACACGGACCTCTTCACAGGCACCATCGCACTCACGGAGACGATCACCCGAAAGACCTATGGGGCCGGCGACGGGCGGTCCGACGTGGCCTTCCGCGTCATCGCCGACCATATCCGCGCCATCGGCTTCACCATTGCCGACGGGCAGCTGCCCTCCAACACGGGTGCGGGCTATGTCATCCGCCGCATCCTGCGCCGTGCCGTCCGCTATTACCACTCCTACCTGCATTTCCGCGAGCCGCTGTTGTGCCGGCTCATGCCCGCGCTGGCGGAGCAGTTCCGCACCGTCTTCCCCGAGTTGCACCAGCAGCTCGACTTCGTCGTACGCGTCGTGCGCGAGGAGGAGGAGTCGTTCCTGCGGACCATCGAGAAGGGGCTGCGCAAGTTCGACGAGTTGCTGGCAGGTGTTCCGCCGCAGGGCACCATCGACGGGCCCGCGGCCTTCGAGTTGTACGATACCTACGGATTCCCGATCGACCTCACCCGGCTCATCGCCGCCGAGGGTGGCCGCCGCGTCGACGAGGACGGCTTCGAGCGCGAGATGCGCGCGCAGAAGGAGCGGAGCCGGAAGGCGACGGTCACCGACTCCGACGACTGGGTGCAGGTATCGGCACCGGGGGATGCGGCCCCTGCCTTCGTGGGCCATGCCCGCCTCGGGACGCGGTCGCGCCTGCTGCGCTACCGACGCGTCCGTGCCAAGGGGCGCGCCTATTGCCAGCTGGTGCTCGACAGCACGCCCTTCTACGCCGAGAGCGGCGGGCAGGTGGGCGACAGGGGCTGGATACGGATGGGCGACAGCCGGCTGGCCGTCACCGACACCCGCAAGGAGAACGAACTCATCCTCCATATCGTGGACGACCTGCCCGCCGAGGTCGACACCGATGTCGAAGCCGTCGTTGATGCGCCGAGGCGTCAGGCGACCGCCGCCCACCACACGGCCACCCACCTGCTGCATGCGGCGCTGCGGCGTGTCCTGGGCACCCATGTGGCGCAGAAGGGGTCGCTCGTCGATGCCGAAGGGCTTCGGTTCGACTTCTCCCATATGTCGAAGGTCACCCCCGGCGAGATCCGCGAGGTGGAGGCCATCGTCAATGCCCGCATCCGCGAGAACATCCCCGTCGTCATCCGCGAGATGCCGCGCGAGGAGGCCGTCGCCACCGGCGCCATGGCCCTCTTCGGCGAGAAGTACGGCGAGGTCGTACGGGTGGTGACGATCGACCCCGCCTTCTCCATCGAGCTCTGCGGCGGCACCCATGTAGGGCATACCGGCGAGCTGGGCATCTTCGCCATCACCTCCGAGTCGGCCGTGGCGGCCGGCGTGCGCCGTGTCGAGGCCGTCAGCGGCGCGGCGGCCGAAGCCTGGGTGCGCGGACGGCTGCAGGGCCTCGACGAGGTGCGCGAAGCCCTCAGGAACCCCGCCGACACTGTCAAGGCCGTCAAGGCCCTCCAGGAAGAGCTGGCCGCCCTGCGCAAGCAGGTGGAGGGGCTGGAGGCCCGCATGCTCGTCGGCATCCGCAACGAACTGCTGGCGCAGGACGAGATCGTCGACGGCATCGCCTTCATCGGCAGCCAGGTGCAGGTGACGAACGCCGACGCCCTCCGAAAGCTCTGTATCGACCTGCGCAACAACCTGAACGACCACGTCGTCGTCCTCAGCGCCAACATCGGCGGGAAGCCGCACGTGGCCATCGGCATCTCCGACACCGTCGTGGCCGCCCGCGGCCTCGACGCCGCCCGCCTCATCCGCGAGGAGGTGGTCCGCCTCATCCGCGGCGGCGGCGGCGGCCAGAAGAACCTCGCCACAGCCGGCGGACAGGACGCGTCACGACTCTCCGAACTGCCCGGCCGCATCCGGGAACGGTTACGCCCATGAGCAACTCCCCGGCATACGAGACGGTCGTCGGTCTCGAAGTGCACGCCCAGCTGCTGACGGAGAGCAAACTCTTCTGCAGCGACCCCACCGCCAGCGGTGCCGCACCCAACACACAGACAGGCCCCGTCACCCTCGGCCACCCCGGCACCCTGCCCGTCCTCAACCGCCGCGCCCTCGAGCTGGCCGTCCGCCTCGGCATCGCCTGCGGCTGCCGCATCGCCCGGCACACCACCTTCGCCCGAAAGCACTATTTCTACCCCGACCTCCCCAAGGGCTATCAGATATCCCAGCACGAAGACCCCGTCTGCAGCGGCGGCAGTCTCCGCATCGCCACGGCCGACGGCCCCCGCGACATCCGCCTCCAACGCATCCACCTCGAAGAGGACGCCGGCAAGAGCCTCCATGACATCGACCCGACACAGACCTGCCTCGACTTCAACCGCGCCGGCACCCCCCTGGTGGAGATCGTCACCGAACCCGACATCCGCAGTGCCGAAGAGGCCTTCGCCTTCCTCACCGAAGTGCGGCGCCTCGTCCGCTGGCTCGGGGTGTGCGACGGTAATATGGAAGAGGGCAGCCTCCGCTGCGATGCCAACATCTCCGTCCGCCCCCGGGGACAGGCAGCCCTGGGCACCCGCGTCGAGGTCAGGAACCTCAACTCGGTGCGCAACCTCCGCAAGGCCGTCGAGGTGGAAGCGGCCCGCCTCGCCGCCATCCTCGAGGCCGGCGGCACCGTCCGCCAGGAGACACGCGGCTTCGACGCCGCCAGCGACACCACCTTCGCCATCCGCTCCAAAGAGGATGCCGACGACTACCGCTACCTCCCCGAGCCCGACCTGCCGCCCTTCACCCTGCCGGCCGCTGACCTGCAACGCATCACCGACGAGATCCCCGAACTGCCCGCCGCCCTCACGGCCCGCCTCATGGCCGACCAGGGCCTCGGCGCCTACGACGCCGGACAACTCTGCGAAGACCGCGCCCTGGCCGACCACTACCTTCGGATGCTCCCCACCGTCAACCGCGCCAAGCCCCTCGCCAACTGGCTCCTCGGACCCCTCCGCGCCCAACTCAACGAGCGGGGCATCGACTGGAGCGACAGCCCCATCACCGCCGACCAGTGGCGCGAACTGATCGACCTCGTCGAAGACGGACGCATCGCCTTCTCGACGGCCTCCCAGAAACTGCTGCCCGCCCTGCTGGAGGAAGGCGTTGCCGGTCCGACCGCCCTGGCCATGGCCCGCAACTGGCTGCAGGACGCGGCAGACGACGAGCTCCGCCAATGGGTGGACGCCTCCCTCGACGCCATGCCCGACAAGGCCGCCGAATACCGAAAGGGGAAGAAGGGACTCCTCGGCCTCTTCATGGGCGACGTCAGGAAACGCTCGAAGGGGAAGGCCGACCCGGTACGCGTACAGGAACTGCTGCTCGAAAAGCTCAACCAGAAGATATGAGAAGCCCCGCCACCGCCCGCCTCGCCGCCCTCGCCCTGCTGCTGGGCGGCCTCGCCGCCTGCCGCCCCGGCGGCAGCGGAACCGTGACCGTCAAAGCCCACCTCAAGGGCATCCCCGAACACCAGTACGCCTACCTCGACGTCATCGAACTCGAGGCGACGGAGCCCAAGGTGACCGACACCTTCCTCATCACCCCCGGCGAGCTCCACTTCGAACTGCAGGGACTGGCCGGCGGGAAGGACGACCTCTACCGCATGCGCTTCGACAAGACGCGCGACTTCGTCATGCTCGTGGCCGACCAGGACGAGATCCATGTCAGCCTCGACTGGAAGGACCTCGGCGGGTATGTCACCGACTCGAAGGCCAGCAACAGCACCCAGGCCCTGCTGCAGGGCTTCAACCGCCGGCTGCTGGAGATCGCACCCTTCCGCTATGCGATCGACTCGCTGCAGCAGCTGAAGGGTGCCGACAGCCTCCTCCGCGCCAGCGAGGAGGGCTTCCGAAGCACCGTCGCCGCGATCGAGGACTACCTCATCGGATATGCCGACACGGCTGCCAACCCCACCGTCGCCCTCTACGCCATCGGCCTCGGTAAGGGACAGATCGCCCTCGAGAAGGTCAAGCCGGTGATGCTGAACCTCGCCAGGCGCTTCGCCGGCAACACCCGCGTGACGAGTGTCACCGCCCGCTTCTTCACCGCCATCCAGGAGCAGGAGAACCGCGTCCTCACGGGAAAGCCGGCGCCCGACTTCACCCTGCCCGACCCCGATGGGAAGCCGGTGAGCCTGTCATCCTTCCGTGGCCGGTATGTGCTCGTCGACTTCTGGGCCAGCTGGTGCGGTCCCTGCCGCGCCGAGAACCCCACCGTCGTGGCCGCTCATGCCCGCTACAAGGACCGCAACTTCACCGTCCTCGGTGTCTCGCTCGACCGCGAGAAGGGAGCCTGGGTACAGGCCATCCGCGACGACCGCCTCGAATGGACGCAGGTGAGCGACCTGAAGTTCTGGGACAGCCAGGTGGTACCCCTCTACCATATCGACGGCATCCCCTTCAATGTGCTGCTCGACCCGCAGGGCCATGTCATCGCCAGCAACCTGCGGGGGCCGGCACTGGAACAGGAGTTGGAAAAGTTGCTGAAATAAGCCGAGTGTCTGCAGATCGGCGTTGTCGAAAACGAAGAGGCCGCATCACTCCGATGCGGCCTCTTCGTTACCACCGCACTCGGCAACCCGACATCAGCAGCCGGCCCATATGCCTCGAACCCGGAAGCATCCGTTGTGCTGAAGTCATTCCGCCAGCATGCTGAGCGGCATGGCACCCGGTCCCGCCTGGAGGGCGGGATTTTCAAGACGGTGCCACGCGGAACGCTAGTTCCTGTGACACTGAAAAATCCGGTGTCGTTAAGCAGCGTGGCAGCAGGGTGAAGCCAACGCACCGCGGGGTGTGTGCCCCTTTTTCTAGCACTTGAAAAGACCTATCCGCGTGGCACCGTCTCGGGTGCCACGCCTATTCGGCTCTTACCCTTCCGTAGGTCATGTTCAGGATAT
>Ga0172376_10000431_pt1 | contig 54158 bp, 50 predicted proteins | sample Lak35m_FD_121114 | JGI IMG/M metagenome (GOLD analysis project Ga0172376, IMG submission 121114) | Freshwater microbial communities from Kabuno Bay, South-Kivu, Congo - kab_092012_35m | ecosystem: Environmental > Aquatic > Freshwater > Lake | place: Democratic Republic of the Congo: South-Kivu...
CGGAGGCGGATGTAGTAGCGACCATTGTCGGGAGGTAAGAAATCGATTTTTGAATCTTTGCCACCGAATCGCTGTGGGTCATCATCGTTGGAGTAGTAGATTGGGAATACTGGTAAGCCGTTGGATACAGGTGGGCTTTGGGGGTCGATTTCGCCTACGATCCAAGCGGGTTCGTTGAGTGCGTGCGCGATGGGCGAGGTCCCAAAGTAGGTGAAACGGTTTCCGAATCCGGGATAGACTTTGAAACCTGAATCGGGACCGCGAGGGTAGAGCCAAAGTTGGACGACTTCTCCTCCGGCGTAGAGCCATTGATTGAGTTCCATATCTTCCCATCGGTGCAGTCGGAAATCGTCGATGGTGGAGGAATCCTTGCCTCGGAAGGTGAAATACGATTCACGGACGGCTTGGAGGCGTGTACGAAGGACAGGTCTGGCTTTATCGTCTGTGATTTCAAGCAAGCTATCCAGAGGGCTTTTATCTCGTGATGCGAATATTTCGATCGAGAGAGCTTGCCCTTTTTTGCAGTCGATAGCATACCAGTCTCCACCTAGGGCATCTCTGCCAAGGGAGACATCTTCGTTTTTGAGAACACCTTGGAGTTTCACTGGTATTGAGAGGACTTGGGCTTGATCGATCCAGCGAGGTCCAGAATCGGATTCTGCAACGACCGGGATGTCGGTCAAGGAATCTGTTGGGGCAGACCATGTGGATCGAGCCGATGGGGTGGTTGGAGCAGATTGATTCTTTTTGTAATTTGAGACCAGTTGGGCAATGTTATGGGACTTGAGTTCACCCGCGATGCTAGTGCAGTAGAGAGTTGACGCGTCGCTGGACCATGCGATGGAGGTCAAGAGATCTTTGGACGCAGGGAGATCTGCAATGAGGCTCCAGTCTTGGGTTTGCCAGAGTTTGATGGTTCCGTCATGGGCAGCGGTGATCGCGTAGGAGTGATCCGGGGAGAGAGCTAATTGATGGATTGTCGATTCGTGTGCGAAGATCGACTCGAGCATGGGGCTGACCGAGGGTTGTTCTAGGGATGGGAGTCTCCATTGGCGGATGCGTCGATCGGCACCAGTGGCGACGATGTCGATTTGGTCGGGGGTTTGGGGGTTCGATTTTAGGAATCGGACACGCAGTTGTTCGGATTCGCCTTGTCCAAGGGTATCGAGGCGTAGTCCGGACTCGACGTGCCAGACCTTGATGGTTTCGTCGGCGCTAGCGCTCGCGAGAACTTGTCCTTGGGGGTCGAAGTCCAGGTCGTAGACGGCACCATTGTGTCCTTCGAAGCTTCGAAGGAGTTTGCCGGATTGGAAGTCCCAGAGTCTGATGATACGATCGTAACCTGCGGTGGCTACCCAAGGATGAGTTGGGTGAATCGCTGCGCAGTAGAGGATATCTTTGTGGGCTTCGATCGATTTGATTTGTGATTCTTGAAGGGATATTGTCGGGGTGCTTGAGATAGGGATGATTTGAACCAGGCCGCCGATGCCTGGGATGCCGCCTGCGATGGCAGCCAATTTGGTGTTTGGGTCCACTCTGATTTGGGAGACTTTGCCGGTCAGAGGGTGGATGGATTTGGGCTTGGCCGTGGGGTTCTTCAGGTCGAGTAGTTCTACATTGGCGAATTTCCCGATGAGGATATGATTCGAATCGATGATAGCGCAGGCGGTGATGGCAGGCTTGGTTTTGTTAGAGGTTGGGTGGGTAGTCGATTTCGTGATTTGCTTCCAGCGATCGAGCAAGGAGTTTGGGCGATCGGTTCCTGGTGCTCCGGCCAGGATCCACTGTTTGAGTTTATCGATGTCTTGGGGGGAAGGTTGCGGAGAGTCCTCGGGAGGCATTTTCGGGGAGTCGATACCGAGGGTTCGACGCAGGATGAGAGAATCATCGGGTTTACCTGGGATCAAGGCTGGGCCGGCGTCGCCACCGGTCAGGATGGATTGGAGGCTGTGCAACTGAAGGTTGGATTCATGGTCGCTGGGGTTATGGCAAGCGACGCAGTATTTCACCAGGATCGGTTCGATGGTCGTCGCGTAGGGATTTTCTGGTTCTTGAGAGAAGGCCACAGGTAGATTGGCAAACGCTAGGAAAATCAGGCCCCACATAGGCCAATTGGATCGATTAGGGAGCATGTCAAGCATGAGGTCACTTGGTGGTTTGTTGGGGTGCAGGATCTGATTGGCGATCCAAGTCAGTTTGCCGGGGTCAAGGATTTTATAGGGTGCGAATTCCACTCAGACCGGAACGTCGGAAACAATTCTAGGCCGGGCAGGTTGTCAATCGTGCGGGCAGGATGGTATTCTAGGCGGAAAGCCGCCTGAGAGTATCTGGAACTATCCTATTAACCTTGGAGATTTTGCACGATGGCACGACCTGTGACTTTGTTTACTGGCCAATGGGCTGATTTACCGTTGACCAAGATGGCTCAGTTTACCAAGGATGCGGGTTACGATGGAATCGAGCTGGCATGTTGGGGTGACCATTTCGAGGTGGACAAGGCTTATTCGGACCCCGGGTATTGCAAGTCCAAGCGTGAATTGTTGGACAAGATTGGGCTGCAGTGCCATGCGATCAGCGCTCACTTGGTAGGACAAGCGGTGTGCGATCCGATCGATGGACGGCACAAAGCGATATTACCACCGTATGTTTGGGGGGATGGGAGCCCTGCTGGGGTCAACCAGAGAGCTTCTGATGAGTTGAAGAAGACCGCGCATGCGGCGAAGAAATTCGGGGTCAAGGTAGTCAATGGATTTACTGGGTCGAGTATTTGGCACTTGAATTACTCCTTTCCGCCGGTGCCTCAATCGATGATCGATGATGGGTTTAAGTTGTTTGCCGAACGCTTTAACCCGATCCTTGATGAGTTCAAGGCATGCGGGGTTCGATTTGCGTTGGAGGTTCATCCGACGGAAATTGCTTTTGATATTTACTCGGCCAAGATGGCTTTGGAGGCCGTCAAGCATCGGCCTGAGTTTGGATTCAATTTTGATCCTAGCCATTTGATATGGCAGGGGGTTGATCCAGTAGAGTTCATCCGTGAGTTCCCCGATCGCATTTACCACGTACACATCAAAGATGCCAAAGTGACGCTTAATGGCAAGTCAGGCATCCTGTGCAGCCACATCAACTTTGGTGATAACCGTCGTGGATGGGATTTCCGAAGTCCTGGACGCGGTGGAGTGAACTTTGAGGAAATCATTCGCGAGCTCAATCGAGTGGGGTACACGGGGCCTTTGAGTGTGGAGTGGGAAGACAGCGGCATGGACCGTGAGTTTGGGGCGACTGAGGCGGCCGCATTTGTAAAGCGGATGGATTTCTCGCCGAGCAATCGAGCTTTTGATTCTGCGTTTGACAAGGAGCAAGCGTGAGCGAGTTAGAAGCTGGTTTGCTGTTGGATCCTGGGACTGATGCGCTGCGTTTCCTCCCCGAGGGGCCTTATCCGATCGATGAGAACCGTTTTTCTTGGGTAGCCATACAGCATGGCGGCAGCGCGACAGTCGGGTCGGTAAATATCTACGATTTCAAGACCGGTCAGAACAAGAGTTACCAGTTGCCTGGGAGGCCGGGTTTTGCATTCCCGACCGACCGAGGTAATTTCGTCGTGGGATGTGAGCGAAGCGTTGGAATATTCAACCCTAGCGATCGATCTTGGCAACCGTTTATCGAAGGCGTAGACGGGGAGGTTTCCGGGACGATCATCAACGATGGAATGGTCTGGGATGGCAATTTGATATTTGGGACCAAGGATTTGGAGTTTAGGACCAAGAAGGCGGGGCTATATCTTTGGAGGCGAAGCGATCGGAAATTGATCCGATTGCGGGATGATCAGATATGCAGCAATGGAAAGGTTGTTCTTCCTAGGGTGGATGGGGCTATCGACTTGTACGATATCGATTCTCCGACGCGTCGAGTGGTCGCTTATCGGTTAGACATCGAGCGTGGGCAGATCGATTCTGATCGCCTTGTAGTCGACTTGGCCGACCAGATTGGGGTACCCGATGGGATGACGGTGACACCTGATTTTAAGAGTCTGATTATTTCTCTTTACAATCCTGAATCAGCGTTGTTTGGAAGGACCATCCAAGTTTCGTTGGAGCATGGTCGAGTCGAGCGAGAGTGGCGCACGGGGGAGAGTCCGCAGGCGACGTGTCCTCAGTGGGTGGTGCGAGATGGCAAGCTGGGTTTGGTGATCACGACGGCTGTGGAGCATATGCCCGTCGATCGTCGCAGTGAGTCAAACCAGGCAGGATGTTTGTTTTATTGGCAGACCGACGAACCCTTAGGAATATCGGTTTTGCGTAATTTTTTACCTTTGTTTCATGAGATGTCATGAACTTGTTGTAATGGTGAATGACGGTTTGGATTTGCCAGGAAATGCTAGAGATATCAAATAGGTAATGGTCGGTTCTTTGCCTTTCGCTCGATGATTCATCTAAGTTAAGCTAGGCTTGTCGTCTTGTTGTACTTGATCATCAAACCACGGCCATTTGGTTGGGTGTTATGCTGAAGATCAATAAGAAGAAGGTCGAACCCGAAACATATTTAGTGGAAGTGGGTTCAATGGACACGAGGATCAGCAACGAACGGAACAACTGTGACAAACGCTAATCGTCCAATGGAGCAAGAGCCTGGAGGTCAGGTCTCGAACGAATTGATTTCGGATCCTGATGTCGCATTGATGTTGCGTGTGAAAGAGGACGACGCGGTGGCTTTCGAGTTGTTGGTGGATCGTTTCCAGCGAAAGATCATCAGGTTCATGAATGGGTGGACGCGTAGTGCTGAGCAGGCGGAAGATTTGGCGCAGGAGGTTTTTTTGAGGATTTACAAGTCGCGCAAGACCTATTTACCGACGGCAAAGTTTTCCACTTGGCTGTATCGGATCGCGCATAATGTGGCTTCGAACCACGTCCGGGACGTTTCTGTTCGGCGGGAGTATCAGTTGTCCAAGGCTGAGAACGGATCAACTTCGGGATTATTGCTGGAAAATATCGCAGTTTCTCCAAGCGGATACCAACCGACGCGAAATATGGATCACCAGGAGCGATCTCGGGTTATACTGTTGGCCTTGGAAGCTTTAGGGGAGCGGCAGCGGACGGCGATACTACTGAGTAAGTTTGAGGGGATGAGTTACCAGGAGATTGGGGATACGATGGGTTTGACGGTGCAGGCGGTCAAGTCCTTGTTGATGCGAGCTCGGGTGAATCTGAAAAACTTGCTCGAGCCCTACCTTCATGAAGGCCTTGTGCCTGGAACCGGGGCGGACGCTGACGAGGGGACTGATGAGGACAATGACCAGTTTGGCGTGGAAGGTTTTAAAAAGAGACTATGAGCGACCGCGAAACTGACGCGATCGACGAAGAGTTGACGGCTTATTTGGATGGCGAGTTGCCACCAACGGAGTCTAACGCACTTGAACGGAGGCTTGTGGAGGATGAGTTCCTGCGGACCCGTCTTGCGGAGCTTCGAAAAGCGTACGACTTGCTCGACGAATTGCCCGAAACACCTCACAGCAAGAGTTTCACGCAAACGACCATAGAGATGGTGATTGCCGACGTGAAGCGATCAGGGGATCAAACTGCGATCAAGCCGAGTGTTGCGGGAGTGGATTCGGTTTCCAAGTTCCGGATATCGCAGTGGTTTACTTGGCCTTATTCCCTTGTTCCACTGTTTGCGTCCATTTTGTTAGGATCTATTTTCGGTTATGTCGTTTCGGTGCTGAGCGCTCGCCGAGAGCTGGGCGTTTTGGATTTGGCATCGAGTTTGCCTGGGTTGTATGACGCCGGAGAGCTTAGGGTACTTGAAGAGCTTGCCAAGGACAAGGAGCTCATTGGATATTTGCAGGTACACTATCAAGACGCCTTGATTCCGGTGCTTCCAAAATCGTTTTCCGAGAGGCAGATTTGGGTCAGGGGGCTTAATTCGGTTCAGCTGGCCAAGTTGGATAACGCTCGAGAGATGCTCAGTAAGTATCCTTCGGAGGTTCGGCAACGATTGGGTGCGGTCCAAGAGCAGATCAATTCTCAGGTGGCTTCTGAGCAATTGAATTTGACAGCACGGATCATAGGCGCGGTGCTCGATACGATGCCTACGAGCAAGCGTCAGGTGCTTGAAGAGTTGAATACGGCTGCAAAAATTGGCTTTATACGTGAGCAGTTGGCATTCCGGGCGGCGATGTTTTACGCCTCCGATTTGCAGGGGGCTGATGCCGAAGCGGTGGAGAATTGGAGCAATGGCATGTTGCTGCCTTCGATCATGGCCAGCATACCATTTTTGAGACGAGAGACCGATGCGAAGTCGGCTTTGATGGCTTTGTATTCGGCAAGACCTGTCGAGGAGGGATATCGACTTGAGAATCAGGACGCATTGGTAAGCGATTTAGTGGGTAGGCTTTCGGCCTTTCCCAAGAGCTTGCTCGAGACCGTCGATGCGAGTGATCAATTGCTAGTGATATCGACTTGGATGATCCCTGAGGGAATGAACAGCAATGCTCGGATGCTTGAGGCCTATGATCGGCTGCGACGTGAAGTTCGCGATGAGATCGATATGGCTGACCCTAAAGATTTCCGACGGCTTTTGCGGGAGCGCAGTCGTCGCAATGGAGTCGTCCGTCCATCTCGATAGAGTTTCTTGGTAGTTTATGAATCGACGCGAGCCGATATGGTTGGAATTTACTCGCCGCGCGATGGCTTGTCAGTTTGATGTTCTGCTTCATCCCGAGCATCAATGGCTTGGGCCGGAGGTCGCCGTTGAGTCGCTTGAGTTGATTGAGTGGCTTGAACATCTGCTTAGTGTTTATATCCCGACAAGCGATTTGAGTCGTTTGAATGCTAGGGGCCAGGGAGACTGGGTGGACGTGTCATTGCCGGCGTTTGACATGCTCAAGCTTGGTTGTTTGATTCACCAGCAGACCGGTGGCTGTTTTGACATGACAGCGGCAAAGCTTTCGGAGGCGTGGGGTTTTTCCAGTCGGCAAGGGAGGATGCCCACACAGGATCAAATTTCGGAGGCTTTGGCGAAAGTTGGATCGCAGCATATCGAGTTTGATGAGGAACGCCGACGGGTTCGATTGACCGGACCGGTGGCGGTAAATCCGGGTGGGATTGGCAAGGGGTACGCGATCGATCAAGCCGTTGCGAAGTTTCGAGATCGTGGGATTGAGGACTTTGCCATCCATGGTGGCAAGAGCAGCGTGGTTGCCGGAGGGAAGCAGTTGTTGGATCAAAAGGAATCCGGATGGAAGATTGCGGTGCGTCATCCCGAGCAATCCGAACGTGTTTTGGGATCGTTGGTATTGAAGGATCGTGCGTTGGGGACCAGTGGGCCTGCGAACCAGTTTTTTTATTTTCAAGGGGAGCGTTTTGGACACATCATCGATCCACGCACGGGATGGCCATCGAAGGGAGCTTTGAGCATCACGGTGCTCCATCCTTCGGCAGCTTGGGCTGACGCTCTGGCGACTGGATTGTATGTCATGGGTGTAGAGGGTGCTTTGGAGTTTTGTGCAAGCAGGCCAGAGGTTGGATATCTGGCGATCGTGCCGGGTGATCGCATGGGCCAAGTCGAGGTGATCACAAGCAACTTGAGCGAGGATGTTTTTGTCGCATTGTGATCGGACAGATCGGACGAATCGGACGAGTGGTTGCCTTGAAATTCGATTGTCGAAATGAAACAAGCCCTATCCGGAGGGTTCCAGATAGGGCTTTGGAGGGACATTGATCGACGGAGACTTTGCGTCAATGGGAGTTAGCCATTGATCACGATGGTTCTGGAAGTTGGTTTAGGAACTTTCGGAACACGGATGTGCAGTACTCCATCCTTGAAGTTGGCTTCGATCTGCTGGCTTGCCACTTGCTTGGGAAGTCGGATTGCGCGGGCAAAGTTACCGGTAGATCGTTCGCTTCGGTGCAGTACTGAGCCGTCGGCGAGACTTGCGGCAGCTTTGGTTCCCGATACGTGAAGTTTATCTTCGAGCAATTCCAGCTTAAGGTTTTCTAGGGAGACTCCTGGCAAGTCCAGCATGAGGACGAAGCCATTTTGGTCTTCGAAGACATCCAGAGCGGGAGTGAACGCGACGGTCGCTGGAGCTTCGCAAGCCCCGTTGGCAGAGCAACCGTTTTGCGAGCATGCTTCGCTAGAGCAGTCTTTGCTCGATTGGCCTTTGTTGAGGACTTGGTCGAAGATGTTTTCCATTTCGACGGCGAAGTCTTGGAGGGCCGAAGGGAACTGACGAAATTGGAAAGGAAACTGAGCCATGGTGAAACCCCTTTTTGCGAAAAAACGTTGTGATCGCGGGGTGCTCGACAGACACCTGTCAATGTGGCAGCACCTTTTTTTGATCGAAAGGCAAATAGAGCAATGAGCGTGCCAATTGTTTTTTGATTTTGGGAGGAAGCGTCGTTGTGGGGTGAAGGATCGATGGTATCCCTGATTGACACTTGAGGGTGGATCCAAACAATGGGTCAGCGGAATCGACGTTTCATTAACCCTGATATTGGGGTGTATTTTGGCGCGAAAAACGGCCGGACTTTTTTATCTTGTGGTCTTAGGATCTTTGGTGGGCTGTTTGCCAGGTGCGTCGGAAAGTGGCGCGGGAACTGGGGCGGTTGCTCGAGCAGAGGCTAGTGGGGAGTCCGTTTTGGCGCAGGGTTCTGCAAGGGGATGGCGGCCCCCTGCCCCGCTGGATTCCAAGCGAGCGATGGGTTATTTGGAGAAGCTTTGCAAACTTGGATCTCGGACGACCGGAACGGTTGGGATGCAGCAGCAGCAGAGGTTGCTGGAGGAGCATTTCGGTGGTTTGGGTGGTCAGATCCAGTGGCAGACGTTTAATCACAAGCATCCGTTGACTGGGCAATCGGTCGAGGTCAGGAATCTGATGGTTCGATGGAAGCCTGAGCTAGCGACCCGAGTTCTATTGTGTTCGCATTATGATACGCGACCTTTTCCGGACCAGGATCCTAAAAATCCCAGAGGGTTGTTTGTGGGAGCCAACGATGGCGGCAGTAGTACCGCGCTATTGATGGAGCTTGGGCATGCCATGAGCAAGTTGGACTTAAAGGTTGGGGTGGATTTTGTATTCTTTGACGCAGAGGAGTTGGTTTATGGTGCTGGGGTCAACACGACAGGAGACTATTTTGTAGGCTCGACCTATTTTGCAGAGCAGTTGGTAACCGAGGGGCCTCAGCAGACTTATCGAGCAGGTATTTTGATGGACATGGTTGGAGACAAGGAATTGCAGTTGTCTTGGGACGAAGTCAGTTTCAAGCATGCACCGGGATTGGCCAAAGAGGTTTGGGGGATTGCTAAAGAGTTAGGGCTCAAGGAGTTCAGTCCGCGAGTTTTGCATTCGATTCGCGATGATCATTTGCCTCTGAATGAGATTGCCAAGTTGCCTACGATTGACATCATCGATTTTGACTATCCGACAGTGGCGTCGCGTTCCAAGAGTTATTGGCATACGATGGCAGACACTCCCGATAAATGCTCAGGGGAATCCATGACCAAGGTAGCGGCGGTAGTGATGGCGTGGTTGCAGCGCCAGAAGCCTTAAGATGGACGGTTCTTTGTCGGTAGAGCTTCGAGAGGTATGTTTTGGTTATCCAGGCACGAGGCTCTTTGAGGGGCTTAACTGGCAGGTGCTTGCTGGAGAGTTTCATGCGGTGCTAGGAGCAAGCGGGTCGGGCAAGACCACGTTATTGCGAGTTATCGCTGGTTTGGAGTATCCTCAGTCAGGGAGTGTTTGGATCGACCAGGGCGATGTGACTCGATCTGCGTCGCATCTTCGAGGGGTGGCGATGGTAAGTCAATCGGCGTGGACTTATGATCATCTGAGTGTCGCGGATAATCTTCGTTTTGCCCAGAGGCTCTCGGGGCAGTGTGAGTCGGGTTTGCAGGAGGAATTGGTAGGTCAGTTCGCGCTAGACAAGGTGCTTGGACAAAAGCCCGGCGAGCTCAGTGGGGGGCAATTGCAGCGATTGGCGATCGTCAGGGCGTTGCTAAGCGGTCGTCGGATCTTGCTCATGGATGAACCATTGTCACATTTGCAGGAATCGTTACGAAGTCCGATTCGAGGGTTGATAAGGAGTTGGCAGCAGCAGCGCGGTTTGACATGCATTTATGTAACCCATGATTCCCAAGAAGCCTGTGAGCTTTCTGATACAGTGAGTTTGGTTGCACAGGGAGGGATACTGCAGACGGGAGCATCGGCTGAAGTCTATCGTCGGCCAAGAACGCGGGTTGCAGCAGAGTTGATGGGTCGACCTAGTGTGCAGTGGTTCGAAGATTTCCAAGAGGGCAAGCGATTCGGGGTTCGACCTGCCGATTGGAGTTTGATGGTCGCGAACCCACCAAATTCTATGGATCGCCCAGGATTCTCATTTATACCAGGGCAAGTGCTTGGGTTTGGAATTGTGGTTTCGATACGGCAAGTCGAGTCGAGTCGCTGGATTGAAGTTCAGGTTGCTCAGAGCCGCGTGCTGGTCGTTGAGAGCAGGCCAAGTCGCATCGCAAGAGACCAGGTTGAGGTGGGGCAGACCGTGCAGATTCTGACCGAGGAAGCGATCTGGCTAAGTTAGCGCTGGCGATCGTTCTTTGGGGATCAAGAGATGGCTCATTCCCCGACCCACGGGCGAGTTGCGCAAGGTCTACTAGGGGTGATCTAGTGTCAAAAGATGGCCGACCAAGAGCCATATCGCAAGAAAGAGGATGCCCATAGCGGTGTTTGCAAATTCGAGCGACAAGATCGATAGTCTTTCGGATGGAAGGGGAAGTCGCCAATCATCCGTAAAGCCGACTTGAAGGAACCAGATCCTTACTCCACCTCGTGTGGAATGAGACGATTCGGCATTTGCGATGATGGAATCCAGCCAAAAGCGATCGGCCGTTAAAATCCTCATATTGCGTAGATGCCCAGGCAAGCTGTCCGCTCAGAGAGGGCTTGATCATCAGGTAGCTCGGAAGTAACGAGCCAGCAGGAGAGTTGGGAAAAGGAGCATTGCGATGAGCAAACCTGCCCATGGTCCCGCGTAGATCAGGGCCAGTGTTGCGTCGATGAATAGGATATTGATGATGGCTGTGCGAATGGCGAGTCCTAGATCTGGACCACTTAGGGATTGGATGGACCCAAGGGCGCGTCGAAAAACGGGGACAGCAAGCAGTAGGATCATGCATGGGAAGAACCACTGCGACCAGGGACCGCGCTTGAGGCTGAGGTTCTGGATTAAAGGGCTTGGGAATCTCCAGATGGTCCAGGAGAAAAGGAGGATTCCACTCAGGCAGATCAGCCAACCGAGCCAGAGTCGAGTTCGGGATTGCTGGGTGAGGAATTCTTTTCTTGCGGCGATGGTAAAGCCAGCGACGTAGAGGCAGAAGGCTAAGGGGTGGAGCCAAAGATGGCTTGGTAGATCGGGCAATCGAGATCCAGAGGCGATGGCCATTCCGAGGCAAAGGTTGAGTCCTCGGCACAGCCCCATAAGTCCAGGAGCTAATGGGGTCGTTTTGCAGGGACCGTCGTAGCCGATGATGGCAGCTACAAGCAAGGCACCGACGATTGCAGACCAAAGGAAGGATCCGTGAATTAGGGCCGAGGCGATGGAGCCCAAGAGCCAGCCCAGTGAGAGCATGCCCCAACCGACTTGTTTAGCCAGTGGAAGTTCGATGGCACCTCGGACGATGGGTCCTGGTCTTTGGTTTTTTTGATCTTCTGCCAAGTCGAAGACATCGTTTAGAACCATGCCTCCCCAGTAGAGCAAGATCGAACCGATCGCTGCCAAGCTTGCCGATGGCAGGTATCCGGGAGCCGAGACGCTGGTGTTTGGGGAGTACATCGCAGCGATGCACATCCCGGCAAGTGGGTCGGCCGCGGCGGTGAATGTGTTGGGGACTCGGACTAACTGAGCCCAATCTTTCAGAGTAGCAGAGTTCATGGTAAGGCTGGATGGAGCATAGTCCATTGGGTTTTGACCAAGGTGCCTGAGTCGCTGATGCTGATGTAGTTTGCAAATGCGACTGGGTCGCTTTGCATGATCGCAGCAGAGTCGCTAGGCATGTTGGGAAAGTGCATGGTGGCCGAACCGGTGCTGGCATAGAGAACGGAGTCTTTAACGCAGCAGATTGGGCGATGGATGTGTCCGAAGAAAACTCCTCGGATTTGTTTTGCGTAAGTTGCAAAGATCGCATGAAGCCGAGTGCCGTTTTCCAGCAGCATCGTGCGATCGATCCAGTCGCATTCCAGTGGAATTGGAGGATAGTGCAAAAAGATCGTCCAGTTGCGATTTGGATCCGACAAGAGTTGTTCGAGGGCGACGATTTGATCATCGCACAGTCGACCGCGTGGGTCGATGTCTTGGGAGTCTCTGGCGTCGAGTACCAGGACGCATTCATGGGGGCTGGTTTGGGGATTGAGGGTAAGCCAGTAGGCCAAGCGAGGATGTTTTGAGTGGATGTAATGAACGGTCCAGTGAGCCGGTAAGTTTTGTTGGAAGCACTGGGTCAAAACGGATCTGTTGTCGTGATTTCCGACGGCAGTAAGGATGGGGATTCCGATTTGGGCAAGGCGGTTCCATGCGGCTTGGGTTGATTCCCCCGAGTCGCAATCGAGTTGACCTCGGTGCACCCAATCGCCCGTATGGATCAAAGCGTCGATGGGTTGATGGATCGAAGCGATCCAGTCGCATAGTTGATTCAAGCGAGCTTGAGAGTCAATTCCCGGAGCGATCGGTTCGTTAGCCCAGTGGGTATCGCTGATATGAAGCATGCGTAGGGGATGGTTCATTGCCAGGCGGTTCCCCTACCGCTGAGGTTGATTTGCGATCAGCTCGACCATGGCTTTGGCAAACCAAGGTAGGTCGTCGGGTTTGCGGCTTGATACGAAGTTTCGATCGACGACCACGGGAGCATCGACCCAAAGAGCCCCGGCGTTTACCAGATCGTCTTTGATGCCTGGGGATCCCGTTGTTTTTACGCCTCGGTAGACATTTGCGGAGATTGCCAACCAACCGCCATGGCAAATCGCAGCGACGCACTTCCCGGATTTGGCGAAATCTTGGATTAGTTTTTTTACTGGTTCGAGTCGTCTTAGGCGGTCTGGCATGAAACCGCCTGGGAGCAAGATTGCGTCAAAATCCTGTTCTCGCATGTCTGCGATGGCTGTGTCTGACTTGCACGGATAGCCGTTTTTCCCTGCGTAAACGGAGTTGGCTTGTTCGCCTGCGACGATCACTTCGGCCCCCTCTTCGATCAGCCGGAGTTTGGGGTACCAAAGTTCCAAGTCTTCATAAATGTCGCCTACGAGAGCTAAAACGCGTTTGCCGGAGAGTTTTTTATCGGTCATGTTTGGAGGGGTTTCCCAAAAAAGTGGATCGGAAGTATCTTACCTACTTCCCGAGGGTACTTATAGGCCTTTGGGACTTTGGAAGCGGAATCTCGGTTTAGATCTCAGTCAACTAAAATAGCAACGGCGGACGGGTAGCTCGATGAAGCTTGGAGATTATTTCAGCGAGGCACGGGTACAGGGTGGATCTCGAGGTTTATCTTTCGAGTTGTTTCCTCCGAAGAAGGCTGAGTTGTTACCGGGTTTGCTCAAAGCGGTTGAGGAACTGCAACGCTTCGGACCTGATTTCTTCACGTGCACTTACGGGGCCGGTGGAGCGACTCGAAGTGGAACGCTGGGGTTGCTTGGAACGTTAAAGCAGCAGTACCAGTTGCAGATTGCATCGCATTTGACTTGCGTCGGCTCGACGATTGAGCAATTGCGATCGTATTTGGACGAGGCCAAAGCCATCGGGGTTGATTACATCGTGGCATTGCGGGGTGATCCACCTAAGGGAGAGAGTCAGTTTACGCAGACCCAGGGCGGGTTGCGATATGCGAATGAGTTGGTGTCGATGCTTCGGAGCGAGTATCCCGAATTTGGGATCTTGGTGGCTGGATACCCTGAGGTCCATCAAGAGGCACCTTCGGCGGAAGTGGACTTGGAAAACCTCAAGCGCAAGGTGGATAGTGGAGCGGATGTGGTTGTCACGCAGTTGTTTTACAACAACGAGGATTTTTATCGTTTTCGGGATCGATGCCAGAAGGCTGGGATTCGGATTCCGATCATCCCTGGGGTGTTGCCAGTGATCAGTTTGGCGAGCATTCAGAGGATCGCTTCGTTGTGCAAAGCGGCGTTGCCACAAGGTTTTGTGGATGAGTTGTCCAAGAGCGACAAGGACGATTGGCAATTCAATGTGGGGACTGAGTTTGCCACAAAGCAGGTTGCTGATTTGATCCAATCAGGGATTTCGGGAATACATTTTTACGTGTTGAATTCCTCGAGAGCCACATCGAAGGTGTTGGATTCGGTCGGTTGGAAACCGTCGTAGTGCTGACTTGATTTAGTCTTTTTTCGCGCGTGGATGTGCCTTGTCGTAGGCGGCTTTGATATTCGCCGTTGATACGTGCGTGTAAATTTGGGTAGTTACAAGGCTTTTATGTCCGAGCAGTTCTTGGACGCTTCGGATATCGGCACCGCCGTTGAGCAGATGGGTGGCGAAGCTATGCCGCAGGGTATGGGGGCTCGTACGAGTATCGAGTCCACATTCTTGGATGTATTTTTCGAGCAATCTAGCGACGCTTCGGGAGGTTAGTCGGCCGCCGAATTTGTTTCTGAATGTGGCGGGATCTTTGGTTCCGTTGGGGGCCGGGCGGCGCATTTGAAAATAGTCCAAGAGGGCGGTTTTGGCATGACTACCGAGTTGTCCGATGCGTTCTTTTTTTCCTTTGCCTCGTACACGCAGGGTGCCGTCGTTGAAGTCGATATCACGATCGTTCATCCCCACAAGTTCGCTGACTCGCAATCCGGCGCTGTAGGTGACCTCTAGGATCGCCAGATCGCGGCGGCCCATTTCGGTTTGTTTTTTGGGGGCGTTGAGCAGGGCTAAGATTTCCTCATGGGTGAGGAAATGAGGAAGTTTTCTGGAGCCACGGGGGTTTCGCAGTGGTTTGGCGGGGTTGGAGTCGACAAGTTGTTGGCGTTGGGCAAATTTGAAGAAGCTGCGAAGAGAGGCGAGTTTTCGGCTGATGCTTGATCGAGCGTAGCCAGCTTCGTGTAGGGCGGTGACATAGCCTCTTAGTTCGTTGGGGGTGATGTCGCGAAGGGGAGTTTTCTTTTGGCCTTCTTGGGTGATAAAGTCGGCCATATCGATTAAATCCTCACGATAGGATTTAATGGTTAGGTCCGATGCGTTTCGTTCGACATCCAGATATCGCAGGAATTGGAAGACTTCTTGGTGCATGGTCGCCTTGCCGTGCTCCCTTTGGAAAATGATGCGATTTGGATACTTGCTCGGCCAGCCGGGGTAAACTAAGGTATTGGAGTTGTTAATCGGGCGTTTTGCGATCCAGCGGACATACTTTTTTCGTGTTAGCCATGTTATTCAAAATTCTACCATTATTATGGATTGCGTTTATCTTGGCTGTGGTTTTATTGCCGACGATAGCCTCGCTGATGGGTCGTCCCAAGGGTGCTGCCAAGCCGAAGAAGCCTAAGGCGAAGAAGGGGAAGAAGAAAAAGGGAGAGCCCCAGCAGGAGGAATCCTTGGATGATGTTCCGCCTGAGCCATCGCTGGATTTTGGAGATGAGTTGGCACAAGCTGGAAGTGCCAAGGGTTAGCCTTGTACTCTCATAAGTTGAGCCTTTAGGATGTGGTGGGCTTGGCAAGTCGATGGTTGGATGATTGTCGCTTCGATCCTGTGCGGGGTCGCTTGTTGTTTGGTAGGCAATTTTCTGGTATTGCGCAAATTGAGTTTGGTCGGAGACGCACTTAGCCATGCGGTTCTTCCTGGGATTGCGGCTGCGTTTTTTCTTTTTGGCAGTCGAAGTCCGTTGGCCACGTTGCTCGGGGCAGGTGCGATTGGGGTGGTATCGGTTTGGATGATCGAGCTGGTCCGTGGTTTGGGCCGGATAGAGGAGAGCGCAGCGATCGGTGTGGTCTTTACGGCTCTCTTTGCGTTGGGAATCGTGATGATTTCACGTGTCGAGCATATCGACTTGGACCCATCTTGTGTTCTCTATGGCAATTTGGAAACGATTATCTTGGAGACTGTATCGACACCATTGGGCGAGGTTCCATCGGTGGTTATCGAGCTGGGGTGCATCTGTTTGTTTAATGCGATGTGCACCATTGTCTTTTGGAAGTGGTGGACGCTTTCGACGTTTGATCCGACGTTGGCGTTGGCGCAAGGGGTACCGGTTCGTTTCCTGAATTACTTGCTAGCTGCGATGGTTGCGATGACATGTGTGGTTTCGTTTAGAGCCGTTGGAAATATTTTGGTGGTCGCGATGTTGATCGTCCCATCCGCGATGGCTTGGATGTTGACCGAACGGCTCTTATCGATGGTGTTATCGAGTGTAGTTGTTGCGATGCTCAGTGGAGTGTTAGGGCATTTGATGGCGATTGGACTGCCGCATGCGATGGGTTTTAAGTCTGCCAATTCGGCTGCGATGGTTGCGGTAGCATCGGGTGTGCTGTTGATATTGGCTATTTTTATGGGCCCTAAGAGAGGATTGATTTGGCGTTGGATGCATCAACGCAGGTTGTTTAGGCGCATTTTGGCCGAAGACGTATTGGCGTTGTTTTATCGGCATGTGGAAGCCAAGCGGCTCGACGGCTCCGATGGGGTTATCGAGCATGCTTTGAGTGCACAGAGCGTTGCTTCCAAGATGCAACAATCCACCAAGAGGGTCCTTGCGGCTTTGAGCGAGCTAGCGTCTTCGAATTGGGTTGTGGGTTCCGGTAATACTTGGCATTTGACCCAGGACGGGTATCGACAAGCCCAGTTGTTGGTCAGGACCCATCGACTGTGGGAACATTTTCTCAGAGAGGAAACGGGGATATCCGATCCTAGGCTCCATGCATCGGCAGAGTCGCTGGAGCATTTCACTTCGGCGCAGTTGCGAGAGAGTTTGGACCAAGTCACTGGAGGTCCGACGATCGACCCGCATGGTAGGCATATCCCTCCGGAGAAGGACGGCTGAGGCACTGCATGTTTGTACGTATTTACGGGTTGGAGGGGGAATCGATTGCGCAAAGCTTCGAGGGGTTTGTGCAGGGAGTCTGTGGTTGGGAAGGGATGTATGCCGAACCCGATGGATCCTGGGTTTGGGTTTATTATCAAGACGGCCATCGTTATCAGCTCGATGGGATGTTATATGATCAGGCCGGTGCGATCCAGTACGTCGAGATCAAAGGGCAAGCGACCAAGCAGGCGTGGGATAAGATTTGTGATCTTTTGCTTGGGGAATTCCAGCGAACAGGCCCGGATGCTCCAGCAAAGCACTTGCGGGTGCACGACATCGAGCAACAATGTTGGCGAAGTCCTGCTGACCCTGTTCTGCTGGATGGTTAGAGATCTGGATTGGTCGAAGGATTCGACCTCTGAGAGACTGACCAAGAAGCTAATTGATCGAGCCTGCAATTGGAAACGACTGAATCGATGACTATCCGCACGCGTTTTGCACCTAGTCCGACTGGCTATCTACACATTGGAGGGGTGCGTACGGCGCTCTTTAATTATTTGTTAGCCAAGCAAGCAGGAGGTCAATTTCTGCTGAGGATTGACGATACCGATCAGCAGCGGAACGTCGAAGCCGCGTTGAGGCCGATTTTGGATGGATTTCGATGGTTGGGGCTCGATTGGGACGAAGGTCCCGAGTGCGGAGGGCCTTATGCTCCTTATTTCCAATCGCAGCGTTCTGATCAGTATCGGCGGGCCGTCGAGCAGCTCTTGGCCAGCGGACATGCTTATAAAGACTATGCCAAGACCGAGGAGCTTGCGGAGCTTAAAGCCAATGCGGAGAAAGAGGGTAAGTCGTTCATCTACGATCGACGATTTATGGCAACAAGCCTTGAGCAACAGCAGCAGTACGAGGCGCAGGGGCGAACGGCAGTGGTGCGCATGAAGATGCCCAGGGCGGGCCAGTGTCAGTTTCATGATTTGATACGAGGGGACTGTTCGTTTGAGTGGGCCGATGAGCAGGACCATGTGATTCAGCGCGCCGATGGAACGTGTCTGTACCATTTGGCAAGCGTGGTGGATGATTACGATTTCCGCATCACGCACGTGGTCAGGGCTGTGGAGCATTTGCCCAACACACCGCGTCAGATTTTCATTGCTCAGAGCCTTGGGTATTCACTTCCGGTGTATGCTCATTTGCCTTATGTGGCTGAGCCCGGTGGGACGGCCAAGCTGAGCAAGCGCAAGCTTGATAAGTACCTGAAGCAGAAGGATTTTGCGACCCTATTTCAGCTTGGAGATACCGTTGCAAAGAAAGCCAACTTGGAGACCACGCCAGAGACGTTTAATCCGGTAGTGGTTGATTTTTATCGCGAGACTGGTTTTTTGCCTGGAGCGATTCTTAATTATTTGCTTTTGCTGGGTTGGTCCTTGGACGATAGCACGGAAGATTTTACTTTGGAGGAGGCGATCAAACACTTTTCGCTAGAGCGAGTCAACAAAGCGCCTGCGTCATTTGATCCGCAGAAGTTGATCGCGTTTGAAGCTCGTTGGATGAGCAAGTTGGATACCAAGAAAAAAGTTGCGATGGTGTTGCCTTACTTGCAGAAAGCAGGCTGGGTATCGGATCCGGCCCCTTGCTCGTTTGCCGAGCATTGTACGAAGGTGGTTCTTGCTGCTGCGGATCGGATCAAAGTTGCTGGAGATATTCTGCAGTTCGATGAGTTTTTCACTCCGGATGATCGGTTGGAATATGATCCTGTGGGCATCGAAAAAAGAGTGCGTGGAGAGCCGCAGGCGATCGAGCTTTTGAAGGAGGTTCATGGGATCATTCAGGCTGCCCCAAGTTGGTCGATCGAGCAACTTGAGACTCAGATCAAAACGATGGTTGAGGCCAAAGGAATTAAGTTAGGTGTTTGTATCAATGCGGTACGAGTGGCTCTGACGGGCAAGACATCTGGAGTTGGCGTTTTTGATGCGTTTGGGATTCTCGGAAGAGAAGGCACGTTAGCGAGGATTCAGCGTTGCATTGAAATCGCAAGTGCATCATGAGCGTGCCGCGATTGAAGTTTTGCGGTTTCACCAGAGAGCAGGATATCGCCCGATGCATCGAGCTCAACGTCGATGCGATCGGTTTGAATTTCTACCAGTCAAGCAAACGGTATGTCCAACCGCAACACGCCAAGTTGCTATCGAGACTGGCCGATGGGCATTGCATGCGCGTGGGGGTGTTTGTCGACGCGACTCCACAGCAGATCGACCAAGTATTGGGGGTCTGTCCCTTGGATGCTATCCAGTTGCATGGGGATGAGACTCCGCAGTGGCTCTCAGAATATGAACAATCTGCATATTGGCCGCGATTGCCGATCCTCAAGGCATTGTCGTATCGAGGCTCGATCGATGATTCGATGTGGAGGGCTTGGGTGTCAAAACACAAAGAGCCAGAATCGCTGCTGATTGGTTTTCTAGTGGACGCTTACGATCCGATCCAGAAGGGAGGAACAGGCAAACTAGCCAATTGGGGTTTGCTGAGTCCAAGGCCCAGTTGCATGCTGGATCCTGAGGGGGGAAATGTCCCGTTTTTACTTGCGGGCGGGTTGGATTTGCAGAATGTTATCGATGGGCTAGAGCGGGTAAATCCCTTGGGGATCGATTTAGCCAGTGGGATAGAAGTCTCGCCTGGTATCAAGGATCCGCATAAGATGGAGTCGGTGGTTCGGGCGGTTCGAAACTATGACGCTGCGAGGTAGAATATGGCTCAGAAAGCCAATCAATATCCGATTGAGATTGAAGGCAAGTATCGGGTTGAAGCTCCCATTGAATTGCTTGCGCAGTTGGACTTGCTCGGAGCCCAGGAGCAGGCCAGTCAGACGCATGAGGACCTTTATTTGAAGCATCCGTCGAGGGATTTCAAGATCACCGACGAAGCCCTGCGGATCAGGCGAGTCGACGATCACTGGTTGGTGACTTATAAAGGCCCGCGTCATGAGGGGGTGCTCAAGACCCGGCCTGAGATCGAGTTGCCCTTGGCACAGGGCACGCAAGTCCAGTGGATGAGCATTTGGGAGAATTTGGGATTCGAGCCAGTGGCGATTGTGCGAAAGACACGTCGAATTTTTGATTTTGGAAACTATCATCCCGGAATGATCGTCGTGTTAGACCAAGTTCCTGAAATTGGAACATTCGCAGAAATAGAGTGCGTTGTCCACTCGGATCAGGAGTTGTCAGCGGCGCGGCTCGCGATTGAGTCTGCGGCTAAGGCCCTTGGATTGAATTTCCATGAGCGTCGCAGTTATTTGTCCATGGTTTTAGAGCAACAGAAATAGCCATTGATGAGCGACACGAGCGATCATTCACAAATAGTTCTGCGACGGATGATGGATGCCAATTCAAACCGGGTGATGGAAGGCTTGCGAACGCTTGAGGATGTCGCGAGGTTTTCTGACCAAGCGAGATTGCAAGCTGGTTATAAAACGATACGGCATGGGTTGCAGGAAGCGATCGGTAGGATTGGCCAAGCCTCCTTGATTTTGGCCCGAGATGCACAGGGGGATGTTGGCAGGGAGAACAAGACCGTCAGTGAGCAGCTTCGAGACGGTGGGCTTGGATCGATAGTGGCTGCTGCGGGCTCAAGGGTTGAGCAAGGCTTGAGGGTGCTTGAGGAGACTGCCAAGGTACTAGCTCCGGAAGAGTCGCCACGGATCGAGCGATTTCGGTATCTGGTGTACGATTTCAACGCGTCGCTTCAGCTTGCTTGTCAGCGGGACTTGGAGTTTCTAAGGCGTGCCAAGTTGTATGTGTTGGTCGATTGCAAGCTGCCGCTTGAGTTTTTCGCTCAAAGGCTTCGCGAGATCTCCGATGCTGGAGTGGATCTAATACAGATCCGCGACAAGCAAGCAGATCCGATTCGGGTCATCCAGTACGCCCGCCAGGCACTGGATTTGCTTGATAAGTCTAGGACCCAGGTGGTGATCAATGACCGGGTTGATATCGCTGCGACGATGGGTGTTTCTGGGGTGCATGTAGGCCAAGAGGATTTGTCGGTGGGATCTGCGAGGCGTCTGTTGCAGCCATGGCAGGTTTTGGGATTATCGACGCACGATTTGGGGCAGGTACAGGCATCGATTGGGCTTGGGGTCGATTACATCGGTTGTGGGCCAACGTTTGCTTCGAAGACCAAATCGTTTGGTGAGTTTTCTGGGACGGCATTCTTGCAAGCGGCAGCCGAGTGGCTTCGAGCAAATGCACCAGGGGTCCCAGCATACGCGATAGGGGGGATTGACCTGGAGAACTTGCCCAGGGTAAGGCAGGCGGGCTTTGATCGAATAGCGGTTTCGTCGTGTGTGTGGAATGCTCAGAATCCAGCGATGGTGGTAGAGAAACTCAGGTCTGGACTTGATCGCATTTGACGGGGGAATTCCCGCGAGATTCCTGACGGATCCAGGTACGAAGATCCAAACCGAGGTGGGCTCAGGCTTGCAAAGCGAGTAAACTAGTGGCGACTGGCGATCGAAAGGCGGTTGCTAGAATTTAGTCCACCCTCATCATCTAGATGGATCTAGTCAGTTATGACCCTTGGCAGAACTTTTAGCAACGTTGTAGAAACTGTTGGCAACACACCTATGATTCGCATCAATCGTCTGCTGGGTCCTGACGCAGCGACGGTTTTTGCCAAGTGCGAGTTCTTTAATCCGCTCAAGAGCGTTAAGGATCGTATTGGGCTTGCGATGATCGAGGATGCAGAGGCCCATGGTCGAATTCACAAAGACACTCATATCATCGAACCCACCAGTGGTAACACAGGGATTGCACTTGCGTTTGTTTGTGCGGCCAAGGGGTATCGATTGACGTTGACGATGCCCGAGTCGATGTCGATCGAAAGGCGCGCGTTGCTAAAGGCATTGGGAGCCAGTTTGGTGCTTACGCCTGCGGCCGAGGGTATGCGAGGAGCGATAGCCAAGGCAAACGAGTTGGTTTCATCGGACAAGAGCGGATGGATGCCTCAGCAGTTTGAGAATCCTGCGAATCCTTCGGTGCATGAGCGAACCACGGGTCCAGAGATTTGGGCCGACACAGCGGGAAACATCGATGCGATTGTCGCAGGGGTCGGAACAGGAGGCACGATCACTGGGGTGGCTCGTTACATCAAGAAGCTCAATCCCAATTTCAAGGCCATCGCGGTCGAGCCCAAGCAGTCGCCGGTGATCAGTGGGGGGCAGCCTGGGAAGCACCGGATTCAAGGCATCGGTGCTGGTTTTGTACCCAAGAATTTGGACACTTCGCTAATCGATGAAGTGATCCAAGTCGATGATGAGTTGGCCTTCGAGTGGGGGCGGAAGCTTCATCGCCAAGAGGGGATTATGGCCGGGATCAGCAGTGGTGCAAACATGTGCGCGGCGGCGCAGTTGGCCGCAAGGCCTGAGTGGAAAGGCAAGCGGATTGTGACGATCATGTGCAGTTTGGGAGAGCGGTATCTTTCGACACCGCTATTTGCCGATGCGAGTTGATTGCGCCATCGATTGCGAGTTCTGGCCAGCAGGTGGCCCAGAGCAACGATGCTTGTGTAGACATTCAAAAGGCCTAGAGGATGACCCAAGCCATTGAGTTTCAAAGACGGCGTTTCCTGGCAGGTGCACTCTCAAGTGGTTTCGCTTTGGGGGTCCGTCCCGCAATGGGGAGTGCAGTCGCGGCGATGAGGGTAGCTGACCGCAATCCCAAGTGGGATGCGGCGACTCGTCGAGGTTTGGAGTTTTTGGCTCGGACGCAATCATCCAGGGGGCAGTGGAATACCCCCCCCTACCCTGTTGCCGTCACGGCGTTGGCTGGACTGGCGCTTTTGTGCAGCGGTTCGACGGTAACTCAGGGCCCGTACTCCAAGCAGATTGCAAGGACGACCGATTATTTGCTGTCGCAATCCAAAAAAAATGGGCTTATCGGAGACCCGCAGAACGACCAGCGGTACACGTATGGTCATGGATTTTCGATGTTGTTTCTTTCGCAGGTCTTGGGCGAAGAGGGTTTGCAAGATCGGCGGGATGATCTGGTCGAGGTTCTGAATCGGGCTGTTGATTTTTGTGGCAAAGCTCAAACCCCTGCAGGTGGTTGGGGGTATGTGAGTGCTAAAGACGGCCAGGATTATGACGAGGGCTCAACGACGATCACCCAGGTGCAGGGGTTGAGAGGCTGTCGAAATGCTGGGGTTACTGTTCCGGGTGAAATCATCGAGGCGGCCAAGCGTTACATTTACTCTTGCCAGAATCCCGATGGAGGGATCAGTTACTCCAGTCAGCAGATGGGTAGTTCTAGGCCGGCCATCACGGCAGCATCGCTTGCGGCGCTCTACAATGCGGGCGACTATGAGAACGCCAAGGTCCCTGAGATGCTTGGATATAGTCGCAAAGAGCTTTATGATGTCAAGAACGTTGACGATGCTTTTGGGCACTGGCATTACACGTATCTGTATTACAGTCAGGTGGTGTATCGTCAAGGTGATGAAGAGTGGCTGCCGTTTCGGGACCGACTCTATTCAAAGATCGAGACAGACCAAGGCCCTGAGGGAGCTTGGGAGGGTCAGATCCACAACGTCTACATCTCAGCATGCAACTTGATCATGTTGCAATTGGACCTGGGATATCTACCGATTTTCCAGCGCTGAACAGATCGTTTTTGGGACGGCGGCCAATTGGTCTGTGGCTGTTAAGTGGATGCGTTGGATACCGGGCATAGAGCGGAACCAGATCTCTTGTCTTCGTACAAATTGTCGGGTGTGCGCTGTGATTTGGGCTTTCATTTCCTGGAGCGAAATTTCTCCAGACAAGAAGGCTAGAGGTTCTTTGTACCCGACGGCTTGAGCAGCGGTCCTGCTTAGTTGGCCAAAACGATTTTTTAGTTCTTTTACCTCTTGGACCAGTCCAAGATCTAGCATTTGCTCGACGCGTTGTTCGACGCGTTGATGCAATGCGGCGCGATCCCAACCCAGTACGAACGCATGGCTATTTTTTGGAACGATGAATCGTTCGAACTGGGTTTGCCAGTGGCTCAGGGGGAGTCCTGTTGTTTTTACAACTTCCAAAGCCCGGATCATGCGGCGAATGTCTCCGGGCAGAATTCGGTGTGCTGAGAGCGGGTCGACTTGCTTGAGTCTTTGATGCAGAGCCTGAGTACCGACTTGCTGAACCTCTTCTTCGACGGCTTTGCGGAATTCCCAATCGGCGGGGGGGCCTTGAAAAAATCCGCAGATCAGGGATTTCAGGTAAAGAGGCGTTCCGCCCACGAGCAGGGGCCATTTGCCTTGCTCTTGGATTTCAGAGACTTTCGCGTGAGCATCGTTGAGGAACTGCGAAACGCTGTAGTCTTGGTTTGGATCCAGGATGTCGATCAAGTGGTGGGGGACTTGATTGCGGGCTTGCGGGTTTGGTTTCGCGGTTCCGATGTCCATACCACGGTAGATCGCCATGGAATCGACGGAGATGATTTCAGCGCCTGGAGAATGGTCGGCCAGCCGTTGTGCCAATTCGAGGGCAACTTGTGTTTTTCCTGAGGCGGTAGGACCTGTGATGTACAGGGCGTTTTGCACAGGGGGTACAACCCATTCTGAGGGTAGTTTCGAAGGGGGAGTCATTGGGCAAGGTTTATTGAGTCGCTGGGGACGATGGGGTGGATTGGGTAACTTTACCGTCGGGGCAATGACTTGGAATCGACAAAAGTCAATGAAAAGCCTAGGATGTGAGCTTTGCGATCCGGTTGCATTATTTATCGACGCTTGCATTATGTCCACTGATATACTTGATCGGCTGATGGCTCAGTTGCACCAGAGGGCAGTGGAATTGCCCGAGGGTTCATATACCACCAAGTTGGTTCTAGGTGGGTTGTCCAAGATGGGGGGCAAGTTGGTTGAGGAGGTTTTCGAGCTTGTTGAGGCCTCGCGTGAGCAGGGCGTTGAAGGCCGCCAGCATACGATTCGTGAGGCGTGCGACGTGCTCTATCACATGATGGTGATCCTTGCGACCCGGCAGATTTCGATCGATGAGTTACGAGCAGAGCTAGAGGGTCGCGAGGGAGTATCGGGTATTGTGGAAAAGCAGAATCGGCAAAAGGAGGCTGGGCAATGAGTTTCAGTGACAACATGCTCAGGATTGGGGTACCTAGCAAGGGGCGTTTGAGCGAGCTTGCTACCGAGTTGCTCTTGCAAGCTGGCTTGAATTTTCGCAGGCAGGAGCGAGCTTTGTTTGCTCGGGTCAGCGGTCTATCGGCGGACATCACTTTCTTGCGGACCGATGACATACCGACGTTATGTGCTGAGGGTGCGATCGATTTGGGGATTACCGGTAGCGATTTGGTTCAAGAGGCAGAGGCAAAGGTTGATGTTCGGATGAAGTTGGGGGTGGGCCGGTGCAAGTTAGCAGTATGCGTACCTGCGCATGGTGACATTCAATCGGCGAGTGATTTAGCGGGTAAGCGAGTAGCGACGAGTTTTCCCAGAACGACCAAGAGGTATTTGGATGGTCATTCCGCACCGGTTCATTTGGTGGGATTGAATGGTTCGGTCGAAATCATGATTTCGCTTGGGGTTGCCGATGCGATTGTGGATTTGGTCGAGACCGGATCGACGCTTGCGGCCAATCAGTTGAGGATTCTGGACATCATTGGAGAGTATGAGACGGTATTGATTCAGAGTCCCTTGTGTCGAGATCAAGCGACGGCGGATCGGATTGTCCGTCGGCTCGAGGGGGTTGTCATCGCGAGGGATTATTCGCTCTTGGAATACAACATTCCCCGGTCAAAGTTGTCCTTGGCCGAATCGATCACTCCGGGTTTTACGTCACCGACCGTGACCAGTTTGGAGGATCCAAACTGGTGTGCGGTGCGAGCGATGGTCAAGCGCAAGGAGGTGATTACGATCATGGAGAGGCTTGAGCAGATCGGAGCGATCGCGATCTTGGAGTTCTCCATCAACAACTGCCGCTTGGACCAGAATCCGGGCAGTTAGTACTCGTTACTTTTTGGCAGGCAGGATAACTCGGCCCGATACGCCTAGATCCAAACGGTAAACGGCTCCGGGTTTTCCGTCGGGATGGATCGCACCGGTGACAAACAGCTGATCGTGTTTAGGGCCGCCGAAAGCCACATTGCTTGTGAGTTGATTTCCAACTCGATAGGACCTGAGCAGTTTCCCGCTTGGGTCGAGGACTTGGACTTGTCCCATCCCGTAGTGAGCCACATAGAGATTGCCCTTGGCATCCGAGCACATGCCGTCGGGTTGATTGTCCTCCCACTTGCCACTTGCATTCTTTGGCAAGTCGGCATGAACTTTCATCGGGCCGACTTTTCCGGGGGCCAAGACAGGGTATTCGAGGACTCGATTGAATTGGCTTTCACCGACGAGTAAACGCTTGGAGTCTTGCGTCAGAACGATTCCGTTTGGAAAAGCCAATCCTGAGGCGACAAGGTGGGTTTTGCCGGCGGTATCCACGTAATGAATCGTCCCGATTGGGTTGTCTTTGCCAGAGTCTCCTGGATCGGTGAAATAGAAACCGCCTTGGGGATCCAAGGTCAGGTCGTTGGGGCCTCGCAGTAGTTTGCCGTCGCATTCTTTGGAAGCATGTGGAAGGGGTTTGCCGTTGGGATCCAAGTGCAGTACGGCATGTTGGCTTGCATCGCATACCAGGTGAGATCCATCGGCAAGAACTTTATGTCCATTGGGAGCACCGGTAACGGCGAACACTTGGTTGGTGCCATCGAGTTGGAACTGGGTCAATGTTTTGTCCCAGGAGATGTATCCTTTGCCTGCGTGGTCGAAAACAACACCTTCGCAGTAGCTTGGGACTTCTAGCAATTTGGTCGCAATGGTGCTTTCGGCCGAAGGGAGATCTTGGGCTTGAAGAGTCGTGGTTGTGGTCATCCAGTGGACCAGCATTGCTGAGCAGCAAATAGAAAGTTTTAAAAACATTCGCATAAAAGGAAGTCCTGTGTGGAGAGGTTAAAAACGGGCCATGTATATGCAGATTGTCATGGTATACGACGGCTCGGACTATGCAAGAATGTCGCAGGGGGGCGAAATTCGGGATTTCTAAGTGCGATTTGGTACACTTGGCCGAGACGACACGCGTAGAATTACGTTGGAATGTACCGATTCGTTTCTCTCCGGATACAAAGGGATAAACCATGGCTTGGTCGATTAGCAAGGCGGTATTGGTTCCTTACGATTTCTCCTCCCATTCCCAAGTGGCGGTAGACAAGGCGTTGGCGATAGCTGATTCGCCATCTCAGGTTCACATCCTTCATGTGTTGCCAACATTTATTCCGCTTGCTCCTGAGGGATTTCCAGTCGAAGCGATCGACGATCAGGTTCGTTTGGAGTACACGCAGAAAGCCTTGGATGAGGAGTTTGCTGATCTTCGTTATGCCCAGTGCTCGAAGGAAGTGATGATAGGGGATCCTGGAACGACGTGTGTCGAGCGAGCCAAGAGCATTGGAGCCGATCTGATTGTGATCCCTTCGCATGGTCGAAGCGGGATTACTAGGTTGGTCTTAGGAAGTGTCGCAGAGCGAGTGGTACGTTTTTCGCACGTTCCGGTTTTGGTGCTCAAGATTGCCCAGTAGGTTGGCACACAGAGTCTGCCCTTAGTGTCAGGGTACTTGGGTTGGTGTTAGGGATTGCGGTATCGGCTGTTGTGATATCCGTACAGGGCGTAGATCAACAGGCCGATGACGCACCATATGCCGAATCGGATCCAGTTTTCTGCGCCCAGTCCTGCGATCAAATAGAGGTTGACTACGACACCCAGGACGGGGATTGCCGACCATCGGTATTGGATCGAAGCGGTCGATAGTCCCAGAAAGACCGCAAGGAAGATCGCATAGGGGACTCGATCGAAGTGAAATATGCCCTCGGGCATCCAGTCACCTAGGAGTTGGTGGTTCTGCGGAAGGCTTGGGAGCAGTGCGCAGTAGCCCAGGAAGGACATTGGCACGATGAATTGGCCTGGAAAATAGGGGACTCGAAATCCGCTTGAGCTAGGTTGGGTTGTATCGGACACCAGAATGCCAGCGCACACGAGCATGAAGGCAAAGAGGGTACCGATGGAGGCCAGGTCGGTCACGAACGTCGAGTTGAGCAGGAGGGTAGGCAGAGCGACCATCAAACCAGTGATGACTGACGAGAATGCGGGGGTTTTGAAGCGGGGGTGGATCGATGCGAAGCGTTTTGGAAGTAGGCCGTCGCGAGCCATGCTCATAAAGATCCGTGGTTGGCCGAGTTGGAAGACCAGAAAAACGCTGGTTGTCGCGATGACTGCGCTTAGGGAAATGATCCCTACCAGGGAGGGTAATCCAACTTTCTCGAAGACGAAGGCCAATGGGTCATCGACGTTGAGAGATTGGTAGGAGACCATGCCGGTGAGGGTAAACGAGAGAATGATGTAGATGATTGTGCAAAGCAGGAGGGTCAGCAGCGTTGCTCGAGGGATATCCCTTTGAGCATTTTTGCATTCTTCGGCGGTTGTCGAGATCGCATCGAATCCGATGTAGGCAAAAAACACACCGGCGATGCCTTTGAAGACCCCTTCGAGGCCATTGGGGGCAAACGGCTGCCAGTTGCTGGGCTTGATGTAGAAGAATCCGACGAGAACCACCATCAGGACGACCGCCATTTTAAGAAGGACCATCGCATTGCTAACGCGTTTGGATTCTTGGATACCGACGATCACAAGGAGAGTGATCAGGATGTTGATCAGGATGGCGGGCAGATCGACAATGAGCTTGAAATTGCTCAGATAACCACCAAGGCTTGGTGCGGATTCCCAAGCTTGCAGATGTCGGCGGAGTTCTTCGCTGGGAGTTTCTCCTGCTGCCTGGATAGCGGCGATTTGTTCGGTAGCTTCGGAGCAACTGTAATAGTCTTGAACGAGCCATTGGGGAATTTGGAAATTCAGTCCGATGCGCGAGAGCCAAGTTTGCATGCCTTCGAGCAGATTGACAAAGTAGCTTGACCAAGCGAAGGCAAGAACGCTGTTGCCGATGGCGTATTCCATCAGTAGGTTCCAGCCGATCATCCAAGCGGTCAGTTCACCGAATGCGACGAAGGCGTAGGTGTAAGCGCTCCCGCTGGCCGGGATGCTAGAGGCAAATTGAGCGTAGCACAGCGCCGAGAACAAGCAGGCGATCGCAGTGATCACAAACAGCAGGGAGATCGCAGGACCGCCATCGAAGGAGGCTTTGCCGATCGTTGTAAAAGCGCCTGCGCCGATGACCGCAGCGATTCCAAAGCAGGTCAGATCAAAGAGTGTCAGGCTGCGGACGAGGCCTTGCGAGGATTGCTTGTCGAGCTCTTGGTCGATTTGAGCGAGTGTTTTGCGCCTTGTTAAACGGGCTTGGATCGCATCCCAGGACATGTCAGAGACTTTCACGTTGGAATCTACGGCGGAATCTACGGCTTTGGATCGATCGGGTTGTTTTCGCAACCGAACCGGACAGCGTAAGCAAATTTGGTGGATATCCTAACGCTTCTTGGCCTCAGCAGGACTACGCGAGATAGGGATTTGCGGTTAAATTTATCCCTTTCTTTAAGGCTTCAGAGGGGCCGATTGGACCTCGACTTTTTTAGACGATCAATCACTATGAAAACTGACGAGCTGCGTGAAAAGTACCTGTCTTTCTTCCAGTCCAAGGGGCATCATCGCCAGGCTAGCGACGTTTTGGTACCGACCTGGGATCCCTCGGTTCTTTTCACCCCTGCTGGGATGAACCAGTTTAAGGATCATTTTTTGGGCAAGGTCAAGCTGGACTTCACGCGCGCGACGACTTGTCAAAAGTGTTTGCGCACCGGGGACATCGACAACGTTGGCCGGACGGCTTACCACCACACATTTTTCGAGATGTTGGGCAACTTCAGCTTTGGGGACTACTTCAAAAGCGAAGCGATCCATTGGGCTTGGGAGCTACTGACGGACAAGAAGTGGTTTGGGATCGATCCGGATCGACTGACGATTACCGTTTACAAGGACGACGATGAGGCTGCCAAGATATGGAATGAGAAGATCGGCTTGCCGATGACTCGGATTACCAGGATGGACGAAGCGGACAATTTCTGGCCGGCAAGTGCGCCGAGTCAAGGTCCCGATGGTGTCTGTGGTCCATGTTCGGAAATCTATTACACACTCGATGGTGGCAAGAACGTCGAAATATGGAATTTGGTCTTCACCCAGTTCAACCGAGTAGGAGAGCCACCCGATAACTTGCGACCCTTGCCCAGTAAGAACATCGACACGGGGATGGGGCTCGAACGCGCCGCCAGTGTGTTGCAAGGAGTGCCGACGAACTTCCACATCGACATTCTATTTCCGATTGTTCAAGCGGCGGCGGAAGTTTGCGGGACCAAGTATGCTTACGAGAGCGACGATGGTCGTCGATTGCGTCGGATCACCGATCACGTGAGGGCTTGTACGTTCGCGATCCATGAGAACGTATATCCAGGGCCAAAGAAAGCCCGCTATGTGATCAAGAGGCTGCTTCGGCGGGCGGTTCTAGATGGGCATCAGCTCGGGTTGCGAGAGCCTTTCTTGCACCAACTGGTACCGGTTGTCGCTCAGATGATGAAGGCCTCGTATCCAGAGCTCTCAGAAACGATCGAGCGTGTTGCAGGGGTGATGAAGCGAGAGGAAGCCGACTTTTTTGCGACCATCGGTTCTGGACTCGATCGCATCGATCGATTGTTCGCCGACATGTCGGGCAAAGGCAGTACGATGGTCGATGGTGCTGAGGCTGCGACCCTCTATCAAACGCATGGTGTTCCGCCTGAGTTGTTTCAACAGATCGCAGCCGAACGAGGCTATAGTTTTGACTGGGATGGTTATCGCGAAGCGATGCTCAAGCACGGCGACATCAGCGGTGGAGGTACCATCGAGCTCTTTGAGACCGGGCCGATTGAAACGCTCAAGGAAGCTCTCCATCAGTCGGAGTTCTTGGGGTATGTTTCCACCAAATCTCCGGCGCAAATCAAAGGTGTGATCGTCGGCAAACCCAAGGATGACCGATTGGTCAGTTCTGTTTCCAACGATGAACAAGGTGAATTGCTACGCGTGGTGCTCGATCGTTCCCCGTTCTACGGCGAAAGCGGTGGACAAGTTGGGGATACAGGCAATTTGCAGACATCCAGCGGGAAATTTGAAGTCACAGACACACAGAAAAGTGGCGATTTGATCGTTCATTATGGACGCATGATCAGCGGAACGATCAAGGAAGGGGAGACCGTTCAAGCGTTGGTTGATGAGAATCGCCGTAATGCCATCCGACGGGCTCACTCGGCCACTCACGTTTTGCACCATGCGTTGCAATCCAAACTGGGTAAGCATGCCCAGCAGCAGGGGAGCAAGGTCGATGCGGATTGGTTGCGATTTGACTTTAGTCATCAGGACTCGCTATCGGACGAGGATCTTAAAGAGATCGAGGGGATCGCCAATGCGAGGATCGCTCAAGGGGCTTCGATTGCTTGGGAAACAGTCCCTCTTGCGCGAGCCAGGGAGCTTGGGGCTATGATGCTTTTTGGAGAGAAGTATCCGGACCCCGTTCGTATGGTCAGCATGGGAGATTTTTCACGCGAGCTATGCGGTGGCACGCACGCAAGCAATACCGCTGAGATCGGAACGCTTGAAGTTCTTTCTGACGAAAGTGTGTCTTCAGGTGTTCGACGGATCACGGCTTTGACTGGTTCCAAAGCCCTGGAGCATCGTCAGAAGATCGAGGCGCAAGCCGCAGCGGCAGCCGGCAAACTTGGGTGCTCAATCGATCAACTTGGAACCCGCGCCGTCGAGCTGATCACAGCCATTCGCAAACTAAAAAAGATCGCTACATCGGCAGGAGGAGGCGAGACGCCTCCGGCGAAGATTGGTGGGCAAAGCCCATCTGCCTTGGGCAAGCCGCCTTATTTGGATGTCCGCAGTTCCCTCAGGCAAGCCGCCAGAGCCTTGAATGTATCGTTGGACGAAGTCGTCGGGCGGATAGAGACCCTCTTGGCCGAAGAGACGCTCTTGCACAAGCAGCTTTCTGACTTGTCCAGCGCGAGCGTCCTGGATGTCGATCAATTGATCGCATCGGCGCTGTCGGTCGGCTCCACCGCATTGATTGTTGCCAAGGTGCCCAGTGCAAATCCAGCGATGATGCGACAGTGGATCGATCAAATCCGCAAGAAGTCTGCCAAACCAGTTGCAATCCTCTTTGCGACTAGCGATGCGGATAAGGTAACGCTTCTGGCTGGATTGAGCCAAACGCTGGTTGAACAAGGCTTGAGCGCAGGGAAGTGGATCGCACCGGTTGCCCAATCCGTAGGTGGAAGTGGTGGCGGACGACCAGACTTTGCCCAAGCTGGTGGTAAGCTCCCTGAAAAGATCGATGAGGCGTTGCAGGTTGCCAAATCCACTTGGGAGTCGATGGCTGGTCGATGAGTTTGAATCTGATTTCTCTAGAAACTTCGGGTCGGAGTGGGTCGGTTGCCATTTCCTGTTCCGACCTGTCGTTTGAAGAGTTGCAGAATCACCCGGAGTTGATTGATCGAATCGTTACGACCTCCGAAAGCTTGGACCCAAGTTCGGGGTCTGCCAAAACGTTAGCACCAGCGATCGGTAGGTTGCTAACTCAGTTGGGGTTGCTTACCAAAGACCTCGATGCGATTGCGGTGGTCCAGGGTCCGGGATCGTTCACTGGGCTTAGGGTCGGAGTTGCCACAGCCAAAGCGATGGCTTATGCGTTGGGTATTCCGGTTGTTGCTGTCGATACGTTGGACGTGATTGCTCACCAAGTTGCACAGATCGAGGATCGACCCAGGCGCATCGATTTGATCGCGTCGGTCGATGCTTTTCGAGGCCAGTCTTTTTGGGGTAGGTATCTCATCGATGGAATGGGCTATACCAAGGTGGCTCCGACAGGGATTGAGGACAATGAGGTTTTAGCAAGCAGGATCGACGGGGCCTTGCCGGCGATTGCCAGCAATGGCCAAGATTCCGCGTTGTGGGTCGCGGGGCCCTCGATGCGCAAGTTGCAAGAGTGTTTCGATGCAGGCGCTACAGAGCGTATCTCTTGGATTGCGTGCGAGCCTATGGCAAAGTCGGTAGCCTCGTTGGGTTGGAGAGCGTGGGTAGGTGGGCAGACGGAGGATGTTTTTGGATTGTTGCCGATGTATTACCGAAGCAGTGCTGCCGAGGAAAAACGCTCCACCTAGCCTTGGTTGGTCACGGTAATAGGTGATCTCAAGAGGCCGGGGGATCAATAGGCTGGGTTTGAGGAAGTCGAATTGTTTTGAGCAATTCTGATGGGGGGAAGTCCTAGTTGGGATCGAGCTGGGTCGAGCAGTTCGCGAGTGCGGCTTGATCCGCATCGAGACACGCCGATGTCTCGGACGCTCAGCAGCGTTTGCAGGTCTCTTACGCCTCCGGCAGCTTTTACTTGAACGTTGGCAGCCGCATGGGTACGCATGAGTTTGAGGTCATCGAGGGTAGCGCCAGAGGAGCCGTATCCTGTGGAGGTTTTCACCCAGTCGACATGAAGTTGGCTGCAGATTTTGCAAAGTTCGATTTTGTGAGCGTCTTGGAGGTAGCAATTCTCAAAGATGACTTTGATTTTCTGGCCGGCATCGTGGGCAAGTTCGGTGAGCACAGCGATTTCATCGCGAACAAAATCCCACTGTAGGCTGAGGACTTGGCTGATGTTGACAACGACATCGAGCTCTTGGCAGCCGTCTTCGAGGGCGGCGATGGTTTCGGCTCTTTTGATGGAAGTGCGATGACCACCGTGAGGAAATCCGATGGTGGTGGATGCTTTGACGTTCGTTCCTTCCAATCGCTGTGCACATCGTTTGAGGTAATAGGGCATGATGCACACGCTGGCAACATCGTAAGCGATTGCAAGATCGATGCCTTGTTCCAGATCGTCGATCGTCATGGTTGGGACCAGCAACGAGTGATCGATCATTTTCGCTAGATCTAGGTAGGAATAATTAGCCATAGATTCATTTTCTAATTCTCGAAAAACCCGGTTGTCTAAGGTATAACACGCGGTTGGACAATAGCCCGACCTGAGTCAACTTTACTGCCCTAACCCTCTTGATTCTATCATGCGTTTATCGATTCATGGAACCCGTAGCCAATGGCAACTTGCCGAAAGATTCGTTGCAAACCGCCGTGCATTTTTGATGTCTGGTGCCAGCCTTGCTATTTTGCCGCTTGCCGGGCAGATAGCCCCTGGTGCACTGCGGACAAAGATCTCCTGGTCGAGCGATCCGTTTACACTTGGGGTCGCCTCAGGTGATCCGACAAGCAATGGTATGGTTCTATGGACTCGATTGGCGTTGGATCCGGTTGAATTTGGAGCCAACCCTCAGGAGCCGATCGAAGTTGTTTGGGAGTTATCGGACGATCCTTCGATGAAGACGATTCTCAAAAGCGGCAAGGTGATAGCTACCCCGACGCTTGGTCATTCGGTTCACGTCGAGGTCCATGGGCTGGAGTCCAATCGATGGTACTGGTACCGATTCCAGAGTGGGGACGCGGTTAGTCCGGTGGGTCGGACTCGCACGGCTCCGGGTAGTGAACAATTGGTCGATGAGCTTCGTTTTGCGTTTGCTTCGTGCCAGCATTACGAATCGGGGCTCTATACGGCTTATGAGCACATGATCGGGGAACCTTTGGATTTGGTTCTTCATCTGGGCGACTATATTTACGAGGGGCCTCCAGGGCGCAGCGGGCTTCGCAAGCACAACAGTCCTGAGATTGTAAGTTTGAACGATTACCGCAATCGCTATGGACTTTACAAGTCCGACGAGCATCTTCGTGCCGCTCACGCTTATGCGCCCTGGTTGGTCGTTTGGGACGACCATGAGTTCGACAACAACTGCGCGGGGTTGATCTCCGAGGAGTTGTGGGTGGATCCTCGCGAGTATGCGATCCGCCGCGCGAATGCTTATCAAGCCTACTACGAGAATCAGCCTTTGCGCGCAAGTGCGATGCCAGTGGGAGCGGACATGAAGCTCTATCGGGATGTTTCCTTTGGTAAGCTGGCTAGTTTTGCGATGCTAGATACTAGGCAATACCGATCCGACCAGCCCAATGGCGATGGGGCCAAGAAGCTTGAGGGGGCCGTGTTTCATCCCAAATCGACGTTGTTGGGACCTTCGCAGGAAGCGTGGCTCAACGCTCATTTGCAGGATTCCCAGGCTCGATGGAATATTTTGGGCCAGCAGGTCATGATGGGTCGAGTGGGTCGGGTCAATGGGGATTCCAAGCTTTACAGCATGGATCAGTGGTCTGGATACGATGCACCGCGCAAGAGGCTACTGACCCAAATCCAGCAGTTGCAATCGGCCAACACGGTCGTATTGACAGGGGACATTCACAGCAACTGGGCTAACGAGTTGCACTTGGATTTCGACAAGCCAGAGCAAGCGCCTGTGGCCGTTGAGTTTGTGGGAACAAGCATTTCTTCGGGTGGCAATGGGTTTGACAAAAACAAGCAGGAGGCGGATTTGTTTCGAGAGAATCCCTTTGTCAAGTTTCACAATGCCGAGCGAGGGTATGTGTCTTGTCGTGTGACGAAGGATCAGTGGCAGACGTTTTATCGAACCGTTGCGTTTGTGGATCGACCTGGGGCAGAATTGCAGACCCGAGCTGAGTTTGTTGTCGAGCACAACCATCCTAGGTTGGTCCGTTGATCACCAACGCAGGGCATGAAATGGGCTAGCGAATTGGTCGGTCCATCCTTGCTGGATAGGGAGGGATTGGACGTTGGTGGTGTCTTGCGAGGGCGCCAATTTGGTGCGAGAACCGGGCCAGGCTGGCAGAGGTATTTCGGGTGGGAAAAGTAGTAACCAGCGAACGCGTCTAGATTCTGGTTCATCGTCAGCGAATTTTGATTCGACCAGCAGTGCCGTGCGATTGGCAAGTTTGCTGGTTGCAAAGAGGATCGGTGCAAGATCCATATTGCGATTGGTGATATTCATGGCGATGACCCCATCGGGGACAAGGCAATCCCTGTAGAGTTCTAGGGCTTGGACCGTTAGCAAGTGAATTGGCAAAGAGTCGTTTGAAAACGCATCGACGACCACTAAGTTGTATTTTTTGGGATTTTCTTCCAGCGACTCCGCTTGGAGTTTCTTGCGGCCATCGCCCAGGATGATTTCGGTTGAGCCTGAATGGGAATTCAGGTAGCCGAAGTGTTTTGAGGCCATGTCGCATACTGCGGGGCTGATTTCGTAGTAGCGAATAGAATCTTGGGATTTTGCGTACAGGGATAGCGATCCGGTTCCAAGGCCGATGATGGCGATATTCAGGGGGCGATTGAAATGGCTATGGCACCAACCGAATGCCAGTGCGGCTCCTGAGTCGGTTTGGTAGTAGGTTGTTCGATCCGGAGTCAGTGGCCCGTCGATCGGTTGAGTACCGTGCCGGATACGACCGTGGAGCATTGCGCGAAGTCCTTGTTTGTCGTTTTCGATAACGCTGACGACACCGTAAAAGTCTCGTTTCTTATCGATTAGGTTCTCGACACTTGGGGTCAGTAGCAGCATCGAGATTGCGCCCAAGAGCAGCAAGGGGCACAGGATGGTCAACGGCCAAGCCAGTCGCCGGGTTAGCGGGTCGTGGTAGAGTTGCTCGGACATGGCTCGAGCGTGGTACCAAGACAATAGGATTGCGCCTAAAGCCAGGCCGGCGTGCAATTCGTAGTAGTCGCTAAAGCACCAAGGGGCCACGGTGGATGCAAACAGGGAACCGAGTGCACCCCCCATCGCGATGCGCAAGTAGAACCATGGCATGGATTCTGGGGTTGGACGAAGTCGGTAAATCAGCCCGTGCACAGAGAGGCTGACACAAGCTACGCACGCAAGGCAAAAGCCGATGAGCAAAGGCCAGGCAAGAAGTAGTTTCAGCACGACGGCAGAGAGTCCAAAAAGTGCTCCAGCATAGAACAGGAGCAGTTGGGATGACCAAGATTGAAAGATCTTTGCTGAAAAGGCGAGCCACCAAGTCGCCAGATAGACAGCAAGTGGCAGCACCCAAAGCCCTGGGACGATGACTCCCGCTTGGCTGGCTTGGCCAGTCGTGGCCGCAAGTACGATTGAGCTACAGGCCGAGAGTCCGATGATCAGCCATTGGTGCTGGGGTTGAGTCGAGGCTGGGTGGATCGGTACGTCTTGGTTGATCTGGGAGGCTTGGGCGCGGATCGATAAACAGTAGAAGATCATTCCTAGGGCGAGGACGCAGTAGAGCGACATCCATAGGGTCAACTGCATCGGAGAAGAGATCCAGGGTTCCACAGCGATCGGATAGATGAGGCAGCCTGCCAACGAGGAAATGTTGGCAAGTGCGTACAGGGCGTAGGGGTGATGGGTTTGGGTGGTTTGGTAGTGCCAAGTCGAGATCAGTGAGCTGGTGCTAGCTAGCAGCACGAAGGGCAGACCGATGCGGATTGAGAGTTCAAGCGGGATTGCCAGCGAGGGTATGTTTAAAAAGTTCAATCCATGGGTTGGCCACCAAGCAAGAGCGGGCAGGAGGGCTAAGGACATGGCCCATAGCCCTGCATGCATGGATGCTTGGGCACGAAGGGGTTGGCTTCTATGGGTTTTTGAAGCGTACAGGTAACCAACTAGGGGTGCTGTTTGGAAAAACAGGAGGCAGGAGGTCCAAACGTTAGCCGTTCCACCCCATTTGGGTAGGAGGTCTTTGCCCAGAACGGGTTGGATCAAGAAAAGCAGGAATGCGCTCGATAGGATTAAAATACCGCTATGCATGCGAAAATTGTAATGGTTAATTCAACGTACGTGGAATTCCAGGGCTATAATTGGCCCCCCGATTTAGGTCAAAAGACATAGGGCTTTTATAGCGAAAGAGATTCCATGGCACAGCAGAGGTTTTCCGGTTTGATTCCTCCGATGATCACCCCGATGACCGGTCGAGACCGTTTAGATTTGGTAGGGCTTGGGCGGTTGGTGGAGCATTTGATCTCGGGTGGGGTTCACGGTTTGTTTACCCTTGGCACGACCGGAGAAGCCCCAAGTCTTAGTCATCGACTGCAGGAGGAGTTGGTAAGCAGGACTGTTGAGTTGGCGGCGAATCGAGTGCCCGTGTTGGTGGGAATCACCGATACTTCGTTTGTCGAATCGGTGCGACTGGCCGAGCATGCCGCGAAGAGCGGAGCCAAGGGGCTGGTACTCTCGACCCCTTATTACTTTCCAGCGGGTCAAACCGAGCTTAAGTACTATGTCGATCAGTTGATTCCAGAGTTGCCCTTGCCTGTGATGCTCTACAACATTCCGTCGCTGACGAAAGTGTGGTTTGAGATCCAAACGCTCGAGGAGTTGATGGTGCATCCGAGTGTGGTTGGGCTCAAGGACAGCAGTGGTGATTTGGATTATTTTCAGCGTGCCGTTGGGCTCAAGAAGCTTCGCCCAGACTGGTCGATCATGATCGGTCCAGAAGCTTTACTGGCGCGATCTTTGGAGCTAGGTGGAGACGGTGGGGTTGCAGGTGGAGCAAACTTGTATCCCAATCTCTTTGTTAGGCTTTACGAATTGGTGCGAGCTGGTGATCCCTCGTGGCATGGATTGCAAAGCCAGATCGAGGGTTTGCAGGGGATTTACGATATCGGCAAATACGCATCTAGGTTTATCAAGGGTACCAAGAGCGGTGCCTCTTTGCTTGGAATTTGCGATGATTTCATGGCCGATCCTTTCCATCGGTTTCGGGCACAGGATCGTCAGAGGGTTCGCGAAATTCTTTGCCAAGTGGAAGCTTCTAGGGTCGGATGGCAACTCGGATGTTCCGTGAGTCCTGAGCAAAACGGATCGCTTGATCGATCTGATGCAGCCCGAAAGAGTGGGTAACGAGGCTCTCGAAGGGAAACTCGTCGGAGTATTTCTGGATAAAGTCGACAGCGCAGATTAGGTCTTTGATTTGGTAGTTGTGCACGCCCTGGATCGTCAGTTGTTTTCGGACGATGTTTTCAATGACGATGGGAGCCGGTTGCGAGGGAAAGACAGCGCCAACCAGGACGATGCGGCCTCCGATGCGAACTAGCTCAAGGGCTTCGAGGGCTCCATCATTGGTGCCCGAGCACTCCAAGACTACATCGAAGCCTATCTGTAGATCTGGATCGGATGATTTCAGATCGAGCTTGTTAGGAGCAATGGTGGAGTTCGCCCCGAATTGATCGGCGAGCGATCTGCGGTAGGGATCCAGTTCGATGCAGACCAAATTTCGGGGTTTGAGCGATTTTGCAAAGGCGCATGCGGTCAGGCCAAGCATCCCTGCGCCGATGACAAGGACCGATTCGTGGGGATTGAGATTTGCGGTTCTGACTGCAGCGGCAATGGTTGCCGTTGCGCAGCCAATGGGTGCTGCTTGGTTGTCGCTGATGGTGTCAGGGACTTTGACCAAATGAGTGCCGCTGACAAGAGTGCAGTGTGAAGCGAACCCACCGTGCCAGCAGGTTTGATGCGTGATTTGTTGATGGCCATATTTGTAGCCATTGACGCATTTCTGAGGCAGTTGATGGTTGCAGAAGTAGCATTGGCCACAGTTTGCCACGAGAGTCCAAACGACGCGATCGCCGATGTCTAGGGTGGCGCCGGTTGCATCGGTTTTTGGAGCGTTGTTTCCGAATCGAAGGATTTGGCCGACGATCTCGTGTCCCAGGACAGCTGGGGTGTGGGCTGATCGGCGACCGCAAATGGTGTGAAGGTCGCTCCCGCAGATGGTGCATGCGAGGACTTTGACTAGGATTTGACCGTTGGTAGGGGGGCAGATGGGGCCGGATCGCAATTCCCAGGGAGTGTTTGGTCCGTGGAATAAGGCGGCTTGTGAGTCGTGGGTCACGGTAAGGATGTGAATTTGGGGGGTGTGGGTAAAAACGAAAAAACCGCTGAGAGGCGATTGCCGCTCAGCGGTTGCATGGGTTTAAAAGAGACTTCGAACTATCGGAAGTCATTCTCAGAAGAGCAACGGAATTACGAAGGGGTCTTCGTCGTGGTCTTCTTAACAGCAGCCTTCTTCTTGGCTACTTTCTTCTTGGTAGCGGCCTTCTTAGGAGCTGCCTTCTTTGCAGCTTTCTTAGCGGCCTTCTTCTTCGTAGCTACCTTCTTCGTTGCTCCAGCTTTCTTCTTGGCCACGGATGTGTCCTCCAAAAAACCAAAAACCATGGTTGTCGCGGTCTCTTAGGTCCGAAGCAGCAGACTTTGGGAGCCGAACTCGACAACCGAAACAAAACGTCTTTCGCGTCAAGCTTTCCGATCTGGCACAAGGCCTGTCATCCGTGACGTGATCAGAAGCTTGGGCTTCAGACACCATAGTTCCGAGTAGTTGTATAAAACTCGAAACTGAATGCAACATCTTTTCGACAATTTTTCCACAAACATGAAACGAATTTTTTCAGGATCAAGTCGAATGTCGAGGGGTTTTGATCCAAGGTACTAAGGCTTGATGCAAGCCGATCGGCGCCTGAGTAAACCGATCAAAACCCCTGCGGATATGCGGGCTCGACAAGTTGCAAAAAAACATAAATCGCAAAACAGTGCGCACTCTTCTGCGGGGTCTATCGCTGTTTTTTCAAGCTGCCTTTGCAGTGACGGCAGAGAGCTGTCTATCAACGAAAAAGCTGGTTTATTGATGCGAATGGTGTTCTTTGGACAAGGTCCAAAGAAGCTCGTTTTCAATGGTGTGTTTAAACCATTCTTTGCGCCCAAGTTTGTTGGCTGATGCTTCTAGGCAGAGCAGCATGATGAGCATCACGATGCGAGCGATGTCTTGTTTGGACTTGCGTGAATCGCGTGCCTTAAGAGGGAATCTTGCGTCCAGAAAACGGTCGTGAATGGATCGAAAAAAAATCAAAAATTTTTTCGCAAATCACCATCTTGGAGGTCCACCGTAGCCCTGCATCGCTTGGATGTTGTTCATCGCAAGCGAGAGAAACAGCAATGCGTTGATACCATTTTGGTTGTTAAAGAACCACCAAGCCACCAGTAGTCCGACCACCGCTCCGACGATGTGCGCTTGGCGATAACCATCGGATCGCGTTAGGATCGCGGCTGTGTGTTGCACCACATGACCTCCGTCGAGTGGATAGACAGGCAGGAGGTTAAACAGAGGCCACCAGATGCTTACCAGGATATAGAAATTGAAGATCGAATGGGTCCAAGGATTGTTGATCGGCAGGGATCCTTGGTCCCAAGGGTTGGGAATTCCAATTGGTTCAAGCAAATTGCCCACTTGGCTAGCACTAGGAACGTAAATTCCCATCCAGTAAGCCACGGCGGCAGCAAGGATCGCAGAAGCGAATTGCAGGAACGGGCCAGCAAGTGAAATGATGATCTGATCGATGTGGCTCAGTCGCTTGCGTCCTCCCCCTCGATTGAATGAGAATCCAGCCGTCGGGATCGCCAATCCCCCCATGTGGTAAAGAACAATATGGGATTCGATGCCGAAATATCGGAAGGCTAATGCATGACCTAGTTCGTGAATCAGGACCGAGACCATCACACAACCGACCCAAACCAGCAGGAGTGGACCTACCCCTGGGGCGGGTAAAATTCTCGATAAAGAGCTGTTTGCGCTCATCGCGATTCCGTAGCCGAGAGCTGCGGTGATTACCCAAAACAACCAGGTCACACGGACTGGAAAGCCCATGAATGTGAAACGCCAATCGTACTGGCTTGGGGTGGGTTCACCGATCATGTTCAAAAGGGTCCTTGGGTTCTGATTGGAAGCGGGATTGGTTTTGGGCTTTTTTCATCCAAAGGCTTGGATGATTTTCTTGGCCGAGTCTTCGAGGCACGGATCCGAGATCAGCAGCGAGGGAATCAGGGCAATTCGATTTCGCATCGGGCCAGTCAGGTGGACTAAGACCCCCTGGGTCGCAAGAGACTTGACGATCGCATAGGCCTGCTTGATTCCTGACAGCGGGAGGTTCTCCAGGCTGATGCAGGACGCCAAGCCGACGCCATCGACCGTGATCTCTGGAGCCAGTTGCGTCCTGAGTTGGTTACGAAAGGCTCTTCCTTTGCGTTCAATCTCCTCTGGGAGTTTTTTGTCTTGGAGGATTTCGAGCGTTTCGATGGCAATTCGGCAGGCCAGCGGGTAGGCTGCAAAGGTTTCGGATTCGATTCCCGGCCCGAGTGAATCGATCCAGCGGGAATCCGCTATCACCGCGGCGATCGGTGCAATCCCACCTCCAAGGGACTTTCCCAGGACGACGATGTCGGCTTCCCAGCCTTGGGCTCGCCCCGCGAACATCGGACCGGTCCGCCGAAGGCCCATTTGAATTTCATCAGAAATGATGGTCAGCCCATAGCTTCGAGCCAACTCTACCAGTTGCTGCATGAAGGATGCTGGAGCAAAGTAGTAGCCTCGTGCCCCGATGGCCGGCTCGATAAACAGCATGGATGAGATCGACTCTTTCTTTGCAAAGACGCTGCGGGCTTCTTGCAAGCAACCAAGGCATTCCTTGCAAAGCCGATGGGCTGATCCATCGGCGAGTATCGGCCCGCATGCACCATGGGGATGACGTGGAAAGGGGATTGTCGATGGTGCATTGAGGGGATCTGTAGGGCCCAAGGCGCCGGAGCGTTCTGTGTCGCTCAAATACGCAGTGGCTAAAGATCGGCCGTGGTAGGCTAGATCAAAGCGGACTCCAGCACCCGGTTTATTTGCGTAAGCGATCTTCCAAGCGATTTCGATGGCTCTTGCACCGCTGAGAGTCAGCCATACTTTTGTTTTCGACGGTTCACTTGCAAGCCGATGGCGGTCCTGATCCCAAAGGCATGCGAGGGCATTTTCAAGCGTTTGCCGTTCCAGGGATTCTCCGCCGTGGGCCCAAGTCAGTTTATTGAGTTGTTGGCATGCTGCCTCAATGAGACGTGGGTGACCGTGGCCAAGATTGCAGGCAGAGTACCCGCCGATCATATCGACGTACTTGTTCCCCTCCACATCCCATACGAATTCAGCTTGGCTACGCGCAAAGACCAAGCCATTTAGGGGGTCGTAGTTGCGGTGGGTTCCGTTTGGACGGCGATGCTGCACCCGATGCTCCTTGTTCGACTGGTCTGAGCCTTCGGAGGATTCACAGGGCCGGATGCTCTTTAACGCGTTCCAACAGGGGAGCGATGATTTCCTGAGGAACGAATTTTTCGAGGGAACGTCCATGCCCCAAGCTCGCGATTTGCTTGATCAAGCTGCTCGAGACGTGAACAAATTCTTCGTCGGCCATCAGAAATACGGTTTCTAATTCTGCGTCGAGCTGACGGTTGGCCATCATCATCGTGAACTCCCCGGCGATATCCGTCAGGGGGCGGACGCCCCTGACCATGACTTTGGCACCGAGTTTACGAACGAAATCGACTGCCAGTCCGTCGAACGATTTGACCGTCACGTTGGGAAGATGCTTGGTGACTTGCTGGACAAGCCTGAGGCGTTCTTCGATCTCAAAGAGTGGACGTTTCTCCTGATTGACGCCGATTCCGATGACCAACTGGTCAAAAAGGGCCGAGGATCTTTCGATGATATGAAGGTGCCCAAGGGTGATAGGATCGAAGGATCCTGTGTAGACCGCTTTGCGAGAGGATAGTTTGGTCATGAGCAAGACACGCTTTAGGCTGAGGATTAAGCCGTCGAGGGGGCTAAAGTGGTGGATTTGCGAAGCTGAAAAAAGCAGAATAGGTAGACGACAAACGCGAAAATGAGAATCACCCCAACGCAGCCGATTGCCGAGTATGTGATCGCTTGGAAGATAGACTCTATCGCTTCAGGCGAAGGCTTCTTGTCTGAATCGCTTTGTTTCTCAATGCCGTCCAAAACAACCCACTTGGTACCTTCTAGGATTGGCTTTAGGACGTAAAACGTCAGGATCCCTCGGGGGATTTCCAGGATTGCCATAAGCATCGCTAAATTGGAAAGTCTCATGGCGGCTGCTGGCTTTCGTTGCAAAACCTGAATGCTCCAAACGATCATAAGAATACCGAGCAGGAAGTCCAAGATCCCAGTTCCCACCAAAATGGTGACTTGATCGCTTGTGGGTTGCAAAGTTCCAACGGGTGGTCCGGTGGCAGTGGAAGTTTCCTGAGGCTCACTTGCCGATGGTTGCTGGTCTGAAACCGACGGGCCATCCGAGGACGACTCGGCAGTTGTTTGACCGGAGGTCGCTGGAACCATCGATCTCATTTGAGCGACATTCATCAGAGCCCCTGCCAATGAAGTTAGGCTCACCAAGCCAAAGAGCAGCATGATCAAGCTGGCCAGGACGGTGGCAAACGAGAGTCCCGGTGGCATTTGCTCGGTGGATTCGATCGATCCTTGTAGGTCCGACGCGTAGGGGTTCATGGCACGGCTTGATAGGTGGACTCAACGTTTGGAAGGCTCAAACCAGGTAGGCTTGAACTGCGATCTTGTATTGGGATCTCGTATTGGGATCTTGGGCTGGGTGGTTCGCCTGCCTGTAGCTTACTCTAAGCCACCGCTGAGGTGTAGCCAATTGGGGTTTTCTTGGGCATGCTCTGCGATCTCTTCCCAAATCGATTTGCTGTTTCTTTGAGCAGACCAGTTCCAATGCTTCTGAGCAACTCGAGCGTCTAAAACGATCCAAGGGGCGTCGAATGGGCGATTTTGATCGATTCGCTCGACGGGCTCACGGTGAGCAATAGGCTTTGGGGACGTTGTCTTGCGATCTGAGCCCCAGCGCTCTTGGCACCAATGGTGAAGGTCCTGCAAGGAAAAGGCGGATTCGATTCCTCCCGATACATTGACGGTGGTTGGTTGGTTATTTCCTGCGTATTGAATTTGTAGTTGGATCAGTCGGGCTAGGTCTCTTGGGTGCAAACAGTCCCGCACCTGCGCGCCGGTTCCTTGGTAGCCGATGAACCGTAAGGGATGTTGGTATAAATAGCGATGTATCCAATAGGTGATGATGCCTTGATCCGCCTTGCCGAACTGCCCTGCCCCGGCCAGAATTCCGCAACGATTGATCCAAAGTGGAAACCCAAATGCATTCGAGTACTCCTTGGCCAACCACTCCGAAGCAAGCTTGGTGGTTCCGTAAAGAGATAGTGGCGGTTCAACGCTGAATGCTTCCGAGATGCCGTATCTGCTAAGTCCCAAGATGGGTGTGCTTGATTCGAGGTTCTCCCAGCAGACCGCGAGGGATCCGTTGTCTATCGCATAGGGAATGCTCTGAAGTTTTTGGATCGAGTAGACCCTCGAAGTGCTAATGAGGACTAGACCGCAGGCATGCCGCTTGCAGTACTCCAGAAGGTGGATTGTCGAACCCAAGTTGTGGTCGACCAATTGCAAGGAAGGGCTGGGGCTAGCAGAAGTTACCTTGGGGGTATCCAATCCGGCAAGAACACTGGGATTGGCTGCGCAGTCAATGACCCAATCGGATCGCGGAAGGTTGTTGACGAAGTCTCGATTTCGCAGATCACCGATGATGACTTGGGCACCAAGGCGTTCTAGGGGTGCTTGGTTGGTTTGGCTTCCGGGCCTTATCAGATTGTCCACCAATGTGATTTTCGATGGCCAGACTGCTGACCGATCGTCTGCCGAGTCCTTTTGCTCGGCAGAGTGATGATAGGATAGAAAGAACTTGGCAATGCTGGACCCTACAAAGCCGCAACCACCGGTGATGAGCAAATGCATGATTGGCGGCTAGCAGAACACCTTAGGAGATTTTCCAATCCGCCAACAGTTGTTCGGCACCAGGGCTCAATCGTCGTACTTTTGCGGCGATGATCCCCTTTTCGGACTTGCTGGCCTTCTCGAGCTTTTTCTTGAGGTTGGTCAGTTTTGCCTTGCGATGTCTACGTCGACGCAATTCGCTTGCTCGTTCATTCGGCATGATGGATCCTTGGGGTTTGTAAGTTGTGAGGATGAATTTCAAGAGCAAAACGATAGCCGAAGCTTGATTTTTCGTCAATCTTGGACCTGTTCGACCAAGGGGGCTTATGGCAAGATATGCATCCCCGGGCCCCTCAACCACAAAATTAAAGACTTTTCGAAAATGAACACAACGGGATCCGCAAACTTGTCGAATGCTTCTTCAAAATCAGGTGTTACTGCGATTGTGATGGCCGCAGGAAAAGGGACTCGCATGAAAAGCGACTTGCCCAAAGTCCTCTTTCCTGTCCTGGGACGGCCCATGATCCATTGGGTATTGGATGCCTTGGAGAGGGCGTCTGTCGATCGGATGTTGGTGGTTGTCGGTTATCGGCACGAAGATGTCCGCCGAGAATTGGCCGGTCGCAAGCAAGTCGAATTTGTGTTGCAAGAGCAGCAACTAGGAACAGGGCATGCCGTCCAGATGTGTGCCGGTTCGCTTAAGGATCAAGCAGATAGGGCCGGGGCACCTGTGTTGGTTGTCGCGGGTGATTCACCGCTGGTTCAATCGGACTCCTTGAACGATTTGCTCAACGCTTTCACCGAGTCGGACTATAGCTGTTTGTTGGGAACCCTAGTCAAGGAGGATCCACAGGGGCTCGGTAGAATCGTACGCGATGGCCAAGGCATATTCGAGCGGATTGTTGAGCAAAAGGACGCATCGCCCCAAGAGGCTTTGATCCAGGAGGTCAACATGAGCACCTATGTCTTTAGGCAGGATCGGCTCTTGTGGGCACTGGATCGATTGGGCAACAACAATGCTCAAGGGGAATATTACTTGACCGACTGCCCGGCACTTCTTAAGCAGCAGGGTGACCGAGTCGATGCTCTTGCTGCTCTGAGACCATGCGAGGCGCTGAGCATCAACACGATCGACGAATTGGCCAGGGTTGAGGATAAAATGAAGGAGATGGGTTACCCATGCGCGAGTTAAAGATTTTTAGTGGGCGAGCCAACCCTCAATTAGCAAAGGAAATCTGTGACTTTCTGCACCTGAAAACCGGTGCGATTCAATTGGGTAAATTCCCCGATGGCGAGAACTTTTGCAAAATCGAAGAGGATGTTCGAGGTCGCGATGTGTATTTGGTCCAACCCACTTGTCCCCCCGTCAACGATAACTTGATGGAGCTTTTGATCATGATCGATTCTTGCAAGCGGGCCAGCGCTGCAAGAATCACCGCCGTGATCCCTTACTATGGTTATGCGCGGCAAGACCGCAAGGATGAAGGGCGAACCCCGATCACTGCCAAGTTGGTAGCCAATCTGATCACAAGGGCCGGAGCGGATCGAGTTTTGGCGATGGACCTGCACGCCCCTCAAATCCAGGGTTTCTTTGATGTCCCTGTCGACCACCTGTACGCAGCCCCTGCCCTGACCCGTTATTTCCAAAACCAAAACCTCGATCCCGAGGACATCGTTGTTGTCAGTCCCGATGAAGGGAGTATCAAACGGGCTTTTGGTCACTCCAAGCGTATCGGTGGCAAACTCGCTATTATCGATAAAGTTCGCGACAATCCCCTTCAGACCAAGCAGCGCAACATCATCGGAGGGCCGGTCGAGGGAAAAATCTGCCTGATGTTCGATGACATGATTTCTACGGGAGGGTCGATCTGTGGCGCAGCAAAGCTCGTGCACGAAGCCGGTGCCAAAGAGATCCATTTGGCCGCTACGCATGGAGTGCTTTGTGGACGTGCAATTTCTTTGATTAAAGAAGCTCCGGTAAAGAGTTTGGTGATCACCAACACGATCCCACTGCCTGCGGAGAAGAAACTCGATAACATTTTCGTTCTATCGGTTGCCCCGCTTCTCGCTGAGGCAATTCGACGTATCCACTCGAATCAATCCATCAGCTCGATGTTCGGTGCAGGTGGATCGATCCATTGATACGCAGTTGGACTTAACGGTCCATGAAACGGTTCTAAATCAGATTTCTAACTTAGGGACTTGCACGAAGTTTCGAACTTTACAACAATCCAAACCGGATGTCGTTTGTCGGAATTGAGACTTGACTGGTCCACCCATAGTTTACTGCTAGGCAGTTCGAAAGATTGATTCCATGATCACCAACGCAGCAGGCTTGTGTTTCGAGGATTTGCAAGTTGGGGATAGTTGGCACAGCGACACACGGACTATCGAGCAAACCGATATTGAGCAGTTCGCGAATCTCACGGGCGATAGGGATCGATTGCATATCGATCAAGAGTTTGCAAGTCGCGGTCCGTTTGGCAGAACCGTCGCCCACGGCCTACTTGGGATGTCGATCCTCGCGGGTCTGAGTTCGACGGCACCGTCGGTTCAAACGGCGGCTTTGGTCGATGTCCAAAACTGGAATTTTTCCAAGCCGATTTTCCCGGGGGACAGCGTCTATGCGGTCACCCAGATCGTGGAGCTAAAGCCTCACGGTCGAAGGCATGGCCAAGTTTCCTGGTATCGCAAACTGGTCAATCAAAAAGGGGAGAAGGTTCAAGAAGGAACACTTGTAACGCTCGTTATGCGTCGAGCTCCTCTGTCGACTCGGCCAGTTCGTGCCGACGCCCCCCATCAATTGGTCGACTCGCAAGCCCCGACCGACAAGGATGTTGCAGCAACGGCGATGCCCTAAGTGATTCAGAGCCTAGAGATCGTGGGTATTTGGGGGGCGACTGTGGTATAATTGGCTAGTTGCCCAACGGTCCCACCCCCCCTTCCCTCCTGCCGAATGTCTTCTATGCAACGATTCCACTTGATCGCACTGCTTGTTGTATTGCAGGGTTTTGCTCCATCGAAATTGGTTTGTTCGCAAGAGCAAGACAAAGAGTTCTTCGAGAAGCGGGTGCGGCCTATTCTGGCCGAGCGATGTTGGTCCTGTCATAGCGGCCAAGCTGGAGAGTCCAAAGGGAGTCTTAGGCTTGACCACATCCAATGGATCCAGCAGGGAGGGGATTCCGGTGCAGCTTTGGTCGCGGGCGATCCAGACGCAAGTCTCATCTTCCAGGCGGTGAGCTATCAAGGTTATGAGATGCCACCCGATGGCCGATTGCCCAAGGAGCAGGTCCAGGTGATTCAGGAGTGGATTGCGCGAGGGGCTTACTGGCCCGATGAGCCTGTACCGGAGAACAAAAAGCAACAAGAGTTGTTTGATCTGGAAGCAAGGAGACAATCTCACTGGGTGTGGAGTCCTCGAATAAAAACAGACCGCTCGAACATCGACTTCGATCCATGGTCAAGCGGACTGGTCGATTCGTTTGTTCTAGAGAAAATTCGCCAGAACGGTCTGGAACCCTCCCAGCAAGCGGTACGGACGACTCTGGTTCGGCGCGTTTACTTGGACTTGATCGGTATTCCTCCGACGCCCCAACAGCTCCGTCAAGCGGTCGAGTCTACCGATCCTCAGTGGTACGCTCGATTGGTAGATTCGCTACTTGCGGATCCTGGCTTTGGAGTGCGTTGGGCAAGGCACTGGCTTGATTTAGTCAGGTTTGCTCAATCGCGCGGGCATGAGTTCGATGAGGATATCCCTTCGACTGAGCCTTATCGCGACTACGTTGTCCGGGCGCTTAATGCCGACGTGCCCTATGATCAGTTTCTCACCGAGCATCTTGCAGGGGATCTATTGGAGAGCCCTCGAATGCACCCGACTCTCGGATGGAATGAATCGGTTCTAGGGACTGGGTTTTGGCATCTTGGTGAGTGGGTTCACTCTCCGGTCGATACTCGCAAGGACGAGACCGATCGCTTCGACAACATGGTCGATGTGTTCAGCAAAGCATTTCTTGGGGTCACGGTGGCTTGTGCCCGTTGCCACGATCACAAATTTGATGCGATTGCTCAAGACGACTACTACGCGATGTATGGGTATCTTAAGAGCAGTGATTACCGTTTGGTTCGGTTTGAAACAGATTTAGAGCATCGCAAGATCGCCCCGCAGAGAGCTGCCGATCTCCAGAAGAGCCAGGATCAAGCAAAGCATCTTGTTGCATCACTGGTCAAGCAAAGCCGTCGAATGGAACTTGCGGATCTCACAGCAAATCCAGCCATCGAAAAAGCGGTGGCAGAGACGACCAAACAGATTGCAAGCCAGAGTCGTATTGCTTCGTCGCTGTTATCGGTTCAAGACGACAAGGTAATTTTTGATGCTAGGCACACCGATTTGAGGCTCTGGCAATCCGACAGTGTGATCTATGGACTAGGTCCAAAGCTACCATTGACGTTGATAGCTCAGACCGCTTCGGAAATTCCCAATTGGAAGGTGCAGGGATTGCCCGAGGCTCAGCGAGATTCCTTTTGGAATCCGATGACGCAGACTTCCCATGGTGTGAATCGGCAAAACAGGCATTCGCAAGTCAACGAGGCGGGCAAGATACTGCCTACAAGAAAGTTCGAGGTCAAGTCAGGAAAGGTGTCCTACTTGGTTCGCGGTTCTTTTAGAGCCTTTGCAAGCGTGGATTCCCATCGATTGATCGCAGGTCCTTTGCACGGTGAAACGATCTTTGAAAACGGGGGACCGGATCATGAATACCGATGGGTGACACAGTCGTTGGACCGATACCGAGGAAAGACGATCCATCTGGAACTCTCGCCACTTCAGGATAAAGCCTTTGCCCTGGTTCAGATCATCGACGGACCGGCGCCGGCCCTTGCTCCACCTGAGGCGATCGATCAGGCCGGTTCGTTGGAGTTATGGAACCGAGCTAGGGACTTTGCTGTCGAAGCCTTTGCGGTTTCCGCCCAGGCACCTGGAGGCCAACTGAGCTTGATCGAAGAAGTCCAAGCTGCAGCGTGGACTCAAGGACTACTGGATCAACCTGCCGCGCTTTTGGCAAAGTCCGATCCATCGCTTGAGGAGACGATTCGAGGGTTGTCTGCTATGGCCTTGGAGGTCAGGAACATGGACTCTGAAACGGCAAAGAGAGTTTCATGGCATTCTCATTTGGCGTTGGCGATGCGGGATGGGGATGGGATCAACGACACGGTTTTGATTCGGGGAAACCATCTCAAGCCCGGCTCAGAAGTTCATCGGAGAAATCTGCGGGCACTGGGTGGGGTGGAAAGCGAGTATCAGGGGCCCGGCAGTGGCCGACTGGCGTTGGCCAAGCAACTGGTCGATCCGAGCAATCCGTTGGTGGCCAGGGTTATCACCAACCGTTTGTGGCATCATTTGCTTGGGCGAGGCATTGTTCCGACGACCGATGACTTGGGCGTGTTGGGTAGCAGGCCTACCCATCCAGAGTTGCTCGATGCGTTGGCTGAGGAGTTGATTCAAAGCGGTTGGTCCCTCAAATCGCTTATTCGCTCGATTTGTTTATCGAGTGTGTATCAGCAGGACTCCAGATCCGGAGAGCTAGCGAGGCAGAAGGACCCCAACAATCAGTGGTTATCTCATGCCCGGGTAAGGCGGCTGGAAGCCGAGTCGATTCGAGACACGTTGCTTGCCATCAGCGGTCAGCTTGATCACCGTTGGACATCGCTTGAATCACCCAGTGTGCCTGTTCATTTAACGGAGTTTCTCGAAGGTCGAGGGCGACCTGGACGCAACGGTCCGCTCGATGGAGCCGGCAAGCGAAGTCTGTATTTGGAGGTCCGCAGGAATTTTCTCAATCCGATGATGCTGACATTTGATACTCCGAGTCCTTTTAGCAGTATGGGTCGCAGGAATGTATCGAATGTGCCCGCCCAATCGTTGATTTTGCTGAACGATCCTTTGGTGCATCAATTGGCCGACCGTTGGTCGGATCGGATTTTGCAAGAGCACACAAGCGATGCAGATCGGATCCGTATCATGTGGTTGTCGGCCTTTTCAAGGGAACCAACCAGTTTGGAATTGGAATTGATGGATCGTTTTGTGCACGCGCCCGATTTCGCGACTCCGAAAGATGCTTATCGATCCCTTGCGCACATGCTCATGAATAACAAAGAAGCCATCTATCGTTTCTGATCCTCGTGTGAAGTTTGGTTCTGCAGAAATAGCCGGACATGATTACAAACAAAACATGATTCAATCTCGACAGTATTCGCTTGGGATGTTGTTTCTGGGAGTCGTATACATCGGATTGCTGACCGAGGGGTTTCGTCGACATCACTGGTTGATGACACCGATCATCTTGATATCGGCTCAGGTGCTATTGTCGGTATGGTTGGTGTTGGTATTTGGGGTCAAAGAGCACATCGCTGCCCGATGGGTTGCTTGGGTTTTCTGGGGCCAGATGATATTGGCTGCAAGCATGGAGTCCCTGTATTTGCTTGCTTTTGCCCCAGATCGCGCTAAGAATTCTTTTGGACTTGGAGATCCTCTCAGCGCGTCTGTCATCACGGGGGTAATGACCATACCGCTGGTGGTTTTGTGTTCGCTGGTGTGTTTTGCATGTGGTTGGTTTGCTGCTCAGCTCAAGACGAAAATTGCATGCAACCAGACGGAGAAACAATCATGCTCAACCGAATCTCATGCGCCGTAGCCTGCTTGGTTTTTCATAGGAATTTGGCTGGATGCTTGACTCAAGACCAACAGGCGAGGGACCGAGGAACCACTCCCCTTCTCTCAGTGTTTTCAATCTTTGAATCTCTTTCAAAACCGGTACTTCGAATCATTTTGCGGATAAAACACAGGAGGTATTGGCGCCAGTGACTTCGTGCTCGTAATCGAAGAGTGCCAGTAGCGTAGTCTCCAAGCTACAGTAATTCCTGAAGAGCCCAAAAAAGAATATACTTCTCGATACTTACACTTTTCGTGACCGCGATGAAATCCACATCCACAGACTGGGGTAATCCGTGTTGAGATATTTTTTTAACGTAGGCATCCAAGGGATGCGAAGTGACGGGGCGATGAATTTGCTGCTTGCCGCATGCGGGATGTTGGCATCGTCTACTCTTGCGCTGGCTCAAAATACGGAGGAGTCCAAAGCACCTTTGTTGGCTTACATTGGAACGTTTAGTTCCCCGCTCAAGGACACACTGCCGACCCAAGTCGACCTTCCACCAGGAAACGGTCGTGGGATCCATATTTTTGAACTCGATCGCAAGACCGGACAAGCGAGCCAAAGGGGCGAGTTGGTGCTAGGGACGAGCCCAAGTTGCCTTGCAGCCAATGCGGCTCAGACAATCCTTTATAGTGCCAACGAAACCGACCGCATCGAACCGACGACCGGATCAGGAGACGGAAAACAAATGCATGGCACGGTTAGTTCTTATGCGATCGATCGCAAGACAGGAGCACTAAAGCACCTGAACTCTGTCGATTCTGCAGGTGCCGGTCCGACCTATATCGCCGTTCATCCAAGCCAAAAATACGTGCTGGTCGCCAACTACTTTGGCGGTTCGATCGCCGTTTTACCGATCCTCCAAGACGGCACGCTCGGGCCAGCCTCCGATGTGAAAGTTGATTCCGGAGAGATCGGGCCGACGCGAGCCGTGCATGCTGCCACGGGCAGTTTCGCTTTTAGTGGCCACGATCGAACTCATGCTCACCAAATCAGCACCGACCCCACAGGCAGATTCGTCCTGCATGTTGATTTGGGACTCGATAAAATCTTTATTTGGAAATTCGATCTTGCTACCGGCAAACTCAGTCCCGCCGAAGAACCTTACGTGGCCTTGCCCCCGGGGGATGGTCCAAGGCACTTTCATTTTCATCCCAATGGGCAATGGATGTATTCGATCCAAGAAGAAGGTTCAACGGTAGTGGTCTTTGATTGGGATTCGAAAGTCGGACGGCTCAGTGCCAAGCAGACGATAAGCACGCTACCTGCAGGGTATGCGGGGAGTAATTTTTGTTCTGAGATACTCGTCTCCCCCGATGGGCGCTATGTGTATGCGGGGAACCGGTTGCACGATAGCATCGCCATCTTTTCGGTCGGACAAGACGGAAGGCTTCGTTACGAGACTGAAGAGTGGACTCGCGGTAATTACCCGAGAAGTTTTACGTTCGATCCGACGGGCGAGTTTTTGCTTTGTTGCAATCAGCGTGCCGACCATGTGGCCGTATTTCGAGTCGATAAAGCGATGGGACGCTTGCACTTTACGGGCCATTACCTGCCTGTCGGGAACCCTTCGCATGTCCTGTTTATCCAGCAGGAATAAGAATTAGGCTTTAGACTTGGGGGTTCTTCAGGAATTATTGTGGGTAAAACATGAGAAGTTTTGGCCCCAGTGACTTCGTGCTCGTGCTCAGTGAAACGGTGCTCGTGATCGTAATCGAAAAGCAACTGTGGCTAACGAATTGGGTTTTGGATCCTTGCGGAATTTTCAATAGTCTGGTGGCCCAAACTCTGTCGGAAGGGCTTCGAGTACGAGCAGGAG